>Ga0079226_10004544_pt1 | contig 10601 bp, 7 predicted proteins | sample Poulit2014_FD_76345 | JGI IMG/M metagenome (GOLD analysis project Ga0079226, IMG submission 76345) | Agricultural soil microbial communities from Georgia to study Nitrogen management - Poultry litter 2014 | ecosystem: Environmental > Terrestrial > Soil > Agricultural land | place: USA: Georgia...
AGCCATTATGGTTATGACGGTAATACACTGGTGGTGAATTTTGATTCTTACACAGTGCAGTCAGCTTTACGTGCAGCAGAGCTGCCGGTGTGGAGCAGCCGTCGTCCGGCAGTTTTAACCTGGTGGCAAGTTGCAGGCTTACATGATCAGCATTTGCTCAGCGACGGCCAAGCCGACACCCCAATTTTACACAATGCCGCGCAGTACTACGCAGTGCCGGCTCGTTTTCCACTAGGGGATTTAACCGAGCAGTTATTAATCAGTGCTGACCCATTAGCCACGCATCAAGATATTCGTGCCTCTGCTGAGCGTTATAATGCCGATGTGGTGGTGATTGTTCAGCAAGAATCTACAGCGGAAATGCTCACTGCACAGTGGCAGTTGTGGATGGGTGAGGAGCGTCAGCAGGGGCAGGTCAGCGCCGACACTCAACACATGCTCGCCCGAGAGGTGTTTGCCCAAGTTAATCAGCACTTAGCGCAGCGCTATGCGGTTAAACCAGGTGAAGGGGAAGTGTTTGCAGTGCGTGTGGCTGGAGTGGACTTAGAACGCTTTGTTTTACTGGAACGTTTGCTAGAGCCGTTTGCGGCGCAACTGCGTGAAGTCACCTCAGACTATGCCCAGTGGCAGTTGCGTAGCAATCCACAGCAAGTGCGTAGCCAGCTGGCGCTCGCCAATCTACAGGAGCGAGCCTTGCCAGTAGCACAGGGGGCAACTGAGCCCGAATTGTCCGTCGACCACCCAGCGGGGGGCGGCCAAGAAAGGGTAGCGCAGCAACCCAGCAACATCGATGCAGAGACTCGCATACTGTATTTCACTTGGTAACTGACGAGAGCACGGTCATGGCAAAAAACTTTAAACAATGGCTATTGCTCGGTGCCTTGCTGCTCAGTGCTTTAACCTTCTATAAATTGCTGCCAATTCTCGCCCCGTTTTTAGTCAGTATTCTGCTGGCCTACATGGGTGATCCTGTCGTTGATTTTTTAGAACGCTATAAAATATCCCGCACTTGGGGCGTGGTGTTTGTGTTTATCTTTTTAAGCTTAGTCTTACTGGTCTTGTTATTGGTGCTGGTGCCCATGATAGGTCGCCAGCTGGTGAGTTTGTATGAGCTGACTCCACAACTGATTGATTGGTTGCAGGGCAGTGCACTGCCGTGGTTACAAGTGCAGCTGGGAGTGAGTGCTGATCTCAGCAGCTTGGACAGTCTTAAACAGATGCTCAATGAGAACTTAGGCAAAACCACAGACCTTGCCCAAGTGCTGCTCAGTAAAGTGACCAGCTCCAGTTTGGCTTTTTTAGGCTGGCTGGCCAATATGCTGCTTATTCCAGTGGTCACTTTTTATTTGTTACGTGACTGGGACTTGTTAGTGGCCAAGTTGCGCGGGCTGTTGCCCCGCTCCAAAGAAACTTTAACAGTGCAGTTAATTGCTGAATGCCATGAGGTACTTGGCGCTTTTATGCGCGGTCAGCTGCTGGTCATGCTGGCGCTGGGTATTGTCTATGCGATTGGCTTAATGAGCCTCGGCTTGGAGTTGGGTTTGCTGATTGGTTTATTAGCAGGGCTGGCCAGCTTAGTGCCCTATATGGGCTTTATAATAGGAATTGGTGCCGCGCTGGTGGCAGGTTTATTTCAGTTTGGTCTGAACCCTTATCCATTATTGGGTATAGTCGCGGTGTTTGGTATCGGACAGCTGCTGGAAAGTATGCTGCTGACTCCACTGCTGGTGGGTGATCGCATAGGTTTACATCCCGTGGCAGTGATATTTGCAATTTTAGCCGGTGGCCAACTGTTTGGTTTTACGGGTGTTTTATTGGCACTGCCGGTGGCTGCAGTGATTATGGTTTTACTCAGACATGTGCACAAACTGTACAAAGAATCGAATATCTATGGGGGTTGCGGTGAAAACGGCCCCCCCAATTAACCCCAGCGAGGCTGGGCAGCAGTGTATGTGCCGTGCGCCTTTGGATGACATTTAAATGAAGCCTACCCAACTTTCATTGGGCATGCGTCTGCGTGATGACGCCACCTTTGCCAACTATTATCCCGGTGCCAATGCAGGCACTTTATGTTACTTGGAGCACGCTTGCGAAGCTGAAGACCAATGGCTGGATAGTGTGTTGTATATCTGGGGGCGACCCGGTGTTGGACGCAGTCATTTACTGCAAGCGGCCTGTTTGCGCGTTGAAGAGCGCGGTGGTCGTGCTTTGTACATGCCATTGGCAGAGTTATCAGGTTATGAGCCAAGCCTGCTTGATAATGTGGAGAGCTGCGACCTGTTGTGCTTGGATGACATTCAAGCAATCGCGGGTCACGCAGAGTGGGAAGAAGCCTTGTTCCATGCCTTTAATCGCTTGCGTGATAGCGGCAAACAACTGTTGATCAGTGCTGATGCAGCGCCCCGCGAACTGGCTTTGCAGCTGCCTGATTTACAATCACGGCTCAGTTTAGCCTTGGTATTTCAGTTGCATGAGTTAAGTGACGATGACAAGTTACGCGCTTTGCAGTTGCGTGCCTCACGACGTGGCTTGCGCCTGCCGGACGATGTGGGGCGTTTTTTATTGGCCCGCTCGGTGCGCAGTATGAGTGTTTTGTTTGATACCTTAGAGCGCTTGGACCGTGCTTCCTTAGAGGCGCAACGTAAGCTGACAATTCCGTTTTTAAAAGAAGCACTGGACTGGTAGTTAGGCTCGCCTAACCTAAGATTCAGGTGCACCGTTGATCATTGAGATTAAGTATTTATGAGTACAGAGCAGCAGAGTGAAAGCATCTCTGGGGTGAAAATTTATTTTCGTCTGTTGGGCTACGTAAAGCCCTACATCGGCATGTTTTTAATCAGTATTTTGGGGTTTCTGATTTTTGCATCAACCTCGCCCATGCTGGGCTATGTGTTGAAGTACTTTGTGGATGGTCTAGCCAACCCAGATGCGGTGTTATTTCCAGATGTTGCTTGGTTGGCTGATGTGCGCTTATTGCAAGCCGTGCCGTTATTAATAGTGCTCATTGCTTTTTGGCAAGGTATTGGTTCGTTTTTAGGTAACTTTTACTTGGCTAAAGTGTCCCTAGGCTTGGTGCATGACTTGCGTGTTGAGCTGTTTAACAGCCTATTGAAGCTGCCCAACCGTTATTTTGATAATCACAGTTCAGGGCACTTAATCTCCCGCATCACCTACAACGTTACTATGGTCACAGGCGCAGCCACTGATGCCATTAAAGTGATAGTGCGCGAAGGCATGACGGTGGTGTTTTTGTTTGCCACTTTGCTGTGGATGAATTGGCAGCTGACCTTAGTGATGGTGGCAATTTTGCCAGTGATTGCTTTGATGGTGAACAGCGCCAGTAAAAAATTCCGCAAGCAAAGCCGTAAAATTCAAGTGGCCATGGGTGATGTGACCCATGTGGCCTCAGAAACCATTCAAGGATATCGCGTGGTGCGCAGCTTTGGTGGCGAACCCTATGAAAAACAGCGCTTTTTAAACTCCAGCATCAGCAATACCAAACGCCAGTTACGTTTGATTAAAACCAACGCAGTGTATACCCCATCGCTGCAGTTAGTGATTTATTCGGCAATGGCGGTATTGATGTTTTTAGTGCTGCTGCTACGCGGTGATTCCACCCCGGGGGACTTGGTGGCTTATATCACTTTGGCGGGCTTGTTACCTAAGCCAATTCGTCAGCTGTCTGAAGTCAGCTCCACTATTCAGAGGGGGGTGGCTGGTGCTGAAAGTATCTTTGAGCAGCTCGACGAAGAGCCTGAAAAAGACCATGGCACAGTGGAGCTTGAGCGAGTCAATGGTCAATTGGAAGTGCGTAACTTATCTTTTACTTATCCAGGCACCGATGCGACTGTTTTACAAGACATCAGTTTTACCGCTGAAAAAGGCCAGATGGTGGCTCTAGTGGGCCGCTCAGGCAGTGGTAAGTCAACTTTGGCAAATTTAATTCCACGCTTTTATGAGCACCAAGACGGCCAGATTTTATTGGATGGAGTGGCCATTGAAGACTTCACATTAGCCAATTTGCGTAGCCATATGGCCTTGGTGACCCAGCAAGTGTCCTTGTTTAATGACACTGTGGCGAAAAACATTGCCTACGGTGCCTTGGCCGATGCCTCTTTAGAAGACATTAAAGCTGCTGCTGAAGCTGCCTACGCCGCAGAGTTTATTGAGCGCATGCCCCAGGCCTACGACACCTTAGTGGGTGAAAATGGCGTGTTGTTATCCGGCGGTCAGCGGCAACGCTTAGCCATTGCCCGAGCCTTATTGAAAAACGCCCCAGTATTGATTTTGGATGAAGCCACGTCAGCGCTGGATACCGAGTCTGAACGGCATATTCAAGCGGCCCTCGATCATGCTGTGCAAGGCCGCACCACCATTGTTATAGCGCACCGCTTATCCACCATTGAAAAAGCTGATTTGATTTTAGTGATGGATCAAGGGCGCATTGTCGAGCGTGGTACTCACCAACAGCTACTGGCAGAAAATGGCTATTACAGTCGTTTGCACGAAACTCAGTTTCAAGAGGGCGATGTTGTACAGGAGGACGAGTGATGTCAGACACAGTTACTGAGCCGAGTCAGCATTATCAGTTGCAGGACTTGCTGTATTTGATGGCGCGCTTGCGGGATCCAGACACGGGCTGTCCTTGGGATTTGCAGCAAGACTTTGCCAGCATAGTGCCGCACACTTTGGAAGAAGCCTACGAAGTGGCAGATACCATTGAGCGTGAGGATTTTGCACAGCTGCCCGGTGAACTGGGTGATCTGTTGTTTCAGGTGGTCTATTACAGTCAGCTGGGTGACGAACAGCAGTTGTTTGATTTTTCTACCGTGGTACACAGCATTACCGAAAAGCTGGTACGGCGTCATCCCCATGTGTTTCCCAGCGGCCAGCTGTATGCAGATGCAGCTAGCAAAGACGTGGGTACTGCGCAGATTAAACAGCGCTGGGAAGAAATTAAACAACAAGAACGTGCTGAGCAAGCGCCCACCGAACAAGCGCCCAGCGTTTTAGCGGATATTCCGTTAAACTTGCCGGCGTTAAGTCGTGCCCTCAAACTGCAACAACGTGCTGCCAATGCAGGATTTGACTGGAGCAGTGTGCCACCAGTGCTGGATAAAATCAGTGAAGAACTGCAGGAAGTGCGGGATGCTATTGCCAGTGGACAGCAACAGGCGATCAGTGAAGAGTTGGGTGACTTGTTATTTGCCACAGTGAATGCTGCGCGGCATTTAGAGATCAATCCGGAAACTGCTTTACGTGCCGCCAACACTAAGTTTAGCCAACGTTTACAGCATGTTGAGCAGCAGTGCCAAGCCCGCGGTGTGGCAATTGCTGAATGCAGTGAAGAGCAGTTGGATGCTTTTTGGAATTTAGCTAAACAGGCACTGAGCGAGTCAAAATAGGCTTTGATGCAGTGCGCTGTGCCGTTTTAATGATTAAGAACAGGTTAACAATACATGAGTTTATCTTTGCGCGACCAGCTGCTGAAAGCTGGGCTGGTCAATGAAAAACAGGTCAAACAGGCCACCAAAGAAAAAAGAAAACAGCAGCGCTTGGTTAAAAAGGGTGCCGCTCAAGAAGATGACAGCCAGCGCCAAGCGGCTTTGCAGGCTATGGCTGAGAAGCAGCAGCGGGATCAAGAACTGAACCGTCAACAGCAAGAAAAAGCTGAACGCAGAGCTCAGGTGGCGCAGATTCGCCAGTTGATTGAAAGTGCGCGTTTACCTAAGCTCAGCAGTGAAGATTATTACAACTTTGTGGACCATAAAAAAGTTAAGCGTATCGCGGTTAATGATATGGTGCGCGATAAGTTAAGCAGTGGCAGTTTAGCCATTGTTAAGCATGGCGGTGGTTATGAAATTATCCCACGAGAAGCGGCTCTAAAAATTCAAGAGCGGGATCCACGCCGTATTGTTTTGCTCAATGATAAGTCCACCAGCACCGTTGATGAGGACGATCCTTACGCAGCCTACCAAATCCCTGATGATTTAATGTGGTAGTGGCTTGCCGGCTCTGTATGCTTTTCAGTCAAGTCCGTCTTCAATCGAGCTGCGGATGATGCTTTCTCGTAGCTGGATTGAAGGCAGTGTTGTACTGCAGGGTCTTTGCTCAACTTCCTTGTAGGGCATCACCTCTATTTCCGTTAAAAGTTAGACGCAACAGCATTGCTGTCAGCCGTTTAGTGCTGGCTTGAAAAATACTTGTGCACAAATTCACAGGTGAATAAATCATCCTAAGCGAGTCAAGTGGATCACTTTACTGTGCACGGCTTTCTCCCTAAGTGTTTGAATTTACTATGGATTTATAAGTGGTCGAAAAACAGTCAAGTATTCTGCAGGCTGCTGGATAGGCGCTTAGGGAGACCCGCAAACATATTGTGCACACAGTTATCCACAGCTTATGTGTATAACTGCACAGCCCTCACCAATTTATCCACGCTGCTGGCTGAGGCTGCTTAATCAGCACTTGGCAACCTAGCGCAGTGGGCGACAGTTGCAGCGCAGTAAATATTAAACTGCGAGCTGCGTGCTGCAACCTCCAGTGACAGCTGAGAAGCTGTTGGGTAGGCACATCCTGCATCACAAAAGCACAGCCGTTGTTTAAGAGGTACTGCCGCATTTAAAAGGGCTTTAATCTATGGCAAAAAATTGCTGTACGACAGAGTTATAAAATCGCCACTTAAACTAAAAGAGCAGCCAGTGCCTGCCTACTGCTTCAAGGCTCGGTTGTCAATCAAATAGCCAATAAAATACTTCATATTTTGTGCATAAAAGCCTTGAAATTTGCAAAATAATTTTTGTTGGAGGAAAGTTGTGCACATTTATACAGTTGTTTATAAAAAGGCTTGAAGTTTATAAGAAGTCTGTTAGTAGCCTGCTTTTTTGCTCTGTAAGTCATTGATTTGTAATGGAATCCAGCGATTGGTGAAAAAATCACCATTTTGTAGCAAAGCCCCATAAATGGGCTGTTAAGGGCATCTATCAGCATCTTACTAACAGAGTTATCCACAGGTATTGTGGACTCTTTACGCAAAGCCGCATGTTGCATAGCTTTGTCGCTAAATAGAGCAAAATAGTCGTCTTTACAGAGTCTTGGTCAGCAAAAGTTAAGAGGTGGCTATACACCGCTGTTTTTATTCAACAGTTGCAAAATTCACCAACGGCAGGGATAAGCTCAGTAAGTACTATGCGGCGCCTGCATAAATATGCTTGCGAGCAATTTTATGCAGGCGTATCCCCAGTAGTATGGCTGCGCAACTCAGACCCACGATTAAGCCCTGCCATAAGCCCGCTGGGCCCTGTGCAGCGCCAAATTTATCGGTAAGGCCCAGCATATAGCCAAACGGCAAGCCAACCCCCCAGTATGAAAATAAAGTGATCAGCATGGTGATGCGGGTGTCTTGAAAACCCCGTAAAGCACCAGCCGCAGTCACTTGAATGGCATCGGAAAACTGGAAAATAGCCGCATAAACAATCAATGAGGTGGCAACCGCCAAAACTGCAGTATCTGGAGTGTAGATGCGGGCAATCTGTTCCCGTAGTAAAAACATATAGCTGGCGGAGACACAGGCGCACAGTAAACCGGTGGCCATTGCCACTCCAGCAGAGAAGCGTGCATCCCGTGGGCGTTCAGCGCCCAGTGCTTGGCCCACCCGTACCGTGGTGGCCATGGCCAGTGAGTAGGGCACCATAAACACCAATGAACTGAAATTTAAAGCCACTTGGTGACCTGCCACCACATTAGCGCCGAGCCCACCAATCAGCAGGGCAATCACTGAGAACAAGCTGGCTTCAGCAAAAATTGAGATACCGATAGGTAAACCCAGCGCCAATAAGTTTTTTTGCGCTGGCCATTGCGGCCACTGAAAGCGTGCAAAAATCTGGCTGGACTTATAATAAGGCGCCCAGCGAATCCAGATGAATATGGCGATCATCATAAACACCATCACTAAAGCAGTGGCCCAACCGCAACCCACACCACCCATGGCGGGTAAACCTAAATGGCCATTGATGAAAATATAGTTAGCTGGGATATTGAGCAGCAAACCTAAAATACCAATTACCATGCTGGGACGGGTTAAGCCCAAGGCATCGCTGTAACAGCGAAAGACCAAGTAAATGGCAACCGCTGGAAAACCACAGGCCACGGCGCGCAAATAACCCATGGCCGGCTTGATCAAAAGAGGGTCAACGCCCATTAAAACCATAACTGGCTGCGCATTCCACAGCAGCACGGCCAAGCCACAGCCTATGGCTAAGCCCAGCCAGAGGGCTTGGCGAAGCAAGTAGCCCATTTCCAGCTCGGCACCACGGCCAAAGGCATGTGATACTTTGGCGGTGGTGGCCAGCAAAATACCGCTCATCAATAAAAACACCGGCACCCAAATGGAGTTACCAAGGGCCACCGCCGCCAGATCGTTGGGGCTGACTCGACCGGCCATCACGGTATCCACAAAACCCATGGCGGTATTGGCCAGTTGCGCAATAATAATGGGCACCGCAAGCTTTAACAGCGCTCGCCACTCCACAGTTACACGTTGCAAGCGAGAAACATTAGACATAGCAAAAAAGCTCAATAAGAATGCCGGTGCAGCCAGGTGTGCGACACCGTATATAAAGTTGAAAGTGATGGCTGTGCAACAGGTGTGAAACACATTGGCAAAGCGTATAGTTGATTATGTCATGACAGTTGTTAGCGTGCTATCAATTGGCTGCTTAGCGAGCGCGAGTAAAACATTTTATACACAGAACTAAGGAGACAGCGGTGCGGATACTGGCTGATGAAAATATACCTATGCTGGAGGTGTTTGCCGCCCATGGGCAGCTGCGCCAGGTAGCGGGGCGCAGTTTAGATCGCGAGGTGCTGGGCGATGCCGAGGTGTTGTTGGTGCGCTCTGTGACTGAAGTGGATCAAGCATTATTAGCCGGCTCCCAGGTTAAGTTTGTTGGCACTTGCACCATAGGCACTGATCATCTCGATCTCGACTACTTGGCAGCCAATGGCATTGGTTGGGCCAGTGCGCCGGGTTGTAATGCCCGTGGAGTGGTGGATTATGTATTAGGCGCTTTGTTGGCTTTAGCGGAGCGCGATGGGGTCGATTTAGCCCAGCGCTGTTATGGTGTGGTTGGTGCTGGGCAAGTGGGTCAGCGGTTAATTGATGTGTTGCGTGGCTTAGGTTGGCAGGTGTTGGTGTGTGATCCACCGCGGCAACAGCAAGAGGGCGGTGATTATGTGGATTTGCCAACCTTACTTGAGCGTTGTGATGTGCTCAGTTTACATACCCCTTTAACCACGCAAGGCGCGCATCCCACTGCGCACTTACTGGCAGCTGAACAATTACAGCAATTATCAGCGGGCAGCTGGCTGATCAATGCCAGCCGTGGGGCGGTGATTGATAACCAAGCGTTGAAAACATTTTTAATTCAGCGTCCTGATGTGCGTGCAGTGCTTGATGTGTGGGAGGGTGAGCCACAAGTGGATGCGGATTTGGCGCAGTTGTGTGATATCGCCACTGCACACATCGCCGGTTACAGTTTAGATGGAAAAATACGCGGCACCGCACAAATCTATCAGGCTTTTTGTGAGCACTTTGCGTTGAGTGATCAAGCGGCCATTGCATATCCTGCGCAGACCTTGCAGGGGATTCAGTTGGCGGGACATAGTGCGGTGCCGGAAGCCATGCGCCTGTTGTGCCGTGCGGTGTATGATCCACGGGGTGACGATGCCGCTTTTAGGCTCAGTTTACAAGGTGATGCGCAAGCGCGCCGTGCAGCTTTTGATCAGCTCCGTAAGGAATATCCAGTCCGCCGTGAAATTCCCGATTTGCAGGTGCAAGTCAGTCAACCCAGTGCCGCGTTGCAACAGTTGCTCAGCGCATTGGGTGTGCAACATTAAAGCGGTTTAAGCGTCAGCGTAGCCACAGGGTGTAGCTACGCTGCCTGTTTTAGATGATATGCCCCACATGAAGTAGCTTCATGGTGTTGGTGCCACCGACGGTATGGAAACTGTCGCCTTTGGTCAAAATCACCCAGTCATTTTCTTGCACAACCCCGCGTTTAACCAGTTCATCAACCGCAGCTTGGCTGACTGAGTTGGTAAATGGCCCGCTGGGGTCAAAGGGAATGGTGTAAACCCCGCGGAACAAGGCCACCCGTGCTTGTGTTTGTGCGGAAGAGGTGAATGCATAAATGGGCATGGGCGAGCGAATGCGTGACATCACCAAGGGTGTATAGCCGCTTTCAGTCAGGGCAATAATCGCCTTGACCCCAGGAAAGTGATTAGCGGTGTACATGGCCGCTAAGGCGATACTTTCATCCCAGCGTTGAAATTGCTGACCCACTCGGTGTGCAGAGCGGCGCATAATGGGGTTTTTTTCAGCACCTAAGCAAATGCGAGCCATGGCGGCCACCGCTTGTACCGGGTATTCACCGGCGGCGGTTTCTCCAGAGAGCATCACTGCATCGGTGTAGTCCAGCGCCGCATTGGCCACATCGGAGACTTCCGCCCGGGTTGGCATGGGGCTGTGGATCATCGACTCCATCATTTGTGTGGCGGTAATCACCGCTTTGTTTTGTTGACGTGCGGCGGCAATGATTTTC
>Ga0079226_10004545_pt1 | contig 10597 bp, 8 predicted proteins | sample Poulit2014_FD_76345 | JGI IMG/M metagenome (GOLD analysis project Ga0079226, IMG submission 76345) | Agricultural soil microbial communities from Georgia to study Nitrogen management - Poultry litter 2014 | ecosystem: Environmental > Terrestrial > Soil > Agricultural land | place: USA: Georgia...
CACCGGCATAGAACAGCGGTGCAGCATCATCACCCGGTCCCGGGCCACCCCAGCGGAAAATGCCCTCGTCCTGCCAGGTCTTGAGATTGTCCCAGTGCCGGGCTACCAGTTCATTGTCGAATACCAGCTCGGTTTCGAAGCCACCAAAGCCATTCTCCAGGGTGCCCAGGGGCGAGTTATGCATGGCGGAGAAATTCTCCAGCATTACCCAGCTCGGCCAGGAGGTGGTAAAGCCACAGCTGGCGGCATCGCTGTCACGCAGTTGGCGTGCATAGTCGACCATCTGTTCCCAGGTTTCAGGGGCGTCTTCCAGACCGGCAGCATCAAAGGCGTCGCGGTTGAGATAGAGAATCGGCGTGGAAGAGTTGAAAGGGAAAGAGAGCATGTTGCCGCTGGTATCGGCGTAGTAACCCACAACTGCCGGCAGGAAGGCTTCACGATCAAAGGGGCGGCCATGGGTCTCCATCAGTTCGTGGATGGGATAAATGGCGCCTTCGGCGGCCATCATGGTCCCGGTGCCCACTTCGAAAACCTGCAGGATATGCGGTTGTTCATTGGCGCGGAAAGCAGCAATGGCGCTGGTCATCGTCTCGGTGTAGTTGCCCCGATAACTAGGTACGACACGGTAATCATCCTGGGAGGCGTTGAAGTCATCGGTAATGCCTTCAAGGATTTCGCCCAGTTCACCGCCCATGGCGTGCCACCATTGAACTTCCACAGAGGCATGAGCGGAAAACGACAGGACGGCAGCGGCAACGCCGGCAGCCAGGGCTTTGCGAGACGGGACGTGCATGTGGAAGTACTCCTTTATTATTAACGCATGCGGCGCCATAGGGGCCTGAAGTTTTACGACCCTATCGGAGGGTAGTGACGCTGCGATGTCGAGATTATGACAGCAGTATTACGCTGAAAAGACAAGGTTGTTGCCTTTAACGCCCAGGAAAAAGCCTCAACTGAACAGGTAGAGGCTGGTCAAGCCGAAAACATAGCCGATGGCGGCACCGGCGGCGACATCGCTGATGTAGTGCAGCCCGAGTCCGACCCGCGACAGGGCGATCAGGATCGCCAGCGGCACCAGTAGTGGCAGCAGCCAGGGCGTATGAGCTGCTGCCAGCACGCAGAACATTACTGCGTGCATGGTGTGGCCACTAGGGAAGCTGTAGCGGTCGCGTGCGGGCTCACCGCACTGGATCAGGTTGCCGAAGGTGATGAAAGGGCGCTCGCGACACAGGCGGGTCTTGATCAGGCGATAGACCAGGATCGCAATGACACCGGTTATCGTGTACTGCATGAGAGTCGTCAGCCCTGCTTCGGGCTGGAGCAGCGGCTGGGCGGCGATCAGTGCCACCCATAGCGGCCAGTCTCCCAGTCGGCTGGCTAGGCGTAGCACGGTTAGCCACGGTGCATACAGGCTGAGATTGGCAAAGCGCTGGCACAGGCGCCATTCCAATAAGTCGAGTCGATCAAATACCGCAAATACGCGTGGACGCATCTTTTACCTCCCGAGCTTGCTCGAGTGTGGCAAGGAATGTATCGGCGATGGCCGGCCAGCGGCACTGTTGGGTGCGTAGACAAGCGTTGCGCCCCATTCGGGCATAACGGGCAGGCTGCTGGCACAAGGCGACGGCGGCTTCGCGAAATGCCTCGCTATCGCCGGCGGGAACAGTCACGCCATGGGTGCCGCTGTCGATCAGTTCGGCAGCAGCGGCATGTTGGTAGGCCACCACGGCCAGTCCGCTGGCCATGGCTTCCGGCACCACGTTGCCCCAGGTTTCCGACAGCGAAGGGAACAGAAACAGGTCGGCGCTGGCGTAATGCCGTGCCAGCTCTTCGGGAGAGATAAAGCCGGTGAAGTGCGCTTCTGGCAAGGCTTTCTCCAAGGCGCGCCGGGCCGGGCCGTCGCCAACAATTACCTGGACCATGTCAGGGCGCACGCTGCGCATGGCGCGAAAGGTATCGCGCAGCAGCGAGAGGTTTTTCTCTGCCGCCAGACGGCCCACATGCAGCGCCACCGGGCTGTGCTCGTTGGCTTCCCAACTGCGGCGTAGCTCGGCACAGCGCAGAGCGGGAGAAAAGCGCGAATGCTCGATGCCCCGCCCCATGACCTTAAGGCTATGAAAGCCCTGATCGGAGAGGGTTTGCGCCTGCCGCCGGGTGGGCACCAGGGTTAGCTGGCAGCCATTGTGAAACCGGCGTAATACACGTCTTAGTGTTGGGGCCAGCCAGGCGACGCCGTAATCGCCACAATAGTGGTCGAAATTGGTATGCCAGCCGGCCACCAGTGGGATACCTAAACAGTGAGCTGCCCGTCGGGCCGACCAACCCAGCGGCCCCTGGGTTGCCAGGTAGACCACATCGGGGCGTTGCGCTTGCCATAGTCGTTGGATGCGACCTGTGGCCGGCAGGCCGAAACGCACGGCACGATAACCCGGCACCGCGATACCCGGTACGCGTAATTCTGCCTGCATGCCCGGTGTCGAGGGGGCATTGGCGTCGGCGGGTTGTGGCCGGATGAGCTGCAGCTCCGTACCGCGCCGCTGCAGTTCACGGCTCAGCTGCGTTAGGGTATGGGCAACGCCGTTTATCTCGGGTGACCAGGTTTCGCTGACAAGGCAGATTCGCATGAGATCCTCCCAGGAAGCTCTGGGGCCAGCTTGCCTGGTGAGCATGACGTATCGGCGACAGCATGATGATGAATCCGTGACGCTGTGTGTGCTTGTCATCCCGTGACAAAGGCCTCCACCATGGTCGGCTCGCGCATCGGGCGAGAATTGGCGAAGCTGTCGGCTACCCTTGTCCGGAGGTTTTCATGAAGCACTCACCCGCCTACCGCCTTGCCGCCACCGTCCTGCACGGCTTTGATGAATACCGGGCCCGATTCAAGGGAATTACCGATGATGCCAGCCGGCGTTTTCGCGATGCTGCCTGGCGCGAAGCGCAACAGGCGTCGGCTGAACGGATCAACCTGTATAAGGAGAAGGTCGGCGCGACCGTGCAACGGCTACAGCGTGCCTTGCCTGAGGAAGAGCTGACCCATTGTGAGTGCTGGCGTGAGGCCCGCGGTCATTATGCGGAGTTGATCGGCGAGCGGCTGGATTACGAGTTGGCGGAAACCTACTTCAACTCCATTTTCTGTTCGATCTTCCACCACCGCCATATCCGCAATGACTGGATGTTTGTCTACAGTTCGCGTGATCGCGCGTCTCACTATTCAGGTGTCGAGCTATGCTGCCGCAAAACGGTGGCCGGTGACTGGAAAGCGGCACTACGCTGGAGCTTGAGTGAGCCGCCGTTTGAGACTCCTTTCAGCGATCTTGACCGCGATGTGGAGCAGGGTAGTGAATTTCTGCGTGAGAACCTGCCGCAAGCCATTCTGGAAGCGCCGGACGCCGAGGTCGAGCTGCTCAAGAGTGTCTTCTACCGCAACAAGGGTGCCTATCTGGTCGGGCGGATTCGCGGGGGCGGTGAGCAGGTGCCTCTGGTACTGCCCATTCTGCATGATCCGGACAAAGGACTGCACCTCGATACGGTGATCATCGAAGAGGATGAGATCTCGATTATTTTCTCGTTCACCCGTGCGTATTTCCAGGTTCAGGTACCGGTGCCGAGCGAGTTCGTCAATTACCTGCAGCAGTTGATGCCGGACAAGCCGGCGGGTGAGCTCTATGCGGCGATAGGCTTCTTCAAGCATGGCAAGACCGAGTTTTTCCGTGCCCTCAACCGCCAGGTGGCCAAGCGTGAGGATAAGTTCATCATCGCCCCTGGTGTGCGTGGCATGGTGATGGCAGCGTTTGTGCTGCCTTCGTTTCGTACGGTGTTCAAGATCATCAAGGATCGTTTCGACCCGTCCAAGGATGTCACCCACGACATCGTGCGCGAGAAGTACCGTCTGGTGAAGCGCCATGATCGGGTCGGTCGAATGGCTGATACCCAAGAGTTTTCCAATTTCGTTGCGCGCAAGGATCACTTCGATCCGGAGTGTCTTGACCACTTGCTGGAAGTGGCCCCTTCGACCGTGCAGCTCAAGGGCGACAAGGTGATCATCAAGCACTGTTATACCGAGCGCATGATGACTCCGCTCAACCTGTATCTGGAGCAGTGCGATGAGGTTGAGACCCGCGCAGTACTCAAGGACTACGGCAACGCCATCAAGCAGATGGCGGCGGCGAATATCTTTCCTGGCGATATGCTGCTGAAGAACTTCGGTGTCACCCGTCATGGACGCGTGATCTTTTACGACTACGACGAGGTGTGCTACCTCACGGAGTGCAACTTCCGCCATATTCCCAAGGCAACGTATCCTGGACAGCAACTTTCCAGCGAGCCGTGGTACTCGGTCGGGCCCAATGATATTTTTCCCGAGGAATTTGGCCCCTTCATGCTCGCCAACCCACAGCTGCGCGAGATCTTCTATCAATTGCATCCCGAACTGTTCGATGCCGATTACTGGAAGGGCTTGCAGCAGGCGATCATTGATGGGCGTGTCATCGATGTTTACCCTTATCGCAATAAGCAGCGTTTTGACGCAGGCGAGGGAAGCAGCCTGATACATTAGTAATAACGGGCTGCACGAGGGAGTTACGGCGCCGTATCGGCGATTTGTTCAGCAGTTCTTGAGCCTTAAGGTTGGCTCCTGGATTCGAGGATACCTATGACAAAGGATGGGCGCCCTCATCTGGTGGCATTCACCGGTTCGGGTATCAGCGCCGAGAGTGGTATCCAGACCTTTCGTGCCAGCGATGGCCTATGGGCGGAGCACCCCCTGGAAGACGTTGCGACGCCCCAGGCCTGGCGCCGTGATCCTGCGCGGGTATTGGACTTCTACAATCAGCGTCGTTATCAGGTGCGCCGGGCGCGTCCGAATGCGGCCCACAAGGCATTGGCGGCGCTGGAGAAGGGCGGTTTTCGCGTCAATGTCATCACGCAGAATATCGACGACCTGCACGAGCGTGCCGGCTCACGTAACGTGTTGCATCTGCATGGCGAAATTCTCAAGGCGCGCTCTACGGTGGATGCGCGTATGCGTTACCCGTTGCCGCGCGGTGGCATCGAGCTGGGTGATGTTTGCGACAAGGGCAGCCAACTGCGCCCTGATGTGGTGTGGTTCGGCGAAAGCGTGCCCAACTTTGAGGAGGCCTGTGAGCTGGTGGCCGAGGCCGACTTGCTGCTGGTGGTGGGCACTTCGCTGGCAGTGATGCCGGCAGCATCACTGCTTGATTACCTGCCGCCCACGGCGGAAGGTATCGTAGTCGACCCGCAAGCTGTCGCACTGGCCCCGCCGGGGATAGCGCATATCAACCAACCTGCCAGCAAAGGGGTACCGGTGCTGGTGCGTCACTGGAAGCGGAAAGGACGGTTGTGGCTGCCGGAGGCGCTGCTCGCTTCGCGTTGAGTGGCGGTGGTGCTGGAAAAGTTCCCGTTATAGACTGCGGGCCCCGCTATTCAGATACCCTCATCATGCTTGATAAAACTGGCCAGGCCATTCGGCCCACTCATTCTTCTATTGACGTTTTTCATGACCCCGCTACCGGTCATCCACGCCCGGCACGGGGTGAGTTCAAGGCGCGTGGCAGCTTTGTCGAGCGCTGTAGTGGTTGTCATCTCCCCGGGCTGAATTGCCTCTGCCCTTACCGTGCCAGTGCCGAGAGCGCGGCGCGGATTTGGTTGCTGACCCACCCGCTTGAGCAGTTCAAGCCGACCAATACCGGACGCTTGATCCGCGATGTCCTGGCAACGACGGAAGTCTTCACCTGGTATCGGGCGGCACCGGACCCGCGTTTGCTGGCGCTGCTCGACGATCCGCAACTGGCGCCTTTCGTGATCTTTCCTGATGACCAGCCTGATTACGCCGGGCGGGGGGTAGGCATGGAGGCGGTAAGCGAGATCAAGGCGGAGGGTAGAACGCCGGTGTTTCTGTTGCTGGATGGCACCTGGCGCCAGGCGCGGCGCATCTTTCGCAAGAGCCCTTACCTGGAGCGCTTGCCGGTGCTGCCGCTGGCCGCAGCGAAGCTGACCCGCTATCGATTGCGCAAGCCCGCTTCCGAGGCGCATTTGTGTACCGCCGAGGTGGCCATTGAGCTACTGCGCCAAAGCGGTGACCCTGATGCGGCGCAGGTGCTGGACGACTATTTTGATGCCTTCAATGACAGTTATGCCGCCAGCCGCCGCCACGCGAAAATCACCCAGCCGACCCCGGCGATGCAGCGGCTGCTGGCCCGCCGTTCTTAGTTGCCGCTACCCAGCAAGGCTCCCGCAATACGGAAGCCGGCGATCCAGGTTCCCGCCGCAGAGCCCAGGGTCGCAAACAGGAACACCAGCAGGGTGCGCGAGACACGGTTTCGCCACCAGCCTTTCAGTGCAGTGACATCATGGCGTAGCGTAGCGAAATCGTGCACCTTGGGTTTACGCAGCCACAGCTCGACCCCGGCGGCAACGAAGCCCGCGCCGATAGTGGGGTTAAGCGAGGTGAGTGGTGCGGCGAGCGCCGTGGCCAGCACGGTGACTGGATGGGCTAGAGCCAGCAGTGTGGCGGCGCCTGACAGCACACCGTTGATCAGGAACCATTCGGTGACCAGTTGCCACCCGAAGTCGGGGCTGCGCGAGAAACCGATGGTAAAGCCGATCAGCACCAGCGCCGTAATCAGCCAGGGCAGGGCTTTCCATAACCGGGAGGGCGGGGGCGTGACTTCAAGCGCCTGGCGCTCCTCCTGGGGTTCTGTCGGCAGTGGAGCTTCAAGATGCTCGACCATCCCCTTCATGTGGCCGGCGCCAATGACGATCAGCACATTGCGATAACTGCCGGGCGGGGCCTGCTCGGCCAGACGCAGCACCATGTAGCGGTCCCGCTCGGAGATCAGAGGTGTATAGAGCGCTTTGGATTCGGCTGCAAACTCGCTGAAGGTGGACTCCAGGACATCCCCTTCCTTGAGCCGTTCAATCTCTTCGGGCGTGACTTCCTGGCGTGACATGACGCTACCGAGTAGACCGGTAATCAGCGAGGTGCGCTGCCACCAGGGGACGCTGGCCTGGATACGCTTGAGCGTGATACCGACATCGCGGTCGACCAGCAGCAGGGGAAGGCCGTGATGGGCCGCCTCTTCCATGGCGGCGCGCATTTCGGCCCCGGGCTCGATACCCGACTGTTCGGCGACACGCTGCTGGAAAGCACCCAGGGCCAGATTGGCGGCGACCATGCCTGCCTTGCCTTGACGAAAAACCTCGAACAGATCCATCTTGGCGAGCGCATCAGGATCGCTGAGGTGACGGTGGCGTGCATCGCATAGCTCAATGGCCACGGCATCGAACTCACCAGAGCGGATCAGGTGACGAACGTCTTCGGCACTTTCGGCGGAAACGTGGGCGGTGCCCAGCAGGGTGTAGCGTGTTGTGCCCACTTCGACGATGCGGTGCGGACCGCTGATGCTGCCTTCCTGGCGTGATTCGGTCACGGTGTCCTGGGAGTTGGTCATGAACGCTCGGGGTATGTCAGGGGTGAAGGTTGGATTATCCACTAAGCGGGGCAGCGGACCAAACTCCGATGCTGTACGGAGCCTGACCAACTGTACGGCAGTGAGCTATTTTCGCCAGAAAGCGGGAGTAAAGAGTACCAGTACGGTAAAGATCTCCAGTCGGCCAAGCAGCATCGCCATGACCAGTATCCACTTGGCCGCCTGCGGTAGCTCGCGATAGCTTGCGCTCGCTTCACCCAAAGCCGGCCCCAGGTTGTTGAGGGTGGAGGCCACTGACGACCAGGCGGTTACCTGGTCGACACCGGTAGCGATGACGCCCAGCAGCATGACCACGAATACCAGTAAATAGACCGAGAAAAAGCCCCACACGGCTTGGGCGATAGAGTCTGGAACGCTCACCTTGCCCACTTTCACGGCGATGACGGCACTGGGATGAATGAGCCGCATCACTTCGCGTAACCCCTGTTTGAAAATCAGAATGATGCGGATCACTTTCATGCCGCCGCCGGTGGAGCCGGAGCAGCCGCCGATAAAGGCCGCCAACAATAGCAGGACCGGCAGTACGCTTGGCCAGGCCGAGACATCGGCCACGCTGAACCCACCGGTGGTGGCAATGGAGACCGCCTGAAACAGCCCCTGGCGCAGCCCGCCGGGCAAGTCGTAAACACCGGCTGACCAGAGCGAGACAACAGTGATGAGTGTGAGGCAGGCAAGCCCAAGCAGCAGGAAGCGCGCTTCAGGGTCGTTCAAGTAGTGGCTGAGGCGGCGATCGCGCCAGGCCAGGAAGTGCAGGCTGAAGCTCATGGCCGAAACAATCAGGAAGAAGGTGCAGACAAGCTCAATTGCAACGCTGTCAAAATGGCCGATATTGGCGTCATAAGGGGAAAAGCCGCCAATGGAGACGGTGGAGAAGCTATGGCATAGCGCATCGAACCAGCTCATTCCAGCGGCCCTGTAGGCCAGCAGGCAGGTAAATGTCAGTGCGGCATAGATGTACCACAAGGCCTTGGCGGTTTCGGTGATTCTGGGGGTCAGCTTGGAGTCTTTCAGCGGTCCGGGGATCTCGGTGCGATAGAGCGCCATGCCGCCAACACCAAGGGTAGGGAGAATCGCTACGGCAAGTACCACGATCCCCATTCCGCCAAGCCACTGTAGTTGTTGGCGATAATAGCGTATCGATTCAGGCAGGTATTCGATGCCGGTGATAACCGTGGCACCTGTGGTGGTAAGCCCCGCAAAGGATTCAAATACCGCATCGGAGAGTGTCAGAGCCGACTCGCTTGCCAGCATGAACGGCAGGGAGCCGAACAGCCCCAGCACGCTCCAGAACAGCGCGGCGATAAGAAAACCGTCGCGAATACGCAATTCCTTGTGGGCGTTGCGATTAGGCAGGAACAGCATCAGGCCGGTCATGACCGTAATGGCGATTGCAATCGCAAAGGCGTGGCCCTGGCCGTCATTGAGCAGCAACGACATGGCGCCGGGTGGCACCAGTGTCAGGCTGAACAGCATCAGCAGTAGGACCAGAATACGCAGAGTTGTCCGCAGACTCATCGCCAAGCTCTAGAAAAATGTGATACCGACTTGCATCAGCCGCTCGACTTCGCGGATGCGCTGCTTGTCGACCACAAACAGGATCAGATGGTCACCTGACTCCACCACGATATCGGGCTGGGCAATCAGGACGTTTTTACCACGCACAAGCGCGCCGATTGTTGTATCGCTTGGCAGCTTTATCTCATCCAGGGTTCGTCCCACCACCTTCGAAGACAAGGAGTCGCCATGCGCTACCGCTTCGATGACTTCCGCAGCGCCACGTCGCAATGAATGAACTTTGGCGATATCACCACGGCGGATATGCGTGAGCAGGGTGCCGATCATGACCTGCTGCGGTGATAGGGCGATATCAATCACGCCGCCCTGTATCAGATCGACATAGGCCGGATTATTGATCAAGGTGAGGACTTTTCTGGCTCCCAGGCGTTTGGCCAGCATCGAGGACATGACATTGACTTCGTCATCGTTGGTCAGGGCGCAGAAAATGTCGCACTCGGCTATATTCTCCTCTTCCAGCAAATGCTGGTTAGTGGCGCTACCGTGTAGTACCACGCTGCTGTCAAGTCGCTCGGAAAGTGTTTGGCAGCGTGCCAGGCTCTGCTCGATGAGCTTGATACGATGGTTGCTTTCGAGACGCTCGGCCAGGTACAGCCCAATGTTGCCGCCACCGGCAATCATGACACGGCGGAATTCGCGCTCGCCGCGATGAAGTTCGCGAATCACTGCGCGGATATCGCGTTGGGCGGCGATAAAAAAAACCTCGTCATCAGCTTCGATGATGGTATCACCGCGCGGAATGAGGGGGTGATCGTGCCGGTAAATGGCCACCACCCGGGTATCAACCCGGGGTAAATGCTGGTGCAGGGTACTGAGCCTCTGGCCCACCAGTGGGCCGCCAGCGTAGGCTTTAACGGCGACTAACTGCACCAGGCCACCGGCAAACTCCAGTACCTGCAAGGCACCAGGATGTTCGATCAGGCGCTGAATGGCATCGGTGATGGTCTGCTCGGGGCTGATCAGCACATTGACGGGGATCGCGCTGTTGGCGAACAGCTCTTGATGAGCGAGATAGGCACTGGCGCGAACGCGTGCGATCTTGGTTGGTGTACGAAACAGGGTGTGCGCCACCTGACAGGCGATCATGTTGACTTCATCGGCGCTGGTAACGGCAATCAGCAGGTCAGCGTCCTCACCACCAGCCTGCTCCAGCACCGCCGGATAGGAGGCTGTGCCGGTAATGGTGCGGATATCGAGCCGAGTGGCAAGTTGTTGCAGCCGCTCGGCATCAATATCCACCAGGGTGATATCGTTGTTCTCTTGCGAGAGGTGCTCGGCGAGTGTGCCGCCAACCTGGCCGGCACCTAGAATAATAATCTTCATAGCCGCTTGAGAATGCCCAACGAACTTGCGACGCCGGGTGGCGCCGCAGTCTGTGGTGCTAGCTTAAACCAGCTCCGGGGGCTGGAACAGCATTGGCACTACCCTTGGCCTATCCAGGCGTTCCATCAATCCAGGGTAAACCCCACCTTGAGGGTGACCTGCCAGTGGCCGACACGGCCATTCTCGATATG
>Ga0079226_10004547_pt1 | contig 10592 bp, 8 predicted proteins | sample Poulit2014_FD_76345 | JGI IMG/M metagenome (GOLD analysis project Ga0079226, IMG submission 76345) | Agricultural soil microbial communities from Georgia to study Nitrogen management - Poultry litter 2014 | ecosystem: Environmental > Terrestrial > Soil > Agricultural land | place: USA: Georgia...
AGATCGATTAAAAGAAATTTATCCGTTTTTCCAATGGAAAGTACAAAACAACTCGTTGCGACATACCGTCGAATTATTTGTGACATTTCGTGTTGATTTAGATGGCAATAAGATTGCTTTACAAGATAAATTTGGGACGAACTTAACGACTGATTACATTCAATTTGAAGATGTGATTGCTTTTTATGATCCGATTCAGTCAGATATTCAACGCGGTAATTACTTAACAGTGATTGAAATGGATAACACGCTAGGCATTGATAAAGGTCAAGTAGATGTTGTATTAAAACATTTAATTCGCGTTGCATCAGCCGGTGTGAGTGATTTAAGAGATTTTATCGAAAAAGATGAACGTGATCAATTTGAAATGAAGTGGAACCAGCATAATTATGAACGCGCACTTGATACAATGAAAAGTTTAAATCGATATAATGAAGATAAATTATTTATGAACTTTGAAGAAGAATCATCGATTGTTAAAGAATTAACTGAGGGGAATAGACATGACGGCGTGGAACGAATTTAGTATTTTTATTAATCGTGAGGCGACAGAAGCGGTATCGGCTATCTTAATGGAACTGGGATCATCTGGCGTGGCGATTTCTGACCGACAAGACTTTTCTGATGTTCCAGAATACGGCTTTGATACATTATGGGCGTTGGATGACAGTAAATTCCCATCCAAAGGTGTTATTGTTAAAGGTTATTTCCATCAACCAGATAAGCTCGATTATTTAAAACAAAAAATTACAGATAAAATTGAACAGCTTAAAGACTTTGATGTCGATGTCGGTCAATGTACAGTAGAGTATGCTCTAGTGAATGATGATGACTGGTCAGAAATATGGAAAAAATATTATCATCCCGTATCCATCACGCGGTATTTAACAATTGTTCCACAATGGGAAGAGTACAAGAAAAAACATGACAACGAAGTGATCTTAACACTTGATCCAGGTTTAGCATTCGGTACAGGTACGCATCCGACAACGCAACTTTGCTTACAGTTATTAGAGATAACGCTACTAGGTGGCGAAACAGTGATTGATGTTGGCACAGGTTCAGGTGTATTAAGTATCGCTAGCGCCTACCTTGGTGCAGAGGATATTTACGCTTATGATTTGGATGATATTGCAGTTTCTTCAGCGAAAAGTAACATCGCTTTAAATGATTTAACCGAAACGATTGCCGTGGGTACCAATGATTTATTACACGGTATCGATCAAGAAGCTGACCTTGTAGTTGCAAACATTTTAGCCGAAATTATCGAACCACTGATTCCAGACGCGATGCGAGTTTTAAAACCAAACGGTAAATTCATTTCATCAGGTATTATTAAAAACAAAAAAGAACGCATTATTTCTAAATTAAAAAAAGTCGGTTTTAAAATCGAACAAGTGAATCAGATGGGGGACTGGGTAGCGATCTTAGCCCGAAAACCACTTACTGATGAGTAAGCGAAAATTAATCAGATTATATAAAATCAGTAAAGACAAGTAATAAATATGAAAATAAATAGGTTTAATGAAATAAAAAGGAGAAATATAAAATGACAGAACAATTAGCCAAAATGATTGATCATACATTGTTAAAACCAGAGGCAACAGAAGGTGATATTCAGCACTTATGTATTGAAGCGGCTGAAAATAACTTCAAATCCGTATGTATTAATCCAGGATGGGTCAAATATGCGAGTGACTTTTTAACAAACTCAGATGTTGACGTTTGTACAGTAATTGGTTTCCCACTGGGAGCCAACAAAACAGTTATTAAAGTGCAAGAAGCTTTAGAAGCTGTCAAAGATGGTGCAAAAGAGATTGATATGGTAATTAATATCGGTCGATTAAAGAGTGAGGATTTCGCTTATGTTTATGACGATATTGCTGAAGTAGTGAAAGCTGTTAAAGGAAAAGCAATTGTTAAAGTGATTATCGAAGCATGCTTACTTGAACGTAATGAGAAAATCCGTGCATGTGAAATTTCAAAACGTGCCGGTGCAGACTTCGTAAAAACTTCTACTGGTTTTTCAACAGGTGGCGCAACAGTGGAAGATGTAAAGTTAATGCGTTCAACAGTTGGACCAGATATTGGCGTAAAAGCATCTGGCGGTGTACGTACTCCTGAAGATGCTCAAGCAATGATCGAAGCTGGTGCAACACGTATCGGAACCTCAAATGGTGTAAAATTAATCAATAACGAAGAAGCATCAAGCGATTATTAAGATACATGATTGAAATGCTTACAAAAAGAAACTATAATTAATAAATAAGGACTGTGACCGTTCAAATTTGTCATGGTCCTTATTCATTACATGCTATAATAATATAAATGATTGATTAAAGAAGTAGAAGGTGTATAAAATGGCTGTACAAAAAGATTATTCGCCACAAGAAGTCATGGCTTTATGTCTCACTTATATGAGTAGTGAGCATGTGAAGTTTGTTAAGCGTGCTTACGATTTAGCCGAGAAAGCACACAAAGGACAAATTAGAAAATCAAAAGAAGAATATATTATACACCCGGTTCAAGTGGCAGCTATTCTTGCTGAGCTTAAAATGGATCCTGTTACTGTAGCGACGGGTTTCTTACATGACGTCGTTGAAGATACGGATTATACGTATGATGATATTGCTGAAATATTTACACCAGAAGTTGCTGACTTAGTCGATGGGGTTACAAAATTAGGTAAGTTCAAATTTAAGTCTAAAAAAGAACACCAAGCGGAAAACCATCGTAAGATGCTTTTAGCTATGGCACAAGATGTGCGTGTGATATTAGTTAAATTAGCTGACCGTCTGCATAATATGCGTACATTAAGATATCATCGACCCGAGAAACAATACGATATTGCGATGGAAACGATGGAAATTTATGCACCACTGGCTGACCGTTTAGGTATTAGTCGTATGAAATGGGAACTAGAAGATATTGCTTTACGCTATATCAACCCACAACAATATTACCGTATTGTGCATTTAATGAATTCTAGACGTGAAGACCGTGAACGTTATATTGATGATGCTAAAAAAGCTATTCAAGAATCCGTTGATGAACTTGAAATTGAAGCAGATATTACCGGTCGTCCCAAACATATCTTTTCAATTTATCGCAAAATGAAAAATCAAAAGAAGCAGTTTGAAGAAATTTATGACTTACTAGCAATTCGAGTGATTGTACCGTCAATTAAAGACTGTTACGCAGTCCTTGGGGCTATACACACACGTTGGAAGCCAATGCCAGGGCGCTTTAAAGATTACATTGCAATGCCCAAAGCAAATATGTATCAGTCTCTTCATACGACTGTGTTAGGACCTGATGCAACACCGCTTGAAGTACAAATTAGAACGCATCAGATGCATGAAATTGCTGAGTACGGGGTTGCAGCACACTGGGCATATAAAGAAGGAATTACTCAGAAAGTAAAAAATGATTCTGCTAACCAACATATTTCATGGTTTAGAGATATTATCGAATTGCAAACAGAATCAAATAATGCAAGTGACTTTATGGACTCAATCAAAGAAGATATCTTTAAAGATAAAGTATATGTCTTTAGCCCAAAAGGAGACGTGATGGAGCTACCATTCGGGGCAAGTACTTTAGATTTTGCTTATCATGTTCATACCGAAGTTGGAAATAAATCAACTGGATCTAAAGTTAATGGTAAGATTGTGCCACTGAACTATAAATTAAAAACAGGTGATATCGTGGAAATGATCACCTCATCCAGTTCATATGGTCCAAGTCGTGACTGGCTCAAGTATGTGAATACTTCCAAAGCCCGTAACCGCATCAAGCGATTCTTCAAGACACAACAACGAGAAGAAAACATTGAAATAGGGCGCGAACTATTAGAAAAAGCCATTGCCAAACATGATTTTAATCCAAGTGACTTTATGACGAAAGACATTTTACAAAAAATGGCGGAGCGTTATAATTATCATACGGAAGATGATTTGTTCGCAGCGATTGGTTATAACGAGCTAAAGGAATCAACGGTTGCTTTAAGAATTACCTCTGACGCACGTAAAGAACGTGAGAAGGAACAACAAAAAGAAATTATCGATTCCAATGAAGTTGAAATGCAAAAAGAACCGGAAAAGATGAAGATTCGTCATGAAGATGGCGTGGTTATTCAAGGGGCAGATAACTTACTATTAAGATTGAGTAAGTGTTGTAACCCAGTTCCTGGTGATAATATTATTGGCTACATTACGCGTGGACGTGGTGTATCCATTCACCGCAGAGACTGTCCAAATATCCAACAAGAACATAAAGACCGTTTAATTGAAGTGGAATGGGAAAATACCACAACTGATAAAATTTACAATGCCGAATTACAAGTTACCGGCTTTAATCGAAGCGGTATGCTCAATGATATTTTAAACGTCATTAATGCTCAAACAAGCCAATTACGAAACGTCGTAGGCCGAGTGAACGCCGATGATAACTTAGCTGTGGTAAAATTAGTTATTGGTATCCAAGGCATAAATGAATTGAATGATATCGTAGATAAACTGAAAAACGTTCCTGATGTTTATGCCGTTAAACGTGTCACAAATTAAAGGAGATAAGTATGCGAGTTTTAATCCAAAAAGTTTCGGAAGCAAGTGTTGAAATTGAACAGAAGATTGCCGGTGAAATTGGAACTGGTTTTCTAATTTTAGTTGGGGTCGAAGATGAAGATACGAGCGAAGATGTAGATTACATGGTCCGCAAGATTTCAAAAATGCGTATCTTTGAAGATGAAGATGATAAGTTAAATTTATCTATCGATCAAGTGGATGGTAAAATCTTATCTATCTCACAATTTACACTTCATGCTAGTACGAAAAAAGGAAACCGCCCGAGCTTTACAAGAGCCGGCGAGCCAAAACACGCTGAAGCTTTGTATAATGAGTTAAATGAGAAACTAAGAGAGACAGGACTAACTGTTGAAACAGGTGAATTCGGTGCTGATATGGCAGTGAAGATAGTTAATGATGGTCCTGTAACAATCTGGATTGATAGTAAAGACAGAGCATATTAAACCAACTAAATGCCCACTAAAGCAGATGATTGAAATGATCATCTGCTTTTTTATTGTATTGATTTTATGAAGTCGATTTTTCAGTCCCATGGCCTTATCAGGAGATAGTCTGAAGTATTTTCAAACAAAATATTAATAATGTTAAGATGTTTTCAAAATAAAACAAAAAATGCTGAAAATAACTATTTAATCAACAATTTTATATAACAAAAAGCTGCTGACATTGAGTTTTGTCAACAGCTTTTATGTTTATTCAAAATAGGTAATTAATCCTTGATAAATGGCATCTGCCACTTGGTCTTGATACTGATCAGTAAAGATATACTCTAAATCAGTATCACTACTCATATAACCTAGTTCTAATAATAGAGATGGTCTTGAGTTATTACGTAAAACATAGTAGTCCCCAACACGGATTCCATTATTAGATAAAGGTGAATTAGAAGCTAAACTTGAGTTCACTGCTTCAGCGAGTCCTTGGTCACTATCTGAATAATAATAGGTTGTTGTACCATTCATTGAATTTGGTGTTGCCACAGCGTCATAGTGTAAGCTGATAAAAGCATCAGCATGACTATTCAGTGAGTCGGACACACGGCCAGCTAATGAAATGTACTGATCATCTGATCTAGTCATAATAATATTAGCTCCGGTACTCGCTAAACGATGTTGCAATTTAAGTGCTGTATTTAACGTAAGATGTTTTTCGTACATATCCTGGTTAACAGCACCTGGATCATGACCACCGTGACCTGCATCAATAACAATTGTTGAATCAGCAATTGGTGTGTTACTACTTTCTTGTGGTACATCAGCAGTCTCGTCAGGAATGATCTGTCCATTAAACTCAACTAGAAAGTCAGCAATATAACCAACGGTATTTTCGTCATATTGAATCTTATGCCAACCGTTCACTGTAGCTAAGTAAGTATACGTTGCACCAGCTGGAGCACGACCTACAACATCACTAGATGTCGAGGGTGTTGATCTTACGTTAGATTCTGTATCTAACACCGTCACAATATTGCTTGCTTCTGAAGAAGGCACCTCACTAGCATCACCATTGACAAATGATATGTAATAGGAGCTAACCCAAGCGACTTGATCATTGTAAACAATTTGTGACCAGTTACCATCTTGGTAAACAACATTTACTTCAGAATCTTTCTCAACGACGCCAAGAATTTCAGAATCAGTCGTTGCTTGAGATCGAATATTAACGTAGTCACCAGTAATGACAGCCGTTTGTTGAGATTCAGTGGTGATTTCTGGCTGATATACAAGCCAGCTCGCTACCCAACCAACTTGATTATCGTCAAGACGGATTTTCATCCACTCATTTTGACGTTCAATCACATGCAGTCGTTCATCTTCATGGACTGTGGTAATCACATCATGGGATAAACCAGGTCCTTGTCGTACATTTAAAACACTCGTTTCAACAATTACCGTATTATCATTAGCTAGAGCAACAATTGATGCTAAGCTGATGCAAACAAAGATAGCAATTATAATTAAAAAGTTTCGTTTTTTTAAGAAAAATCGTTGATGGTTTGAGGATGATGGATTCATAAGAGCATCCTTTCATTGTTCTATTTATCTATTATATCAACCCTAACAACTAATCACAATAAATAAATCACTTTGATACACAAACGTCATATATAATAAAATTTATATGAAAAATAGCGATCAGATTGACTATTAGCTATTTATTTAGTATCCTAATACATAAGTATATAGGTTCTGATGAAAGAGCAAGTTCTACTTTGTAGCACATTAACAGAGATGATATTCGTGGCTGAAAAATATCAACTAGAAGTAGATGGAACACTCTGGAGGATTGATAGTGAGAAGCTATCACGTTAAAGGCGTTAACGATAAGGGGAAGTAGATTTACTTCCTAAATTAAGGTGGTACCACGTAATTTATGAATGAGACGTCCTTTCTTAGACTAGTTAAAGATAGTTTAAGAAAGGGCATTTTTATTTTGAGGAGGCATTTTGAATGAAATATCAAAAAATGAAGGGCACAGCTGATTTATTCCCTGAAGATACACGCAAATGGCAATATGTTGAATCAATTGCACATAATGTTATGAAAAAATATCGTTTTGAAGAGATTAGAAATCCAATATTTGAAGCTTTAGAATTATTTGCTCGAGGCGTAGGCGAGACGAGTGATATTGTTACCAAAGAAATGTATGACTTTTATGATAAAGGTGACCGCCACTTAGCACTAAGACCTGAAGGAACAGCAGGGGTGACTCGTGCATTTGTTGAAAATAAAATGTATGGTCCAGAACACCACAAACCACAAAGATACTACTATATTGGTCCAATGTTCCGTTATGAGCGTCCGCAAAGTGGTCGTATGCGTCAGTTCCACCAGTTAGGTGTGGAAGCATTTGGAAGTAAAAATCCGGCAATTGATGTAGAAACGATTTCATTAGCTATGTCATTATTTAAAACAATTGGGATTAAAGATTTGAAATTAGTGATTAATTCACTTGGATCGAATGAATCACGTATTAAGTATCGTCAAGCATTGATTGATTATTTAGAACCTCATGTAGATGAATTGAGTGAGGACTCGAAAGTTCGTTTACACAAAAATCCACTGCGTGTTTTAGATAGTAAAGACAAAAAGGATAAAGAAATCGTTAAAGATGCACCGTCTATTTTAGATTATCTTGATGAAGAGTCACAAGCACACTTTGATGCAGTGAAAAAACAATTAGAAATGCTGGAAATTCCGTACGTGATTGATACTAATATGGTACGCGGTTTAGATTACTATAATGATACGATTTTTGAAATTATGACTGTTGATCCAAACTTTGGCTCAAACACAACGATTGCAGCAGGTGGTCGTTATGATTCCCTGGTTGAAGAAGTCGGTGGCCCGAGCACACCAGCATTCGGTTTTGCTGTTGGTTTAGAACGATTAATCTTGTTAATTGAAAGCGAACAGATTGAAATTCCAGAGACAGAAGAATTAGATATTTTTGTCGTAACAATCGGTGAGTGTGCTGGTAAGGAAGCAACAAAACTAGTCCATGCTTTAAGACAACATGATTTATTAGTTGACCGGGAATATATGAACCGAAAGCCAGGCAAACAATTCAAGACTGCCGATAATATGAATGCCAAGATGGTATTTACTATCGGGGATTCAGAGTTAGAATCAGAAACGGTAAGTGCGAAATTATTGTCTAGCGGAAACCAAAAAGAAGTGTCGATGGATGATATTTATTCAGAAAACTTTAACGAAACCTTCAAAGCGTTAGTTCAAGAATTAGCATAATATTGTATAAGGGAGATTTTTAAATGACAAAGAAATTATATTGTGGTGAAGTAACAGACGAACTCATTGATCAAGAAGTAACGATTAACGGCTGGGTGCACAAACGCCGTGACTTGGGTGGTATGATTTTCGTGGACTTAAGAGACCGCGAAGGCGTTGTGCAAGTTGTATTTGATGCAGAAAAGAATAAAGAATCTCTTCAAACTGCTGAAGATATTCGTAAGGAATTTGTCATTGAAGTGACAGGTAAAGTAGTTAAACGCCAACCGGGAGCAGAAAATGATGATTTAAAAACTGGTCAAATTGAAATCGAAGCAACAGCGGTTAATATTTTAAGTAAATCAAAAAATATTCCATTTGAAATTAATGACGACCGTTCAGTATCAGAAGAGTTACGTCTTAAATATCGCTACTTGGATTTACGTCGTCCAAAAATGAACCATAACTTAAAAATACGTCACCAAGTGAAGAAGGTATTCCGCAATTATTTAGACGAACATGGCTTTATTGATGTAGAAACACCTTTCTTAACAAAATCGACACCTGAAGGGGCACGTGACTACTTAGTGCCATCACGTGTTCATAATGGTAAGTTTTTCGCATTACCACAGTCTCCACAATTATTTAAGCAATTATTGATGTCTTCTGGTGTTGATCGTTATTACCAAATAGTTCGTTGTTTCCGTGACGAAGATTTACGTGGTGACCGTCAGCCTGAATTTACACAAGTGGATATCGAAACGAGTTTCTTAAATGATCAAGAGATTCAAGATTTAATTGAAAAGCTATTAAAACGTTTAGTTAAAGAAGTGAAAGGTTTAGAAATTACTGAAGATTTCCCACGCTTATCTTACCAAGAGGCAATGGATCGTTTTGGTAGTGATAAACCAGATATACGTTTTGGTTTAGAATTACAAGATGTTGGTGATATTGTTAAAGACTCATCATTTAAAGTATTTACTTCTGTACTAGAAAAAGGCGGAGCTGTTAAAGGAATTAATGCGAAAGGTGGCGCAGATACCTTTACACGTAAACAGATTGACAAGTTACAAGATGTAACTGCTGTTTACGGTGCGAAAGGTTTAGCATGGGTAAAAGTGACTGAAGACGGTTTGTCAGGTCCAATTGCTAAATTCTTTGAAGATGGAGCATTAAAAGAAGCACTGCTTTCTAAGATGGAAGCCGAAGCTGGTGACTTGCTGTTATTCGTAGCTGATGAGCTGAAAGTAGTTTATGACGCATTAGGCGCGTTACGTTTACACTTAGGTAAAGAGTTGGACTTAATTGATGAAAATGAATTAGCATTCTTATGGGTTGTTGATTGGCCATTACTTGAATATGATGAAGAACAAGATAAATATATGGCAGCACACCACCCATTCACGATGCCAATTAAAGAAGATATCGATAAGTTAGAAACGAATCCACAAGACATCACAGCAACAGCTTATGACATTGTCTTAAACGGTTATGAAATTGGTGGCGGATCAATTCGTATCCACGAACGTGACTTACAGATGCGTATGTTAAAAGCTTTAGGATTTTCTGAAGAAGAAGCAAATGAACAGTTTGGTTTCTTACTAGAAGCTCTAGATTACGGTTTCCCTCCACATGGTGGTATTGCCTTTGGACTAGACCGTATCGTGATGATTTTAGCTGGTGAAGCAAATATTCGAGAAGTTATTGCATTCCCTAAAAATAAAAATGCGAAAGATCCATTAACAGACGCACCATCAAATGTTTTTGATTTACAATTGGATGAATTAGGACTATCAATCACTGAAAAAGAAAAGAAGGAGTAATACAACTATGGTATTAATCGGTTCACACGTCAGTATGAAAGGTAAAAAAATGCTACAAGGAGCTGCCGAAGAAGCAGTGTCTTATAACGCAAATACTTTTATGATATATACTGGTGCACCACAAAATACACGACGAAAAAAAATTGAAGACATGAATATTAAAGCAGGCCATGAGTATATGGAAGAGCACAATATTGATGTTGATGACATTGTTGTTCACGCACCATACATTATTAATTTAGGCAATGTAAATAAACCTGATAACTTCAAATTTGCCATTTCATTTATGAAAGATGAAATTAAACGTGCCGAAGCTTTAGGTGCAACTCAAATGACCATGCACCCAGGGGCTCACGTTGGTGCGGGCCCAGAAGCTGCTATTGATCAAATCGCAAAAGGATTAAATGAAATTTTACATGAAGATCAAACAATTCAAATTGCTCTAGAAACAATGG
>Ga0079226_10004548_pt1 | contig 10588 bp, 10 predicted proteins | sample Poulit2014_FD_76345 | JGI IMG/M metagenome (GOLD analysis project Ga0079226, IMG submission 76345) | Agricultural soil microbial communities from Georgia to study Nitrogen management - Poultry litter 2014 | ecosystem: Environmental > Terrestrial > Soil > Agricultural land | place: USA: Georgia...
GCTAATAGTAATTTTCCCCGGTGCTTCTTTTACAACGTTAGCTTTTTCTTTCTCTTTTTGATGAATCACCACCTTACTCCCTATCACATCATAGGACAGCAAAGAACCTTTAAAAAGCCGGTCTAAAACATCTTTTACGGTCTTGTTTTCTACCGTAAGAACTACTATTTTGTTCATCGACTCTCTCGAGCTATAAATAAAAGCTACACCGGTTTCTAGATGGAGCTTATGTAAGGCTTCCTCTAATGTTTGATTTTGAACGGTAAAATCCACCGTTTTATTCAATAGATTCTGTGAATCTGCGGGAAGAGCTACTGCCATTTGTAGAGAAAATAAAGCCAGCAACAGCCCCAGACAAGAGCTTCTCATCATAAGAAGTTTAAATGAATGGTAATTATTGTACATTTGCATAAATTGATGATTTATCATTAATAGTATAGCCCTTTGCTCCGGTGGCGACCTCAGGCAGAGGGCTTTTTATTTCTGTTATTTTTATTTCATTCGTTTAGATTAGGTGTTTCTGTTAATAGGTTGTTTTTTTATATGACATGCAAAGTTGACTATTTAATGTTACATGAAATTAACCATATAATTAATAAATGATGAAGCTTTCATTTTCCTATTGTTATATGAATCCCTTCTTTTTTAAATTGCCCTCCCATCGAGAGGCAGATCGCTTTCAGCACAATCTTCGATTGCTGTTTTTTATCAAAAGTTCCCGAAATTTCAACCTCCTTCATCGCCTCTGTTTCAAATTGGAATTGCAACCCGTAATTCCGCTGTAATACTTCAACTACTTCCTTCATAGGCGTATGATAAAAAACCATTTCCCCTTTTCGCCAAGCATCATAATTCTCTGCGTGAGCAACATGGCTTTTATCTATGGTTTCACTCGCCTTGGTATAACTTACCTTCTCATTCTGCACCAATTCTACTTTTTTTGAACTTTTTACTTCCTCCCGACTTACTGCTATCTTTCCGCTAAGAACAGCAATTTCGATCTCCTCTTCATCCGGATAAGCGCTGACATTAAAAGATGTTCCCAAAACCTTGGTTTTCAGCGCTCCGCTATGTACAATAAAAGGATGCTGTTGATCTTGAGCTACGTCGAAAAAAGCCTCCCCTTTAATATACAATTCTCTTGTATCTCCTTGAAAAGAAGGAGGGTATCGTAATTCACTCATCGCATTGAGCCATACCTTCGTGCCATCTTTCAATGTTATTTCTTTCATCTCTCCGACACCGGTAGAGAGACTTGTATAATCTTGAACCGATATCACTTGCGATGATTGCTCTCCTTTAAAAACCGTCATGTACAAAGTCCCAAAAGTAGCAGCCAAAAAGATAACGGCGGCAGCTGCCCATTGCCAAAATTTCAAATGACTTCTTTTTACCGAATGACCCGCTATTTTCCTTTGCAAATCCTCGTAAAGCGCTTGTATATACGCTTTTCTATCTGCATCAGAGAAGGCTTTCCATTCATTATTCTCTTTATTTATTCTCTCCAACCAAGATTCTACTTGCCTACTTTCCTCCTCAGATGCTTGCCCTTTCAGGTATTTATCCAATAATTCTATAGCTTCGTTCTGACTCATTAAACCAATTTTATTAGGTCATTTACATGTAAGTCGGACGAAAAAGAAAATGGTACTATTTTTTCTAAAATATTTCCGGATTTTTTTGAAACGAGAAGAATGAAGAAGTTCATATTGCCGCATTTAAGCAAAACAAACGCAATCATTAAACGGATTTAATTTGCAAAACATCAATATAATACGTATTTTCGTAAAAAAATCACGTATTATGAATACTAAACTCACATTAACGTTGGAGAAGCAAGTAATTGATAGTGCCAAGAGGTATGCAAAAGATACAGATAGGAGCCTTTCAAATATCATAGAGAACTATCTTAGACAGGTAACTGAAACCAACTATCATAGAGAAGAAATTTCCTCCAAATTAAACAGCATAATAGGAAGTGTAAAGATTCCAGATGATTTTGATGAGAAAAAGGCACTCCGCGAATATCTACAAGAGAAACATCTATGAGAAAATTATTCATTGATACTAATATCATTATAGATTTATTAGGAGACAGAAGACCTCACAGCAAATTTGCAGCATCTATTTTCAACAAGGCAGAATTGGGCGAGATAAAGCTTTATGTGTCTTCTCTTTCCTTTGCCACGACACACTACATCCTGAAAAAGAACATAGGAGACAAAAAATTAAGAACTGTCCTTTATACGCTCTTGGATTACCTAAACATCATTCCTATTGATAGTCATATTCTCAAAAGAGGATTAAAATCTAGTTATAAGGATTTTGAAGATGGGCTACAAATCATAGCGGCTTCATCCGTCAATGAAATAGATGCAATCATCACTAGAAATATTAAAGATTTTAAGGAATCAGAAATTCCAGCGTATCCTCCCGATGCCATACTGGATAAATTGTAAAAAGCACATCTTTATACCTGCGTTTTTCTGCAAAACCTACGGGGGAATAATACACTAAAAAAGATAAACATAAATAAATCCAACCCATATCATTATTTTTTCCATCATCGGCCTCAGTCTTTTCATGGCAGTAGTCAGTTGATTCTTAACTGTTTGTTCCGATATATTTCTCCGAGCGGCAATTTCCGATATACTCAAATGCTCTTTCCGACTTAAAATAAAAGTCTCTCGAAGCCTCTTTGGAAGACAAGTAATTCCTTTATCTAAAACGGCATTCAAATCTTTATATACTAAATCATTAAATACTTTCTTTTCTGTTTTGGGGAGAAGTTCTTTTAAAAGGCTATAGTACTGTTCTTTACGGATATTTTTACGAATATGATCAATGATCTTATATTTCAATGCAGAAAAAAGATACGTTTTAATAGAAGTCTCTATGGTTATTTTCTTCCGACGTTCATAAAAACTTAAAAAAATATCATGAACCAAATCCCGGGCTTCTTCGAGAGAGGAAAGTTTAAGAGCAGCATAACTCAAAAGTTCGGGAACATATTTTTCATAGATTTCCTGAAAAGCTTCTTCTTCTCCTTTTTTAAATCGCTGCAAAAGTATTTCTTCAGTGTGTAAAGTTTGTTCCATAATAAATATATTCGGTTTTGGAAATATAAATATATAATCTATTCTCTTATTCCCAAATTTCTTAGCCTTCTATTTTACAGCATCCGATTCTTAGAATATCGGGCACAATATTTACACATTGGCAATCTCTTTTCATCTCAATCTATAAAAAAGGTATGAACAATCACTTTCAATTCATTATTATTTGTTCCCGGAACGAATATCATACCCCCTTGCCAGCTCAATAAATTCTTTTTTTTGATTTTTTTCCCACGCGAAATCTTTCCCTAGCTCCTTTCTCATAATAGCAGCTACTTTAGGAGCCATTCTTAGTGCCGCCCGGGCATCCAAAAACAACACCCTGAATCTTCTACTCAAAACATCCTCTAACTGTAGTGCCATCTCCTCTCTTACTGCCCAGACGACTTGCGCTTTCGTAAAGTGCCAGTCTTCATCTAACCGTTCAGCCATTTCTGGGTTTTCTTTCATTAGTTGTTCAATTTTAGCACAATCTGATCCATATACATTCCAATCTGCAGCAACTCTTTTTTCATTACTCCAGCCATGAATCTTTAATGTTTTTGTGGAACAGGCAACAGGTTTTAACTTCCCTACTTCTATGGCTTTATTGATTGCATCTTCACCCATATGCCGATAGGTAGTCCATTTCCCACCGGTGACAGAAATTAGTTTAGAGCTGCTGACTTTTATACTTTCTCCTCTGGAAATATCTTTAGAATTCTTTCCATTGCCACCATCCGGCAATGCCAAGGGGCGCAGACCGGCATACACACTTAGCACATCTTTCCGTTCAGGCGCCTCCTCTAGGTAATGTCTGGCATTTCTCAGAATAAATTCTATTTCTTTATCCAGCGCCCTGGGCTCAAGCGTATGCTCCTCTAATGCGGTATCCGTAGTACCCATCAACAAATGATTGTGCCAAGGCACCAAAAACAAGACCCTGCCATCATCTGTCTTTGGAATCATCATTGCATAATCGAGGGTTTGTAAATATTTAGAATCCAATACAAGATGCACTCCCTGACTAGGTAAAATAGTTTTTTCCCTCTTTCCGGTATCCATTTCTCGCACATCATCAGCAAAAACCCCGGTCGCATTAATCACCACTTTGGTTTGTACATTATATTTTTTATTCGTTGTTAAATCCTCAAGAGTTACCCCATCTACTTCATTCTTTTCATTTCGACCGATAGATTCTACCTTCATATAATTAATGACCACCCCGCCAAAGTCTTCACAGGTAGCCGCCAAACTCACAGCCATTCGCGCATCATCAAATTGACCATCATAATAAAGTACTCCTCCTTTTAATTTATTAGAAGAAATACCCGGCATTTGCTTCATCACTTTTTCTTTCGATAAAAAAGCCACTTTGCCAATACGTAAACTTCCGGAAAGCCATTCATACAGCTTTAATCCAATAGTATATTTTAGCCGCTCCCATAAATTATAGACAGGAATAATAAAAGCCTGTTCCCGCGCCAAATGTGGCGCATTTTTCAGAAAAAGACCTCTTTCTTTCAAAGCCTCTTTTACCAAACTAATGTTACCCTGCTCCAGGTAGCGAACGCCACCATGAACTAATTTTGTGCTCCTGCTGGAGGTGCCTTTCGCAAAATCTGCCTGTTCTACCAACAAAGTTTTATACCCTCTGGAAGCAGCATCAACTGCTGCTCCAAGTCCTGTTGCTCCGCCGCCAATTACAACGATATCCCAACGTTCTGTACCTATGATACGCTGCAAGGATTTATTTCTATTCATCTTAAACCTCTCACTTTCGTTTATTTTTCTTTACTTTCATTTTATTTTACAAAGATACAAATTTGAAACAAAAAGAATAGTAAATATAACAAAAACCAAGAAGATAATCTGTAGCAATCTTATAAACCGCTTTAATCCATACACTTATAACCAATGTTATAATCTATTCATAAATCATATTTTATTTGTAACTTACATCCTAAAGCGACTTATTGCACTATAAACACTTCCATTAATGTCAACAATTATTAGCCGTCATCAACAAATTTTAGATAAATTACAAAAAGAAGGCACCATTCGCGTACTAGACCTCTGTGAAGAACTAGACGTTTCGGCTGTAACTATTCGTAAAGATTTAAAACTCTTGGAAAAGAAAGGATTACTCTTCCGGTCTCACGGAGGCGCATCGAGTACTAATCCATATATCAATGAGCGCTCTATCAATGAAAAAGAGCAGATTAACAAGGAAGAAAAAAGAAGAATTGGAGAAAAGGCCGCAACGCTTATTAAAAAAGACAATGCCATCATCATTGCCTCCGGCACTACTGTTTTAGCATTCGCCCGTTGTATTACATCCCAACAATCCTTAACAACAATAACCTCCTCTTTAAATATTGCTTTAGAACTCAACAAACAGCCGGAATTAGAAGTCATTCAATTAGGAGGCGCCATAAGGAAAAGCTCTTTTTCTACAACCGGTCCTGCAGGAGAAGCCATGCTCGAACAGTTTTCATGTAGTAAGCTTTTTCTTGGAATAGATGGTTTAGATCCGGAATTTGGCTTAACGACTTCAAGCCTTCAGGAAGCCCACCTGAATAAAACAATGATCGAATCGGCCCAAAAGACCATCGTTTTGGCAGATTCAAGTAAATTTGGACGTAGAGGTTTTGGAAAAATATGCACACTGGAACAAATTGACCAAATCATCACCGATAAGGCGGCTCCTCAAAGTTATATCAAAGCATTAAAAGAAAAAGGAATCGAAATTACATTAGTATAATATCTTATGTCAGTAAACATCCGTCACGCAAAAAAAGAAGATTGCCCACAAATATTTGAACTCATACAAGGATTAGCAGAACACCAGCGGTCGCCGGATGAAGTCACGGTCTCTTTTTCCCATTTTGAAGAATGTGGATTTGGAGAAAATCCGGTCTGGAAAGCTTTCATCGCAGAAGCAAATAAAAAGATTGTGGGCTATGCTCTTTATTATATTCGTTTCTCTACCTGGAAAGGGAAAAGGCTTTATTTAGAAGATTTTTACGTAAAAGAATCTATGAGAAGCCGTGGAATAGGGAAAAAGCTTTTCGATAGAGTCATTAAAGAAGGGAAAAACCTCAAACTAAAAGGCATGGACTGGCAGGTCATCGACTGGAACGACCCGGCCATAAGGTTTTACAAAAGATATGGCACTAAGATAGATGAAAGCCAATATAATGCTTCATTAAACTGGCCGGACAATTAAATCTTATACAAACAGACTATACTTTTCTCTGAATATACTTCGAATAATCTGTCATTTTCAACTCATATTCCTGATTGAATAAGGGAGAAGTAATAATAAAATCCGCAGTAGAGCGATTGTTTGCAATCGGGATATTCCAGACCACGCACATTCTCAATAGTGCTCTAATATCCGGATCATGAGGCTGCGCTTCCATAGGATCCCAAAAGAAAATTACGACTCCTATTTTATTATCAGCAATCATAGATCCCAGCTGCAAATCTCCGCCCATGGGACCGCTTTTTAATTTATTTACGAACAATCCTGTTGCCTCTTGAATCAAACGCCCTGTTGTGCCAGTGCCATACAATTCATTGCGTCCCAAGGTTTCTTTATTGTGTTTTGCCCATTCGATTAATTCCTGCTTTTTATTATCGTGAGCAACAAGCGCAATCCGCTTTGTAAGGTGTAATGTTCTAGTTTCTGGCATTTTTTTTCATTTATTCCTCCGCAAAATACAAAAACGAAATAAGTTTTACGAAACAGGAAACAATTATTTTATTCTGATGTATATAAAATAGGTTGCTTACCTTTGTCTTTTTAAAGAAATGCCCAATGGTTCAGCATAATAATTTTGCAGTTAACCTCTATACAGAAGAGACGCCCAATCCGGAGACGATGAAGTTTGTAGCAAGCAAATTGATTCTTCCGGGAGCGACTGCTGATTTCCCCTCTCCCGAAACAGCTGATCATGCTCCGCTTCCCAAAGCACTCTTTACTTTCCCATACATAAAGGGAGTTTTTATTGCCAGCAATTTTGTGACCTTAACAAAAACAAAGGAAGCCGACTGGAAAGAAATCATTCCTCCCATGAATTATTTTATCAAAACCTATTTAGACAAAGGACTTCCTATCATTTCCAACGAACATCATATAGTAGATCAAAAAGTACAAGAGAACCTGACGGAGGACGACATCGTTACAAAAATAAAGCAAGTGCTGGAAATACATGTACAACCCATTATTGAAATGGATGGAGGAGCTATTTTATATAAAAATTTCAAAAAAGGGAAACTGACAGTTACCCTTCATGGCGCATGTTCGGGCTGTCCTTCCTCTATGATTACGTTAAAGAAAGGAATAGAGTCTATTATGAAAAGAAAGGTTCCCGAAGTAAAAATTGTAGAAGCAGCAGAATAAGGGATTCTTTCCCCCTTTCCCTATTTCCCCATTTTTACACAAATACAATTCCCATTCTCTCTTCTAATATCTTCAGATTTGGTATCTTTGAGTAAAAATTTCCTATGCAGGTGGACGATACAAATTCTGATTTCAGAAAGGCGGTAAACATAATTAATCATACCAACCGTCATTTGTTTCTAACCGGACGAGCCGGGACAGGAAAGACCACCTTCTTAAAGTACATCAGGGAACATGCCTTCAAAAAGCAAGTGGTGGTTGCCCCCACCGGAGTAGCGGCTATCAATGCCGGAGGCGTGACAATACATTCTTTTTTCCAGCTTCCGTTTGGTACATTCATAGCAAATAAACCCAGCGGTTGGGGAGAAACCAATTATCAGGTCTATAACACCAATCAACTTCTAGGTAAACTCAGAATACAAAAAAAGAAAAGGGATCTCATCCGAGAACTTGATTTATTGATTATAGATGAAGTCTCCATGGTAAGAGCAGACGTTCTCGATGCCATTGACACGGTTCTTAGACATATCAGAAGGCGTTATCACGAACCCTTTGGCGGATTACAGATGCTGTTTATAGGCGATCTTTTTCAATTACCTCCGGTAGTCAAAGACGAAGAATGGGATTGGCTGAAAGATCAGTACGAAGGTCCTTTTTTCTTTCATTCTAAAGTTATTCAGGAAGCACAACCCATTTATCTGGAATTAAAACATATTTATAGACAGGATGATCCTGCGTTTATAAGTCTTTTAAATAAAATCAGAAATAATAACTGTGATCCTGAAGAGCTGGATATTTTAGAAGGCTATTATCAGCCCGATTTTTTCCCCGATGATGATGACGGATATATCACACTAACCTCTCACAATTACATCGCCGACCGAATTAACGAACGAGAGTTAATGAAGTTAGAAGCCGAGAAATATGAATTAAAGGCAGGCGTAGAAGGCAAATTCCCGGAAAATGCTTTTCCTGCAGATCAAACACTGGAACTGAAAGAAGGCGCTCAAATCATGTTCATAAAAAATGATAAAGGCGATGACAGACGCTATTTTAACGGTAAAACAGGTATGGTGAAAGAAATCGACACCGTTCATGATAAGCTACTGATTCAATTTCCGGGAGAACAGAACTTACTAGAACTTTCTAAAGAGAAATGGCGAAACCTTCGTTACCAATATGACGAAAATAAAGATGAAATCAAAGAGAAAGAAATCGGAACTTTTGAACAATTTCCCGTACGTCTGGCATGGGCTGTCACTATCCACAAAAGCCAGGGCTTAACTTTTGACAAAGCCATTATTGATGCAGGACGGGCTTTTGCTGCCGGTCAGGTATATGTAGCACTCAGCCGATTGACCAATATAGACGGGCTGGTATTAAGATCCAGAATAAACCCCGAAAGCATTCGTACAGATGAGCAGGTTATTGCATTCTCCTCCAACGAATTGCCGGAAGATCAATTACAGCAATTGATAGAAGAAGGACAAGCTCAATTTATCAACCAATCAGTACTCGAAGCTTTCAATTGGGAGAAACTTCTCATCAGATTAAATAATTATCTGGAAGAAACCACATCCACACCAACACAATCCAAACTCATAGAAACCGGATGGATTAATAAGATCAAGGCAGACCTCATTAAACAACAACAGGTTGGACAAAAGTTTATTACGCAATTAAACAATTTATTACAGGCAAAGGACTACGCACACCTGCATGAAAGAACACAATCTGCCACAGATTGGTTTACCAATGAGCTCGACAAGAAAGTTATTAATATTGCCAAACATCATATTGAGGAACTTAAGATAAAGACCAGAACAAAGAAGAAAGTGCGTCTGCTACAAAATTTCCTTGCCGTTATTTTAACTAAAAAAGAACAACTTAAGCAAGCGGCTATCATCACAAAAACCCTCTGTGACACCAAGGATCGACAAACACTCATGCACGAGGCAACAGCCATGTTCAATACAAAACCAACAATAAAAGACGTCAAAAAAAACAACAATACACCCAAGAAAGGAGAATCTATGCGGATTTCCCTCAGTCTCTACCAAGCGGGAAAACCGATAGAAGATATTGCCCAAGATCGTGGCCTAAAATCCAACACCATCCTCAACCACCTGCTGACATTTATCCCTTCAGGAGAAATAAAAGCCGAAGACTTATTTGAGACCAAAACCATGAAGACATTATCCAAAATTATAGCAGAACATCCCGAAGCCCGCTCTTCTGATATAAGGGAAATTACGAAGTCAAAATTTTCTTATCCTGAAATAAAAGCGGCACTCTTATCAAACGGAGATAAAAAGGAGAAATAACCTTTACGCTTTATTTTTCTATCGGAATCATCTTCAGACAAACCGCATGAGGTACGGAGATGCGTTTATCTGTCATAGTCAATTTCCCAGTTTTTCTATTTCTCTTAAAAATGGTGATGGCATCATCATTTTGGTGCCCAATCAATACATATCTTCCATCCGGGGTAACAGTAAAGTATCTAGGCGTTTTCCCTCCTGTAGGCTGACGATGTACAGGCGTGATCTTTCCATTCTCTTTATTCACTTTATAGGTCACTATATCATTTAAATCATCTCTATTCGTGGCATAAAGAAATGCACCATCCGGAGAAAAATGTATATCTGCAGCCCAAATTCTACCGTCATAACCTTCCGGCAGATTAGAGATTTCTTGCACCTTTGTTAATTTTCCAGAATCATATCCGAAAACAGTTATTTGACCACCAAGTTCCTGTATAAGGTAAAGATATTTCCCATCCGGAGAAAACGTCATCATCCGCGGTCCCGAACCTTTTGTTACAGAATACGTGGCAGGATTTCCGGGTGATAATTTCCCTGTTTTTTCATTATAGTTATAAGAAAATATTTTATCCAAACCTAAATCTGTGACAAACAATACATTGCTAACAGGACTCATGACAGCACAATGTACATGTGCATGATCCTGATTGGGAGAAACCATACCATGACCGTGATGTTGAATATTTTGAACCACACTATCAATTCCTCCATTTGAAGAAAACGAGAGTACTGCAAGATTACCACTGGTATAATTAGCCACA
>Ga0079226_10004549_pt1 | contig 10588 bp, 11 predicted proteins | sample Poulit2014_FD_76345 | JGI IMG/M metagenome (GOLD analysis project Ga0079226, IMG submission 76345) | Agricultural soil microbial communities from Georgia to study Nitrogen management - Poultry litter 2014 | ecosystem: Environmental > Terrestrial > Soil > Agricultural land | place: USA: Georgia...
AGCGCATCAATAGACGCAAACGCCGGTTTTCCGCAATTACCGTAGACATCTTTTGCAGCTCAAAGGAGAGGTAGAGCTCGCGATTTTCAAGGGCTTCGATCTGCTTGATTAATTCCGAGCGATCTTCAAACCACGATTTCACCACACGAGTAACGTCGCCCGGAGTTTTTGCGGTGGCTTGAAGCGGGTAGACTGCGCCATTTAGATAGTATTTGATGCTTTCCAAATAGGCGGTGCGGTGATCTAAAAAGATCAACAGTAGGGAAAAAAGACAAAAAAACAGCGCCTTCATCTTCATGAGGGAGCTGTTTACGGTGATATCTTTATTTCTCGACATAGAACCTTTGTATAAAATCGGCCCGAATGGATAAACGAGGGGTAAAACGAGATGGGATTATTCTAATCCAAATGCGTTACTGCCGTAGAGGCCTTGCTGTTCAAGGGCTTTTCCGCCACCACGCACAACGCAGGTTAACGGATCATCGGCGATAATGGTATCTAAACCGGTCTCTTCGGCAATTAATTTATCAATATTCCGTAAGAGTGCGCCACCACCTGTAATGACAATGCCACGTTCAGAGATATCAGCAGCTAGCTCAGGCGGGGTCGATTCAAGCGCTAAACGCACCGCACTTACGATGCCTTGTAGAGACTCTGCAAGCGCCTCTAAAATCTCATTGGAGGTTAAGGTAAAAGTACGTGGAACGCCTTCATTTAAATTGCGTCCGCGAACTTGGGTTTCAAGAATTTCAGCAGTGGGATAAGCTGTTCCGATATCGTGTTTAATGCGCTCAGCGGTAGGCTCTCCAATTAACATGCCGTAGTTGCGACGAACATAATTAATAATCGCCTCATCAAAGGTATCCCCGCCGATACGAACGGAGTTGGCATAGACAATTCCGGTTAAGGACATCACCGCTACTTCCGAAGTGCCGCCACCGATATCAAGTACCATAGAACCGGTTGCTTCATGCACAGGAATTCCTGCACCAAGCGCTGCCGCCATCGGCTCTGGAATGAGTTTTGCTTCAAGGGCGCCGGCATTTTCAGCCGCTTCTTTAATGGCGCGGCGTTCAACGTGGGTTGCGCCAGAGGGAACGCACACAATTACGCGCGGTGTAGGACGACCTAAGAAAATATTGCGCGAGAGCACTTGGCTGATAAATTTACTCAGCATAATCTCAGTTTTAGGAAGATCGGCAATCACACCATCTTTTAATGGGCGAGTCGTTTCGATCCCGTCAGGTGTACGGCCAAGCATGCGTTTTGCTTCGTGTCCAACAGCTGCTAAGCGAGGACGGCCTGTTTTACGATCGCGTTCTAAGGCAATCACTGATGGTTCGTTCAAGACGATGCCTTGTCCATGCATATAGATTAGTGTATTTGCAGTACCAAGGTCGATCGAGAGATCGCGCGAGAAAAGAGATCTTAAACGTTTCGGAATCATAAAAACCACTCAAAATAACAAGTTAAACTACACAAAGTTTCACAAACTTTCCACAAAATAAGGTATGATTATACCAATTTATATGGGCGAATGATTAATTATTTATTCTCCGCTTCAGATCGATTTATCTATCGTATTGATTCACGAAAAATGAGTAGAGGTATTAGATGACAGCAATCAAACCATTGGTAGCAGGTAACTGGAAAATGAATGGCTCAATGGCCGAGAATGACGCACTTTTAGACGCGCTTTTAACCAAAGTGACAGCGGAAAATGTTGAGGTTGTTGTGTTTCCTCCCGCGGTCTATCTTCCCCAAGCGATTGCCAAAACAAAAAATAGTCTCATTAAGGTGGGCGCGCAAGATGTTTCAAGCCAAGAAAAAGGGGCGTATACCGGTGAGGTGTCAGGGGCGATGCTGAAAGATATCGGTTGCGAATACGCCATGATTGGGCACTCTGAGCGTCGTCAATATCACGGTGAAACCGATGCGGATGTGGCTGCAAAGATGGTCAAAGCCCTTGAATACGGCTTAACGCCGATTATCTGTATTGGTGAAACCTTAGATGAGCGCGAGTCGGGCAATATGGAAAAAGTGATCGAGCGTCAACTCTCAACGGTGATCGATATTGTCGGGATTGAAAAATTTGAGACAGCCGTGATCGCCTATGAGCCTGTGTGGGCCATTGGTACCGGCAAAACGGCAACCCCTGAACAGGCCGAAGAAGTGCATCAGTTAATCCGCTGTACATTAGAAAAGTATGATGATAAAATAGCCGGCTCAATCAGAATTTTATACGGTGGCAGTGTCAATGCGGGCAACGCCAAACGCCTGTTTGAAGAGAAGAATATAAATGGGGCGCTCGTGGGCGGTGCTTCACTTAAAGCGGACGATTTTAATACCATTATCGCTGCACGCTAAGCTCACTTGAGTTGTTCATTTAATTTATAGTTTTTAGGAAAGTGTGGAATGCTTACTACATTAATCTACGTCGTACACATTGTTTTATGTCTTTGCATTATTGCTCTTGTGATGGTTCAGCAAGGGAAAGGCGCGTCTGCAGGAGCGGCTTTTGGTAGTGGTGCATCGGGCACTGTTTTTGGTGCGGCGGGGAAGACAAACTTCTTAGCAAAGCTCACCAAATGGTGTGTTGTATTATTTTTCATCACAAGTCTTGCAATGATGTTTAATTCTGGTAAGATTACCACCACTGGAAGCGTACTAGACGAGAAACAAGTCGAGTCGGTGGTTGAAGACACAGATAAGAGTGGCGCAGATCACATTCCAAACTAGTTTTGCCGGCGTGGTGGAATTGGTAGACACGCTACCTTGAGGTGGTAGTGCCTAACAGCATCCCAGTTCAAATCTGGGCGTCGGTACCATACAGAAACCCAAACTGATATAAGTCATCAGTTTGGGTTTTTTTATGCCTCATTGAATGAGGATAGTGCGTACTTAATTAAGAGTCTGGTATAATTGACGCCGTCAATAAATATAGATATTTTAACGAAAATTAATCTTTCTTAGTCGATTCGATGGGTATCAGCCCACAATTCACAGTCGATAGATGAGGCAAATATGGCTACAGATATAAAACGAGAATATGATTTTAAGTGGGTAGGGCGCGATAAGTCCGGGAAGCGAGTTGAGGGAATGCACCGCGCTGTGTCGCAATCGGTCATTAAAACGCTTTTAATCGAGCAGGGCATTCAGCCAATCCGCATCACTAAAAGTAAAGCAAAACGTGGGCGTGGCGGTAAAGTTACCAATGAAGACGTAATGAACTTCTCACGTCAGATGAAAACTATGATGTCAGCGGGAATTCCGATCTCTGAGGCACTTGGAATGCAGGCGGCAGGGATGGAAAAACTTAGCATGCGTGAGCTGCTCCTTGGGCTTCGCGCTGACGTTGACCGTGGTGAGGGGTTATCAGGCGCACTCAATAAGCGCCCAACTATTTTCTCACCCATGTTCCGTGGGCTTGTGGCGGCCGGTGAAGAGTCAGGTACACTCGAAACGGTGTTTGAGCAATTAGCAACGTTCTTAGAGAAATCAGAGAGTACGAAAAAAGCGATCAAAAAAGCGATGATCTACCCAATTGCGGTTATCGTGATTGCGCTAGGGATTACCGCGGTTATTTTAGTCAAAGTGGTTCCGGTGTTTGAGGAGATGTTTGCATCAAGCGGTAAAGCACTTCCTGGGCCAACACAGATGGTGATTAATATTTCGGATTTTGTTCAGTCCACAGGATTTTTGGCATTTCTCTTTATAGCGGGTCTTTCGATTTTTGCTTTTAAACAATTGGTACGAACCAATGAGGCGCTTCGCTATAAAGTGCATAGTTTGATTTTACGACTTCCCGTCATTGGTGGGCTCTCGTCATTAAATAACAGTTCCATCTTTTCGCGCACACTTGCAACGATGTATGACTCCGGTACGCCGATGATTTCAGCGCTTGGAACTGTTGCCGGTGCGACTACAAATGAGCTGTATAAAGAAGCGACATTAAAAATGCGTGAAAACGTTTCAATCGGTCAGGAGCTTAACTTTGCGATGCGTCAATCAGGGCTCTTTCCAGAGCTTGTTGTGCATATGGTCGGGATTGGTGAGAAATCTGGTAACTTATCGGATATGCTCTATCGCGTTGCGGAGACCTATGAAGAAGATATTGATAACGCCATTGATGGAATGATGTCGCTTATTGAGCCAATTTTGATCGTTGTACTCGGGGTTCTCGTTGGGGGAATCGTTGTTGCGATGTATCTACCACTCTTCAGTATGGGAGATATGGTGTAAATAATGAGTGATCTGTTATTCATGTTACAAGAAGAACCTGCTATCGCCACGTTTGTGGCGGTAGTTTTTGGTTTATTGGTGGGCAGTTTTTTAAATGTGGTGATCTGTCGTTTACCAGTGATTATGAAGAGTCAGTGGTATGCCAATATTAAAGAGATTTTAGACGATGCGGTGATAAGTAAAGAGAAGACCGGGATTGAGATGGTTGATAATGGCGCCTATCACGCAACGCCCGATGCGCCGCTTGCAGCTAAACCTTATCGCTATCTTGCGTGGCCCCCATCTGCGTGCCCAAATTGCAATCATAAAATCAAGAGTTATGAGAATATTCCCGTCTTAAGTTGGCTTTTTTTGCGTGGTAAATGCAAGGGGTGTCATACGCCGATCTCGATCCAATACCCGATTGTGGAAGCGCTTACCGGAATTTTAGTGGGACTCGTGGTGTGGCTCTACGGTGCGAATCTTGAGACAGGGCTCTTTATTGTGCTGTTACTTGGATTAATCACCGCGACTTTTATTGACCTTAAACATTACCTGCTTCCTGATGAAATTATGTTGCCACTTTTGTGGTTAGGATTGGTCGCAAGCTTTGCAGGATGGGTGTCGATGCCCTTTGAGGCGTCGTTTTTAGGCGCGGTCGTTGGCTATCTCTTTTTCTGGATCGTTAACTTTGTTTATAAAACGCTCTTTCGTAAAGAGGGGATGGGGCATGGCGATTTTAAGCTGCTCGCCCTTTTAGGGGCTTGGCTTGGTGTTAATGCGATTTTACCGATTATTCTGATCTCCACCATTGTGGGATCAATTGTCGGAATTTCGTTAATGCTCTTTTTCCGTCACGAGCGCAGTAAACCAATTCCATTTGGGCCTTATTTAGCCCTTGCCGGAGTGATTTATCTGTTGTTTGGTGCCTCGTTTATCCATCAATGGGTGCCGCCGCTTTGGCTCACATAAAACGATATGTCATACGATCGTAACGTCTTCTTAGATACTTCAATCTCGCATGCACCGCCGGTAATCTTACTTACAGGCGGTATTGCTACAGGGAAAACCTTTGTCTCTGAGTATTTAGGCTCACTTGGCGCGAATATTATCGATACCGATCTTCTTGCTCGCGAGGTGGTGTCACCTGGTAGCGAGCGGGGGCGTAAAACCTTGGCGCTACTTTCGGAAAAGCTCGGGGCAGAGATATTAATGCCGGATGGAAATTTAGATCGGGCCTATCTTAGAAAACGAATTTTTAGTGACGTAAACGCTAAAAAAATATTAGAATCGATACTTCACCCACAAATTTTATCGCTCACCAAAGAGCGAATTGCAGAGCCTGTTTCCACCTATCACTTGATGGTTGTACCGCTTTTACATAAAGGCTCACCCTATTTAAACCTTGCCGACTTTACCATTGGTGTAGAGGTGTTTGAGGCGGAGCAGAAAAAACGTTTGATGGCGCGCGATGGCATTACTGAGACGCTAGCTGATGAGATGATGGCATCACAAATCTCGCGGTTAGAACGGCGAAAATTGGTGGATGTTATTATTATTAATCACGATCGAGGAGGCGTTGTGCGAAAATTAGACCAATTACATGCACGCATTATTTACCACACATTAGGGGGCGGACGATGATTTATGAATACCCTTTAAGTGAAGGTGCACGCCGTCTGCTTCGCATTGAAATGCTCGTTGATCAGGCGCGTAACTGCATTGAACTTGATTCCCCTTACGCAACGCTTGCTGCGATTCGTACACTCCTTGATACCGTTGGATTAGTGACTAAAAACGATCTTAAAGTGAGCATTTTGCGGGTGCTCGATGATTTTTCATTCAATGAGAATCTCACCGATGAGGTAAAAGAGCACGCTAAAACGCTTAAAACCGAGCTGACGATGCAGTCGGTGCGCGCCTACGATGAGATCAAAGAAAATGCCTTTTTAAATATTTTACGCCAGCGGATCCATATTCCTGGCGGCACCTGTGGCTTTGATGTCCCCCTTTTACACAATTGGCTCGAAAGACCACATGAAGTGCGTAAAGATCACTTTTATCGTTGGTTTTCAGCGCTCGATAAGATGGTGGGAACGATCGAATTTACCCTACAGACCATCCGCAGTTTAAAGCGTGAAGAGCATTGCCAGTTTAAACGTGGATTTTATTACAGCAGCATTAAATGGGATGCGGCGCTGGTGCGGTTAGAGATCGATGATCCTAATATCTATCCTGAATTTAGTGGAAACCGGCATCAGCTGAGTGTGAGGCTGTTTCACCAAGAATTTCCTTGGGAGCGTGCGACACAAATCCCCGATGATTGCCAATATGTTGTAGAGATTTGTGGCGAATAAGAGAAAACTTGCCTCAATTGTGATTGAATAACGCTCGAATATTGATAGAAAAAGCGATTAAAAAACTGATCTAGGTCAGTTTTACAGAGTAAACCCCGCTCGAAACAGTGGATTGTTTTTGATAAAAACGGATAATTTTTTAACATTCTCATCGATTAGAGAATTAGGAGAGACTATGAATTTTGAAGGAAAAGTTGCTTTAGTAACTGGGGCAACCCGTGGGATTGGTAAGGCGATTGCCGAGAGTTTAGCTGACGCTGGCGCGTTTGTGTATGGTACGGCCACCTCTGAAAATGGAGCCAATACCATCTCTGACTATTTAGGTGATAAAGGCCGTGGTTTAGTGCTCGATGTTACCGATAATGAGAATATTGAAGCGGTATTAAAAACGATCGCCGATGAAAAAGGTGCGCCGCTTATTGTGGTCAATAACGCCGGAATCACCAAAGATCAGCTCTTAATGCGCATGAAAGATTCGGACTGGATGGATGTTATCCAAACCAATCTAACGAGCGTCTATACCATCTCAAAAGCAGTGATGCGTCCGATGATGAAAGCACGTTTTGGCCGTATTATTAATATTAGCTCTGTGGTGGGAATTACCGGTAATGCGGGGCAAACCAACTACGCAGCCGCGAAAGCCGGTGTGCTCGGTTTTACTAAATCGATGGCAAAAGAGGTGGGTTCGCGCGGGATTACAGTGAACGCTGTAGCGCCGGGTTTTATCGATACCGATATGACTAAAGATCTACCAGAATCAGTGAAAGAGGCACTGCTAGCGAATATTCCCCTTGCACGCTTAGGAGCCCCTGAAGAGATCGCCAATGCGGTCACATTTTTAGCCTCTGAAGGTGCGGGATATATCACCGGAGAAACGATCAATGTCAATGGTGGCATGCTGATGGATTGATTAATCGAAATATTCAGATTATAATCATACTTCAAGAAATAAGTTTGGACTTTAATCTGAATATTTCTTAAAATGCATTTTGGCGATTGTGCCTATTGTTAAATTAGTTTAAGGATTTATATAGTTATGAGCGACATCGAAACACGTGTCAAAAAAATTATTATGGAACAACTTGATGCTAAAGAAGAACAAGTTGTAAATACAGCATCTTTTGTTGACGATTTAGGTGCAGATTCACTCGATACTGTTGAATTAGTTATGGCTCTTGAAGAAGAGTTTGAGTGCGATATTCCTGATGAAGAAGCTGAAAAAATTACAACAGTTCAGCAGGCTATTGACTACGTTAACGCAAACTTATAAGAAGCTAGTTTAACGTTGTGATACAAAGAAATTTGTAATCAATAGTCACAATTTAAGAATTTTGGGCGGCTGTATTTAGGCTTTGTAGTATATGAAGTCACTAAATCAGTCGCTTTATTTTTATCTACGAGCGCTAAAATATTTTGTAAGGAGTTTTGGATGAAACGCCGTGTTGTAGTAACTGGATTAGGGGCGGTAACGCCCGTTGGAAATAACGTAACCGAATCATGGGCGAATATCGTTGCAGGGAAGAGCGGAGCGAAAACCATCGATCTCTTTGACCCTACAGGATATGCCGTCACGTTTTCGGCACCTGTTAAAGAGTTTGATCCTTCACATTATATTAGTGCTCGTGAAGCACGTCGTATGGATAAGTTCATTCAATACGGATTGGTGGCAGGCCTTGAAGCGCTCGATGACTCAGGACTGGAAGTAACCGATGAAAATGCCACACGTATCGGTGCGATGATCGGTTCGGGCATTGGCGGATTACCAGGGATTGAAGAGAGCCACTCAACGCTTTTAAACAAAGGTCCCGGACGCATCAGCCCATTTTTCGTGCCTGGTGCAATTATCAATATGGTCGCAGGACAGCTCTCCATTATGCGCGGTCTTAAAGGGCCTAACTTAGCGGCGGTCACCGCGTGTGCGTCAGGTACCCATTCAATCGGGCTAGCGGCGCGTTTAATTGCGTATGGCGATGCCGATGTGATGGTAGCAGGTGGCGCTGAAATGGCGACATGCCCAACCGGAATTGGTGGATTTGCCGCAGTGCGTGCACTCTCTAAACGCAATGATGATCCAGAAGCGGCATCACGTCCGTGGGATCAAGATCGTGATGGATTTGTGTTAGGCGATGGTGCGGGCGTTCTGGTACTTGAAGAGTATGAGCATGCCAAAAAACGGGGCGCTAAGATTTATTGTGAGCTCACCGGATTTGGCATGAGTTCTGATGCTTATCACATTACCAGTCCAACGCCAGACGGCAGCGGCGCAATGCAATGTATGGTGGCAGCGCTTAACGATGCGGGCATTGATGCAAGTGAGATTGATTATATCAATGCGCACGGGACGTCAACACCGGTTGGTGATGTGATGGAGATAGCAGCGGTAAAAGGCGCGCTTGGCGATCATATTTACAAAACTGCGATTAGCTCAACAAAATCGATGACAGGGCATCTTTTAGGTGCGGCCGGTGGGATCGAAGCGGTATTTACCATTCTTGCCATTCGTGATCAGATCGCGCCTCCAACCATTAACTTAGACAATCCAGCTGAAGAGTGTGAAGGAATCAATCTCGTGCCTAATACTGCACAGAAGATGGAGATTAACTACGCACTATCGAACTCATTTGGATTTGGTGGTACCAACGGGTCACTGCTCTTTAAAAAAATTGACGAGTAGAACGCCTTACCTGTAAAAGATATGGTGTGGATGTGTTAAAAGCGCATTCATCCATATCTTTTTTAGTGTATAAGACAAACGGATAAATAAAGGATATAGCGTGTTGCGATTGATTCGACGTTGGATATTTTCCATCATCAAGTATCTCTTTTCACGGGGCCTCTTTTTAGTGGTGGTCTTCGCAATTTTTGGCAGTGTGGTGGGCTTTGCTTATAATCTTGGCAACTTTTTAAAAACGCCTCTTAATATGACCGAAGAGGTCCGTCTTGAGATTCCAAGCGGTACATCGCTCGCCTCACTTACGCAAAAACTCACAAACCAAGCCGGTTTGCATGATGAACGCTATTTCCAAATCTACAGCCGCCTAACCGGGCAATCCGGTAAATTAAAAGCGGGCGAATATCTCTTAAAACCGGGGATGACAGCGCAAGATATCCTCTCTCTAGTCACAAGCGGTCAATCAATTCAATATAGTTTTACTCTCATTGAAGGGTGGACTTTTAAACAGCTCATTGCCGAGCTTAAAAAAGATCCCGATATCACCTTTACCTTAGAGGGATTATCGCCCGATGAAATTATGACGGCGCTTGGTTTAGATGGTGCGCATTATGAGGGGTATTTCCTCCCCGATACCTATTTTTTCCCGAAAGGGTATGAAGATCGAGCGCTGTTAAAACGCAGTTATACCGCAATGCAACGTGTGGCGGAAGATGCTTGGAAGCGCAAAGATGGTGATCTTCCGATTAAATCACTTCACGAACTGTTAACGCTTGCCTCCATTATTGAAAAAGAGACCGGTGTTGCCTTTGAGCGCCCTGAAATTGCCGGTGTCTTTGTCCGTCGCCTCAATCTTAATATGAAGCTTCAAACTGACCCGACGGTTATTTACGGCCTAGGGGATAATTATCGCGGCGATATCTATCTGAGCGATCTAAAACGCGATACCCCGTATAATACCTATACGCGCGCAGGTTTACCGCCGGGGCCCATTGCGATGCCAAGCCGTGCGGCGATCTATGCAGCCGCCAATCCTGCAACGGGGAAAAGCCTCTACTTTGTGGCAAAAGGCGATGGATCGGGCGAGCATGTCTTTAGTAATACGCTCGATGAGCATAACCGCGCCGTGCAGGCATATCGCAAAGCGATTAAGAAACAGTAGATGGATAATGATGCAGAATGATGTAGTAATGACGATAACGATGATGCAGGGAAAACTTATCACTTTTGAAGGCTCAGAAGGAGCGGGAAAGACCACTCAAATTACCAAGCTTGCCAGCTTTTTAGAGGCAAATGGGATCGATGTAGTCATAACCCGTGAACCCGGTGGCACACCGCT
>Ga0079226_10004550_pt1 | contig 10586 bp, 8 predicted proteins | sample Poulit2014_FD_76345 | JGI IMG/M metagenome (GOLD analysis project Ga0079226, IMG submission 76345) | Agricultural soil microbial communities from Georgia to study Nitrogen management - Poultry litter 2014 | ecosystem: Environmental > Terrestrial > Soil > Agricultural land | place: USA: Georgia...
GGCCACCGAGGCGCACCGACTGGGGCGTGGCGTCGGTGCGGTGCCCGGTCCGGTGACGAGCGTAAACAGCATCGGCCCGCACGAGCTGGTGCGTACCGGCGTGGGGCGATTGGTCACGTCCGTGACGGATGTCGAGCAGCTGGTGTCTCACCCGGAGGGCGGGCGCACGGCTCTGGACCCGCAGTTCCACCGTCTTGAGGCACCGGGAACGGAGGCGGCGACGCTGTCGATGTAGACCGTTGAGCCGGTCCGTGGGCCTCACATTCTGGACGGATGTGAGGCCCGCTTCTTTGCGCGTACCCACTGTCCGGGTCAGAGTTCACGCGGCCGGGCGACCTGCGGTGCTGGCCGGTGCCGTTCGTCGGCCACGCCTCGACGGGCAAGCTCGTTGAGCGCTGCTTCGGCGCGGGCACGATCGATCTTCTGCGCGGTGACTTCAGGCACCGGGCCGAGCGGACTCGTGCCGGTGATGCCATAGCGGTCGCGGTAGGCGGCGATGACCCGCGCGTGTTGGCGCCACCGCTGCTGCCCACGGGCATCCGTCGGAGGTGTGCCGAGTGGGCGTGTCCAGGACTCGTGGTCTCGAAGAGCTGCGTCAAGGACTGCGTCGGTGCGGGCTTCGACCAGGTCACGACGCTCGTCCAATGCCTTACGCATGTCTGCGGCGACTGGGCTGTCGACGCGTGGGATCAGGCCGGCAATCAGACGCGCAGGCCTGCGGGTGCGGCCGGAACCGGCCGGTCGCGCAGTGGCGTGGGCGAGGCGGTGATGGATGATCGAGGCGAGATCCTCGGCGTCCTCAAGTCCGCGGGCTTGGATGAGGCGTGGCAGGAGCTGGTCGACGTTGTGATGGTTGGCCTCGGCCCGTCGCAACTCCGCGGTCAGTGCGCCGAAGGCGTCGGAGTCGATGACGGCCTCGGCCTGCTCGTCGGTGAGCCCGCTGGTACGGATGAGGCCCGCCCAGCGGTCGTGTTGGGCGGCTTGAGCGATGGTCTCGTATTCGGCGGCGAGCGGTGCGATTGAGCCCCAGGCCTCCTGCTCGGCCGTGATGGTCTCGTGGGCGGAGAGCTCAGCCCCGACATGCTGCAGTACGCCGTACAGGACGGTGCGAGCGGTCGTGTCGGGGTCGTCTGACGGATGCGGCGCAACGTGATCGTCGTGGCGATTCAGCACCACGTAGGCGCGGTTCGAGTCGCGGCCGCGGGTCATCGCGACGTAGAAGTTCTCTCTGGTCGTTGTGGGTTCGACGACCACGTGCGCGGTGTCTGTGGTGATGCCCTGTGCCCGGTGCGCCGTCACCGCGTAGCCGAGGTCGACATGCTCGCCTACGTAGGCGGCAGGCAGGACGATGGACCCGCCGTATCTCCGGCCCGGTCTGCGGATGGTGATCGACCCGTCGTCGCGGACTCTGGCGATGGTCCAACGTTCGCCGTTGCGGACCCAGTCGTGGCCGTTGCGCAGGCGCCGGTCGTTGCGGCGGGTGATGATCGTGTCTCCAACACCTGCGGTGGTGCCGTCATGGAGATCGACCTCGCGACCGGGCGTGAGCGTGCCGTCGAGGATCAGGTCAGCCCGGGCGCGCTGGTTCAGTTCGGTCACATCGTCACGGGACTCTGCGATCAGCACCGATACGAGGCCCCGGGCTCGGTCGGCGCGCCATGCGGAATAGGCGGTGTCGATCATCTCCTCTGCCTCACCGCCTGTGATGCGGTCGTGGTCGAGGTAGGTGTCGATCACCTCAGCGTGGCCGTGCCGCAACCCCAGGGACGCGGTCTTCTCCCACTCGTGGGCGAACCGGTGGACGTCGAGGAGTTCGGGAGCGTCGTCGCGGTCCGAGAGCAGGAGCGTGAAGGCACCGCCCGCGTCCACGGATTGCAGCTGCGCGTAGTCGCCGACGAGAAGTACCTTCGCGCCGGCGTCGACGGCGACCTTCGTGATGCGCTCCAGGGAGAGCGTGCCTGCCAGGGAGGCTTCGTCGATGATCACGAGCTGCCCGCGGGTGAACGTGGTGCCGTGGATCTGGTGGTTGGTCCACCACTTGGCGGTGTTCTCCGTCGCGATCCCGAGATCATCCGCGAGCACCCGGGCCGCGACAGCTGACGGTGCCAGCCCGACCACGGATCCCTTGCCGTGTTCGGCTTCCCACGCCTTCCGGAGTGCGCTCATCGCGGTGGTCTTGCCCGCGCCGGCCGGGCCGACCAGGACATCGACGGCGCGTGCGGAGACAGCGACCGCGGCAAGCGCTGCGGCTTGGTCCTCCCCCAGCAGTCGGCCGTCCCGGTCTGGCCTGGACGTGACTTTCTCCATCGCTATCAGCGGCACAGTGGGGGCAGTCGTGGTTCGGGAGCGTTCTAGCAGTCGGTCCTCGGCGGTGAGGAGCTGCTCGGAGGAGAACACCGTTGAGTGTCTGGGCCGGAAGGCGCTGGACCCGTCTGGTCTGCGGAACAGCACCGGACTGGTCGCCAGCTCCGGCGGGGTCAGTCTCAGCGATGCCTGTTCGGCTGCGTCCACCACCATGCCCACGAACGCCTCCCTGTCCTTGGTGGAAGCGAACCGGTAGCCCATGGTCTGCCGTGCCGCTTCGGCGGTGAGGTTCCATCGCCGCCAGGTGGAGCGCTTCTCACCGACGACCTCGACCACCCGCTGGCCCAGCTCGGTGACGACATCCAGTGGAAGATCATCGGCCCGCAACAGCAGGGGCCTGTCGTTCGCTGTGGCTTCCCGCGCCCATGATGTGGCGTCCCTGCCAAGTAGGCGGCTGGCTCGGGAGCGCCACTCCTGGGTGAGGTCGGCCAGTGAGCGGACCTTCTTCTCCGGCCTGGTCGCGAGGGTGGCTTGCGCGCGGAGTTTCAGGATCGTCGCTGTCGAGGGTTGCCGTCCGTGGCGCTCGACGTACTCGTTGATGAGTCGATCCTTCTCCGCTTCGATGTGGCGGGAGCGGGTGGAGAATTCCGCCACCAGTTGCTCCGGTACTGCGATGATCGCCCACGCGGGGTTGCGGTCGCGGCCCATGTCGCGCTGTTCCCATCCGAGCCCGAAAGCGCGCGTCATGTGGTCGGCGAACACCGCCTCGTGCAGCTCCGAGAGGGCGACGGTCGCGGCGTGCATCGGCCTCCCGTCCAGGCTGCGCCACTTACCGTCCTGGGCCGTCTGCACCTTGTTCGAGATCACCACATGCGTGTGCAGATGCGGGTCACCGGCACGGGAGTCGTAGTGATCGAACGCGGTCGCGACAACGCCTGTGACGTCGACCTGTGCAACCGCACCGTCTGGGCCGGTTGCACCGACCCTGGTGGCTGCAACCTCCCGTTCGATGAACGCAACCATGTCCGCAACCGCCGCATGATGCGCCTGCGCGATCAGGGCCTGTGTGCCTGCGTCAGCCACTGCCCAGAGCACACTCGCGGACTTCGGGATCGAGAAGGTGTAAGCGAATCCCGCCACCGCCCGCCGGGAGCCCCGCGCGGTCTCCTTCGCCTCGATCACAGCGACCTTGCGGCCACGCTCTACGGGGCAAAGTGACGGGTTGAGGCCCTTGACCCGCTCATCAAGCCGTTCAGACACAGATCGGTACCCCGGATAGGCGCGCCCCAGCGGCTCACCGGTGAGGGGGTCGCGCCCCATACCGACCAACAGCTGAAGCTGTGCCTCGGAGACCTCATCGCCCTCATGTAGCTTACCGCTGCCGAGGGTGTGTAGCCCGCTGCCGAGCCAGCGTCCCGGCGGGTTCCCTGCTTCCGCGTAATACCTCGTCAGAGGTGTCGACAGGGATCGGTCCCCGTCGGCGGCTGCGACCGTGCGCAACAGGTACTTATAGCCGTCGCCTGCACTCATCACCCGCATCGAAACCGTCACCGTGGCTGCCTCCTCGGCCCTCAGGTGAGCAACAGCAGCCCCACCGACGGCGTGGATCAGACACGGCGCGGGCCTCGTCTGCAAGACGCGTGGTGGCTCCGAAGGGGTTGGCCGGGCTGGCCCCCAGGGGCGGCACCAGGGTGCTCTGCGGTTCTGTGTGGCGGCGTAGCTCGGGCGACGTCGATCCTTCTGCGCATCCGTTGACGCGTGCCACGCCAAGTGCATGGTCGTCCGGGGATCTGGTGGCGGTCCCGGTACCTGCCTATATCGATGCCATCACGCGGCGGCTTTCCTGTGTTGGTCGCGATCCAAGAGCGGCCGCCTGCGTCTTCGTTCCCCCAGAACCCCGGTCGAGAATCGCCGTGGCGCGCTCTGCGGTGAGCTGTTCACGTTCGATGAGGGCCTTACGCATCTCGCGCGCGGCCCGGGCGCCGCGCCTACTGCAGCCGATGAATTAGCGGCTCTCCGTGGTTCGTGGTGAAAGTGTCCAGCGCGTCGTAGATGTGTGAGGGCTCGTGGCCCTGCTGTGATGGGTGTTGTCAAGACATCCACGAGACAGAGGACCACGAGCCTGTGAACGAGCCTACGGGCTCGCGGCGTGATGCTGCGAGCACGATCTTCAACCTGCCCGACTACCGCGTCATCGAGGCCCTCGAGGTGCCCGAGGGTGGGCGTCGGGTGGTGATCGAGTCGACCTATCCGCCGGGCTGTCCGGACTGTGGTGTGGTGGCCGAGCGGGTCCACTCCCGCCGGTTGCAGCGTGTGCGTGACGTCCCGGTGGCTGGGGCGGTGGAGGTGGTGTGGGCCAAGCGGCGCTGGTTCTGCCAGGAGGAGCTGTGCGCGCGGGGCACGTTCGCCGAGGCCACCGACCAGGTCCCCCGGTTCGCTCGGTCGACAGGGCGACTGAAGGACCAGCTCGTTGCAGCGGTGATCGACTCGGGCCGGGCGGCGGCGGAGGTGGCCCGCGCTCACCGGGTCTCGTGGTGGCTGGTGCAGTCGGCACTGACAGCGGCAGCGGCGGTGTTGCTGCCCGAGGTGGACCAGCTGGTGGTGCGCCGGCTGGGCATCGATGAGCACCGCTACCGCTCGGTGCGCTGGTTCCGCACCGAGACTGGTGGGTGGCGGCGGTTCGAGCCTTGGATGACCACGCTCGTCGACATCACCTCCGGCCAGGTGCTGGGCATCGTGGACGGCCGGGACTCCGCGGCGGTGGGCCAGTGGCTGGCCGATCGTTCCCAGGAGTGGCGCGATCGAGTGGAGGTGGTGGCCATCGACCCGTCGGCCGCGTTCCGCAAGGCGCTGGGTGACCACCTGCCGCGCGCGGCGATCTCGGTGGACAAGTTTCACCTGGTCAAGCTCGCCAACGACATGGTGACCTCAGTTCGCCAACGCCTGGCCCGTGAGCAGCACGGCCGCCGCGGCCGCAAGACCGATGCGTCCTGGGCTCACCGCACCCTGCTGCTACGCGGAGCCGACACACTCTCTCCGCGGGCCTGGACACGCCTACAGCGCGTGTTCCGCGAGGATGACCCGACCGACGAGCTCGGCGCCGCTTGGGGCGTCAAGGAGCAGCTGCGCCGGCTTCTGACCGCCGACACGCTGGCTCAGGTGTGGGAGGAGTGGATGCGGCTGGGGCACTACGTCCAGGTCGCAGGCATGCCCGAGACCGATCGGCTCTACGACACCGTCGTGGCCTGGTGGGAGGCCATCGAGGTGCTCGTCGTGACCGGCGCCACAACCGCGAAGGTCGAGAGTGCCAACACCGGCATCAAGAACATCAAACGCACCGGCCGCGGGTTCACGAACTCCACCAACTACAGGGTCCGTATACTCCTGGCCAGCGCCGCGAGAGCAGTGGCGTGAACGCCGATCACAGCAGGCCGTTCACCACGAACCGCGAAGAGCCGGATACTCCGAGTTTCTGCATGATGCGCGCCAGGTGCGTTTTAGCGGTGGCTGGGGAGATCACGAGGCGTTGAGCGATCTGCTTGTTGGTGAGGCCTTCGGCGACCAGTTGCAGGACTTCCTGCTCGCGGTCGGTCAGCTCCGGCGCGCCAGCACTGGTTGTTCGTGCTGACGCGTTTTTGCCTGTCGCCTGTGCGATGACGTGCCGGGTCACCGACGGGGTGAGATACGCCTGTCCTGCTGCGACAGCGTGCACGGCGTCGATCATCTGCTGCGGCTCGGCCGTCTTGGCGAGGAACCCCGCCGCTCCGGCATCCAGAGCCGCGGTGATGTTGTCGCTAATCTCGTAGGCAGTGAGGATCAGCACGCGGGTGGCGGTCCTTGCGGTGATCTCGCGGCAGATGTCGATGCCGCCGCGGTCAGGGAGCTGGAGGTCGAGGACGACCACGTCGGGTTCCAGGCTGTTGATGAGCTGGATCGTGTCGTGGCCAGTCGCGGCTTCGCCGAGGATCTCGATGTCCGGATCGGCCGTGAGGATGGCGGCGACGCCTGCCCGCACGGCGGCGTGGTCATCGACGATAACGAGGCTAGGCATGCTGCGTCTCCCGTCCGGCCGTCAGCGGCAGTCGGACGCGTAGGGTCCAGGTGTCATCGGAGCGGTCGATGTCGAGGTCACCGCCGCAGAGGCGGACGCGTTCGGTCAGGCCGATCAGACCGTACCCGGACGACACCGCTCCGACGTGCGCAGGTGGGTGCTGACCGTTCGCGATCGTCATAGCGAGGGCCTCGCCCTCGTGTCGGATATCGATGGTCACATCCCTGCCCGGGGCGTGTTTTTCGGCGTTGACGAGTGCCTCGCGGAGGGCGTTGTAGGCGGTAACCGAGACCAGCGGGTCCAGGGTGATCGTCCCCGGGTCGTCGCCGGACAGGGTGATGGATGTGCCGGATTCTCGTGCGCCCGCGATGAGCGAGTCCACCGATGACCAGTTCTGTGGCAGCGCGACGGGTGAAGACGTGTCGGTCCGGAGCACGTCGATCAGGGTGCGCATGTCGCCCATCGCATCCAGGCTGAGCACGCGGATGTGACCGAGGCGCTCAGTCAGTTCCTCGGCTGTGGGCGGTGCCGTGGTGGCCAGGGCACCAGCTGCCTGGATCGTGATGGCGGACAGGTGCCCGGAGATGGTGTCGTGCAGTTCGCGACTGATCTGCAGTCGCTCGGCGACCAGCGCCTCTCGTTGTTTGGCCGCGGCGGCCTCGGCGATGAGAGCGGCGCGTTCACGTTCCTCCTCGGCCCGGGTCATCGGCGTCCGTACCGTGATGCCCCACCACAGAGTGACCCCGACCGCCAACAGCAGGATGGTGGCCTGCAGCAGCGGAGCTGCGAGGATGTTCGCCAGCAGCAGCCCTGCGACGGCAATGGACAGGCAGGCTGCGGCGATCATCGGGAGCAGCCGTCGGGTCTGCGCCGTCGATCGGGCGATGACCAGGCTGTAGAGGGCGTCACACTCGATCAGGATCGCGCCGACCGATGTCGTCCCGGATGCGACCGCCTCGACGATCATCACTGTCAGCCCTGCCACGACCACCACGGTGGGCCACCGGTTCCGGAACAGGTGCACGGCACCGAGGGCGATCGCGGTGGCGATGCCGCCGGCCAGGACCTGTGAGCGAGGTGCTGGGAACCACTCGATCCCGATGCCCGGCACGAAGCAGAAGCCGATCGCGACCACGACATACCCGATGGTGATCCACGTATGGCGCGGCGACGGGATCGGGTCTGTCCCCGTCATGTCATCACCTCGCGAACCGGGCTCGTCCGTGCGTTTCCTTCTATCTCAACCCGATTGCGGCTCTCGGGCAAGCATCGTTCGGCGTAGCCCGAACGGGTGACGCCGGATTCGGGAAGTGCGGCAATCTGGTCGATGACGGCCCCGGCGCTGGCCCCGCACAGTGGAGGCATGGACTTCTCTGGGAGCTGGATCGTGGGCGCCATCATCGGCGCCGAGATCGCGTTCTGGGTTCTGCTCGTGCTCGGGCTGCTTGCTCGCTACGTACTCAAGCTGAAACGGACCAGCACGGCCCTGCTGCTCAGCGTGCCACTCGCTGATCTGGTGCTGATCATCCTGGTGGGCCTCGATCTCTCCCGCGGTTCCGAGCCCACCTCCGTCCACGGGCTTGCCGCGGTCTACCTGGGCTTCAGCGTCGGATTCGGGCACTACATCATCAGCCGAGCCGATGCGTGGTTCGCTCATCGATTCGCCGACGGCCCCAGGCCCTCACGTCCTCCACGGACAGGGCCTGCGAAGGTCCGTCACGAGTGGCAGGACTGGCTGCGTGTGCTGGCGGCCTGGGCCATCGCCGTGCCCGCCTTGCTGATCATGAAGGCGTTCTCTGGCTGGTCGTGGCCTTCGTCGATGGAGGAGTTCTGGACTGACGAGCTGTGGTCCTGGGTGGCGCGACTGACCCTCATCAACATCGCTTGGCTGCTCACCGGCCCCGTCTACACCACGATCTTCAAATCACGATACGTCCCTGAAGAACCCGAGGCTCGAATCAAGGAGAGCGCATGATCACAGCAAACAACAGCGTCGGGATCGGCCCCTGGTCCTTCGATGCCGGTCCCTTCGCGATCATCCTCCTCGTCGTCATCATCGGAATCGTCGTCTACTACATCCGCAAAGACGACTGAGCTGCTCGCCGCGAAGCAGACCACCCTCAACGACTTGATATGATCGACACCATGGCATATTTCCTCAGCGCGGTCACCGTGACCCACGCGCTGTCTGTGCGCGACCGCCGCGCCTGACGGCGCGCCCCCTCCGCACCCCGCGACGCGCGCCGTCCACCCGAAAGCCCACAGCGCCTCGGGCCGGCAGCAACCCCGTGACCACAAGTCAGGCCCTCTGACACGCAGGTCACCGGTGCCTTCACGCCTTCGAGGCGCTCCCAAATCTCACGATGGAGCGCACTCATGCCTCGTTCAATCCACGGTGGCCGACACGAACTCGGCCAGAACTTCCTCACCCACACCCCCACCATCGCCCTCGTCGTCGATCTTGTCCGCCGCACCGACGGTGCGATCCTGGAGATCGGTGCCGGCGACGGCGCACTGACCAAACCCCTGGCGCAGCTGGGGCGTCGACTCACCGCCATCGAGCTCGACGAGCACCGCGTGCGCCGCCTTGCCCGGGAGCTGCCCGATGTCGCGGTGAGGCACGCCGATGCCCTCGATCACCCGCTTCACGGCCCGGTGATCGTCGGCAACATCCCTTTCCACCTCACCACCCCGCTCCTGCGGCGACTGCTGAACACCCGCACATGGTCGGACGCGATCCTCCTCACCCAATGGGAAGTCGCGCGCAAACGCGCAGCCGTCGGCGGCAGCACCCTGATGACCGCGCAATCCGCCCCCTGGTTCAGCTTCCACCTCCACGCACGCGTGCCCTCCCGGGGATTCACGCCCCGTCCGAGCGTCGACGGCGGCGTCCTCCAGATCAGCCGGCGCCGCGAGCCTCTCATCCCCACAAACGAGAAGATCTCCTACGAGCGCTTCGTCAGTCGCATCTTCACGGGACGCGGCGGAACCCTGGACCGGATCATTCAGAACGCCACCGGAATCCCGCGCTCACACGCGAGCAGGATCCTCCGCACCGCTGGACTAACCCCAAGGAACCTTCCCCGCGACATCGACGCCGACCAGTGGGCTGCCCTCTGGACGCAGATTCACCGCGCCTCCTGACAACCGGTGCAGCACCGCGACCGCACAAAGACACATGAGATATCGCACCGTAGGCGTAGGGACCACGGGCCGTGCCCCTCAGCCGATCATTGCTCGTTGCCAGACGATTCAGGCGCGGGTTGAGCCGGTCGCCTACGACTGGGTGAAGCTGGTGGTTGTTCGCCAAGGTTCCGCGATCCTGCTGAGCGAGTTCGGCGAGCGACACATCAAAGTCGGCGATGTGCTCGTACTCGGGACGCAGACGCTATGCGGAAGCGAGCCAGAAGGTGCTATCACCGTCACTGCCCTCTACCTAGACCGTGACTATCTGATCGATCAGATCTTCTGGCAGCACATATCGCTACTGACCGACCGTCTCGACGCGCAGGATTTTGCTCAGGAGCTCTATTCCGAGCCCGCCCAGATCCTCCGTCTCGGGGAGGATCGTGTGGGAATGCTCATGCCCTGGCTTGACGAACTGGTGGCTCTCAGTCTCGACGGCGGTGCCTCGGAGAGGTTCTTCCGGATGCAGTCGCTGCTCTTCGCGGTACTCGACGTCATAGCTCCGTATATGAAGACCACTACTTCTCGGCACTCGTCAGCCCAGCGCCGATCGGCACATCTCTACCCACCGCACCGCCGAAAGTGCGTGCCTCTACGAGCCGAAGCGAGGGAAGCCGTCCGGCTGCTACGTGCGAGACCGGCGGAGCGCTGGACACTGCAAGGGCTCGCAGAGGCGGTGCATCTGTCCACCTCGCAACTCGGACGGGTGTTCCTCGACGCTTATGGCAAGCCGCCGATGACCTACCTTGCGACCGTCCGCGCTGAACGGCTAGCCCAGCTTCTCCGACAGACTGACATGCCTGTCGAGGCCGCGATGCGTGAAGTGGGATGGCACAGCCGGGGTCATGCGGCCCGCATGTTCCGGAGGGCCGTTGGCGTGACCCCACATCGATACCGTCAGCTAGCTCGCCAACAGACCGCGGCATAACCAGGAGACTGATCGCCGCACCTCTGATACGGACATCTAAACCGGGGGTTTTCACCCTCTGTCGGTAGTTGCCGAAAACGGCGGCTGACCTGCGGAAACGTCTCTCGACGTCTTCCA
>Ga0079226_10004551_pt1 | contig 10586 bp, 11 predicted proteins | sample Poulit2014_FD_76345 | JGI IMG/M metagenome (GOLD analysis project Ga0079226, IMG submission 76345) | Agricultural soil microbial communities from Georgia to study Nitrogen management - Poultry litter 2014 | ecosystem: Environmental > Terrestrial > Soil > Agricultural land | place: USA: Georgia...
AAAAACTCATGAAACTGCTATAAATTCAATGCTCACTATGTTTACTAAAAGTCCAACTTATCCTAAAGGTGCTAACACAATGCTGAGAAATGAGTATGGAATTAAAGACGAATATAATAATAACATACTTCACACGACAGTTTCTGGAAATAGAAAAACTAAGTCTGAAAAATATGATTACAATTATCAGATCAAAGTAGATAGAAAAAAAGAAATAGTAAAATTAAATATTTATAACAAAGAAGACTTTCTAATAAATGATTCAGTGTTTTGGTCATTTGAAGACTTACAAAATCAAATAAATAAAAAATTGAATACTATCGCAATTATTTCTGCTGAATCTAGAATGAATGACGGCACAAAACAATATAAATATAAAGAAGTAGATATAGTAACCGGACTATCTGTGTGGTCTTTAGTAGATGGTATAGAAAATGGTGATGTAAAGGTGGATATAAGAATAGGTGCTTATAAAACAGGAAAAAACAAAGGGAAAACTCATGACCATGGAACAGCTTTTAGAATTGAATTGAAAAATTTAATTAAGTACGCAAGTGTAAATAGAGTTATAAAATAAAGGAGGTAAATAATGTTAACTGATTTCTTTAATGAGATTTGGGCGTTTATCATATATTGGTTTTTGGGCTGGGGCATATTGTTAGTTGGTATAGCACTTATAATTTGGATTGTAGTTAGAAACATAAAATCAACTAAATATAAGGGTAATATTGAAAAAGTCTTCATCATTTTTGGTTTGATTGTAATAGCTACATTGACTGCTGTTTTGTTCAAGAGTATAACGAACTATGCTATCGACGTTGACCCTAACAGAATGACCGAAGAGGAAAAGAAAATAGAGAAACAGTTGAAACAAATGGGGGAATAAATCAATATTGAAAATGTATAGTTTTTGTATAAGTAACTGCTGATAACTATCATTATGTAAACCACACTATACAAAAGACCCTTTGCTATCAGTGGTTTTAAAGTGTTCGTATCTAAAATACCGTATACATAAAATATACAATCGCATAACATCGCCATTTTTCATGTTCGGTATACACTTGTGTATTCAATATTTATTCATTTTTAATATATCTATAATGCTGAAATTAATTTGTGTAATTTTACTACATAAATAACTAATTACAAAAATAAGTTGTGATTGAGAGAATATAAATAAATTCACATGCTATATTAGTATATGTGTTAAATCGTACTATCGTAGCAAGTGACTATATAGCCCTTAAATCTCTTTTTAGCCAAAGAGTACGAAAGCGAGGGCAGATTAGATGAATGATAATTACTTTTCACGAACGGAACGACTTAAGCAACAAAAGTCTGAACGTTCACATACAACAAGAGAATGGTTTGCACCCATTTCACGCATCATGATAGCTTTATCATATTTAATTAAAAGTATTTTTCCTAACGGTCTGTTTTAGACTGTAAGGGCACCTGTTTATTGAGTATCGAACAAAAACATGTTGAGTGAGTACACTCACTATATAGTTAATAGTACGTTACACAGGGCATAAACAAATAGATACAGATATAAATAAATCCCCCCTTAATGCCTTTAGCCGAGACGTTTAAGGGGGGTTGGTGTTTATAAACACAATACTAATTGCGATATAGATTAGCCGTCTATAGCGATTAGATGAATTATTTTTTTAATTACTTTTCAAATATAATAATAACACACTGACTTTCACAATGGTATTAAAAATGTTCCGATAAAGCAACTTTTATGTTTGATTTTATGTATTTGTTTTCCTAAAACAAGTAAACGTTAAGAATATTTTATATACTAAGTATATAAAGAGAAGAAAAGGAATAGTGAAGATGAAAAATTTATTTTTATATATTGGTTTACCATTAGTAGTTTTGGTCTTGTTTATATGGCAGTTGGGTAATCTTGAAAAGTTTTTTAAAAAATATCCTCACGCTGTAGACGGTGCTACATTAATTTTTCTTTTAGTAACGACTACTATAAGTATCGTCATTGCTTATAAGTCATATAAAAGTAGCATAGAGCAGGAAAAAAGAAAGGAACAAAAACAGAGTAACCTTTTGAAAGTTTCCATAAATAAAGAAACTCAGAAATTGAGAACACGAATTAACACAGTGAATTTAGAATATGCTGTAAAGTATAAAACAAAAGATTTCGATTTGTTGTATACATTGATGGAAGAAAAAGACACAAAAACAGATATTTTAGAGTTTAAAAACATACTAGATAAAGCAACTTCAGAAAACATTACAGGTTTTACAGAAGATGATGCGAATTTAATAATCAATAGAAGCATAAAGCTAGAGAATTTGGCGTTTATGGTTAATAGTTACATGATAAATGAGGGCAGTGGATCAAATACAACGCCTCAAGAACTTCTCGGTGGAAAAACTGTAAAAGAATACATACAACAAAATATCGACGCAGTTACAAAAAAACTTTGATTATACAAAGTTTAGATATTAAATATAAAAAAGCACCTAACCTTAATTGGTCGGGTGCTTTTTGTATACAAGGCAAGAAAAGATAAGCTGGGACTTAACTTTTAACATCTAAAACGTAAGCAGTTTAGCAAATTCGTAAATATAGTATATAACACATATCTATTAGAAACAAACACGTTAAGAGGTGTATATGCGCATGTGTTGGCTCATTAGACACTGATATTCGTTAATAGTTTAATTTTAGGTATAAAACATCATAAATAGCATAAATGCTTATATACGCTCTATAAATGCAAAATAAACGCACAACTGATTTTGGCTTTGCAAATGTTAGGGATAATCAGAGAACTCACATTTGAGCTTTCTAAAATTTGTTCTAAATCTCTAATCACTGCGCAAATCTACGCCGTGAGATTTTAAGATATTATCTTTATATTGATGTGGAATGAATAGAGCCGAAATCTCGACCCGTTAAAATTAAATACAGACAGATGTTCATAAAAACGTAACTTGGTTTAGTCGATGCTATATTAGTTATGTAATCCAATATGAGAGGGGGACAAACCATATGCAAATGCACAGTATAGAAAGATATGTATTGATTGAGAGAGGGCAAAGCCTTGTATGTGTATGCTTAACGGACAGTAAGAAAACATTTATAGTATAACAATATTTTCACCCCTAAACTGTTGTTGTTCGTACTTAATTCATGTATTATAGAAATATATTAAGTTATTGGAGGTGGTAAATATGACAGTGGCAACCAAACAGGAAAGAGCAAAACGTAATACTGAAATTCGTAAGAGATTAGTCAAGTATTGGCATGATAACTATCAACCTAAATACAGCCTCATTGCAGAAGAGATTGAAGTAGATTACACAAACTTACGACGTTACGCTGTTAATCGTCACAACTTTGGAACAGAAAACCTAGATAAGATTGAGAAGTTTTTAATCAAACAAGGTTATTAGTTAGAACACAATTATATAATTTTTTTATGCATATGTACAAAACGTAACATAAAGTACTATGTATTATATTTATTTGTCCCATTAGGGATTATTACAACTATAGCAAAGGAGTACTATATGGCACAGGTTACAGATATTACACTTGTGCAAGCCTTTGAGAAGTTGTTTATTAGTAGTAAACAGAAACGTATCGAACAGCAAAGCGATGGCAGTTATTATGTTAAGCATAATGGTTTAGCACGTAGTCATTTGATTAGCCATTTACAAGGTACTAAAACTATTGGCATATTTAGTGGTGATGTCTATTCTAAGTATTTATGTTTTGATATTGATACTGGATCATATAGTAAAGCACAAGCACGTAATGATGTGCGTGTGTTGGTCTGGTCGTTAATTAGTGAGTTTGGTATTTCAAAAGAGTATATACCCGTTGCTGATAGTGGTAACAAGGGTTATCACGTTTATTTATTCTTTGATGATGTGATACACGTTGAGTACTTACGTGCGTTCTATCGTGAAGTATTAGAGAGAACAGGTTATAGCACATCAGATATTGAGTTTCGACCTACAGCAACACAGGGCGTAAAGCTACCATTGGGTATACATCAAAAGACTGGTAAACGTTGCTATTTTGTTGATTATTTTAGTTCTAATTTTAAAGCACTTAATAATAATCATATTCATAATATTAAACAACTTGATACAGTTAGATTTAAAACTAAAAACAACCTTAAAGACTTGTACGAGATACAAGCAGAAGAAATATATCATCAGTTGTGCAAATTCTTAACTAAAGATGAGGCACGTACATTTACGGGCGTAGTTAATATGCTTGATTTAACAGAAAAACAAATAGAACATGCTGAAACAGATATTATCAAAATGTTACAAGATAAAACGTTGATATATCCCGACACACGTAATAAGTACACGCTACTAATTGCTATTTATTTAAAAGGGCAAGGTAATGAGCCATATTACGTTGAGCAAATCATTAATGAAATCATGCTAAATAGTAAACGTAATTATAATAGACTTGTTAGCTCATCAGAACGTCACATAAAGCGTGAAACAAAGAAAATTGTTAAGTATGTATTCAATACAACAATTGGACTTAAAAATGGTAACACAACTATTGAGCTATATGCTGATGAGATTAAAGACGTATTGGCACTAAAGAATATGAGGTTAATGCAATTGTATTTATCAATGCTAATACATGCTAAAAGGCATCAACCTATTGGTGCAGATAGCTTTTATATGGCGTATTCGACAATTGCAGATTATGGCAACCCAGCAAACAGAAGTACATTACGTAAATACATTCATCAATTAGAGGAATTGGGACGCATTGGCGTTGTTGCTAGTAATGTTATTGACCCGATACGTAGTGAAGTAGAGGGATATAGTTACAAAAAGCCTAACGTTTATCACATAAAAAAAAGCTTTAACCAAAACTCCCGACAAAAAGTTTTAATTAAAGCAGACGTGACAAATGTCAATATAAACGATATTTTAGTTAAGGCATATCACGATAACGTCATTGGCATTGACGAAATCAAGCAATTACCTAGACGACAATTTGATAAATTCAAGCAATCACTGTAAAAGGTGGTTGCTTTTTTATTAGATACGTTTCCGTATGTACAAGTCCTATTGTACAGTGTGATTTACATAGTTGCAAGTAGGTAATGCTAATAATGATTTTATTAAACACTACAAACATTTTCATAGTAACGTTTATTTAGGTTGTGTAACCTTTCTTATTTGAGTGATACGGTTATGCATTTCATATTGCAGACGTTCAATGTGTACGATAGATACATAGAACATGTGAATACTCCTAACTTGTATGCGTTTTATATACAAGTAAATTATAGCATATATGCAGTTGTGAGGCTATTTGCAAAGCACATACACAATTATGTATACATGCTTATACAGAACGTTATATATGCGTTTAAATATAATTTAAGTACTTTTTATCACGTTTAATCTAAATGCTTGTGTGTGCTTTCTAAATGCAAATAAGTACGTGCTCTTTTTTGACTAACCGAAATATAGTCAGTGTTTTCTTCAAAACGTAATGCGCTCAAAATTAAGCTTATTTATCTTTCTTCCACTTCCTAAATTCCCACATACTCATTTTATGGAACTGATCCATATCAGAACGAAGTTTTTCGTTTTCTTGTTTCAATTCATCAGAAGTACGTTTTATTTCGTCATATAAAGCCCTCAGACGTTCGTTTTCTTCCTTGAGAGTGTTTATATCTTCACTATCATTTGTGTTCCCTACAACGTCCCTAAGTGCATCTAGCAATTCATTTTTATTATTCTCTAACTTGTACTCAAAGTTTGAATTGATTTGCTTAACCATGTTGTTTTGCAATTCTTGTAAATCTGTAGGCGTACTGTCCTTTTCAGTTACAGGTGTAGGGATAGCATCGGCTACCTCTTTACCTTGTTCAAACTTCACAATAGTATAATGCAATGCTTGTTTCATTGTGCCACCTACTAGCTTAAAGCGTTCCATTGCCTCACTAATTAGTTGTAAATCATATTTAGTAAATCTTCTTGCGTTATCTACTTTTTTAAACTCATATCCCATAGCTTCCATAGTTTGTGCATACAATCTCATAGACGATACAGAGATTTTTAAGAGTTGGCTTGCATTTTTTGTACTTAATTCGTTTGTCTGTTGCATTTAATTGCACCTCAATTCCTTTAATAACAGTGTTTGTTTATGTTTATCGACAAAGATATAGTTTGTTGACTTTGAGGCGTTATTGCGCAGGTCTAATGTTATGTAAGTTGCATCAATATTGGGTTTGTTGCCCCTAATAATATTGCCGATAATCGCTATTAAGATAGTACCATAAAACCTTGCAGATACCTATATGATAGTTGTGAAATATGTTATAATTATAGTAGTAGAAATATTGATATAACAGTGTTTTGAAGTTTTATTAAATGAGATAAAAAGATAAAAAATGAGTATGGATAATATAGATTGATAAAAACAAAAATACATAGGCAAGAAAAAAGCAATAAACCATTGATACAACACAGGTTGAGAGAATAATAAACAAATTAAGGAGGGACAGAATGAAACATATCAGAGGACGTAAGCCCCAAGCAGATGACTGGTTGACCGATAAAGGATTGACCTTACTTCAAGGCTGGGCAAGACAGGGACTGAGTAATGAGCAAATCTCAAACAACATTGGCATACATGAAAGTACGTTTTACCGTTGGCAATCCATGTATTCCGATATACGAGAGGCTATAAAAAAGGGTAAAGAGGTCGTTGATTTTGAAGTAGAAAACGCATTGCTCAAACGTGCATTAGGTTATGAGAAAGAAAAGACACGTACATATCTAAAGGACGACGGGACAGGACAGAAAACGAAACATGTTGAAGTCACTAAAGAACATGTGCCACCAGACCCAACAGCTATGATTTTCTGGTTGAAGAACCGTAAACCGAATGAGTGGAATGAACGGCACAATATCAATCACACAGGCAATATTAATTACAGAACAGACTTTTCAAACATCACAACCGACGAACTGAAACGCATTGCTAATGGTGGTGGTACAAATGACTAAGGTCGTAGAAAGTGGCTACTCATACGAAGAACAGGAAGTAAGTGCTAACTACAATCAAGGGCAGTGGATTATATACGCTAGTCGTAAACCACACATCACTAAGCTCATGCGTCAATATGGCGATGATGTAGAGGTGTTGGAAAAGTTGGGAATTGGCACACCCGTTTTAGTTAGAGTGGTGCTCAATGATGATTTAGTGTCATTCCGTAAACCAATGACGGAAGAACAAAAGCACCAACGAAGTAAGCAACTTGAATTAGTCCGTAGCTATCAAGAGAAAAACGATTAAATTAAGCAATAAAATGATTTTAGGTATTAAGTATCATAAATAGATATTTAATCAAATACAGTCACTAGAGTGGCATGTATTGGAGGGTACAAAATGAAAACAGAATTAAAAGTATACACAGTGAATGATGTTGCGTAGTCATTAGGTATGCACATCACAACAGTACGAGAATATATAAAACGTGGGAAACTCAAAGCAAGTAAAGTAGGACGTAAATACATTATTACGCTTAATAATTACAAAGACTTTATCAACGGAAACGAACATAAAGCATAGGAGGTTACAACATGGCAGATATTAGAGGATTAGAAAGAGATATATTACAAATCAAAGAACGTGCAAACAACATGATTGCATATGATAGACAGAAAGAATACAAAGCAGGCATCGAGAACATCAAAGAGAAGTATGGCAGTACATACAATAACGATGCACTGAATGAACTCATAAACGAATACAAACAGAATAAATTAGACGAAACAATCCAAGAGTTAAAGGCATTTGATAAGAAATCACAAGAGTTATTGGAACAAGCAAAGCAACGTGTCGAACGTGTTGAAAGTGAAGTATCAACTGAAATAGATCCACAGACGCAATATGAGTTAGAAAAGCATAACTACATACTCAACAAACTACAAAATGAATTGTCTGATACGTTCACAGGTAGAAACCCACAAACGAACGAATTGGATGAGGTTATCCAACAAGCTAAGTATAATAAGCTATATGCTAATGCGTTATTGCAAACACGTAACCTATTAATTAGAAACGTAGATAACAATACTCATCTAGATGATTCAGCCAAAGGTGTATTAACAAATCATGTAATTAGAAAGCTAACGGAAATAAAAAATAATTTATTGCCAAAAGAATACAACGAGTTACAAGAATTAAAAGAAATATTAGGCAATAGCCAAGTAGCTGCCCAAAATAAATTGCACATGTTCCAATTTACTTTAGGAATGAATAATGAGGCAGTATAAAGCGTATAGGGACGCTGAGAGAACGATTTGTGAGCATCGAGCAACGTGAATCGCGTACGAATATATGTAATTGTAACGCACCGAACTATTAAATAAGTTTGGTGCGTTTATTATATGAATAAATAAAAGGGACGTACTTCTGTACGTCCCTAAACTTTCAATTTTGTTAGCCTGATATGTTTATAAGTTATTTTGTAAATCTTTTCGCAACATTAAAATAATTTCAGAAGACATGGTTACCGAATGATTACCTACAATATTAGTGGGCGAATTTTTTGAAGGCATTCTTTTATTAGGGATATTTCTATAGAAACTATGCAAATGATAGACATTATATTTTTCAAACAACTCAGAAATTATGATGTCTGTTGGTATGTTAATCATTTTTACAGTCCTGTTAGCAACTACCCAATATTGATAAGTATTATCTTTCATTAATTTTGAAACGTTAAATAATGATGAATCAAGATCGATAAAAAATTGAAGCACTTCTTTCGCTCTCTTTTCATCTTTTTCGCTAATTTTTTTAAAAAGGTCTTTTAAAGTATCAGAATTCAAATAATTAAGAACTTCTTTAATTTCTAAATCCTTATTTACTTTTCCACCTAACATTATTGAATCCAATTTATTTATATTTGTTTCTTCATCAATTTTCAAATCTAGCCATTGAAGAGAAAGTCTTGAAAATTGACCGTAAGCAACTGTTGTTGAACTATCTCCATAGGGAGGGGAAGTAACAACTAAATCAAACGAATTATCTTTGAAGGAGCGAATATCATTAGAACTGTCAGATTTTGCAATATTAACATTAGGGTCTAAGTTGTTGGCATCTTTTAAGGTCAAGAATAAATCGTTATTGGCTTTTTGGTTTCTAGAAAGATACTCGAAAAAAATCTTTAATACATCTGGATTCCATAATTCTAGTTTTTCTTTTGCTAATCTATAAAGTTTAAATTCATTATTCCTCGAATTTGAAACATATCTAACTGTTTCACTAAAAGCAGCAAAATAAAAGTATTTAATAGTATTGTTTTCAATGGAATTAATACAATTTTTAATTATCTGTAATTTTGTTATAACATCAGGTTTAAACCAAAAATCAACATTTTTAAAGTCAGGTGTATTATCCAAAACATATTTGTTATATATGACATTCTCATAATAATTTTGAACCCTTAATTTGAATTCGCTTATTTCTGATTCTAATAAATCAGGTTCTATAGTCTGAGTCTTAGCTTTAGTCATAAAAATAGACAAGGGATTAATATCTTGACCATACACATTTAAATTGTGAGCAATACCCTCAACTAAACTTGTCCCAGACCCCATAAATGGATCATATATATTTTTTATGTTTGGTTGGTGCTTTAATGTAATTTCAATAAATTCTTTTGCTAAATTAGGAATCATCATTGCTGGATATACATGATATCTATGAGTTAGTGTTTTTACATCGCTGTTTAAAAAATCAAGATAATTTTCTGTATTATTCTGTTTTTCCTGTATTTCGTTAATTATTTTTTTATCAGTATTATTTAAAGTAATCATAAATAGCTCTCTCTCTCTTCAAAGGTTTTTGTTCACTATTAGTGAACAAAAACCTTTTTATTTTTATGTATTATTTTATATGTTAACAAATTTAAATTCAAGGGGGGGCAGAAAATTGAAGACATTATTATTCTATCAAATTATTGCTGAATTAGTAGATAGAGAAAGAAGAATTAGAGTAGACAAAAGAGAATATATTGCTTCTTTAATAGGTTGTACGGAGTCCTATATAAGAAAAATTCATTCTCCTACCACTAATAAGCACTATAAATTAGAACATTTATATTTATTATCCAACTATTGGCAAATAGATATAAATGCTTTATTGCCATCTACTTCGAATTTAAAAAAATTACCAGCTTATCAGAATTGTTCGGATAATGAATTAGAAAATGAAATGAAAAAAGTTATAAATTCTATAAAAAAGGAGAATATAAAATGAGTGAATATATAAATGATTTGATTTTTGCTGTAAAAGAGATACAAAAAAAAGAGTGGCACAACGCTACTAGAAAAGGTAGTACAGCTATAGGTAAAACTTTTGAAGATTTGTTAGACAAAGAAGAAGACAATAATGATTTGCCTGATTTTTATGATATCGAAATAAAAACTCATGAAACTGCTATAAATTCAATGCTCACTATGTTTACTAAAAGTCCAACTTATCCTAAAGGTGCTAACACAATGCTGAGAAATGAGTATGGAATTAAAGACGAATATAATAATAA
>Ga0079226_10004552_pt1 | contig 10585 bp, 8 predicted proteins | sample Poulit2014_FD_76345 | JGI IMG/M metagenome (GOLD analysis project Ga0079226, IMG submission 76345) | Agricultural soil microbial communities from Georgia to study Nitrogen management - Poultry litter 2014 | ecosystem: Environmental > Terrestrial > Soil > Agricultural land | place: USA: Georgia...
AAATATTATAGCAGAACATGCAGAGAACCCATATGAAATAGCGCATCTACGTGGGGACTCTAATATTGATTCTTCCTTAACATATATGGTTTCCACAGAGAGAATTCACAGAAAAATTGAAGAAAAGTTCTCAAATATGCATAAAAAATACATGCCAAAACTTATTTCTAGAAATGAGTGATATTTTTGGATTTGAAAAGTAATAGCAATTATTTAAACACAAGACAAACCATGGAGAGACTCGATTACAAGGCTCAATATTCAGTTATCCAGTTAATAGAAAAATCAATTTTACCGAATGCATTTAAGCATAAGGGTATTTGGCAAATCCCGTTAACTGATATAGAAAATTTGGAAAAGAAACGAGCGGAAGCGTTAGACACAAAACAAGTGGCTATAAGGTTAAATTTAAAATCAAGTCAACCTGTAACTGACATGATTCGAAAAGGTATTTTCCCAAATGCTTTTAAGGATGATTTGGCAAGATGGAGAGTCCCTTTAAAAGACATAGAGAAATATATGGAGGGTAACAATACGAAAAACCATGTCGATGTTATCGAAGCAACTAATGTACTTGGCTATAAATCCATTTCAACTGTTAGAAGTTATTTGAGGATGGGTAACCTTCCTAATTCGTTTAAGTATAAGGGTAAGTGGTGGATTCACAAAGAAGATTTAGAGGCCTTACGCCAATCAATATCAGACAGAAACCTTAATAAAAGAACTAGGAAACAGGACAAAAAAAAGCCTATAAAAGAGAAGATGAAAGGTTATTTAAATACATCGGATATACAAAAAGAGCTAAATATAACTTTACATCAAGCAGCAAATTTAGTTCGAAAAGGAATATTTTCAGACACTATAAAATATCAAGGAAGATGGTGGGTTCCTAAATATAGCTTTGAAAACTATTTAAATGATAAAAAGAAAATTAAAAAGGCTAAACAAAATACTTTATCCACTGAGGAAACTGCGAAAAGGTTGGGCTATGCTAGTAGTTTATCCATAAACAGTTTAATAAATAAGGATGACAAATTCCCAAATGCTTTCCAAGAGAAGTATATTTGGCACATCCCCATTTCTGATATTGAAGCATTCGAAAAAGAAAGGGAAGAATCAACTAAGAAAATAAAATATACACCTGAAGTAGCATTTTCACAAATTGAAAAATTTGTAGGCACAATTGAAGTCAGTGAACATTTACATGAAACTAAAAAATTATTTCTCCAATATTGCTTGTTGCAAATAAATAATATGAACGGTAGTACCAGATACAGAAGAGATAGGGTTCTTTTGTTCAAACGATTTTACAACAGGGTAGTAAGTACGATCAGCAATGAGGTGTTCTTAATTTCCACAAAAGAAATAACAGAGATGTTACATGAGAATTCCTCATATAGAATAGGAGAAAAAAAGCTACTAATTTTATTTTTGAGATATGTATATGCTCAAAAGGATATAGAACCCGATTTGCAATTTAGTTTAGTAACAACTAAAGACAGAGCCGACGATAAAGAAATTTATTCACCAAAATTATTTCATGAAATATACCAATATGTAAAATTGGTGGAAACACATACAAATTACGCTTTAAAAAACAAAAGCTACGCAAATATGTGGGTCTATACTATCTTACTATTAACAGATTTTATCAGGGGTCAGGATTTAATAATGAATACACCTAATATTGATCTAGAAGCCTTTAATATTACTTCACACGATTGGTTTTTCGATAATGAACTATCTGATCATCAAGCCCAATCAATTATTAATCAACTGTACCTACATTTCCGTTATCAACGAACGAGTAAAACAGATGATTTATTGACCTTTATTGTTGCACCTGACTTGGTTAAACCCTTAGCATATGCATTGGCGATTTCAGAATTACACAGGAGAATTGATCAAAGTAATATTCTTTTAGACACTTTTTTAGAGGGCAAGTTTAATACAATTAAAACGTCAGGAAAACTAAGCCATAAAAGTTTTTTCAATCAGATGAAAGATAGGTCAGATTTTGATTTTCATTCACGTAAAATGAATAGAAGTGTTGCAACCTACCTATTCTATTCTATCGCCGAAGAAGATGGACAAGATAGTGATTTAGCCTTACATTTAACCCAAGTTTCTCGTTCCCATAGAAGCCCTGACTCAACAAGTAGATATATACAAGCTACTAATAAAGATGGTTCAATTAATCGGGTTTCATATAATCTTTTTAAAAGAGGGCATTTTGGATGGCTATATAATTACCTAATACTCTATGTTTCGCAGTTTCAAAACAATCAAAGTTCTATAGAACAGCGTAGCAAGCTTATAGAAGAAATCAGAAATGAGTTCTCCCCTACCAATTTAGAAAATGTGGCCGAATATGTTCATAATAGTTTAATTCCAGTGCCTTTAAAAAGCAAATTTGATAATATGAAAACCTTTTTACATAACATCTACAAGAAAAGACAAACAGTTATTTCAAAACTTAAAGAGTATTCTAAAGCTGAAATTCGGGACATCATAACAAAACTGTCAAATGGGGATCTTCCATCGAAAAATGAGAATGCTCAATGTCTAGTTTATCCTAATTGCATAAAACCAGAATTGGCTAATTGCTTTTCGTGTGAATACGTTATTCCCGGAAACTTAATGCTTATTCAATTAAATGAAGAATTGAATCGGCTTATAAACAACCTCCAAACCGCAACAAATGAGATTATTATACAACGAGAGTCCAAGTTTCTGATGCATACATTATTAATTTGGAAAGAGGCTCGTCTGGCATTTGGCGATGAAAAAGTTAATGCATACATTCCTGCCAAAACAAAATGGAAAGAAATTGAACAGGTAGCTCATGAAATTTATTTTGAATAATAAGAAAAGTAGGTGTATGAATGGAACTAAGAATTGCAATTGATTCACTTAGTGACACTGAGGTAATAGAGAGAAAACAAACAGTTAAATTTAACACCTTCGATTTAGATAAATATAGGGATCTGTTTATGCAGCTGGCTAACAATGACCGTATCTATGGTTCCTTTGATGAAGTACATTGGGAATTACCTTGCAATATATCTAATTATATGATTGGGATTACTTTTGACATTGAAGTTTACCGCGAACTTAATACTGCATTAAAGGCATATTCTGTTGTCCGACTCCTATCCGGGAGATCTCCAATTACAGTGTATAACGAAGTAGCTTTATTAAAGAAAGCTATTCTTGAAAGTGATGGGTTTAAGGATTTAAAGAAGTTAGAAGTATTATTGGAATTACAAAATAAATTATATTCGTATCAAGGTTATCAAATGTCAATTGACTTAAAAAGATTTATTTCATTTTACAACATAAATAATGCTGAAATTATTACAGATATATGTAATAATCTACAATCCTTCAGAAAAAAAGCAAGGACCTTACCGGAATTTGAAGACATCATGATTTTTGATGAAGTTGTGAATGATTATTTCCAAAACTACCCTGTGAGTGAAACTATAGAATTTTTGCCGATTATGCTGTGGTGGTTATTAACGAACGTTCTGCCAATGCGCCCCACAGAATTCTTATCTTTGAAAAAAGATTGTTTAAAGGACAATGAGGATGGGGACTATGTATCAACCTATCATATTCAGATTCCTAGAATAAAAAATAGAACGGATTCTGCCAATACTCGTCGGGATTATATTGATTTAGACAAAAGGACATATAACTTAATAAAAAATGCTATAGAGCAATTAAACATGATTGATTCAGAATCTCAATATTTATTTCCTGTGGAACTACTGTTAGCTTTTCGTAAAAATAAAAGAAAGAAGAAAAATAAAAGAATTAACAGACGAGATTTTGATCTGTTAAAAAGTGATTTTTATGAAAAAGTTGTCGAAGGTATATATGGCAAGTATGACCTTGAAAGAATCAAATCTGCTGACACCCGACATTTCGCCATCATTAATATGGCACTGCAAGGTTTCAATATGCTATCCATTGCTCGAATGGCTGGACATGAGGAGATTGATAGTCAATATAGCTATTATTCACACGCTGATCACTTTGCACAATCCTACGTATATCGTATGGCACAGAGAAGATTAGAAAACTCTGTTAGTAGAAAAATAGACAAGGGCATTATCGGATGGAAAAGATACGTTTATGATAAAGGAAAAACACTACAGTTAAATGATGATTGTGACTTCGAGAGTATTGTTGGAAGAGTGAAGTTTGGATATTGCACAGAAGCAAAATCTGTTTTTCCCGACACTTGTATCGAATACTGTGAGTATTGCCCAAACTTTTACTTTAATCCTGCTATTAATGAAGAAAAAGAAGCTATTAGTTGGCTATCAAATACCTCAAAGTCACTAGACAGAAAAATCCGAGAATCTATTGAACTAATGAGAGATTTATCAATGGGGTTAACAAATTCCTATACACAAGGAAATAACGACCTATTAAAATCAACATCTAGAAAATTAATGAACTATATGGATATGAAGGCAACAATTGATTCAAATTTAATAGGAGCTGATGCATTTGTCAAACAATAATAAACAACATGCTCGTGGAAGGCCTAATGAATGGACAGACGAGGAACTAATGAAGTTGGCATTAGATACAAAGTATAAACACCATGGCAAGAAGCTGACCCCCTCCTTCCTTGAAAGAGAAACCAAAGTAGGTAGAAATACATGGAGCCGGAGAATGAAGGATTATATTGAGGAATTAAACAACCCAGTATCCACTAGTATCTCTAGCGTTGATTCAAACGAAGCGATATTGCCAAGTGTAGACTTGATTTTCAAGAAATACGGAAATAATAAACCTGCTTTAAAAAACGAACTGCTTGATCTTGAAATTTTACTTTATGATATTTACAAGGAATTAAAAGACTATAAGTTAAAAGAAGAAAGATACGACATGGCTATTGCTGAAGTACAAGAGCTAGAAATTGAGGTGAATAAACAAAAAAAGCGTGCAGACCATTACGAACAACTTTATAATAATATAGTTGTTTCAAGTGTTTATCCCCATTTACAGGATGTACAGGGATCTGCATTACATCAACATAATATCAAAGATAATTTAATCAATATGCAAGAACATAAAGAAAAAAATGTCTCTTTAAATAATTTAACTGCACATTTTCCGGACACCTTAGAAGGCAAAAGTCAAGAAGGGGGAAGCAATCCTACAGAGAGTAAAAAACAAAAAAACATCAAAGAATTATTGGATGAATTTGATATTTAGATGGATTAGATATGAACTTAATCCTAGTTCGGCCTATAATTGCTTTAATGATACCCCCACTCCCTTTGTCTATATTAAACTTCACGATTCATTAAATTATAAGGCTAGTTTAGTTGCTCAGCAAGAAATTGGAGAAAGCCAAATACAGTTATTCTCCCCTTTTTCCAGTGTTACCACGCTTGCAGTAACTGAGGAGAAGAATGAAGGCGGAAAAAGATTAGGTTCAAATTGGCTATAAAATAACCACAATTTAATAATTACCATGATTTTTACTTCCAGCTACAGTCTTGTTCAATCAGACCTATTAGTTACCGACACTTAGGGAATAAATGAACCATATTTCATAATACAACCGATTAACGTTCTGGCTGAATTTAAATATGATGGTAGTCAATGTGGACATAAGAGGTATTTTATTGATTCAGGTTGCACAATCAACCTGAATCAATTTCGGATATCTAACGATATGCCTCCTCATTTATGATTTTTTAACACTAATTTTTTGGTCCAAACCACTTCACTAATTTCAAAGTTTTCTATCTATAATAAAGTCTATAATTAATTCACCAAAACTCCATTTCATCTAAGATAAAGTTTTTCAACACAATTATTGTTGTAATTAAGTATTATTTTCTTCTATTAAACCTAGTCCTATCGCCTCCGATTTTTTTTGCTTTGTGCTTCAATTCTAGTTGCTTTGCTTTGTTGTGCCTGCTTTCCAAATAATCTAATTCCTTTTTTAATTTATTATAACTTTGTAATCGATTTGGTTCTAACTTTCCTTTACTTATAGCTTCTTTTACTTTGCACATTGGTTCAGTATCATGCTGACAGTCATTATAATAACACTCTTGAGCGAGCCTATAGATATCTTTAAAACTTGGCTCCATTCCACCACTAACATCCCATAATTGTAATTCCCTCATTCCTGGGGTATCTATCAGAACCCCTCCATTGGGCATTTTAAATAAATGTCTCGAAGTTGTCGTATGCCTTCCTTTGCTGTCACTAGCCCTTACGTTTTGAACCTTTTGAACACTTCTATTTAATAAATAATTACAAATAGTCGATTTTCCAGTACCAGAGGAACCTAGTAATGCTATCGTTTTTCCTGAACCCGTGTATTTATAAAGACTTTTCATACCATCCCCAGTAGTGGCACTTATTACTTCCACATTAATACCAAATGCAATTTTATTTATTTGCAGTATTTTTTTATTGATTTCTTCATCGTCACATAAATCGGATTTATTTAATACTATTATAGGATTTGCTCCACTATCCCATGAAGAAATTAAATATCTTTCAATTCTTCTTAAATTAAATTCTTCATTTAAGGAACTAACTAAAAAAATATAATCAATATTACTAGCTATCACTTGTTCAGTTGTTACTTCACCAGACGAGCTTCTAGAAAACTTACTATATCTAGGTAATATATCGTGTATCGTTGCTTTTTTTTCGTTTAACCTTTCAGTGATAATAACCCAATCACCAACAACAGGAAAATCACTTTTATTAAACATAAAATTTCCCGATACCTCTGCAAACAAATCTGTTTTTCCAGTGGAAATCGTGTAAAGATTTTTATGCTGAGATATTATCCTTCCCACATCACTTAAATTAATATCGCAATCTTTAGTTAACTCTGTTAGCTTATCATTCCAACCAAGGTTGTTTAAAGACATATAATCACCTAATTTATCTTAATATTTTTATATCTCTTATTTTATCGTTAAATATAACAATTAAGTTAACTATTATTAGTAATCCTGAAAACATATATAATGTTGTGCTATACCCAATTAACTCTGATACTGGCCCAGACAACATTAATCCAATTGAAAGAAAACCCCAAGAAATTAATGTTCCAATCGCGTCTACCTTTGATAATAAATTATCTGGTATTCTTTGTTGAACAATTGTGTCTTGATAAATACTTGAGAGTGCAATGCTCCCACTGGATAGAACAGAGAATAACATTACTACTAAAATAGGTATAAAATTAAAAGTAATACCTATTAGCAGTAAGGAAACGCAGACACCCATGACAGAAAAGCTAAATACATACGGTTTTTTCGGTGTTATAATTTGTGTGAAAAAACCACCCGCAATCGCACCGGCAGTCCCCGCAGCAACAATTAATCCCCATTTATAAGGATCTGCGTATAACTCATTAATGACAAGGGGTCCAATGACATTATATGCTGCAATAATCATGTTACCAATGGAAAATGCAACAGTTGAAATTACTAACCATTTTCTCTCAAAAAATTCTTTGAACCCAGTTTTAATATTTCGAATGAAGGATGTTTCATTTATTGAACTAGTGTTTTTAACATTCATTAACATTATAAGAATAAAACTGATTAAAAATGTTACAGAATCAATTAAATAAATTAATCCATACCCAATAAACTGTATAAGAATACTTGCAAATGCTGGACCAAATATCAGGGAACTATTTTTAGAAATACTTAATAAAGAATTAGCACGTTGTAATTCTTCTTTTTTTAATAAATTTGAAATTATACTTAGGGAGGCGGGGGATGAAAAGGCCCCAGCTGCTCCGTAAAGTATTGCAGATATTATCAGATAATAAATTTCAATTATATTTGAAAAAAAAGCCAGAGCAATAAAAAGATGATTAAGAGCGTTTGTTAAATCCGCCAATAATAAAACTAATTTTCTAGATACCTTATCTGCCCAAACGCCCCCAATTAGTATAAATAACACTCTAGATGCCCATAAAGCGGTCAAAATAATACTTATTTCAACACCAGTGCCTCCTAATGCCATGACTGCAAAAACAGTGGTTACTGGGATAAACCCATCACCTATCGAAGATATAGTAATTGAAAACCAATATAGAGCAAAGTTTCTATTCTCTTGTAATACTTTAAGTTTATTTTTGAATTTAAATTTAATTGTCATAGTATTCCTTTTTTATTTTGTTAATTACTTTAATCCAATCGGGTTTATTATTAATTTCGAGAAACTTTTTCACTGATTGATAGTTTGATTCATTTATGAAATTACCTGTTATTGAAAATGATTGTTTTGCATTAGAAACTTTGTGAGCCCATCCACTAGGGGTGACTATTAAATCGCCTTGATTTTGTACAATCTTAATTGGTTCATTTAATTCACTGGAGTACAAGTCCCTGAATTCTTCGCTTAAATATCCCTCGGAAATGGTTTTTTCAGGTGGATAGAAGGTCCAGTTCTTTTCACCAGTAATTAATGCGTTCCAAGCGCTACTGTTTAAAACATCAATGTGCATTTCTGTATGTGAATTTTTAGGACCTACAAACACCCATTGCCAATTTGGATTAATTTGTTTTGGAAGTATGTTCAACCAATTTTCAAATGATTTAGGTAAATTAACCTCTAATTCTTCTAATTGGAGATTACTCACATACCATGGATTACAATCTCTAGTACTTTCTAAGTAATTTGTATATTCTTTTAATGAAAATACCTTTTTATCTAATTTACCTTTCCCTACAGTTTTATATGCAGGGAAAGAATCAATGCCTTGTTCTTTAAAAAAAGTTTCAAGATCAATATAATTAACTACATTTTTTAATATTATTGGTTTATCAAAATAGAATTTCTTCATTTCTGGATGTCTTCTGATGTCTTTAATGATGTTCATTAGGTTCCCCCTTTACCGGAAAGAACAATCCATATCTTATGAATAATAATATTAGGTCCCTTGATATTTTTTCCAACCCATATTTATTAAAGAGTGACACAATTTCTCTATATTGGAAGAATTCCCTGTTATTAACCTCCTCAATTAAGTCCTTTAAACTAGTTATATTTTTAATTCCTAACATCCTACCCCTTATAAACAAGTACAACTTATCGTTATCTTCTATATATAACAACGGAAAACAAAAAGGCTTTTTAAATAATGATTCTGATTTAATATCGGATTGCTCTATATTTAATTTCAAAGGAGTGTGTACCGAGTATCCATTACTTTTTAATAAATAATGGCTCTTATAATGACCCATTGTTATTTGTTCTATAGCATTTCCAGCTAAGTATTCTTCAATGATTTTTTCACTATATTGTTGAAAATTTGACGTTGAAATAAAAGTATCCAGTTCTTCATCAACGCTTTCTATTTTCTTAACTGCATCAGCAATCATTTTTTTACGTGTAGATGGGTATATTATCAATCCTAAAAAAGCTGAAAACCCGTCATTTTTAAATACATGAAAATCACCTTTTGGAATAAATAGACAATCCCCCGGCTCTAATGTATATTTAACTGCATGTTTTTCTAAGTGATTAAAGTCGAACAATCTGTTATCGTTACCAGCTAAGGTTAAATATTTATCTCTCGGCCAAATCCAAACATGTTTAGGTTTTGGACCTATATGGAAAATTAGTGAATGATCGAGATCATCATGTACACCAAAGGGAGTATAACCATGATTTGCCATAAACGCATAAGTATCTATTCCTGATAAGGGAACCCCAATATTATCAACAATTGGATTAATAACCTCATTAGTAACAAGTTCATGAAATTCATTGTTCCATTTAGTTATACCGTTAAAGGTAACAGTATATTTATCCTCACCTATAGTGTTTTGAATCCAGTTATCTAAATCTAAATCGGTGTAATATTCTGTATTTCTTATATCTTCTAGTACTTTTGGATTGTTCCCGCCTCTTACGAACACCCTCATTATGGCCTTCTCATTACTGCCAGCAACTTGACTTAATGCATTTTTTAATAACTCATCTAATTTTTCAATACGAGTTAGGGACCCCTTTAAAAGTACAAAATCATTTAGATGATTACTTTTCTCAATTAATTGACTTAACCAATTTTCGTTAAAGACATTTTTTAAATCAGCTGTAAGCTTCATTTTTATTCCCCCTTTGATTTAATAGTAATAATGTTATCAGATTTCCTATGCAGGAAGCCGCGTAATTCCGTCCAGATTCAGGTCCACAAACCTCGACAAAGTCAGCCCCAATTACATTAAAATTCTGACTTATTTTATCAACGAGTTCGAAAATTTTATAGTATGATGGTCCCCCCATAACAGGATAGGATACTTCTGGTGCAATGGTTGGATCATAAATGTCTGCATCAACTGTCAAATATAATGGTAAGTCCTTATCAATATATTTAATTAGTTGCTCCACGGGTTTGTTTTCTAAATCAACACTACTGCAAATTGTTTTTGTATTACTTAGGTCACTTTCCAAAACTTCAAATTCTCTTACCCCGAATTGATACACTTGATTTACACACTGTAAATCTTTTATATGAGTAATTACATTTCCATTTGTAAGTTGACTATGTTGAAATTGATAACTGTCA
>Ga0079226_10004553_pt1 | contig 10581 bp, 8 predicted proteins | sample Poulit2014_FD_76345 | JGI IMG/M metagenome (GOLD analysis project Ga0079226, IMG submission 76345) | Agricultural soil microbial communities from Georgia to study Nitrogen management - Poultry litter 2014 | ecosystem: Environmental > Terrestrial > Soil > Agricultural land | place: USA: Georgia...
GCAAGAGGGCGCTGAATACAGCGCACTGCTAAAAGCGCACGGGGAGTTTTTCCTGGATGCGGTGGAAACCACTCGCCTCACCAAAAGCTTTAAAGCTTATTTATACCAAGCATTTGTTGAGCTAGGCGGTGTGCGAAACGCCGTTAGCGTAGATGCCGTGGCCCAGCGTTCGCGGGAGTTGCTAGAGCACAGGCCCGATAGGTTAGTTGTGGAGCTGCCCGTTTCAGTGCGCCGCGTGGAAGGCGATAGCCGCGCTTGGATCAGCTATTGGCGTAAAAACCCCATTCACTATTCTTGCCAACAAGATAAGCGCAGTCCGCAGGCGTGGTTTGCAGAGGAAAACGGTGTTTTTAAGCTAAATTTCGCTGTGGAGAAATCACTTCAAGAGAGCTTCGAAGCGTATTTTATTGAGCTTATCGAATTGCGGCTGGCTGAGTATTTTGCCCGCTCTAGCGTGGCAGAAAAAATGGTGGCAGAGCCTGGGGATGGCTCTACCACTGCCAAGGTTTTACCCCAAACCAACACCTAAACCAAGCGCACCACGGGCACATCGCTAATGCGTGTGGTATAAGCGGGCGATTTAAACTGCCGCGCCATTTGCCACTTTTGTGCTGTGGCCTCGCGGGCTAAAAACAGCGTGCTTTGGCCATACTTGCTGTTAGCGGCATCTAGCACTGCCATTAGGGCGCTCGCGGCTTGCGATGAAGGCCCACTGAATAAATCGCCCTGGGCTTGCTCGCTGCTGCTTAATTCCAATAGCCCCACACCGGTTTTGTTATAGGCCAACCCACGAATAAATAGCCGCTTAGCCACCGCAATGGCGGCTTGTGTGATCACTCGCGTATCGTTAGTGGGGTGCGCTAAGGGTTGCGTGCAAGCGCTGTAGTAGGGGCGCTGGCCATGGCGCGAGGTTTCCACCATCACATGCACCCGCTGGGTAAGGCTGTGTTGCTGCCGCAGGGCCACTGCGGCTTTGGCGGCATAGTTACTTACTGCTTCTAGCAGCTCGCTTTGCAGCACCACTTGGTGGCCAAACGAACGGCTGCGAAAAATTTCTTGCCTAGGTGCTGGCTGCTGCATTAAGGCAAGGCAACTATCGCCTTGCAGTTCGCGTACGGTGCGGGCCAGCACCACGCTATATTCACGGCGAATGCTGGCTAGCTCTTGCCGTTGTAAATCGGCCACCGTGTGCACGCCTTGGGCTTGCAGGCGTTTGGCTAACTTGCTGCCCACGCCCCACACTTCGCCCACGGGGATGCGCGCAAACAAAGGCTGCCACTGGCTTAGCTCTGCTATCACGCACACACCACCAAGTTTGCGGCTGCGCTTAGCAATGTAATTAGCTAGCTTTGCTAGGGTTTTGCTGGGGGCAATGCCCACACACACAGGCATGCGCTGCTCGCGCCACAGCGTGCTTTTTATTTGCAGCCCGAGCTGGCGCAAATCAGCAACACCCGCCACATCTAAAAAGGCTTCATCGATGCTATAGCGCTCAAGGTGCGGTGTAAACCGCGCTAGGGTGCTCATCACGCGGCGCGAAATGTCGCCATATAGCTCGTAATTGCTGCTGAACACCTGCACTTGGTGCTGCGTAAGCAGGTGCTGCACCTTGAAATAAGGGGCAAAAGCGGGAATGCCTAGGGCCTTGGCCTCTTGGCTGCGGGCCACAATGCAGCCGTCGTTGTTAGATAGCACCACCACGGGTTTGCCACGTAAATCGGGGCGAAAAATTTGCTCGCAACTAGCATAACAAGCGTTACAATCCACTAGCGCAAACATTAACTAAACCCTGTGTTGCCCTGCGGCGTAATGCAGTAAGTAACCACCCCCTCACACACCACATCGAGCGCATCAGGCAGTGGCATAGGCGGGTAAGCACTATTGGCGGGGCGCAGCAAGCGCTGGTGCAAATCAAGAATTTTCACTGTTAGCTCGCCCGCAATAGAGGCCACGATAGTGGCGTTGTGCACTGGGGCTAGGCTTCTGTCGATAATTAATAAGGAGCCATCAAGGATACCGCGCTCGATCATCGATTCACCTTCTGCACGGGCCACAAAGGTGGCCGCGGGGTGCTTAATTAATAGCTCGTCGAGGCTGGGCATGCCTTCTAGGTAATCGCTAGCAGGCGAAGGAAAACCACAAGCTAGGCGCGCTTGCACAAAATGCAGGGCACCGCTGCGGTGCTCTTGGGGCACGAGGTAAAGAGGAATAGCTTTCATAAGCAAACACTGCACAAATGGACAGTATTTATCCTAACGCGAAACAGCAGAAAACACTACCCCTTGCACTTACGGGTTAACACACCAACCCACCACCGTGGCGCCATGTTTTGCATTATGTAAGCAACCGCATTGACACCCAACTTGGGTGTTGCTTCCATGCTAGCCCACCATTAACAACAGCAACGAGGCAACAATGAAAAAAGTACCTGCAAACCCTGTGCGCATTGAAGTGATGGGTGAAGAATTTGTTGAAAAAGCCATGGCCGCCACCGATGCCACCAGCCAACCCCTACAGGATTTTATTAACGAGCATGCCTGGGGCTCCGTTTGGGAGCGCGAGGGCCTAACACGCAAAGAGCGCAGCCTTATTACTGTGGCGGTGCTCACCACACTGCGGGCCACATCGCAATTGCGCGGCCACGTGCGCGGCGCTTTAAACAATGGCCTAAGCCAAGAAGAAATTGTGGAAGCCATTTTGCACTGCGCCATTTATGCTGGCATGCCCGCAGCTGGCGAGGCTACTAAGGTGGCGCAAGAGGTGTTTAACGCGCTAGCAGAAAATTAGCCTGCGGCAGAGTGTACAAGGGTTGCAGCGCCTACACTAAGTACTTTAATGTTGCTGCTGCCCTGCACTGCTTAATTGCCCGCAAAAACAATACCGCTACGCCACTGTAGCGGCGCATCTTGACTATACGGTTTATAAGTTTTAAACATTAGGCGCCGTTAAATAGCAGCATCAAGATAACCACCATGCCTAACAAAATACTGCCAAGTGCAACACCAAGCACTTGCGCTCGGGCAGCAAACACTTTTTTTTGTGTGGCAAGCCGCACTAGCTGTAAACGGCGATGATGTACCATCACAGCCACTACAGCCGCCAACGCAAAAGCTGTTGCCGCAGCATATAAATTCAGCACATTAGGTGAAGTAAAAAAATGGCGGCCGACTAACAAGCTGCCATTCGCCACAAAGGCGAGCGCAACGCGTTGCCATGAAAGCTCTGTGCGCTCAAATTGCAAGCCCTGTGGCGTTTGGGTTGTTTCTACCATTGCTAAATATGCAGCACAACCAAAGCCATACAAAACCCGCCAAAAGCCATTAAACAAATAGCTAACACCCAAGGCATGCGGCTTGGCGGTAAAGCAACATTGCGGCGCATTGCACGCTGCACCACTAGCCATCGGTGGGTTGCACCGATTATCGTAACCACACTTACCACTGCCAGCAGCAAGGCTAGAACCTTGCCCCCTTGGGGCAGCAAGCGTGGTGCCAGCTCTGCCACAATCACAGAGCCGGCAAGCAAGCCAAGCGCGGTACGCATCCATGCCAGATGCGTACGTTCATTCGCTAAGGTAAAACGATAATCAGGTTCTTGCTCATGGAGCATTATTTTTTACCTGGCAGCACGGGTGGTTCGATAATATTGAATTCGCCTTTGAATTGATCCATCAAGGCAAAAAACGCCCCCACTTTGCTTGGGTCGCCCGCCACACTAATAGCTCCTGTTTGCATTGCCTCTTTGAAACTAATTTGTTGTAGCAACACTTGGTTAAGCGTTTCACGTGTTAACTCAAGCTCAGCATCAGCGTTGTTAGCTGGCACATTGGCCAACCAAGTAAGCGCAGCATTTTGCACACGCATCATAATGGCTTCCTCGGTGTCTGTGAAACGCCAGTGCAAGCGTAAAGTTTTACCCGCTGCTTTTTCGCCGTTCATGCGTGTGCCGAATAAATCAAACACCATGCCCGTTTCTAGTGAGCGCAGTAAATCGGCATTTACTGCTGCCGAGCGGTCGTCTTGGGTGCCGCCACGCAATTCAAAGGCAGCGCTTAAATATTCATCGCGCCATGGCCCTGAAGCAGCTTGGTAACCTAGTTGTTCATGGGCATCAGCAGCTAACTGCCTAGCCTCTTGGTTATTAGGTTCGGCGTAAATCAATTTATTTAACACCGAAACAACCCAGCGGTATTCGCCACGTTCAAAATCTTCTTTCGCGCGCGTTAATATTTTGTCTGCGCCGCCCATGTAATCAACAAACTTTTCTGCTTCTTCCGCGCTCGGCAATGGGTTTAGGTTTGCTGGGTTGCTGTCGTACCAGCCCATGTATTTTTGATAAACCGCCCGTGCATTATGCTGCAACGTGCCGTAATGCCCGCGGCTCGACCATTGCTCTTCTAGCTCTGGTGGCAAAGCAATGGTATTGGCAATCTGGTCTGGCTGCAGGCCATGGTTCATTAAACGCACCGTTTGGTCGTGAATATATTTATAAGTGTCACGCTGCACAGCAAGGTAATCATTAATTTTTTCCTGCCCCCATACTGGCCAGCTGTGTTGGTCAATAAGTACCTCTGCCACTTGGCCAAACTCGTGTCTCGCGTTATCGATAGCGCGTGACCAAGCTATAGCATCACGAATAGCCGCACCGCGTAAGGTGTAAAGGTTATGCATGGTTTGTGTTGTTAGCTCTGCTGTGTTCAACACTTTTTGTTTGGGGAAATACATATAAATTTCAGCGGGTGCCTCGGTATTTAGCGCCAAGCGAAAATCTACTTCCACACCATCAATAGTGCGCACGCCGTCTTCAACAATTTCATGCGTAGGTGCAATCAACGTAATTGGGCCGTTGGCAATACCTTTACCTATACCCATATCAACATGGCCTTTGGCGCTCTTTTCTAGCAAAGTGCCATACATGTATTTTGCGCGGCGCACCATGGCTCTGCCTGCCAGCACATTCTCACTCACTGCCTCCTGCAAAAAACCTTTCGGGGCATAAATTTCCACTTCCCCTTCATCAACCTCTGCCTGGCTCACGATGCCTTTTACACCGCCAAAGTGGTCCACGTGAGAATGGGTGTAGACCACTGCCTTTACAGGGTTGTCGTCTTCAACATGCTTGCGATACAGCGCTAATGCGGCTTGTGCCGTGGCTGGGGTTAACAACGGATCGATAATAATTAGCCCTGTGTCGCCTTGAACAATCGTCATCGCTGCTAAATCAAGCCCACGCACTTGGTAAATGCCAGGCGCCACCTTAAACAGGCCACCCGTGATATTCAGCTGTGCCTGCCGCCACAAGCTTGGGTTGACGGTATCAGGAACGGTGTCTTCTGCCAGAAAATCATAAGCTTTAACAGACCAAGCAACGCGCCCATCTCCAGCCACAATATCTGCCATAGGAAGCGGTGCAATACGGCCTTTTAAAGCCGCTTGCATTTGTTTTTCAGTGCTGGCTTGTACAGCGGTATTAAACTGTTTTGTGTGTGTTGTAGCCCCTTTTGGGGTAGCACTAGCCCAACTTATGGAGGCGCTAAATAGCAATGTAATAACTAATAACCGTTTTATTGTTTTATGCATCTTCATCTCGCTTTTCTTTTTCTACTTTAAAAGGCATACCCTACGCTGAGTTCTACGTAATCTCTATCGCGCACATTGCTATACGCACCTTGGCCGCTATTGGGCAAGCGGGATGGCACCAGAAGATGAAACAACTTAACCACCAAGTGCAAGCCAGTTGCATATATTTTCTTTACTAATCTAACAGCGCTTTACCAACTTAGGCTGACGATTTTGCGCCAACCCCTCTTAGCTTAAGGTTATGAGGGGCCGGCTAAAGCAGCCTTTTATCATCGTTCTTAATGAACTACAGCAACCCTTTAGCCACTTCTTTGCTGCCTTTAAACAGCCTTAAGGTTTGCTTTGCCCAACCCTCGGCAGCTTTGCCGCTAGTGCGGCGGCGGTTAAGCTGCACGTTTTGGGCCTGTTCAAACTGCGCTTGTATTTCGGCCTGCAAGGCTGGCAAACCAAACCAGGGCTTTTGGGGCGGCAAAGCCAGTGGGTGCATAATGCTGATGCCTAGGGCCTCGCGGTTATGTGTTAGTGCCGTTTGCATGGTGCGCACCTTGGCACTGCTATCATCCTCCAGTTGGTAAGGCGGTGCCCATTCCTGCACAGGTGGCAATAAATCCACTTGGTTTAACACCGCAATACACACCGGCTGCTGCCGTGAAATGTGCTGTGGCTGGGCGTAAAAAGCCGCCATTTCTTCTTTTAACTGTTGGTCGAGTTGGCGCGCTGGTTGGTTGGCTTTCAGCACCCACAGCACAATATCGGCACGGGTTATTTCAGCACAGGCATTACGCAACGCGGCATCGCTGCCATCAAGGCCGGCGGTATCCACCAAGCGCAGTTGCTCTTCACCTTCCATAACACAGGGGTAAACCTGCGTGCCCTCAGTGGCTGGCAGGGCATCCACTTCGGCCTGCATTGCTTGCAGCAAAGCATTTACTAACGACGATTTGCCTGCGTTCACTTGCCCCACCACACAAACGCGCACGGGCCCAAGAGGGGTTGTTTGCACGTTGCCGGCGGCGGCAGCTAACGGGTCCTCCATCACAAAACGGCCGCTATATAAATCCATGCATACTTTCACCACTTCTTGCAGCAGGGCACGTTGGGCGTTGGCTTGCAGGTTGGCATAAGCTTGCTCTGACATCGCCCCAAGCAACTTGCCGCGCAACTCGCCAGCAATGCCAGTTACAGGGTTGCTCATGCGCAGTGCACGCCACGCCAGCATGCCGTACTGGTACACCTCTTTAGCTATGGCGCCGTATCTATCGTGCACTTGGTAAAGCTTTTTGCCTTGGGCAATGCTGATTTTATCCACCATGGGCACGTGTTCGTGCAACACATGGCGGTAGCGGCGGCTTATTTCTTCTAGCAGCTGCAAACCTTCGGGCACGGTAAAATCGAGTTCTTGTTTGCCATAGGCCTGTGCCACATCAAGCGCTAACGCTAAGCCATGTTCACGCAGGGCTAGCCAATCGCTATTGTGTGCCAGTTTCTGCGTAATGCTGGCGTTTAAGGTGTGCCAAATATGCATTTCGTGCGCCGACCAATCGGCGGCTGGCTGCACCAGGATTGCTTGTTCTGCACTGGTGCTGCGCTTGCTTTGCTTGCTTTGCTTGCTTTGCTTGCTTTGCTTGCGCTTAAGCCGCCACTGCGGCAGCCAAAAAAGCAAGCTGCACACAACCAGCACGCTCACAAAATAAAGCAAAAACCCATCGCGAAAAATAACGTACAGCCCAAAACCGGCGAGCAATAATACGGGCAGCACCATGCCCAACGCCGATAGCGCCAGCAGGCGGTTAGAATAAGTATTCAGGGAAACTAAGCTGTTTTTTAGATTATTCACGTGGCGCCACCTTTTTGCCTTGCTCAAAGGCAGCTTGGTATAGCGCTTGAATATCTTCTTTGTGCACGGCTTCACCTCGGCTTTTTCGGTGGAAATAATAACTTGCCGCACGCCCTAAGCCATAAGTGGTGGCAAAGCTCACCACAGCGGCGGTGGCAGCACCAACCGTTTGCCCATAAACCGGAATGAACTTCGCCAGCTGCCGCGCACCAAGCTTTACGCCATATTGCACACCAAAACTGCTGCCAAGCACGCCTAGCAATTCGCTAAACGCCCGTGCATTCCATGGCACGCCATAGTGCTTGGCCAAGCTGTGCAGCATTTTGCCTTGCATGGCAGGCACAGAAACCAGCCCCACCCCTGGCACTAAATCGCTAGCCCCAGTGCCTGCGGCATACCACAGCACTTCGCTGCGCACGTTGGCAAATTGCTGCTCTTCTTGGGTGGCGTTTTCTTGTTGTTGCAGCATCAGGCCAACCAACGGTAGCAGCTCTTTAAGCGCTGCCACTAAGGCCTCGTGCTGAAAATATTGGTGCGCTTCGGTATCAACATCCACTTCAACGGCGGGCAGTGCGCTGCCCCAAACCTGTGCCACCGCCTGCTGTTGGTGTGCCACCGTGCGCCGCCGGGCTTCGGCAGGCACTGTGTGCACCGCTGTGTGCACCAATAAAACGTGTGTAATGGTGTTGGCTTTACGAATGCTTTTCAGTGCTGCTAACACGGCGCTTTGCTCAGGGTCATCGGCTTTAAGCACCACCAACAGCACATGGCTTTGCGCTTGGCACAAGGCAATATCTTCGTTGGCGTTGTAGTGGGCCTCGCCCAAACCGCGGGTATCTAAAAAGCGCAGCACGGGGTTTTCCTCAGGGAAATCATAAGCCATGGCCGTGCTTGTGCACGGGGCAAAACCATTACCCACTTGCACCCGGCTGTTGCCCGTTAATGCTTGGATAATAGACGATTTCCCCGCTCCCGTTTTGCCCAACAACCACAGGGTGGGCAACGCGTTAGCGTGTTGCTTTGGCATAACAACCTCTTGGCGGTGAAAGTGGCAAGTGTAATACAAAAACACCCTGCCGGTTTTACGCATAAAACGCTAGCAGGGTGTGTTGTTTACACGGGTTTAGCAGCTTATTGGTTGCTTACTTTCACCTCCCGCACCTTATTGGCTGCCACAGCTTCTGGGCTAAACACCATATCGCGCCATTCCAGCTGCCCATATTTTTTCGTTTGGTCGTCAAAAAATTCAGAAGCCGGATCGTGGGATTGGCTATAGCTCAGCAGCATTTCTGCCTTGGGCCCGTTATCGCCATACATGAGGGCCATCACAAAGCTAGAGCCGTAGTTAATGCGGTATGCCGCTTCGCCGTCTTTGGTGGTGAGTGGCGAGCACAGCCCCGAAACCTCGCTGCAGATGTTCTTTTCGCCCGTTACCACGGTAGCTAAGCGCGATGTGGAGCGTGTGGGAATCGCGGTTTCCGACATGTTGAACACGCCTTCGTAACTGTTGCCGCCAGTTACCGGAATGGGCTCGTGCCCTTCTGCTTTAACGATGTATTGGTGATCAGCCAAGCGTGCATTGGGGGCAATGCCGTTAGCCATTAAGCGGCCCATGGCGCTGGCCAAGGCTTGCAAAATGGGGTCGTCATCAGCCTCGCCTGTTAGCGGCGCCAAACCCGCAGGTGTGGTGGCGGGGTTAGCCGGATCAAAAGGCACCGCAAACAAGCTGTGGTCTAAACCACGGTGGAAGGGGTGCCTAAAATGGTCGAGAAACTCGCGCATTAAGAAGGCCCCTTCGCTATCGAGGTTGTAGCGGCCATCCCAAGCGGCGAGCGTGCCACAGGCTGGGGTAAGATCAACCGTATTGCCTTGGATAGTAATGCTGCTGTTAGCAACACAGCGCTGCACAAGCTCTTCTTTAAAACTGTTACCAAACAACGAACCGTTATGGTTTAGTGCGTCTTTTAGCTCGGCAAAAGTAAACAAGCCATTGCCGCCATCCACATCAATGCTGTTATCTGCAATGCCATGAACTAGCTGCGCGTTATAACGGCTGCGCGGGCTAATGATGCTGTTATCGGGGCCAAACATAAAGCTGTAGCCTTTAAGCGGTTCGTCCACGTTTAGCATCGAATAGCTGCTGTTAGCGTTAAACACGTAATCGGTGCGGGTGGTTTGCGGTGCGTGTGCAAACGGCACCAACCCTGGTGCACCAGCCCTGCCCGTATCCACCCACTCATAAGTTGAGCTGTTGCCAGGTAGCAGCACGTTGCCTGCGCCATCTTGCCAAATGCCTGCAAGCTGTGGATCTTGCGAAGCCATGCGCCAATAGGTTTCGGCAGGTGCGCTTAACATGGGCACTTGGGTGCCATCTAAATACGATGCTGTGCCTTCCTTATCAATCATGATGGTGTTCACCCAAGGCAACGCTTGGTGTTGGTTGAATGCGGCAAAAAAGCCTTTGCGGTCTTTTGCTTTGCCCATGGCAAGCCATTGCTCCAACATGCGGTAGTTGCCATCGGTGGCATCACGAAAGGCCACTGCAGATGTTTCGCTCCACGCTAGCGCAGGCGACATGCTGCCAAGGTTTACCACTGGGCCAAAGTGGGTGAAATACACCGTTTGCTTGTGCTCCATAGGCTCTGGTTGGCCAATGTTCACCATTACGGTTACCTCTTTGCTGGTCATGGCGCGTGATTCGCCATCAAACATATAGCGCGTGGGGTCTTCTGGATCGAGCTCAAGCTGGTACAAAGTAAAGCGTTTGGATTGCGACACGGTATGCGTCCAACCTAGGTTATCGTTAAAACCGATCACCACAATGGGCAGGCCTATCAAGCCCACACCGGTAATATCTAGCTCGTTAGGAATGGTGAGGTGCTGCTCGTAAAAGCGTAGTTCGCCATCATAGGGGAAGTGTGGGTTGCCAATGAGCATGGCGTTGCCTTCTTCCACTTTGTCTTTACCCAGCGCCCAACCGTTAGAACCAATGCCTTCAGAAGTAAGCACTTGGGTGGGGTCGAGCTCGATGTTTGAAACCATAGGGGTTACTTGCTCACTAGGTGGCTGCGCCGCTGCCATGGCAGGCAAAAAGTTGCGCGCACTGGCAAGGCCGGCGAGGTCTAAATGGTAGGCCAGCAAATCTTGCTCGGTGATGGGCTGCAC
>Ga0079226_10004554_pt1 | contig 10580 bp, 12 predicted proteins | sample Poulit2014_FD_76345 | JGI IMG/M metagenome (GOLD analysis project Ga0079226, IMG submission 76345) | Agricultural soil microbial communities from Georgia to study Nitrogen management - Poultry litter 2014 | ecosystem: Environmental > Terrestrial > Soil > Agricultural land | place: USA: Georgia...
AGATGATAAAAAAGAGTTCATAAAGAACGAAAATTTAATACAAATGTTTGAATCTCTCTACATAATAAGAGAAGTTATATTACAAAAGGGAAGTTCTGAACCTACTATTGAAGTTCAAGCTGAGGCAATCTGGTACGATATTCAGTTCACTGATCCATTAGACAAAACAGAATGGACAAATGTTGAAGCTTCGAAAATGCTTCGGGACGTTCTAAAGGGTACTGGATGGAGACTAGGAACAGTAACAGTACCAGGGAAAAGAACTCTTCTATTAAAGGAAGAAACAGATAACAGGCTTGGAGCGATTTCTAGTATTAGAGAATTATTCGGTGGAGATTTAGTATATGATTTTGATAAGAAAAAAGTTAACTTACTAAAAGAATCGACTGTTCATTCTGGTGCTTCTATTGTGTATAAAAAAAATATGCAGGAGATTGAAGCATCTTATGATACTCGAAACTTAGTAACTCGGTTGTACGTTTACGGCAAAAACGATATGACTATTGAGGCAGCAAATAATGGTTCGAAGTTTATTGAAAATCATAGCTATACTATAATGAACCGAGTAAGGTCTATGAAAGACGAACGATTTTCAAATCCTTTCGAGCTAAAAGAATTTGCTGAAGAAACTCTTAAAGTTCTATGTCGACCAAGTGTTTCATATAAAGCAAAGGCTCAAGACCTTTCAATGATTTCTGGTATGTCTCATGAAAAATTCTTCATTGGTGCGATAGTAAGAGTGTATGACTCTGAATTGGAATTAGACATCAACACTAGAATTATGAAATGGACTTACAACGTTGCAGAACCTTGGAATACATCTATCGAACTTGAAACAACGATTAAGGATTTATCTTCTTTGCTTGCTGATGGAGACTTTAGAAGCGACAATTTCTCATCTGCTGATTCAGTAGAAAAACAAGAAATTCTTGATTTAATGGTCTTCAACTATCTTCACAATTCAAGAGCTGATGATGGTTTCTCCTACTGGGAAAATTCAGGTTGGAAAGTTGACCCATTAAACGGATTCTCAGGTCCAGCATCATTTAAGGTAGACGGAGAAAAAGGTAAAACTAAAACAATAAAACAAACTATCTATCCATCTCACAGAAATGATTATTCAATATCGTTTAGAGCATTTGCAAAAGATTTAAAAAAAGGAGATAAAGGTCGAGTTGGTATAAACGTTAAAGTAACTTACGAAGACGGATCAACAGGAAATCAATTTATCCCACTAACATAAAAAGGAGGAGTCTAAACTTATGATAAACTTTACACAGTTTCAAGAGAGAGTGAAGGTAGACTCCTCTAAGAAAGTATCAGAAATTGAAATCTCATTGGAGGTTTCTGATTCTAAAGCAAAAGTAAATATAACAGATATTATGTTACAAGGTGGCCCCCTATCTACAATTTGGGTAGCACATCCATCTGAGATGAGGTGGCAGCATGATTGGTAATGATGAATGGAAAAGATACTTATATACATTAAGTATTGACAGTAATAAGAAAGTTAAGCATTTAGATATTTCTATTGAGGCAGAAGATGTTGAAGGCCAAATTAATATGACTGATATTCAAGTTCAAGATGGTCTAAATGTTACTGGGAACATTCCATCAACTTCCGATATTCTTGAGCCAGTCTCGTTTAACATTGATGAAACAATATTTTTAGGCACAGTTTCTAATCCTGTAAAGAAAGGAACCCAGCCAATACATCATAAAGAAGTAGATAACAGATTCTATAATATTGTTGGTAGAGGTCACGAAGTTATATCTATTCCTAACGTTTTTCATGAAAATTATACGTTTCCTCTTGTTACAACAGGATTAGATATTGAACTTTATGCAAAGGAAGACTTCGATCTTCTTAGAATTAGAACAATGGACGGTGGACTAGTTCCTGGTAGAAAGTATGATGAAATACCTCAACTTAAAGACCATCCACTTAATTATAAATACACGCGAGAATTCTATTTTGATGGTGGGAAAGCTGGAGAAAAGATCGAGTTAAAAGCATCTATTAATTCGGCTAAATTAAGCAACACAAATATTCCACTTAAAAAACACAATATAAAAATAAACGGTTCAACAATGAAGATCGAAAGACAAAGATTCATGTTAGCTCCACCTGGTTCATTTAGAATAGGTATAGAATTTTATAAGCAAGTAGAAGAAACTACTAAAAACGATTACGGAGAAACAGTTAAAATAAAATATTTAAAAGATGTTGGAATAGGATATTACGGAATAGCAGAATTAAAACAATGGACATTTGGAGTGAGTAAACTATGAAATTTATGACATGGTCATTAAGAAGACCGACAACATCAACTTTCAATAAGTATAAAAAGCTTGCTCCTAACAGTAAATGGAACGAAAACAATTACATAACTGTAGATGAAAATGCTCCAGAGACATGGAATTCTGGTCAAACTGGTTTCGTTAGAATGATTGAAAATAATCACGAAAAGATTTATGCGTTAGGTATGCACGAATTTATGGTATGTGATGATGGAACAATCGCCAACATGGGGTTTGGTCAAGTCCAATATCCAAACGGATATTACTATTATGACCAGTCCAAGAAAGTGTTGAATAAAGATGAAACAGAAATTGAGTTACCAGTTCCAACCTCTTTGCGGTATCTTATGCTTAACTATCCAAAGATCAGATGGAGCATTCAAATTTTAGCTACATCTAATAGCTCTGGCGACAGGGTTAATCCATTGTTAGATAAAAAATCTAACCAAGATAATGTAATACGACAGACCAGAAAAATCGTAGAGCTTTATAAGAAAGCTGGATTCCCTATCTATGACATAGAAGTTGACTGTGAAAAGACAACAACCAGAGATGGAGATGCTCAAAAGTTTAGAGATTTTTTAGTTAGAATGAAAAACGAAGCATGCATCCCTACAAATACTAAAATGAGAGTAAACTTGTTTGCTATGACTGGAGATTTCAATCCAGCTTATTATGGTTGGCACGACTATAAAACACTTGCCTCTGGAAAAGATAAAAATGGAAAGCAAGCAATTGATGAATTTCAATTAATGACGTATGACTTTTCATGGGGTGGATCAGCGCCAGGTCCATCTACACCGTTATGGTGGTTAGAGCAAGTTCTTAAACACGTTAAAAAATCTTTGCCCCCAGAAAAAACCTTCATTGGTAACGCTGGGTATGGTAGACGTTGGCCATTATCTGAAAGGCGAATGGGTGTAACATTTGATTACAAGCAACTTATGCAAGCTCAGAATGGAATGTACGTTCACAACGATGGTTCGACATCATCAGATGGAAAGTTCTATTTTAGAGATCAGGACTACATTCCGTTTGCTGGATTTAACGACGAGAATTCAGATTATCAAGTAACATACTTACACGTTTATGATAAGTTCAAGGCTTCTCAATCAACCCTCGGCAAATACAATGGTAGAAATTCCATAGAAAGACCAGCCGATTACGTTACGAACTATTCAAAGACTCAAAAACCTTCTTTTAAAGGTATTAAAAAAGTTGTGACAGATTCAAAATCCACTGGAAGAACAAGTATTGTTCACACGCAAAAGATTTCAGAAGGCTTAAATAAACCTTCAACTTTTCAATTCCAGGTTTCTCAGCCTGCAAAATGGTTCTACCATTCAGGGGACAAAGACTCAGTAGGCAACATAGTTCCCGGAACGTCTAAATGTGTAAAAGAGACTGGAAGGGCTGGACAAGATGGAAAGATCGAGTATAGTTTTTCTTTACCTTCAGGAGGAAAGCACAAAGTTATTGCTTTAGTTGGTTTCCCGTTTTTCGGTTCTGATAAGTTTACGATAAACATAAACGAAAAGAAACATACTATAGGTAACTCTATTCCAGAATGGTACCCATTCTATACAAATCCCGCATGGCATTATTGGGATTGTGGTACTTACGATCTTTCAACTGTAAACAAGATAACAGTTAACTTAACAAACGGAGCATGGATTGGTGGATTCATCATCTGTGATTCATTTGATAAAAATTTAGTTGGTGGAGAAGTGATATTTCCATCTAACTTACAAAAACTTAAGAAAAGAAGTAAAAGTAAAAAAGGAAAAACATCTAAAATCGTCGATGCTAAATTTCCGTCAAGTATGACTCTAACTGGAGAAATACTTCGAAGGCCACCTCGTCCTGCTATTATATGGGAAGATATGTTTGGCCCTCATTTAAATGGGGAAGGATTCGACAATAACACAGATTTAACAGGTTTCCCTTACTATTTAAAAGCAAATTCATCGTCATTTTCCAATGGTTCTGGTTCAACAGAACACAAAGTAGGAAAGAAAACTTATTGTATTTCAGGACTAAATTCAGTTGGATATAGTTCAGGAGTATGGAAAGTAAGAGACGACGAAAAAGATTCAGCTCATGTTTGGTCAAATACTAAATCAGTATATGGCCAAATAATTTTAAACAAAAGATTCTCAAGTAACATTCAAGTTGAAGTTGATGCTAGAGTTAATTCTTCAGACACAAAAGCAAAATACGGAGTCAGAATAATTTCTGAAACTGGAAAACCTGATCAAGGATGGATTGCTAGAATGAACTTCCAAACAAAACAAATTGAATGGATCGATTTACAAGACTCAAAGAACAACAGATACGCAGATATGTCGAGTTCTTTATCGTCAGGGATTGGCAATAGATATACTATGACCGTTCAAAATCTTAATGGAAAAGTTATTATTTCAGTCGGAAAACAAAAATATATGACTGTTACTAAAAAATTGCCGCCAGTAGCTTACGGAGCTTATTCAAAAGATGCAACAATAAAAGTTTACCGACTCAATATTTCAACCCTAGATCGATGGGAACCTATGGAAAAGGTTGAGATCGATGTTGATGGTAAAACTTATTCTTTTGGAGAAGTAAAAAGAAACGTTCCTTATGATGAGTTCGGATATTTAGTTTACACAGGTTTACCAGGTAACGTAACTGAGGCAGTAAGAGCAATACCTTCTGAGTCCGAAGATGTTAATGGTAAGCCGGGAGAAGTAAAAGGTCGAAAGGGAACAGTTTTTGAGACTGAAGTAGAACCAGAAGATTGGGACTTAGACTACCGAAACATTCCACTTGCTAAAGTTGGTTCATGGTTAGGAAAGAAGACTATCACTCTGAGAATGAAAGACCCAGGAATCTGGATGAAAACTTTCTATATTGGAGATTCTGAAGGTTATTCTGTAGCCTATAACTCTGACAGAATTGGCTTTATTAAAACATCTGAAATGGTTCTTGATTATAACTGTAAAGGAATAGCTTTGTGGACCTTAGGTCAAGAAGACCCACAAGTATTTGAATATATAAGCAAAAGATAAGGCACCTATTTTAGGTGTCTTTTTATTATTGAAGGAAGGAGTAGATTACTTTCATGAAATATCTAGGGGAATACGGAACTTGGATCGTCGGGGGTATCGGAACTGCGTATGCTTTCGTAACAGGACATACTGACCAAGCTTTTCAGATACTATTAGCGATTATGGTAGTGGATATTTTAACAGGAATTTTAAAAGGTGCTCACCAAAAGCGACTTAAGTCTGCAATTATGAGTCTTGGAATATTGAAAAAAGGTGCAATCCTTTTATCAATTGCATTTGCATCCCTGTTAGACATGCTTGTCAATGGAGGCGATCCAGTTTTCGTTACTATGATGACTTGGTTATCTATTGGTAATGAAGGTCTTTCAATCTCTGAGAATTTAGCTTCAGTAGGAGTTAAACTTCCGGGGCCAATCGTAGATCGATTAGGCGTTATGAAAGAGCAAGCTAAAGATTTACAAGATGAAAAAGACAAACTCCAGGATTAATTTCTTGGAGTTATTTTTTTATTTAGGAGGAAGATTTATTATGGCAGTAACTAAAATCGGTATAGATTCTGGTCATGGTAGTTTTAACACAACTCCAGGGAAGCGAACTCCTGACGGTGAATACGAGTGGGATTTCAATAACAAAGTAGCGTTAGCTTTTGAAAAAGAAATCCTCAAGTATAAAAACGTGAAGTTATTTAGATATGATAATAGATCAGGTAAGACTGATGTGCCATTATCAACTCGAACAAATAAAGCTAATAAAGACAATGTCGATATTTATATATCATTCCACCATAATGCTTTAACAGCAAAATGGGGTAAGTGGACAGGTGTAGAAACGTTCTATTCTTATGGTTCCCCAAAAGGAAAGAAGCTAGCTGAAGCCGTTCAACCAGCCGTAGTTAAAGCTTACGGTCTTCGAGATCGAGGAATTAAAAACGGAAACCATTTGTGGATTATAAGAAAGACAAAAATGCCAGCGATCTTAATTGAAGGCGGTTTCATGGATTCCACAATTGACATTAAGAAATTACGAAATAACAAAGTCTTAGAAAATGCTGGAATTAGCATTGCGAAAGCTGTGGCTAAACATCTTGGTTTAAAATTAGGAAGCTCAACACCATCAAAACCTAATCCAAAACCAGATAAATCATCTTCACCAAACAAGACTTATAAAGTCGTAACTTCTATTCGTGGTTTCATTAATTCAGATGACGCTGCAAAAGGAAAGAACCCTAAGACTACCATTAAGCCAGGTACTTATTTTGTGTTCAACAAATCTAAGTCAATGATTAATATTTCTACTAAATCAGGTGTTCCTGGTAGCTGGATTAATCCTAATCACAATAAGAAAGCAAAATCTATTTCTGTAGGCTCAAAGGTAAAGATTAAAAAGTCAGCATCTAAATATGCTACAGGTCAATCAATACCGTCTTATGTGAAAAACCAAACTCATACAGTTCAGTCTATGAAGTCTGATCGAGTTTTATTAAAAGAAATATACAGTTGGGTTAAAAAGTCCGACATTGTTTAACTGATAGAGAGCTAGTTTACCTAGCTTTCTATTTTTATTTACCTAATATGAGTAAATAAAATAACTATTTTATGACCAAGAAAAGGAGAATGAGAACTTATGACTAACACAATGCATCCCCGTACGGCCATGATTATGGACGAAGACGGCACAGTCTATTCTCTAGTAGAGCTTTTAAAAGGAATTGGAGGAAACGGAATGGCAAAACAAATTGAATTACAGAAAAACGAGACTCATATCCAATGGAAATATGATGACGAAGAAGAATGGACAGATCTTGTAAGCCTTGAAGAATTACGTGGTAAACAAGGCGAACCAGGAAAACCTGGACCTGCTGGAACTCCAGGAAAACAAGGCGAACCAGGAAAACCTGGGCCAGCTGGATTCGGTACTAAAGAACAGTATGATGCGATCATCAAACGTCTGGACGCTTTAGAGAAACCTGAGCTAGAACCTGAAGCATAAATAAAAACGGTGTAAGGGTTGCTCTTAACAAGCAATCCTTAACTACCGATAATATATCTTATGTAAACTAGAAGAATTTTAAAGGAGGAATTTTAATGACTAGAAAAAGAAATTCGTTTTATGATGATGTCACCTACTCGAAAGTTCCTCGTGAAAATAAAGATATTTTAGACGATTATATTTTAGAAATGAAATCAAATGGCAGAAGTGAAAAAACAATCTACCAATATTCGGCTGATATCAAAATGTTCTTTTGTTATGCCTATCATAATATTGATGAAAATAAATCGATCTTAGACTTTAAAAAACGAGACTTCCGAAGATTCTTTTTACGAATCAGAGACTCAGGTGCGTCTACATCAAGAATAAACCGCATCCAATGCTCTCTTAGAAATATGTTGGAATTTTGTAGTCAGGATGAAGATGAATATGATTATCCAGTAAACATGATGAGAAGCATTAAGGGGCTTGAAAAAGAGACAGTTAGGGAAATCCACTTCCTCGAAGACAGTCAAATAAATGCGATTGTGGACCATCTTGTAAAAAATAAAAAGTATCAACAAGCTCTGTACCTTATGTTAAGCTACGAAAGCGCGGGTCGACGTAATGAAGTCTTCCAGGTACTTAAAGACGGACTTCTTGAAAATAACCGAACGAACGAGGTTATCGGTAAAGGAAACAAAAGATTCAGATTGTTATACTTCAACAGGACTCAGGAATTAGCTCAGTTGTATTTAGAGCAACGTGGTGAAGATGATATTCCAGAAATGTGGACAGTTGGCAGAGGCGAGCGACGTCGAGCTGCTAAATATGAAACTCTTTATCGATGGGTTGTTTCAATGAGGAAAATACTCGAGAAAGAAACTGGCGTTCATGTTGATTTCGATCCTCACTCCTTCCGTCATAGTTCCTTAGAAAACTATGAGAATGGAAGCCACGGAACTTTAAAGGAACTCGGTAAGGATAAACTAGAACTAAAAGCTTTAAGAATTTTGGCTAACCACGAGTCAATAGACACGACTCAGAGTTATCTAAAGAATAAAGACGACGAAGTGTTAAACGAAGCATTCGGCTTGTAGAAAATGAAAGGAGCTCTTCAGCTCCCTTCTTTTTTATTTATAGAAATAAATCATTTATTTCACTCATGAAATCCCAATCAATATTTCCTCTGTGATTGTATGTCGCCATATCATATCCTGCATCGCATCTGAAAATATAAATTTCTTTTCCCTCATAAGTGCTGATCTTTATTAAAGTTTGTACTTCACTTTCAAAAGTTCCATCTTTCATTTCCGCATAAATTACATCGTACTTCTCTCCGATTGTCACAATTCCATCTCCTAAGTAGTTGTATTTTTATAAAGTACGTTTTATTTCTTTACCTTATATATACATTATATCAAGTATTGCAGAGTTCGTACATATTTTCGTAAAAATATTTGCAATATTTTCCAAATTAAAAAGGGATGTTTCTCAACACCCCTCGTCTATTAGTTTTCCATTATATATTTTGCAATTGTTAATTTGATCGTATCAAGTTCTGTATCTATTTTACCAACTCTATATTTCAAGTTTTCTGATTTGATCGTAAATAATTTTGAACACCTAACAGTTGATTCATCACGTATTCCATATTCTTTCCAATACTTTAATGGAATATCAAATTCATTTCTTGATGGATGACTTGTAATTTTTGCAATTACTACATCAGTATCTTTCGCGTGTAGTCTGTTTCCAATAACAACACATGGTCTGATTTTGTTAACATCCATGTCTTCATATAACCATACTTCGCCTTTTTCCATTTCATATCACTCTCCGATTTTTTTTAGATGAAACATCTCTCTCATCTATATATACATTATATCAAATTACCCACAACTCGTACATACTTTTATGCAACTTTTTTGTATATTTATGCATTTATTTCCATAAAAAAAATTGACCAGATCATGTCCAGTCAATTTCTTTTCTAGGAAGATTCTCTGGATTGAAATATTCATAGAACATTTCTGTAAGGAACTTTTCCCTTTCCTTATTATCCATTTCTTTTACCAATCTAAGCATCTCTTCATGACTGTAATTCTTATCTTCCATTATTATTCTCCTCAAATATTATTATGATAAAAAGCTCCTTTACAGAGCTCTTTACCATTTTGTTTATTATAACATATTACTTATACATGACCATACCGTTGTCCACGGCTCTTTTCCAGCTCTTCGGAGTAGCTTTCTTGAATATACTCATTGACCACCCTACTGCATCTAATTTAGAGTCATCTAGGTACATCTCATCAACTAATCCGCAATTTTGCATATGATATCTGAATGCAAATAAGATATTTACAAGACTAAACTTGTGGTATAAACTAATGACTTTATCTTGAGGGCTATAGATAAAACCTCCAGTCATACGGTAAAAGTCTTCGGATTTGTCAAATAAAAGTCGAGGTTCTTCGATCCCATAGATATCACTTAAGCTTTTTAAGAACTCTTTAACATTTTCAACTTTAATTTTAACATCTACATCTTTCTTCCAAATCCCTGTTTTGACAAGTTTTTTAGCTTCCTCAATTGTTTCCTGTTCGATGTTAGTAAATGAGTCTGAATATAATGTTGTCATTTTAAATTTCCTCCGATTTTTTAGTAGTTGATGAAGTTTTACCTCTCTCATCTAATTACTATTATATATAGTTTCCTTTAGTTCGTACATACTTTTATTGAAATAATTTGCAATATTCTAAAAAAACTTTTTAAATGCGAGTATGCTGAAATTAATCAGCATACATTCTAGTAATATTTTGAATTACTTAATATATCCTTTTTCTTGTAAGAATTTGTATTCTTGCTCAAATAATTCAGGATCAGTTTTTGATAAGTGTTCAACTCTGTCTACAATATCGAATAATTCCATTTCTTCACCAATATCTTTAGAATATTTTCTGTAAGCGCTTGCTAAAGTTCCTTGTTTATTTACTAAGTTCATTTCTGTCATCTCCTGTTATATGTTGTTTATAAAGTATGTTTTATTTCTTTACCTTATATCAAGTATAGAAGAGTTCGTACATACTTTTTTTTAAACTTTTTACAAGTTTTTTGTGAAACATAAATTATTTGTATGTCTCTCTCAACCTCTAATTATATTATAATACATGTATTAGAAAATAGCAAGTGTTTCATTCAATTTCTTTTAATTTATTTTCAATCAGTCCCTTTAACTCTAATAAATTTTCTTTATCAGCA
>Ga0079226_10004555_pt1 | contig 10580 bp, 7 predicted proteins | sample Poulit2014_FD_76345 | JGI IMG/M metagenome (GOLD analysis project Ga0079226, IMG submission 76345) | Agricultural soil microbial communities from Georgia to study Nitrogen management - Poultry litter 2014 | ecosystem: Environmental > Terrestrial > Soil > Agricultural land | place: USA: Georgia...
CGGGAGTGTGAGCGGAGCGAGGGCTGGGAGAGCGGGAGCTGAGCCGAGCCGAGCGGGGCCGGGAGAACCAGCTCGGCTGGGCGGGGAGGAGGTCCTCAGCCGCGCGCGGCCCAGCCCCCGCGCGTCCGGCGTCGCACCGCTCGCTCCGGGGAGGCGAAGCCCACCGGGCGCCCAACCCGACTGCCGCTGCCGCCGCCGGAGGTCGGACCGAGGCCCGAGGCCCCGCCGGTCCCGCCCGCACCGGTGACGCCCGGCCCGCCGCCACCGGGTCCTGCAGCAGCCCCGGCCCCGGCGGCCTCGGGCCCACTCCCGGCCCCGGCCGTCCCAACTCCGGCCCCGGCCGTCCCGCGTGGGGATCCGGCAGCCTCCGGCCCGGCCCCGGCGTCCGTGCGCATCCGTCCCACGGCGGTGAGAGCCGCGACGGCGGCCTGCCTGGCCAGGACGCGCTCCGACTCCTCCGTCAGCAGCTCGCGGCCGCGTGAGTCCGCCGGGCTCACAGCGGGATGTTCCCGTGCTTGCGCGCGGGCTGATCGACGTGCTTGTTCTCCAGGGCGCGCAGCGAGCGGACGACGCGTGCGCGGGTCTCCGAGGGGCGGATGACGGCGTCGATGTAGCCCTCCTCGGCGGCGAGGTAGGGATTGAGGAGCTCGTCCTCGTACTCCTGGATGAGCTCCGCGCGGCGCGCCTCGACGTCGCCGCCGTCCTCCTCGACGGCCTTGAGGTCGCGGCGGTAGACGATGTTCGCCGCACCCTGCGCGCCCATCACCGCGATCTGCGCGGACGGCCACGCGAGGTTGATGTCCGCGCCCAGCTGCTTCGACCCCATCACGCAGTACGCCCCGCCGTAGGCCTTGCGGGTGATGAGGGTGACGAGTGGGACGGTCGCCTCGCCGTAGGCGTAGATGAGCTTCGCACCGCGGCGGATGATCCCGCCGTACTCCTGGTCCGTGCCCGGCAGGAAGCCCGGGACGTCGACGAACGTGAGGATCGGGATGTTGAACGCGTCGCACAGCCGCACGAACCGCGCCGCCTTCTCCGACGCGTCGATGTCGAGCGTGCCGGCCAGCTGCATCGGCTGGTTCGCGATGATGCCGACGCTGCGGCCCTCCACCCGGCCGAACGCGGTCACGACGTTCGGGGCGAAGAGCTCCGACACCTGCAGCAGCGTCTCCGGATCGAGGATCGTCTCGACGACGCTGAGGATGTCGTACGGCTGCGACGGCGAGTCCGGGACGAGCGCATCGAGCGCGCGGTCCTCGTCGGACTCCTCGAGATCGGCGGGCTCGTCGTAGCGGGGGACCGGGTCGAGACTGTTCTGGGGCAGGTACGACAGGAGGTCGCGGACGTAGTCGATCGCATCCGGTTCGTCCTCGGCGAGGTAGTGCGCGTTGCCTGAGACGGTGTTGTTCGTGCGCCCGCCGCCCAGCTCCTCGTGCTCCACGTTCTCCCCGGTGACCGTCTTGATGACGTCCGGGCCGGTGATGTACATGTGCGAGGTCCCGTCGACCATGATCGTCACGTCCGTGAGGGCGGGGGAGTACACCGCGCCGCCGGCCGAGGGCCCCATGATGAGCGAGATCTGCGGGATCACGCCGGAGGAGGCGACGTTGAGGCGGAAGATCTCCGCGAAGAGCGCGATCGAGCCGACGCCCTCCTGGATCCGCGCGCCGCCGGAGTCGTTGACGCCGATGATCGGGCAGCCCAGCTTGAGCGCGAGCTTCTGCACCTTGACGATCTTCCGGCCGTTCGCCTCCGCGAGCGACCCGCCCAGCACCGTGAAGTCGTGCGCGAAGACCGCGACCGTGCGGCCCTCGATGGTGCCGATCCCGCAGACCACGCCGTCGCCGTCGGGCCGGTTCCTCATCATCCCGAAGTGGGTGTTGTGGTGGCGGACGAACTCGTCGACCTCCTGGAACGATCCCTCGTCCAGCAGCTGGTCGATGCGTTCGCGGGCCGTCTGCTTGCCCTTCTTCCGCTGGTTCGCGACGGCGCGCTCGCTGCCCGTGTGCGCGGCGGTGCGCCGCTCCTCGAACGCGGCGATGCGCTCCGCGGTGGTGCGCGGGACGCTGCTGTCTGCGGACTGCGGTTCCGTGGTCTGGCTCATGGGCCACACCCTACGATGCCGGCACTGTCGCTGACGATGACCGCAGTGCGCGCGGACGGTCGTTGTCATGAGTCGCCAAAGGTCATAGGGTGATGTGGTGCACAGCGACGGGCCCGTTCGAGCTACGTCCACGGGCCCTCGGGACGCCTCGGAGGGCGACCGTGGCGCGCCGTCGAACCCGCCCGGAGGTGTGAACCGCCCCATGCCGGTCATCCACGAGTGGACCACTGCGACCGCGTCGACGAACGACCGTCTGGTGGAGCTGCTGGATGCGGCGGTCGCAGTGCCGGACTACGCGGTGGTGGGCACGGACCACCAGACCGCCGGCCGAGGTCGGCTGGACCGGGTCTGGACCGTCCCACCCGGTCGTGCCCTCACCTTCTCCACTCCCGTCGGGATCCCGTCGCGCGCTCCCGCCGGCTCACTCGGCTGGCTGCCCGTCGCCACCGGGGTCGCCGTCCGTGCCGCACTCGCCGAGGCCGGGGTCGCCTCTCAGCTGAAGTGGCCGAACGACGTGCTGGTCGACGGGCGGAAGATCTGCGGGATCCTCTCCCGCATGGTCGTGCGCGGCGATCGCACGAGCGTCGTGATCGGTGCGGGGATCAACGTGACCCTGACCGCCGATGACCTGCGTTCCGGCGGAGTGCCGGACGGTGCGGCCACCTCGGTCCTCCTCGAAGGGGGACGGACGGACCGCGACGCACTGCTCGCCTCGCTCATCGCCCACCTCCGGCGGACCGTCGGCGCCGTGCTCGAGGAGGGCTCCGACTTCTCGGACGGTGCGACCGCCGCCGAGGCCCGGGCCGCCATGGTCACGCTGGGCGCGGCGGTCCGCGTCCACCTGCCCGGCGGCGACCAGCTGGTCGGGACCGCGGTCGACCTCGACGCCCATGCGAACCTCCTGGTCCGCCCGGACGGTGCCCCAGACGACGACCTCGTGCGCGTGGCCGCCGGCGACGTCGTCCACGTGAGGCCTGCATGAGCGCGGACGACGACCGCGCAGACCTGCACCGCCCCACCCGGAGACCGAGCCGATCGGTGCCGACGGAGTCACCTGCCACGTGGACCGGGTCGGTCCGCTGGGCCGATGCGGGGGACCCGGCCGCATGGATGCCCGGCGGAACGGGACGGGCCGCGGACGACGAGCGCAGGCCGAGCAGGTCCGCGAGCGCGGCGCGGGCCGAGACGCCGACCGACGCGCCCACGCGCGCGCTGCCGACGATCGCACCGGCGGAATCCTCCTCGCGGGACGACGGGGCGGGAGCCTCGTCGGACGCCGCGTCGTCGGACGCCGCCGCGTCTTCGCCGCGGGTCGGATCCCTGCCCCTCGTCACGGAGCGCACGGGTGAGGCGTTTGACGGTGGCGCAGACGGTCAAGACGAGGAGCCGTCCGCGCAGACCGACGAGCCTGTGCCCGCGCTCGCGGAGACCGACCGCGACGACACGGTGCCCGACCGGGAGGACGCCGAGGACGCAGCGGACGGGGCCGCGGCGGGCGACGGCCGGCCCGAGGACAGCGGACTCGAGGACGCCGATGCGGCCGACGGTGCGAGCGGGGACGGGGGCGATCCCGATGAAGGGCCGGCCGACGAGCCCGGGTCCTTCTCCCGGCGGCTGGCCGACGACCCGCGGACGGGGACCGTCCCGAGGATCGACCTCGCAGAGGCGACGCAGCGGGAGGCCGCGGCCACCGAGGATACGATCTACGAGCTCCGCACCGCGGCTCAGCACCTCGAGGAGGTGCTGATCGGCGGCAAGCGCGTCCTCACGCGCAAGGAGGTCGCTCAGCTGGCAGAGGTGTCGACCCTGTCGGCACGGAAGCTGTGGCGCTCGCTGGGTCAGCCCCGCATCCCCGAGGGCGAGGCGGCCTTCACCGTGAGCGACGCGGCACCGCTGCGGCGCCTGGCGGACCTCGTCTCGAGTGAGCTCGTCGACGAGGAGACCGCGCTCCAGCTGTCCCGTGCGATCGGTCAGATGACCGACCGGCTGGTCGTGTGGCAGATGGAGGCGATGGTCGAGTTCCTCATCGAGGAGAAGGGCCTGAGCGACAGCGAGGCCAGGCGGACGGCACTCGACGTGTTCGAGGACCTCATCGATCCCCTGCAGGACCTCATGGTCTACGCCTGGCGACGCAACCTCGCCGGCGCACTGGGGCGGCTCAACGTGAACGTCGAGGAGGGGCTGGAGATCGGGGGCGCCTCCCGCGGTCAGGACCCCACGATGCCGCTGGCGCGGGGGATCGGCTTCATCGACCTCGTCTCCTACACCCGCCTGTCGCAGCAGCTGGACTCGCGGGAGCTCAGCCGCCTCGTCAAGAAGTTCCAGTTCCTCGCCTACAACATCGTGGCCGCAGGCGGCGGGAAGGTCATCAAGACGGTCGGCGACGAGGTGTTCTTCGCCGCGGAGACGCCCCTGGCCGGCGCTGACATCGCCATGACGCTGCTCGAGCAGGTGACGGCGGACGAATCGCTGCCGCGCTGTCGTGTGGGCTTCTCGTGGGGGCGCGTCCTGTCCCGCATGGGCGACATCTTCGGCACGACGGTGAACCTCGCCGCGCGCCTCACTGCGGTGGCGGACCCGAACACCGTCGTGACGGACGCGGACACCGCACGCATCATCGAGCGGGACGACGCCTTCGAGTTCACTGGCCGCCGCGATCTCACCCTGCAGGGGCTGGGCGAGGTCGGCGTGGTCGAGATGCACCGGCTCTCCGCCTCGACGATCAGCACGGAGGACATCGTCTGAGCGTCTCCCTCCGCGCGGGAACCGTGCCCGGGCGCGCGGCGGAGCGCGAGGGATGCGTCAGAAGAGGGCGGTCGTCCCGTCCTCGTCGTCGTGGGAGACGATGACGGCGTCGTCGGAGTCCTTCGCCGCGGCGCGGGCGATCTCCTCGCGATGGGCTTCGCGTGCGGCATCCGCATCCGCTCCGCCCGCAGACTCCCTCCCGGCAGCGTCCCGGAGGCCATGCCCGCGACGGAGATCCCGGGGCCGGAGTCGGTCTCCGCTGCGCCGGGCGCATCCGCGTCGGGCGCCGGATCGCCGACCGGGGGTGCTGATGCGTCGTCGTCCACGGCCGTGCTCGGCAGTGTTCCCACCGCATCGATCTTCGCGTCGAGGGGGACTCCGGAGGCGTCGCGGCGCGACAGCGCATCCGGGAGGGAGCGCGCTCCGCCGCCGGAGGAGGCGGCCTGCGGCGACGGCCCCGCGAAGCCCAGCGCGAGCTCGGATTCGCCGGTGAGGAAGCGGTGCGCACGGACGCCGCCGGTGGCGCGCCCCTTGCCGGGGAACTCCGCGAAGTCGGAGACCTTGATCGACGACACGGGATCGCCGTAGAAGTTCTCCCCCCGCGCGATCGTGACGACGCGGTTGTCCGCGCGCGGGTCCACGAGCGAGAAGGAGATGACGCGTGCGTCGTCGGCGAGGCGGACGCCCGCGACCCCTCCCGCCGCCCAGCCCTGCGCGCGCAGCGCGGAGACGGGGAAGTGGAGCAGCTGCGCGTTCGACGTGACGAAGACGGCGTCGAAGGAGTCCGGATCGCGGCCCGCCGGCGCCTGAGCCGCACCGACCACGGCGTCCCGGCCCTTGAGGGTGATCGCATCCCAGTCGCTGCGCCCCGGCGGAGCCCCCTGACCCGCGGCCCGCTTCACGATGCCGTTGCGCGTGCCCAGCACGACGTCCCGATCCGGGTCCACGAGTGCGATGACCCTCTCGCCCTTCTCGAGCTCGACGAGGTCCTTCACCGGTGTGCCGCCGGCCAGCGCGGGCCTGGTGGCCTGCGGGGGCAGGTGCGGCAGATGCACGACCTCGAGCCCGATGAGCCGTCCCGTGTCCGTGAGCGCCGCCAGACGGCCCAGCGCCGTGGACGCAAGCTGCGAGACGATCGCGTCGTGACTGGCACGACGGCCCTCGGCGGGCAGGGGCGATCGGTCCGTGGTCCGTGCCGCCCTGCCGGAGGTCGACAGCAGCACCCAGCAGGGGTCGTCGGACATCGTGAGCGGCTTCTGCGCTTTCCGCCCCTTCGCGGAGAGCTCCTTGAGGGAACCCTCGACGAGGACGGTGCGGCGAGGGGCCGCGATCTGCTCGGCCGTCTCGCCCAGCTCCGACGCGACGAGTTCGCGCAGCGCGGTCTCGTCGCGGAGCAGGTGCTCCAGCTGCTCGATGAGCTTCTGCAGCTCGTCCCGCTCCGCTTCGAGCTCCAGCCGGGAGAACTTCGTGAGACGGCGCAACTGGAGGTCCAGGATGTAGGTCGCCTGCACCTCCGAGAGGTCGAAGACCTCCATGAGGCGAGAGCGCGCGGAGCCGGCGTCCTCGGATGAGCGGATGAGCTGGATGACCTCGTCGATGTCGAGGATCGCGATGAGCATGCCCTCGACGAGGTGGAGGCGGTCCTGCGCCTTCTTCAGCCGGAACCGCGTGCGCCTGCGGATGACCTCGATGCGATGGTCCACGTACACCTGCAGGAGCTCGAGCAGGCCCAGGGTGCGCGGCTGACCGTCGACCAGGCACACGTTGTTGATGCCGAAGCCGTCCTCCATGGGCGTGAGCCGGTAGAGCTCCTCGAGGACCGCCTCGGGGTCGAACCCGGTCTTCACCCCGATGACCAGTCGCATGCCGTGCCTGCGATCGGAGAAGTCGTCGATGGAGGCGACGCCGGTGAGGCGCTTGGCCTGCACCTGGTCCTTGACCCGCTCGATGATCTTCTCCGGGCCCACCTGGTAGGGGAGCTCCGTCACGATGATGCCGCGGCGACGCGGTGTGAGGTTCTCGAACACGACCGTCGCGCGGGTGCGGAACGTGCCGCGACCGGTCTCGTACGCCTCCCGGATGCCGTCCAGGCCGATGATGCGCCCGCCGGACGGCAGGTCCGGTCCGGGGACGAATCGCATGAGCTCATCGAGTGTGGCGTCCGGGTGGCGGATCAGGTGCTGCGCAGCGGCGATCACCTCACCGGGGTTGTGCGGCGCCATGTTGGTCGCCATCCCCACCGCGATGCCGGAGGCGCCGTTGATGAGCAGGTTGGGGAAGGCGGACGGGAGCACGGACGGCTGCGTGAGCGTGCTGTCGTAGTTCGGGACGAAGTCCACGACGTCCTCGTCGAGCCCCGCGACCATCCCCATGGAGGCGGGCGCCAGCCTGGCCTCCGTGTAGCGCGGCGCGGCGGGGCCGTCGTCGAGGCTGCCGAAGTTGCCGTGGCCGTCGACAAGCGGCAGGCGCAGGTTGAAGCCCTGCGCCAGGCGCACGAGCGCGTCGTAGATCGCTGTGTCGCCGTGCGGGTGGAGCTTGCCCATCACGTCGCCGACGATGCGGGAGGACTTCACATGGCCGCGGTCGGGGCGCAGGCCCATCTCCCCCATCTGGTAGACGATGCGCCTCTGCACCGGCTTGAGGCCGTCGCGGGCATCCGGCAGGGCGCGCGCGTAGATGACCGAGTACGCGTACTCGAGGAATGACGTCTCCATCTCCTGGGAGACGTCGACGTCTGCGATGTGTCCTGCCGTGCCGGTCGTCATGGGTGTACTGGGACTCCTTCTCCGTGAGCGTCACCCATGCTATCGGCAGATGCGGACACAGCCGGGGATATCGGCGCCTGGAGCGTGCCGGGCCGGTGGTGCGCGAGCAGCCTCACGCCCCACAGCGCACCGGCGGCGCTCACCGCGAGGAGCACGAGCGAGGTGGGCGGGAGTGACCCGTACTCGCCGAGGACCACCGTGCCGACCGCCACCGCAGTGACCGGGTCGACGACCGTGAGTCCGGCCAGCACGGTCTCCGCCGACCCGCGCGCGTACGCGGTCTGGACGAGCCAGACGCCCACGGCGGAGGCGGGCGCCAGCGCTCCGATGACCACCCAGCCGACCGGTGACAGTCCGTCCCCGGCGAGGACTCGCGCGGCCGCGACGTGCGCGCCCGAGGCCACGCATCCGAACAGGACGCCCGCCGCCGCGACCCGGGCGAGGTGGCCCGCGCGGCTGCGCGCGACGACGGCCCCGAGCGCGGCTCCGGTGAGCAGCAGTACGGCGAGGACTCCTGCAGCGCGTGACGAGGCGGGGGAGTGCTGCACGTGCTGGGCGGAGACGCCCACGAACGCGGCGACTGATGCAGACGTGAGGATGACGGCGAGCACCGCCTCACGGGTGAGGGGACCGCGCGACGAGTGCGCGGCGATGAGCACCGCGAGGACGAGCGACGCGGTGCCCAGCGGTTGGATGAGCGCCAGCGGCGCCAGCCCCAGCGCGAGCACGTTGAGGACGGTCTCCAGCACGATGAGCACGCCGCCCAGCAGCCACAGCGGCGTGCGGAGCAGGTCGCGGATGCCCGCCGGACGTCCGGAGCGCGTCACCGCTGCGTGCTGGGCGTGCGTGCCGAGGGCGAGCAGGGCGGCACCCGCGAGGGCGAGGACGACGGCGAGGGCGTGACCCGCGGAGAGCGGACCGGACAGAAGCGACATGATCCTGAGCCTAGGAACGGCGCTCGTGGCGGACAGTGGGGAAAACCGCCGGTCACGGCACGGGGACCCCCCGGTTCTCAGGCTGGGGCGTCCTGCGGCGGCGGGTCAGCGCTGAGGGGGTGAGGCGGCGCTGCGAAATGAGGCAGCGCTGCAGGCTGGGTTCGCGGAACCGCAGCGGGTCAGGAGGCGGGCGCCTCGCACTGCGGGCACGCGCGTCCCCGCAGGGTGCGGTCGAAGGCGGCCACGCCGCGCCGCCAGTAACCGTCGACCGTCCAGTTGTCGCGGGTCAGCTGCGTGCGGAAGGTGAGGAAGCAGCGCAGCGTCTTGATGGACATCGCCTCACCGGCCGCCCAGACGTATCCGTTCGGGTTCGTGAAGTCGTGCTCCATCACGGCGTCGGCCAGCAGCGTCGTGGTGCCCGGCTGCGCACCGCCGCGATGCAGCCAGTGGACCGTGAGGTCCGCGCGGGTGGGCAGGGCGATCTGCGCGGCGGGGGAGTCGACCTCGATGTACGCGGTGGCGGCCGTGCCGGCGGGCAGCGTCTCCGCCCAGCGCGCGAGCGCAGGCAGCGCGGTGTCGTCCGCCGCGAGCACGTACCAGTCGAAGGAGTCCTTCACGAGGTAGGTGCCGCGGGGGCCCAGAGAGGCCAGTCGATCGCCCGGCCGCGCGTCGGCCGCCCAGTGGCCGTCGGCCCCGTGGGTGTGGAGGACGAAGTCGATGTCGACCGTCCAGCTGTCGGAATCGAACCAGCGCACGGTGAAGTCACGATGCGTGAGTCCGCGCAGCGAGATGCGGCCGTCGACGACGGGCGGCAGGATCGGCTCGCCGTGCGGGTCGACGTCGAAGAGGAGCTTGAGGTGGTCGTCCGGGCTGATGCTCGGGAACCCCGCGAAGTCGTCATCGGCGCGGAAGCGGATGCGCATGAGCGTGTCCGACAGGCGCAGGGACGACACGACCGTGAGCACGCGGGGGCTGGTGTCGAAGCGGAAGGTGGCGTTGAGCGTGTTCTCCCGCTGGCGCGCGTGATCGCTGCGGAAGACGGGTCGCGGGGCGGCGGGAGCCAGCGTGCGGTCGGTCCCCGGGATCGTCGGGTCCATCGCGAGCGGGCTCATCGGTCCTCCTCGAGCGGTGCGCGAGCTGCGGTCTCCGGCGCGGAACAGTCGTCCGGAGGAAAGGCTCACCTACATCTCTATACGTGACACAAACGTACGCTAAAGAACTGTGCTGAGGCAAGCCTAAGAGGCTGCACGGCCGACGACCGGGCGGATCGCACGGCCCGCGCGGCTCCGTTCAGGCGAGTCGGCGGCGCGCGGAGTCGATGCGGTCGACCGCGGAGCGCAGGGTGACGCGGACGCTCAGCACGTGCGCGTCACCCTGCGTCGCGACGACGGGGTGGACGGCGACGTCCGCGACCGCGGGGAAGTCGTCGACCAGCTGGGAGATTCTCAGCAGCAGGTCCTCGATGGGGGCGACGTTCATGACGGGCAGGCCCTTGTAGCCGAACAGCCTCGGCGCGGCCTTCACGGAGCGGATCATCTGGGAGGCGTCGACGTCGGTGAGCGGGGCGACGCGGTGCGCGATGTCGCCCACCAGCTCCGTCGTGTCCCCGGACAGGGAGAAGGACACGACGGGCCCCAGCAGCGGGTCCTCCCCGCCGCGCACCACGCACGCGGTCCCGGGCGGAGCCATCCGCTGGACGTCGACGTCGTACGGGCCCTCCGCGGTGAACTCCTCGATGATCCCGCGGATCTGGGCGTAGCCGTCGCGCAGCTCCTCCGGCGTCTCGATGTTGAGGCGGACCCCGCCGAGCTCCATCCGGTGGCGCAGCCGGGTGTGGACGGCTTTGAGCGCCACGGGGTAGCCGAGCTCGTCGGCGGCGGCGAGGGCCTCGTCGACGGTCGATGTGGTGCTGTGGGGGAGGACGGAGATGCCGTACGCGTGCACGAGCTCCCGCGTGCGGGACGGCGTGAGGACGACCGTCCCGTCGTCCTCGACCTCCTCGAGGGCCCCGTCGATGACGGAGCGCGCCGC
>Ga0079226_10004557_pt1 | contig 10579 bp, 9 predicted proteins | sample Poulit2014_FD_76345 | JGI IMG/M metagenome (GOLD analysis project Ga0079226, IMG submission 76345) | Agricultural soil microbial communities from Georgia to study Nitrogen management - Poultry litter 2014 | ecosystem: Environmental > Terrestrial > Soil > Agricultural land | place: USA: Georgia...
CGGGGTGAGGATCTTGTTCTGGGTGACGGTGTGGAACAGCACCGTCGACACCGCGATCGCGGTCCCGACCACCAGCACGGTGAGCACCCGCCAGCTGCGCAGGCTCAGCGCGAAGACGATGTTGCCACTCAGCCCGACCAGCAGGTAGGCGGCCAGCGCCAGCACCGCCACGGCGATCATCACGCCGAGGCGAACCCCGGGCGACCACTGCGCCGGCCGGAGCACGGCCGTTCGCGCCCGGCGCGCCGGCGCGGCACCCGAGGCGCCGGCCGCGGCATCGCCGGCAGCGGTGGTGGTCCGGTGGGGCAGCACGTCGGTCATCCGCGCCCCCGCTGCCTGACCAGCATCACCAGGAAGATCACGCCTCCGACGATGCCGATGACCAGCCCGACGGGGACCTCGTACGGGAAGCGCACCAGGCGCGCGACCAGGTCCGCGGCCAGCACCATCGCCGCACCACCGAGGGCGATCCACGGCAGGGTGCGACGCAGGTTGTCGCCCAGCACGGCCCGCACCAGGTTGGGGATCACCAGCCCCAGGAACGGCAGTGCCCCGACCACCACGACGACGATCGCCGACACCACCGCGACCACCACCAGTCCGAGCGCGAGCACCCGGGTGTGGTTGATGCCGATGCTGCGCGCGAACGTCTCACCGATCCCGGCCGCGGTGAGACGTTCGGCAGCCCACCAGGCCACGACGGCACAGAGCAGCACCAGCCAGAGCAGCTCGTAGCGCCCCCCGATGACCCCGGAGAAGCTGCCCGACATCCAGGAGTTGAGGGCCTGCACCAGATCCAGCCGATAGGCGAGGAACGAGGTCACCGCCCCGATCACGGCGCCCAGCACCAGACCGATCAACGGGATGATCAGCCCCGTACGGTGTCGGAACCGCGAGATCACCCCGAAGAACAGCAGCGTGCCGGCCATCGCACCGACGACGCCGACGATGATCTTGAGCCACACCGGGGCGCCCGGGGCCAGGGCCGACACCAGCACCAGCGCGAGCGCCGCACTGTCGGTGGAGCCGATGGTGGAGGGCTCGACGAAGCGGTTCCGGGCCAACAGCTGCACGATCAACCCGGCGATCCCCATCGCCGTACCGGACAGCACGATCGCCGCGGTCCGGGGGACCCGGGACTCGGTGAAGGTGAGCCATGCGGTCGGGTCACCGGTGGCCAGGCCGCGCATCGACAATGGCTGCACCCCGACCCACAGGCTGGCGAGCGAGAGCACGACCACGACGACGACCAACCCGGCCAGCGCCGTGGCGGGGTGACGGCTGGCCGGGTTGGTCGTCCGTTCCGAGGACGGGAGCGTCGTGGTCGCCAAGGAGGCTCAGCTCGCGCTGAACGCCGGTTCGACCTGGTCGATCATGGCCGGCAGGGTGGCCAGGCCATTGCCGACGATGTACCAGGTCGGCCCGTCGAGCTCGATGATGCCGCCGTTGCGACCAGCCTTGGTGTCCATCACCAGCGGGGTGTCGAGGACCTGCATGGCGGCCTTGGCCCCCTCCTCCCCGATGGCGGCGTCACGGTCGATCACGAAGATCACGTCCGGATCGTGCTGCGCGATGAACTCGAACGAGATCTGTTCACCGTGGTGGCCCTCGTGCTCCATCTCGGGGCCGGCCTCGGCGAGCCCGAGGGTGTCGTGGATGAAGCCGAACCGGCTGCCGGAGCCGTACCCGGTGAGCTTGCCCCCCGACACCATGATGATCAGGCCCTTGCCGGCCGCCTCGGCGCGACCGCGGACGTCCTCGATGGACGCATCGATCGCGGCGAGCTGCTCCTCGACCTCCGACTCCTTGCCGAACACGGTGCCGAGCGCGGTGGTCCGCTGCTTCAGTCCCTCGACCGGGTCACCGTCGGGCATCGTCATGTCCAGCACCGGGACACCGATCTTGGCCAGCGCGTCGTACGCCTTCGCCGAGCGACCCCCGACGATGATCAGCTCAGGGTCGGCGCCGTTGACGGCCTCCAGGTCGGGCTCGAACAGGCTGCCCATCCCGGGGACGTCGGCCAGATGGTCGGCCAAGCGCTGTGGGAAGGCGACGCCCTCCGGGCAGCCGGCCGGCACCAGACCCAGGGCGCTCATGGTGTCCAGCGTGACGGTGTCGAAGACGACCGTGCGCTGCGGATTGGCGGGCACCTCCAACTCGCCCTTGGCATGCGATACGGTGACCGTTGCCTTCGGGTCGCCGGACGGACCCGCCTGCTGGGTGCCGCAGCCGGTCAGTACGAGGGCAGCCGCGCCTCCCAGCGCGAACAGCCCACGGCGGGGAAGGGTGTGCACAGCGTCTCCTCCGGGGAAGGGTGGTATTCCTAGTAAGGTGACGCTAACCTAATTACATATTGGACCTCAAGTCGGGACGTCACGATGTGGGGGACATCACGGCGTTTGGCCGGGTGTCCTTCGTGCGCCAGACTTGGAACCGACGGATCCGCGCTCGACGGAGCGGCGATCCGCCACGCATCCAGGAGGCACTCCGATGGCTCGTCAGCTGATCACCCCCCAGAAGATTCGCGACCACGTGAAGCGTCTGGGTGAGCAGCACCCGCCCATCCGGATGGACTCGGTCGACTTCACCGTCAAGGAACCGCGCACGCTGTCGGAACGGTTCGGCTCCGTCCTCGACTACTTGGCCCGGGTCGAGCTGGAGGTCGACCGCAACGTCCTCGAACTGCTGGTGCTGCTGCCCGATGTGGACGAGACCAACCGGATGTTCTATGCCGATGTGTGGCACCCGCAGGAGATCCAGCACGGGCTGATCCTCGACCGACTGCAGGGCGATCTCGGCCAGCCACCCGCCGAACCGATCAACGACATCGCGCTACGGGTGAAGCTGCTCGCCCCGCTCGCGCACTTCCGGCCCATCCAGGAGATCACCCGGTTCCTCTACTTCCTCACCGGGGCGTCGACCGAGCGGCAGGCCGTACTGGCCTACAACACGCTGTCCAAGGGCCTCGACGAGATGGGGGAGAAGGCGATCAGCCAGACCCTGATCGGCCAGATCAAGCAGCAGGAGCCCGGACACTTCGCGTTCTACCAGATGTCGGCGACCTCGATGGTGCAGCACGAGGTGCTCAAGCCCTGGCAGTTGTGGCTGGCCCGGGTGCTGCGCGAGAAGACGTTCGGTCTGGTCGGCACCAACAAGAACGACCGACACCGCAAGGAGTACGGCAGCGTGATCGTCGGCCTCGGCCTGGAGGACAGGCTCGAGTCGTACGCCCGCGAGATCGGCCGACTGGAGACGCGGCTGCTGTGGGCCAAGGAGAAGGGGATGGAGTTCCCGCCGTACATGCTCAAGGCGCTGCGCGAGTGCTTGGCGTTGTACCGCGAGGAGTTCGCCAAGGGCAACCTCTCCCCCACCGCCGCGCTGGGCTGACGACTCCCGATCGGGGCCCCGTCATGCGGCTCGCGAGGACCCGCCGGACTGGCAGCACCGCACAGCTGATCGCAGCACCGCAAGGCCCCGGCAGCCTGCGATCCGACCAGCAGGCTTGCGCTGCTGCGGGCGGGATCATCGGGGGCCGGATAGCAGGGGCCGGATCAGGTGGCGAGGTCGATGGTGATGCGACCGTCGGCGACCCGGAACCGTACGGTGGCCAGGTCCGGTACAACGGCGTCGGCTGCAGCGAGGTCGTCGACCGGGGTGGTGGTGACCACCGCCAGCGTGGCGCACCCGGCGGCGCGTGCCCCCTGCAACCCGAGGGGTGCATCCTCCACCACCAGGCAGTCGGCCGGGTCCAGGCCGAGCCGTTGCGCGGCGAGCAGGAACGGGTCCGGGTCCGGCTTGCCACGGTCGACGTCATCGACGGTCACCACGACGTCCGGGGCCCGCAGCGCAGAGGCGCGGATGCGGGCGTCGGCGAGCGGTCGGGTGCAGGAGGTGGCGATCGCTGACGGCGCTGCCGCGAGCGCATCGAGGGCCTCGGCGGCCCCCGGCAGCACCACGATGTCGTCGACATCGTTGATCTCCAGCTCGGTGATCCGCTGCAGCGCCCGGTCCAACTGGTTCGCCGGGACGAACTGTGCCGCGATCGTGGCGGCCGGGACCCCGTGGAACCCCTGCAGCCGGACCGGGTCGATCCCCAGCTCCTCGGCCCAGGTCACCCAGCTCCGTACGACGGCCGGGGTCGAGTCGACCAACGTGCCGTCCATGTCGAAGATCACGCCACCGAACGTCCGGTCGGCGAGACCGGCAAGTGCACCATCGGGCGCCCCACCCTCACTCGTCATCACGCCGACACCGTAGCCGGGCGCCCACAGCTGCCCACGGCCGGTGCGTCCGCGCGTGTACCGTTGCCATTGCCCCCGGGGCCCCCGGGCCCGCGACGCCATGGCTCAGCGGACCACCCCGTTTCGTGAGGTAGCGAACAGATGAACGACGAACCGACCAACCAGCAGCCGGGATCGGCGAGCACGCCGCCACCACCGATTGCCGGGACGCCGTGGGGCACCGGCCTGCAGGACCTCGCCGCGTGGGACCGGGAACAGGCCGGCCGGGCAGCAGAACGCCCACCACACCCGGAAGCACCCCGCCCGCAGCGTGAGGACCGGCCGGTGCACGAGCCGACCGAGCAGCACGGCCCGACCCATCCGGCCACCCCACCGCCACCACCGAACCCCTTCGGGGGGCCACGTCGTGGCATTGGGCAATCTCCGCAGCCCGGGCCGACGCCCGGACCGATCGGTGCACCGCGCCGCTCCAGTGATCAGCCGCCGGAGGACCCACGTTCCGCGGCGTCAGCACCCGGGTCCGTCGCCTCCGCGCCGCGGTCCGTCGCCTCCGCGCCGCGGTCCGTCGCCTCCGCGCCGCGGTCGGCCGCCTCCGGACCCGGGTCGGCCGCATCCGCACCACGTCCGGCAGCCCCGCAGCCGAGACCCGATGCCCAACCGGCCAGTGCGGCCTCCCCGGTGACGCCCCGGCGGGAGGCCGGGCGGGCCGCGCCGCAGTCCGGCACCATGTCGGCGGGGACCCCGCAACGCGCGCAGACCTCGGCCGACCCGCAGCCGCCGACGGGGCAGCAGGCGCCCGTGCGGCACCAGACCCCGGACGGGCAACAGCCACCGCCCGGCCCGCAACCGACGCCGGGCGGGCCACAGCGGGCGATGACGCACCCGCCGGCGCCGGGCCAGCAGGCCGGCGGCCCGCCACCGCCCGCCCCCCGACACGAGCCACCACAACAACAGGCACCACAACAACAGGCACCACAACAGCAGGCACCCGTCCCGGGGCAGCAGCAGGCGCAGCCGTCGGCACAGGGACCGCAGCGGGCCCGGGCCGATCAGCAGCCCTACGGCCAGCAGGACCAGCAACGGCACCAACAGCAGGCACCGGCAGAACGTCCGGCCGCACCGTCGCCGGGGCAGGACCAGCCGACGCCACCGCCGTACGCCACCCCGCCCGGCCCGGGCGCGCCCACTGTGAGCCCCGCCGGCCCCGCCCCCGGTCCCTCCGGGGTGCCGGCCGAGTCACGTTCGGCGGAGGCCCTGATCGGTCACCTCAACCCGGCGGCGCCGACGACCTCGCGTCGGGGCCTGCGCGGGCGCTTCGGGCTGCGGCCCTCGGCGCGGGAACAGGCCGAACGGATCGACGAGGAACTGGTCCGCACCCCGTTCGACCGGCCGGTGACGGTGATGGTCGCCAACCCGAAGGGCGGTGTGGGCAAGACCCCCACGGCGCTGTTGCTGGCCGCGGCGTTCGGCGTGACCCGCGGTGGAGGAGTCTGCGCGTGGGACAACAACGAGTTGCGTGGCACCATGCCGGACCGTTCACTCTCGCCGCACCGGCGCACCGTCCGTGACCTGCTGGAGGCCAAGGAGCACCTGGCGGCCCCCCAGTCGCAGTTCACCGATCTGGCGTACTTCCTGAACCACCAGACCAGCGGCAAGTTCCACACCCTCGGGTCGGCACAGAACTACGGCCACGTGATCACCAGCGAGGACTTCGAGACGATCCACGGGATCCTCACCCGCTACTTCCAGATCGTGGTCGTCGACACCGGCAACAACGAGGCCTCCCCCAACTGGCTGGCCGCGGCGCAGTCGGCGGACTGCCTGGTGGTGCCGACCAAGTGGCGCAAGGACAGCCTGATCCCGGCCGCCCGGATGCTGGAGACGCTGCAGGAGGAACGCAGCGAGCTGCTCGACCGGACGGTCGTGGTCGCCACCAACGGCCCGATGGACTCACAGCCGGATGTGCGACGCCAGGGTGCGGAGTGGTTCGGCGGACAGCAGCAGATCGTGGAGATCCCGACCGATCCGCACGTCGCCGAGGGCGGTGTCATCGAGTACACCAAGCTGCGACCGAACACGCAGCGTCAGGCGCTGCGGCTGGCCGCCCAGGTGGCACGGGTGATCGCGCCGGTCGCGGCGAAGCCGATCGCCGCGACCGGCCACGATCAGAACCAGTAGTGGGCCACGTCGACCACCAACCTGCTGCGGTCGGCGCCCGGCAACACGAACACTCTCATCGGCAGCCGGGCACGGACACCGAGGGCGACCGTGGTGCTGCCCTCGAAGGAGCCTGCCCAGGCAACCTGCCGGAAGGTGTCCCAGCCACGCACGTCGACCAGTCGGCCGAGTGAGTCGGGGCGATAGGTCGCACGGCCGGCACGGTCATGGGCGGGCACGTCGATCCTGATCTCCAGACGTGCTCCCCCGCCGACCCTGACAACGGCACCCGATCCCGGGGCCCGGACGGCGTCGACGTACTGGACGTGGTGGCCGGCAATCGGTCCGCGCACGTCGAACACGAGCCGGTCGAAGCAGGCATGGCGCCCGGCGCGGATGTCGTACAGAGTGCCGCGTGCCGTGGCGGACGTGGCGGACTCGGGCAACGATCCCCACACGATGCCGCAGTACGGCGTGACGGTGGCGGACCGGTCGAGTGAGACGGGTGTCACGGCCGAGGCGAGCGAAGCGCCCGGGGTGAGGAACCCGACAAGGACGGCCACCCCCAGGGCCATCCGATGAATGGTGCTGGGGTACTGGGTGGAGCGAACGACGGTGTTCATGGTGCTCCCCTTTCTCTCACCCGGTACACGCGCCCGACCACACGCTGGTTGACCGGCACCGAACGACGTTGAAGTGAGCGCTCACTCAGTGCTAGTGTCCCGGGGTGACCCGACGTGCCTCCCCCCTGCCGCCCGACGAGCGGCGAGCCCAGATCCTGCGCGTGACCGAGCCGCTGGTGCTGGAGCACGGAGCACGGGTGACGACGCGCCAGATCGCGGAGGCGGCCGGACTCGCCGAGGGGACGCTGTTCCGCCTCTACCCGACCAAGCACGCCCTGTTGCACGACGTGGTGCTCGCCGCCCTCGACCCGGCCGACACGGTGGCCGAGCTCGCTGCGATCGATCCGGCGCACCCGTTGCCCGACCGGCTGGTGGCAGCCGTGGCGGCGCTGCAGCACCAGATGTCGCGGATCGGTGCGTTGATGACCGCGATGCGTGACCTGTTGCACGACCGGGAGGACAAGTCGGAGCGTACGCGCACGATGAAGTCGTTCCAGGAGCAGTCGGCGGAGGTGCTCACGGCGCTGGAGGCCGTGATCGCCCCGGACGCCGACCGGCTGCGGCTGACCGCGCTCGAGGCGGCCTCCTACCTGCGCGGGATGGTGTTCATCACCCACCACCCGATGACCCGCATCGACGGGCTGGCCGAACCGGACCAGATCGTCGACACCCTGCTCCACGGCATCCACACCGGACCACGACCCGAGGACTCCTGATGTTGTTCACCCTGTTGCGTCGGCACCTGCGGCCGTACCTGCCGTGGCTCGCGGTCGTGGTCGTCCTGCAGCTGATCGGCACCATCGCCAACCTGTTCCTGCCCAGCCTGAATGCCAGCATCATCGACGACGGGGTGGCCAAGGGCGACACCGAGCTGGTCTGGCGGACCGGCCTGGTGATGCTCGGCGTGAGCGCCCTGCAGATCCTGTGCCAGGTGGGGGCGGTCTACGGCGGCGCACGTACGGCGATGGCCTTCGGTCGGGACGTGCGCGCCTCGCTGTTCCACCGGGTGCTCGCCTACTCGGCGAAGGAACTCAACCACTATGGCGCCCCGTCGCTGATCACCCGCAACACCAACGACGTGGTGCAGGTGCAGATGTTGGTGCTGTTGAGCTGCACCATGTTGGTCGGCGCGCCGATCATGATGGTCGGCGGCGTGTTCATGGCATTGCGCGAGGACGTCGGACTGTCCTGGCTGATCGTGGTCGCCGTGATCGTGCTCGGTGCCGCGGTGTCGCTGATCGTGTCCCGGATGAGCCCCCAGTTCAAGAAGATGCAGAAGCGCATCGACGTGGTGAACCGGGTGCTCCGCGAACAGATCACCGGCATCCGGGTGGTGCGGGCGTTCGTCCGCGAGCCGCACGAGCGGGCCCGGTTCGACCGGGCCAACGCCAACCTCACCCACACCGCGACCGTTGCCGGCCGGTGGATGGCGACGATGTTCCCGGTCGTGATGCTGATGATGAATGTCTCCAGCGTCGCGGTGCTGTGGTTCGGCTCGCAGCGGATCGCCGACGGCGATCTGGAGGTGGGCTCGATGGTCGCCTACCTCACCTACCTGGTGCAGATCCTGATGTCGGTGATGATGGCGACCTTCATGCTGGTGCTGTACCCGCGGGCCAGCGTCTGCGCCGACCGCATCGGCGAGGCGATCGAGACCGACTCCTCGGTGGTGCTGCCCACCGACGGGATCACCGAGGTGGACGCCGAGCCGAGCGTGGTCTTCGACGACGTCGGCTTCACCTACCCGGGAGCCGAGGAGCCCGTCCTCACCGACCTGAACTTCACTGCCCGGGCCGGCCGGACCACTGCGATCATCGGCTCGACCGGGGCCGGCAAGACAACCCTGCTCGGCCTGGTCCCGCGGTTGTTCGACGCCACCCGGGGCAGCGTGCGGGTGTCCGGGGTGGACGTCCGCGAACTGGACGCCGAGACCCTCTGGGCGCAGCTCGGGCTGGTGCCGCAGAAGGCGTACCTGTTCTCCGGGACGGTCGCCAGCAACCTGCGGTACGGCAACCCCGACGCCACCGACGAGGAGCTGTGGGAGGCGCTGCGGATCGCGCAGGCCGACGACTTCGTCCGGGCCAAGTCGGAGGGCCTGGCGACCCCGATCGCGCAGGGCGGCACCAACGTCTCCGGTGGTCAGCGGCAACGGCTGGCGATCGCCCGGGCCCTGGTGGCCCGGCCCGGCATCTACCTGTTCGACGACTCATTCTCCGCCCTCGACGTCGGCACCGATGCCCGCCTGCGGGCCGCCCTGGCCGACCAGACCCGGGGGGCCTGCGTGATCATCGTCGCCCAGCGCGTCTCGACCATCCGGCACGCCGACCAGATCATCGTGCTCGACGACGGCCACATCGTCGGCCTGGGCACCCACGACCAACTCCTCGACGACTGCCCCACCTATCGCGAGATCGTCGAGTCCCAGCTCGAGGCGGGAGTCACCGCATGACCGCACCCACCCGTACCGACAACGCGCCCGACACCGACACGGGCACCACGACGGCCAAGGCTCCGGAGCGCCCCAGGCACGGACCCCACGAGGGCGGACAGGGCCCCGGCATGGGCGCGCCGCCCGAGAAGGCTATGAACTTCGGGCCGTCGGACAAGCGACTGATCGGCAAGCTCGGCAAGGAACGCCCCGTGTTGATCATCATCCTGGTGATGGCGGCGACCAGCGTGGCGATGAACGTGATCGGGCCGAAGCTGCTCGGGATGGCGACCGACCTGATCTTCGCCGGCGCCATCGGTGCCCACCTGCCGGCCGGGGTGTCGAAGGAGCAACTCATCGCCCAGCTGCGCGCCGAGGGCAACGACACCTTCGCCGACATGCTGAGCAGGATGGACGTGGTGCCCGGACAGGGCATCGACTTCGCCGCGCTCGGGCAGACACTGCTGCTGGTGCTGGCGTTCTACCTGGCGGCCGCGCTGTGCGCATGGCTGCAGGGATTCCTGCTGAACGGGGCGGTGCAACGCTCCATCTACCGGCTCCGCAACGAGGTCGAGGACAAGATCAACGACCTGCCGCTCAGCTACTTCGACCAACAGCCGCGCGGTGAGCTGCTGAGCCGGGTCACCAATGACATCGACAATGTGTCGCAGGCGCTGCAGCAGACGATGAGCCAACTGCTCAACGCACTGCTCACCGTGATCGGCGTGCTGGTGATGATGTTCGTCGTCTCCCCGGTGCTGGCTCTGGTCGCGCTGGTGTCAGTGCCGATCTCGATGGCGATCACCGTGCTGGTGGGCAAGCGCTCCCAGAGGCTGTTCGTCCAGCAGTGGAAGAGCACGGGCGAGTTGAACGCCCATGTCGAGGAGGCCTATACCGGCCACGCCCTGGTGAAGGTGTTCGGTCGGCAGCGTGAGGTCGAGCAGGTCTTCGCCGACCGCAACGAGGAACTGTTCCGGTCCAGCTTCGGTGCCCAATTCGTGAGCGGGCTGATCATGCCGCTGATGATGTTCGTCGGCAACCTCAGCTTCGTCGCGATCGCCGTCGTCGGAGGCCTGCGGGTCGCCTCCGGCCAGCTCAACCTGGGCTCGGTGCAGGCGTTCATCCAGTAC
>Ga0079226_10004558_pt1 | contig 10579 bp, 10 predicted proteins | sample Poulit2014_FD_76345 | JGI IMG/M metagenome (GOLD analysis project Ga0079226, IMG submission 76345) | Agricultural soil microbial communities from Georgia to study Nitrogen management - Poultry litter 2014 | ecosystem: Environmental > Terrestrial > Soil > Agricultural land | place: USA: Georgia...
AAACGGAAGGGTGAATCATCCTTTTTAGCCTCTTTTTTATCATTAATTTGTCTCTATTATGCAAAACTCTTTTTGAATCTTCAATTGAAGAATAAGAATAGGGTGTTCCTTCCTTTTTCCAGGTCCATCTCCATTGTATAATATGCCTCTATTCTACCTTCATCCACCTACTTATGAATAAATTCACTCTAATCATTAACGATTTTGCAAGAGATTCATCTAGGACCCTACATCAGGTAGAGAATACATTCCATTTTATAGTCATTTGAAAATTTTATGATTATAAAAGAAGTCTATGCTACAAATATTTACCTAAACATCATTTATCGGGCAAAAAAGGGTCGAAACAGAAAAATATTTAGAGCTACAATTATTAAATCCATATCTTTTAATCTATTTTAGATTCCATCCATTCGCCTCATTGTAATGGTTTGAAATAAACATGGTTAATTCTCATCTGATATATCATCTGTTATCTCTGGTAATTCCTCTTCTGCAGCATCTGCTGTAAATGGTGCAGAAGATAATGAATATATTACATACAATGTTATGAATACTAATAAAATGTAGCTCCTTTTCAAGAGATTCCTCCCCCTTTTATTTTACAAGCTCTCTGTAATAGTTAACAGCTTTCTTATACTGGCCTTTTCGATCATAAAATTTTGCAATCATTTTGCCATAGTCCTTACTTTGCTTTACTTTATTATTTTCTTCGAAATATTTGTAAGCAAATAATAGCTGGCTTTCTATCAAATCATCATCTTTTGATTGTAATGCATGATAAACATTAAAATGAATTTGAAATAGTTCCTTTCTTTGCTTGTCAAGTTTAGGAAGTAATTGTTGCCCTATCCGTAGCCAATGGGACATTCCATGATAATCCCCTTCTACTTTTAATTCTTTTAACAAGGAAAAGACCGTGTATATTAATTCATTGGGACTTTCTTTATAATCAATAGCTTGTTTAAAGTAAGAAAGTGCACGTTTAGAGTCTCGTTCACGAGAGTAAACGCTACCAATATTTTGGTAAATAATCCCCAGAAATCTTGTCAACTTATATTCTATAGCTATTCTCTCAGCTTCATAGAACTCCTTTAAACTTAGATCTGTATAGTTGAGTTGTTTATAGGCCGTACCACATATCAGTAGACACTCGATCACACGGTAGTGTGCTACTATTTCTCTAAAGAATTTTAAGGGTCCTTTTACTGTAGTTAAAGATTCTATACTTTTGTTATTTGCAATTAATGCTACAGATTTCATATATAAAAAGTCTGATTTTTCAAAGGAAGGAAGAGCTATTTTACTTAATAACTTAGAGCATTGGGAGAAATCCTTCAAACAATTCTGCAATTGACCCTGCTTATAGGATGCTATTCCTGAAATCAGATAAACTCTAAAATTTTGTAATGGTGTTAATGCCAAATCCCCATTTTTTATAGCTTGGATTAGGCAATAAAATTCCTCATCATTTTTCTTCAATAATAATTGCATTCTAAGAATCAATAGATTTAAATCAATTGTTGTTTGAGCATTTAAACTACGTTTTTTTAGGATATCTGATAACTGACTCACTATAATCGTCGCAAGCTCTTGATCACGAGTATTAATAGAAGATATACACCTTTGATAAATCCTTTCTATTTCTATTTGTAAATTCGATGGTAATTCATTCGTGTAATTACCTAAATTGATTCCTAACCTTAGAAATAGTTCTTCTCTCAATTCTTTGCCTGGATTTGTTTTTCCATTTTCTATCCTGCTTAAATGGCTAGGAGAACAGATATCTTTCGCTAATACTTCTAATTTTAAATCACGCTTTAGTCTTTCCATTTTTATTACTGATCCGATATGCATAATCAATCACCCATCATTTATTCTAGATGTTTTCTATATTTTCAAACTGTAACTCTTCTGCAAAGTATCTTCGGTATCTTTCCTCGGATCCAAGGATTTTTCGTTCAATGCTTATAACAGATACACCATTGCTGGTCAAGACCTTTAATGTGTCATGCAAATTATATTCTTCACAATTTAAGAAAATATGTCCCTTGGTAAAGTTCACAAAAATGCTAGCCGTCTCTAGGACTTGCTTTGCCTTTTCTTCATCATCTACTGATATTTCGTAGTGAACCTCCTCAAATTCCTTCAAGTTCTCCTCAATCAGTTGACCTTCTTTTAAAAATAAAACAGAAGATGTTACCCGGTCAATTTCTGCCAAGTTATGGGAGGAAAGTAAAATAGCCGTACCCTCTTTTTGTAAGGCTAATAACAATTCCCGTACTCGAATTGCACTGGTTGGATCAAGACCATTTAATGGTTCATCTAAAATTAAGAGTTTTGGTTGATTTATAATTGCCATAGCGAAGAGAAGGTGTTGTTTCATACCGAGGGAAAAACTCTTTACTCTTTTGTTTAAATAACTGTCCATGCCTACTCTTTCAGCTGTTTCGATAATTCGCTTTTTCGGTAATCCTTGTACTTGAGCAATAAACTGGAGGTGATCATAGGCTGTCAAGTAATCATACAGAACTGAGTTATCCTGCATGAAGGATATTTCCAGAAAGGTTTTAGGGTTACTATTCTTTTTTCCTAAAATCCTAACCTTCCCTTCGTCAGCATGGAGCAAATTAGTAATAACATTTAAAAGTGTTGTTTTACCCGAACCGTTAGGCCCCACTAAAGCGATAATCTCTGGCTTCTCAATTGAAAAACTAACTCCCTTTAAAACATTTTCTTTTCCATAAGACTTATAAATATTTTCCACATGAAGTATCATAGTAAAACCTCCCCATTAATTATCTGTAAAATTAAAATTTTCTCTTACCTAAAGGGTATCATATTAGCAAACGAAGTCAAATAACCCTTACAATTAATCGAGATTAAACCATTCACATCACGCGCTCCTCAGCAGTTAACAATGCTTTATACCAAGTAAGCTTTCTATATAGATCAGCATTCTTTCTCTAACGATTTCTTCAGTAATCCCTTTAACACCAAAATCAGACCATCCTGGATACACCGACAATTCCGCTAGATTAAAGTCGATAATGGCACGCAGGTCCCAGTAAGTCTGATTCCTTGTCCGGTTTTTCTCATAGTTTTGATAAGAGCGTAAAAAGTAATTAGCTTCCTCCACCCCATAAAGTAAAGCTAGGTTTAACCGACAATGACCAATGTCTATTCCTGCAGGCCCTAAACAGGCATTAACCCAGTCAACGATACCACTTACTTCATTTTCCTCCCATAGTACATTTGTTGGGTGAAAGTCCCGATGAATAAATGTGAGTTTTTCCTTGGGCTCCTTTTGTGATAGGAGAGAAATAAGCTTTTCCCACAAGGAATTGTCCTTAATCCACTTCGGTTTTTCTATATTTTTAACATAAGGCTCATATATATGGTTGAAAGAATCAATCTCTAAACGATGAATCGATACGAGGGCCTTAGCCAGATTGTTTAAATAAGCTTTCATAGACTTTGACTGTAATTCAACGACACCTTCTAGGTAACTCATCAATAGCAGGGGCATTCCTATGACCAATCCCTTCTCGTCATAGGCTATAAGCTCTGGACTCTTATAGAGCAATTTTTGTGTATGTATTAAGCTCTCTGCCTCATGACGAGCGAGATCCGGCTCCCTCTCCACCCAGTCAAGTTGATCATATATACGCAATATCATACTTTTTCCAGAGACTAGGTTTAGTTTGTAAAGACTCGATGATGTACTTCCTTTTAATTTCTGGATTTGTGTAATTGTTCCAGTCTCACCAATTTGTGAATCAATCCAATCTCTTAGCTTCTTATTAAAAATTAAGGAATCCTTTTTCACATTCCCGCCTCCTTATAGTAACTTTAATTCAGCTTTTGTTCTTGGCTAAAATCAATCCTCTAAAGTACATAGAATAAAAGCCACTTGCACTAGAGGTACAAATGGCTTTTAGATTAATTTCCCTCATAATATTTCGGAAAATATTTCCTTTGTCCGGAAAGAAACAAGGCTCCGATCAAGAGTAAGAAACCAGAAATATAGAAGACGATCTTCGCATGTAAAATCTCCGCAATGACGCCAAATCCTAAAGATGAGAAACTAAACACAAGGGAAATGAGTGCATTTTGAGCAGCATAGATATAGGGCAATTCCTCAATACTCGCCTCCCTTTGTAAAAAACTATCGATGGAAATTCCCTTAATCTGTTGGGTAAATCCATGAATGGCTGCGAGGATTAAAGCGATAACTAATATCGAATTCATTCCAAACAGAATCGTAATCAAACTTATGGCAAAGGAAGATAAAAGTAAAACCCCTCTTAAATTACTTTCAACTTGCTTGGCATAAGTAGAGCAGAGGACCCCTCCTGCTAGTAAGCCGAGGAAAAAAACAGTGTTCAAATATCCCCACCAAGCTTCGGAAGCATGCAGAACTTCAAAAACAAAGATATATAAAATTGCAGCTATCCAAACAACGTTAGCAACTGTATCGATCGTAATTTGAAGGTGGATAGCTCGGTACAGTCTATTCTTCCATAGTGTTACCCACCCATGTCTTAACAGGATGATCATCTTCTCATCGTTTTCTTTGATATCTTCCTCCCGCGGGTCTCTTAACTGGAGCATCATCCAACTAGATAGAATAAAGAGTAACAAAGTAAACCAAAGGACATTATATCCATTGATCATAGCTACGAGCATTCCTCCAATCGCCCATCCTGCCATTTGGATTGTATCAAGAACAATCGATATAAAACTATTGGCCTTTAAAATTTCATTCTTTTGAACAAGACGTGGGAGCATTGCGCCGGTGGCAGGCATGGCCCAACCGTCTAATAAGGCGATTAACAAGATAAATCCATAGACAATGAATAGACTTTGTTCCCCAGTAAAGTTTATCCAGAGGGAAAGCCCTAATAAGACGAATGTTTTGAGTAATTGGGACAGAACAAGCAGAAACTTTAATCTAAACTTCGCGAATAATAGCGGAGAGAGTATTCCACTAATAAAACGGCCAAATGTACTCAAGAATGGTAACATGGCCAGCGTAATCGCTGACTCTGATACTCCATATAAGACTGAAATAAGCCCAACAATATATAATATATCTCCTAAATTAGCTAAAGATTGACCCAACCATAAATAACGAAAAGATTTTGACTTCAAATTTGACTACTCCTTTTTTCATTTTAAAATGTTTAACGAAAAAAGGTTAAATCACATCGGCTACTATCCCTCCTAAAGAACTTTTTACCCTAAACTAAGGAGCAAAGGAAATAAGATAAATCTCTTTTAGGAGTAGTCAAATGGAAATTCTCTTATCATAAACGATGAAGAAAATATATGAACGATTTTCTACCTACTCAAAAAGGTGTACATGTCATATTAAACATATAATAGCTTCTCACAAGCTGTTTTCCAGCTTGTTAAAAAGCACCAGATCCGCCGCCTCCTCCACCAACACCTCCTCTACCAGCACTGGATGAGGAGGATCTCATATAGTAGATCCGCGAAGTTTCATAGGCATCTCTAAAATATTGCTCTGCTTCTCGAGTAAATATTAAGAAGTAGGCAGGATCCAGCCTACTAATCCTAGAAAGATCGATGCCTTTTATTAGACTTTCGTTTCTTTGATCTACTTCGGGCTGATTAATCGCAAAACTATACAAATAAGCCCTTGCTCGTTCATCGTCTGTCAATTGATTCATATGCATGTCGAGTTTGTACACATATTTGTCTACAAATTGATTCCAATCCTTTTGAATCATCATTCCTTTCACTGTTTTCGGACGGTAGAAAATCATTATTAAACCGGCTATTACATTTAACAAAATAAGTATGGTCATAGCACCAAACATTTCATTGATTCCAAATACAAGAACAAAAATCGGTAAGAATATTTCTAATATAATCGCTCCAACCCTTGGAAAGGGTAATATTTCTTCTAATTCATTTTTACTAATTTCCAACTGGATTAAATTACTCCAATGCTTAATGTCTTGTTGAAACTTTATTGCGTTTTCTTCCTTTTCAACATATTTTTTTAATTGATCAATATGTAAGGTTCCCTTATCTCCAATCTGGTTAAACATCCAATCGATTAAATAGACTTCATGTTCATAAGGAGTATCCTTGCTTACTAAGGTAAAGCTTTGACTATCTATTTGTTTCACTAATTTTCGACGAACCAAATCAAGAAAAGCTACATTTAATAACTGACTAAAGGCTTGCTTGGTTTTTGTCACAAAAAGAATCATGGCTGGAAGACTTACGCGCTCTTCGGGGATAAACGGCGATGGGTCATACCGTCGTTAAAGAGCAGAAAGGATTAACCTTCTCTTTAACCAAATACTTATAAGTAATAGGGCAATGATACTCGCAATGACAGAATTTAAAATAGGGGATATTTGCTTTAATCGATTTTTTCTCTCCCTTGATTTTCCCTGCTTTTCTCGGTCCTTAATAATAGCAGAAGTTAGCTTTTCTTTCATTTGTTGATCACTGGATAAAGACTGTGAAGTAAATGGATCAGATTCATATAGAATGCGTATATCTCCGTTTCTCTCTGCCTTTACCTTTCCGGGAGAAAACTTTACTACAGCATGATCAAGAACTTCTCCAGTCGATTCCATCTCATCATACCCAATAAAATCAATAACTTCACTCTCTTCCGGAGGATAAATAAGAATCTCTAGATTTTCGTAAGTGGACTCATTTCGCCTATCTATGAATGGCCAGTAAAATTGAGCAACATCTTCATACAATTCCATACCATTATGAATGATGTAGAAACTATTAATCGTAACGACTTCTCCAGACTCACCTTTTCTATGAATATAAAATGTATGGTCTTCCAACTCCACTTTTAGCTCCTGCCCCTGTTCAAAAGCCATAAAATTATTTATGTATGAACCGGCTTTCGGATAAAGTGTTCGGGTAAATCCGTTAAAAGTACTCTGGAAACTATAGGTGTGTGTCTCATACACATGAATGACTCCATTTTGTTTGATCTCTGCTTGAATGGTTAATTCATCAATCTCATAATCGACAGCTAACGTTTTAATTGGGAACATGAAAGCTATCATGAATATTATTCCTAGGATTAAAAATCTCTTCATCTTTATGCACTTCCCTTAGAAACTTATGAATGATTATAAAGGAAAAAAGCCCAATGACAATAGGTCATTAGAGGTAATAACACTATCATAAATGCGAGGGAGTCGAACAACAAGATCTAATGATTTAAAGTCAGTAAAAAACTAACCAATAATAAACAAAGAGTAGAAAATTATAGCTACTCCCCTTTCGGCTCTACAATAACTTTACAGATGGTATCAAAAATTGCTTGTTAAAAGGCACCAGATCCCCCACCGCTTCCACCAATTCCTCCGCCTCCTGTAAATGTTGATGTGGACGATGATCCTGCAGAAGTGATTTCAGCAGCAGATGTATGGGCCGAATCAAAGTGTCCATTAAACATGGTTGCGAACAACAAGAAATACATTGGATCTGTTACATCATAACTTTTTTGAGGTTCTCGATTTAGGAATTCATCATTTTTCACTCTGATCTGGTGTTGCTTCGTTCCAGCACTATAGAGGAAAGCCCTTCGCTGCTCGTCATCTTGTAAGGAATTCCAATCCTCATCCTCAAATCGAACATATTTTTGTAGAAATTGCTTCCAGTCCCTTTCAATCTTTTTGCCTTTAACTGTTTTAGGACGGTAAAACATGGCAAAAACGGCATAAAATAGAGCTAAAAGAAAAGCACCCCACATTGGTAACATCAAATCATAGACAATATAGTGGATCCCCACACCAATAAGTAAAATAGCCATAATCCCTAATCCAATTTTAAAGTTCAACACATTCTTTCTTAAGTGATGACTCTTCACTTCTTCCTTCACAAGCTTTTGCCACTCCTGGTATTCCGTATGGTAAGAAGAAGCAGATAATTTATTATTTGCGTAATTCTTAAGATCCTCTGTTGTAAAAATACCTTCCTTGCCAATCTTATAAAAAAGCCAATCTATTAAGTATTCTTCATGTTCATTTTTCGCATTTTTGTGAAGAACTTTAAAGCTATCTTCAGCGGTTTGGGTAATGCAACCCTGCCGAACCAAATCTAACAAGGCCACACTAAGTAATTCTGCGTGATAAAGATAGATTCCCGAATTATATAAGAGTGTAGCCGGAATGCTCATAATCTCCTCCGGTGCTAAGTAAGCATCCGTATAGCTTCTTTTCATCTCTAAAAGGATTGCTCGCTCGCGCTGTTTTGTAAATATATATATAAATACTAAAACAAGAGCAAATCCTCCTAGGACATACAATACACTATTGGTAAGTCTTTTTTGATGAATTTCAAAAGCTTTCTGCTCCTTCACTCGATTTTCTAGGGCAGTTAGAATTTCCGTTTTGACAGATCCTTCCTCAACCCTTTTTACATCCGTAAATAATTCATGATCAAAGGCTACTCGAACATCGGCAAAGCTTTCACTAGGCAATTGTCCAATAGCGTAATGAACACTACCATCTTCTTCAAGCGAATCTTTATCCGCCGCCTCATCATATCCTATTGAAAGTGTGTCCGCCGCTTCAGCAGGAGGTCTGATAAAGATATCTAGATTCTTATAGGAAGATGGATTATTTTGATCAAAAAAGGACCAATAAAATTGCCCTGCATCATCATACAATTCAACAGCGTCCTTAATTGTATAGCTACTGACAATTGTTACGGTCTCACCAGATTCACCAGCCCGATAAACCTTATAGGTGCCCTCTTCAAATTCTACTTGAAGAGACTCCCCCTCTTCTTTTGCCTCATAGTCTACAAGCCGAGTACCTTCTTTTGCCAGCAAACTTCTCGTTATGCCATTAAAGGAGCTATCAAAATGATAGGTCTGTATTTCCGTTACAAAGGCATCACCTTGGTCATTTAGTTGAACATCAATATTCATATCTACAATCGAATAATCAACAGCAAGAGTAACTGCCGGCACCGAAAGGAATATAAGGATAAAAATAAATGGTCCAATAATTTTCTTCAACGATACCACCACCTTAGTAACTATTACGAAGAAGCACCTCAAAAGTTTCATTATTTTAGGAAGCTCTTTGCCTTTTCCTTCGCCTAATAAAATATACAATAAGAATAATAATAGCAATTCCACTCATAATCAGGGATAGATAACGCAGGATAAAGCCCTCGGAAGAGCGCCCAAAATAATGGAAAATAAATCCTACAGCGTAAAATTTTATCCCCCGGCCTAGAGCAGCGAAGCACATTAATTTCCAGAGTGAAAAATGAAGCATCCCCGATAAGAGGGTAAAGACCTTGAAAGGAATGGGAGTAAAAGCTCCAATAAATATAGCCACCTCTCCATTTTCCTTGAATAAGTTTGTCGCTTTATCGATCCACTTTTGCTTAATCAACCCTTGTAGAAAGGAATCACCAACAACTCTTCCAATCCAATATCCAATAGGAGTCCCTAATAAACTAGCTATATATCCTACTGTTGCTAGCATCAGAGCATTTGATGGATGGACAACACTTAAAGAAACCTGAAGAAAAAATGCCGGGATGGGGAAGAATATTGCATCTATAAAGGAGTGAATGAACATTCCTATATAACCGAAGTCTTCAAAAAACTGGATAATCCACTGAAACATTTCATTACCCCTTTAAAATCATTTTATAAGTTACTTTATTCTATTATACATCCTAAGGTGCCTTAAGCCTAAAGTAGGAACTTTTCCCTAACATTTTTATCTTCAGATTTTTAGAGGTTTCAGTAATTTCGATTCCAAGAAACAATATAAGTTATAAGTTGTACTAAGGGTAATAAGAGCAAGATAATCATTGGATAATAAGGAACTGCATCAATAATAAAGGGATAGACAAGCATAAAGGCTGCTAAGATTGGTGCTACAATCCACATGCTTATATAAGAAGCCCTTGTAGCTTTTGCTGTAATTTCCTTCTCCCGCTCATCATCCTCTTGAAAGGGCTGAGGCAAAAATAAAGCTTTAATAATTGCACCCTTTTTATTAGGTTCCTTGCGATAGACAAAAATACTAATGATTGTTCCTACAATAATAGTTAAAGCAATCGGAAGGAAATTCAAGGTTAATTCCCATGGGGGCTCGGAATCTTTAACAATACCGGCAAATTGAATTTGCATATCATAAAAGCTAATCATGGCCCAGCCGAATAATATTAATAAAATAACCGAACTAATATACCTTTTATTCATCTTCATCCTCCTCAATATAAAATATCTCTTCCACCGGAAGGGAGAATACTTGAGCGATATTCATTGCTAATAATAAAGAGGGTATATAACTCCCCTTCTCCAAAGCAACAATCGTTTGTCTGGTAACGTTAACTGATTTCGCTAAACCTTCCTGGGTAAATTGATGCTTTGCCCGCAATTCCCTTACACGGTTTCCTAAAGTCATTAGAACCACCCTATCTATACTTCATTATTGATATTGTATAGTCAACTTTACAAAGTGTCAAGTCAACTATACAATTATTTTTATGAAAATTCACTAAACATATAGGTATTACTATAGGAGGTAAATCCTTC
>Ga0079226_10004560_pt1 | contig 10574 bp, 9 predicted proteins | sample Poulit2014_FD_76345 | JGI IMG/M metagenome (GOLD analysis project Ga0079226, IMG submission 76345) | Agricultural soil microbial communities from Georgia to study Nitrogen management - Poultry litter 2014 | ecosystem: Environmental > Terrestrial > Soil > Agricultural land | place: USA: Georgia...
ACCGTGGCCCGTAGTGCCGTCCGAGGGCGCCTGCGGTGCAGTCGACCCCGAGGGTGGGCAGCAGCTTGTCCGCCATCCCCAGCCGCGGGTGGCCGCCGATGATCCCGGAGAACCCGATGACCCGGGCGTCGGTCGCGGTGACGGCGTCGCGGATCCCCGGCACCCCGAGGATCGGGCCGATCGAGACGACCGGGTTGCTGGGCGCCAGCAGCACCAGATCGGCACCGGCGATCGCCTCCAGCACCCCAGGGGCGGGGGAGGCCTCGTCGCGACCGACCTGCACGGTCGCCAGTGCGGTCGGCCGCGCGCGCAGCCGTACCCAGTACTCCTGGAAGTGGACGGTGCGACGGCCGGAGGCGGCGTCGGCGTCGTCGATCACCACGTGGGTCTCGATGCGGTCGTCCGACATCGGCAGCAGGCTGGCCCGGTCGGGCAGCCAGCGTCGCCCGAGCGCAGCGGTCACCTCGGTCAGGGTGGCCCCGGCGTTCAGCAGCTGGGTCCGGATCAGGTGGGTGGCCAGGTCCTTGTCGCCGATCCCGAACCAGAGCGGTTCCACACCGTGGGCGCGGAGCTCCTCGAGCACGGCGAAGGTCTCGCCGTCGCGCCCCCATCCGCGGTCGGCGGAGAGCCCGCCGCCGAGGCCGTACATCATGGTGTCGAGGTCGGGGCAGATGCGCATCCCGTGCAGGGTGAGGTCATCGGCAGTGTTGCCGACCACGGTGATCGTGGCCTCCGGGAAGGCGGCGAGCACACCGCGCGCGAACTTCGAACCGCCGACGCCACCGGCCAGGACCACCACATGCACGGGCGTCAGTCTGTCAGGTGCCGCTGAGCGGTGCTCGCCATGGGCCGGTGCACGACTATCGTTCGCAGTCATGGACACTCTGCGATCCCTGCGCCAACCCGTCGCCTGGGTGATGATCGGGGCGGCCGTCGCCAACGGCCTGATCTCGTTGGTCATGACCCTGGCCTACCTGGACCGGGGTGTGGCACGGGCTGCGCAGACATGGTCCGGGTCGGTGCTGTCGGTGACCTCGGCAGCCCTGGTGCTGGCTGCGGTGCTGTCCCTGGTGCTCATCGCCCCACGTCCGCCGCAGACCAAGCTGTTGGTGACTGTCGGCCTGGTGGTGGTCGCCGGGCTGGGCATCGTGTCGCTGATCGGGGCCTTCGTCGGCCTGGCGGACATCGGTGGCGGCGGGGCCGCGCTGGTCGTGTGGTTCCTGCGCCGGTTGGTCGACCTGGCGGTGATCGCGGCGATCGCCTTCGTGTTGCTGCGCGCGATGATGGCGGTGACGTCGGGTCCCCCGACCGGTGCCGGCACCGGGACCGCGACCCAGGTCGCCGAGCCCACCGGTTACCTGCCGGGAACGGCGCCCCCGCAGCACGCGACACACCAGCAGCCCGGGCACCAGCAGCCCGCGCACCAGCAGCCCGCGCACCAGCAGCCCGCGCACCAGCAGCCCGCGCACCAGCAGCCCGCGCACCAGCAATCGGCGCCGCAACCCGGTGGCTGGGGGACCCCGCAGAGCCTGCCCCCGCAGGGCCCGCCGACCCCGCACAGCCTCCCACCGCAGCCGCAGCCGCACCAGCAGCACCCGTACCAGCAGGGCCCGCAGCAGGGGCCGACCGACGGTGGCCCCCCGGAGGACTACACCCGGATCGCTCCGCACCGCTGTCCCTGAGCCGGTCGGAGCGGACCTATACCACGAGCACGCTTGACTTTTCGGTATTGACAGCGCTGTAATTTCAGTGATGTGAGTCGTGGCTGTGGCGGTCACGGACATACGGGTCGAGGAGAATGGCATGCGAGAGCTCATGATGATGAGCCAGGACGACGAGGGAGTCCTGGGTTGGCAGGAGCGCGCCCTGTGCGCGCAGACCGATCCGGAGGCATTCTTCCCCGAGAAGGGCGGATCGACGCGCGAGGCCAAGAAGGTGTGCCTGTCGTGCGAGGTCCGTGCCGAGTGCCTCGAGTACGCGCTCGGCAATGACGAGCGTTTCGGCATCTGGGGTGGCTTGTCGGAGCGGGAGCGCCGCAAGCTGAAGCGCCGCGCGGTCTGAGACGCGGTCCCGCCCGCTACAGTGGGTGCGCCCTCGCCGCCGACGAGGGCTGAGATGATTCCTGCCCCCGATCGACCCCGGGGGCCGGCCTCCCAACGCTTCCGAGGACACGCCACACGATGGAGCCAGACGCCGCACTGCGCGCCGACGACGAGGACGATGTCGTCACTGATGACGTCGCTGGCGACCACGACCCGTGGGCTTGGGTGCACGAGTCCGTGGAGCCGGACGAGCAGGAGCTCACCGGCCACCATGTGACCGCCGTGCTGGTCGCCCACGACGGTGCCGAATGGTTGCCCGACGCGCTGCGGGGCCTGGCCGAGCTGCGCCACCAGCCCGACCGGGTGCTGCTGGTCGATGCCGGATCGTCGGACGGCACCGCCACCCAGATCGCGGCCGCCGCGGACGACCACCCCACTTGGCGCTGTGTGACCGCGGAGGCCGGCCACTACGGGCGTGCCGTGGCCACTGCACTGGACGACCCCACCGGGCCCACCGACACTGGGCCCACCGACACTGGACCCACCGACACTGGGCCCACCGACACTGGGGACCCGGTCGAGGAATGGCTGTGGTTGTTGCACGACGACGCGGTCGCCACCCCCGAATCGTTGGGCACGCTGCTTGCCGCCGCGGCCCGGGCCGGCGCGGCGATCGCGACCCCGGGGTTGTCGCACCCGGCGACCCGACAGGAGCCGGCGCGGGTCAGTGCGCTCGGGGAGTCGGTGGCGCGGTCGGGTCGACGGGAGGTGCACGTCGACCCCGGCGAGATCGACCAGGGCCAGCACCACCGCGTGCGTGAGGTGTTGGGCGGATCGACCTGTGGGCTGTTGGTGCGCCGCGAGCTGTACGACCGACTCGGTGGGCTCAGCCCGGAGCTGAGCGGGCACCGTGACGGCGTGGAACTGGGGTGGCGGGCCATCCTCGCCGGGGAGACCGTGGTGGCGGTCCCGGAGGCGCGGCTGCATCACCGTCAGGTCGGCCTGGGCGGGCTGCGGACCGGTAGCGAGCATGCGGCCGCGGTCGACCGGGCCTACGGGATGGCGCTGGCGGCTGCGCACACCACCGGCGCGCGGCGGGTACTGACCCCGGTCGCGCTGGTGGTCGGTGCGGTACTGCGCATCCTCGGCTTCCTGCTGGGCAAGGCGCCCGAGCGGGCATCGGACGAGCTCGCCGGGCTGCGGCGCCATCTCGCCGGCGGTGGCCGTACCGGTCGGCTGCGGGCGGCCGCGCGGGCGCTGGAGCCCACGCCGACGACGCGTGCCCGGGCCGACGGGTTGCGACCGGGGCCGTTCGCCGGTCTCCGGCTGGTCCGCGACGCCGTCGGTGCGAGCTGGGCCGATCGTGGCGATGCCTCGGAGGCCGAGACCGACCTCGACGAGCTCACCGGCGACGAGTTCGCCGGTCGCGACCGACGACCCGCCTGGCGGTCCGCGTACGCGATCGCCTGGGCCCTCACCCTGGTTGGCGCAGTGGTGGCGGCCCGCGCGGTGTTCGGCGACGGTCTGCTGGTCGGCCCGGCCCTGCTGCCGGCGACCGACTCGCTGGCCGCCGCGTACGGGCAGTGGCTCGCGCCCGTGCCCGCGACGGACTGGTGGCAGGCACCGCCGTGGCTCGGGCTCCACGCACTGCTGGCGACCCTGCTGCTGGGCCAACCCGGCTGGGCGAGTGCCCTGGTGGTGCTGGGCACCGTGCCGCTCACGATGGCGGCGGTGCTGCCGTTGCTCCGCCGGCTGGTCACCGATCGGCGGGTACGGGTCTGGGCCGGCCTGATGCTCGGGTTGCTCCCGGTGCTGCTCAGTGCCTCCACCCAGGGCAGGCTCGGACTCGCCGCCGTCGCGGTGCTGGCCCCGCTGTTCGTGGCGGCCGTGCTGGCGATGGTGGACGGAGCGGCCGACGGGGTCGACGGATCCGGCGGGACCGGGTGGCGTCATGCTTGGGCCGCCGGCCTGGTGCTCACCCCGTTGGTGGCGCACCAGCCGGTGTTCGCCGCTCTGGCGGTGCTGACGCTGGCGGTGCTGGTCGTGTTCCGGCGTGCCGCGGGCGTGGGCCGACTGCTCGCCCGCTCCGCAGTGACGCTGGCGGTGCCGGCCGTGGTGCTGGTGCCGTGGTGGCCGGTGCTGGTGACCCGTCCCGGCCGTTGGGTGCTCGGCCCGGATGCCGCACTCGACGGACTGGGCACGGCGCCGTCGGCGTGGGCACTGCTGCTGGGCCGGCCCACCGGTGACGGACTGCCACCGTGGTGGGTGAGCGCGGTCTGCCTCGGGCTGGTGTGGCTGCTGGCGCTGACGGCGTTGGCGCTGCGGCCGACGGTGCCGCGGCTCCGGGCCGCCTGGGGCACCGGTCTGGTCGTCCTGCTGGTCGCGGTGCTGATGACTCGGCTGGTCGTCACGGCCGGCGCCGGACTGGAGCCGACCCGGCCGACCGGCGCGGCGGTGCTGTTGGTCGGGCTGGGCGCCCTGGTGCTGGCCGGAGCGATCGGCATCGACACCGTGCCGGACCTGTTGGCCGGCCGGGACTTCTCGTGGTTGCAGCCGCTCACCGTGCTGGCGGCCGTGGTGGTCGTGCTGACCACCTTGCTCGGTGCCGGCTGGTGGGTGGTCACCGGCGGCACCGGCCCCCTGCATCGCGACACCGATCAACTGGTGCCCGGTTTCGTCGCCGAGGGACTGCAGCGGCAACCGGGGTCCCGAGTGCTGGTGGTCGACGCATCCGGTGATCGGGCCGGCTACCTGGTGGTCGGGGCGAACGGGGTCCGGCTCGGTGATGCGGACCGCGGCCACACGTTCGGCGGCGCCACCGACACCGTGGCGACCGCCGAGTCCGCGACGCGCCGGCTGGTCGCGGCGACCGGGGACGAGACCGTCACCGAGGACCTGCGTGAGCTCGGTGTGCGCTACATCGCCGTGCGGGGACCGGACGCCCTGATCACCAGGATCAACAGCAGCGCCGGCCTGCGGGTGGTCTCGGTGCGCCCGGACTCCCGGGTGTGGGAGATCACCGGTGCGGCCGACAGCCCACCCCCGACCTCACCGCCCCGGGTCACCACCTCGGGGGTGCTGGTCGCAGTCGGTCAGGGCATGGTGCTGCTGGTGGTGGCCTTCTGTGCCGCACCGCGGCTGCGCCCGGCCCGGTCCAGGGACCCGGCCCAACGTGCTCGGTTGGTGGCGGCCCGGGAGGGGGAGCGATGAGTGGATCGACGACGTCCCGGTCGCGGGTGCTGGCCCCGGTCATCGCGACCGCCGCGACCGCGGTGGTCGTGATCGCCGGTGTGTTGATCCCGCAGGCCGCCCCGGCCGGTGGCGGGCCCGCGGTCGAGGTGCAGCCCCGCACCACCACGCTGTGCACCAGCGACCCCGAAAACGAGCGTGGCCTCGAACTGGTCGCCGGTGCCCTCGCCGAGGGGCCCGGTGGGCTCAACCTGGCCGACCTGGCCGAGGAGCGTGCGGTCGGAGACCCCCTCACCGACACCGGTGTGGTGGCGAAGGGGGTGGAACCGGGCCCGTACACGGTCGCGGCGACCGGCGGGCTGACCAGCACCGCGGCCGGCGTGCTGCTCGGCAGCCAGGACTCCGGTCCGGACCGTGGCCTGGCCGCCCAGGCCTGCGGGCTGCCGGGCACCGAGCACTGGTTCGTCGGCCTGGGCGCCCACGAGGTGCAGTTCTCGACCGTGCTGGTCACCAATCCCGACGCCCAGGCGGCCGAGGTGGAGCTGCGGGTCCACGGACCGCGCGGGCCGGTCACCGCGCCCGGCTCGTCCGGGATCGCGGTGCCGCCCCACGCCACCCGCGCCATCCCGCTGGAGGGCATGGTGACTGCCGAGGGCCCGTTGGCGGTCGAGGTACGGGCCACCGCCGGCCGGGTCGGCGCCGTCGTGCAGGACCGACACCGGTCCGGCACCCAACCGGCCGGGACCGACTGGATCGCTGCCGCCGGCCTGCCTGCCACCGACCAGGTCATCCCCGGTGTCCCCGGCGGTGCCGGGGACCGTGACCTGGTGCTGGTCAACCCGGGGGAGCGGACCGCGACCGTGCGGGTCGACGCGCTCACCGACTCCGGCTCGTTCACCCTGAAGGGCGCCGACGCCGTTGACGTCCCACCGGCCAGCACCGTACGGGTGCCACTCACCGAGGCCCTGGAGGGCGAGGAGGCCGCACTGCGGCTGGTCGCCGAGCAACCGGTCACTGGCGCACTGCTGGCGACCACGGAACACTCCGACCTGGCCTCCGACACCGCCGCCGCCGTGCCGGCCGAGCCGATCCGTTCACCGACTGTGCTGCCGGTCGTGGCCGCCCGCGACGTCACCGGCCGGGTGCTGTTGAGCAACACCTCGGCCGACTCGGTGCAGGCCACCGTGGTGCTGCGGGACCGGTCCGGCAAGGAGATCGAGCAGGTCGAGGTCGAGGTCGCCCCCGGGGCCACCACCGGTGTCGACGCCGAGGGCGACGGGGTGTGGGCCGAGGTCACCACCGAGGGTGCGGTGCCGCTGCACGTGGCGGTGGTGCTGAGCAGTGAGCGGGACGACACGGCCGGGTTGGCGTGGCTGCCGGGGACCAGCCCGCGGGTCGGCGGTGAGCTGCCGCCGGTGGAACGGGACCCCCGCGTCGCCCGGTGATCCGTCCCGCGGTCAGTCGCCGGTCCCGCTGTCAGTCGTCGGTGTCGCCGAAGCCACCCGGGTCGAGGTCTGCCACGCTGTGCCCGGTGAGGGCGGCCAACTGCTCCACCAGTGTCCGGTGGACCAGGATGTGCAGCCCACGGGTGGTGGCGGCCCGGTGCTCGATGGGCCGGCGGTACAGCACCACGTGCGCCGGTCGCTCCACGGTCGCCTCGATCGCGGCCGCCAACGGGACCTGCCCCGTCGCCCACGGGGCGTCACCGGGCACCTCCTCGACGCCGATCGTCACCCGGTCGACCACCTCGGGCTGGTGCCGACGCAGCCGTGCGACCGAGTTGCTCACGGCAGTGGAGAACAGTTCGCCGTGTCGCGGTCGTCGGGGCAGCGGGACGGGGTCGTCGGTCCAGTGGTTCGGCCAGGCCAGCGGACCACGCAGGCCACGGCCACGGCGGTCACGTCGCTTGCTGGGCACCGGCTCACCATAACCGCCGCGCACCGGCGTGGGATCCGTCACGCACCGGCGTGGCCCCGGTAGCGTCACCCCGGTGAGGTCACGACGCTGCTCCCGGGCCGGCTGCCAGTCTGCGGCGGTGCAGACCCTCACCTACGTGTATCTGGACTCCACCGCGGTGCTCGGTCCACTCGCCACCCGCGCCGAGCCGCACAGCTACGACCTGTGCCGCCAGCACGCCACCTCGCTGTCGGCCCCGCGGGGTTGGGAGGTGATCCGGCTCAGCGAACCGGACGAGGCCTCCGCGGAACCCTCCGGCGACGACCTGCTGGCGCTCGCCAACGCCGTACGCGAGGTCGGGCTGGCCCACGAGGACACCGACCGTGGGGAGGTGCCCGACGACGTGGTCGAGGTGAGTCGCCGTGGGCACCTGCGGCTGCTCGCCGACGCCGACGTGCACTGGTCCGAGACCCGTTCCTGACCCGGAGCCGTAGGCTGGCCCCACCATGTTGACGCAGACCATCTTCAAGGCCAACGACATCCGTGGCATCGCCACCGGTCCCGACGTGCAGTGGGACGCCGACGGTGCCCGACTGTTGGGCGCCCAGTGGGCCGATGTGGTCGGCCTGACGCCCGGGGACCGCCTGGTGCTCGGGCACGACATGCGCACCACCAGCCCCGTGCTGGCCGAGGCGTTCACCGCCGGCCTGCTGTCGCGCGGCGTCGAAGTGGTCGACATCGGGCTGGCCAGCACCGACCTGCTCTGGTTCGCCTCCGGCCGGCTCGACCTGCATGGGGCGATGTTCACCGCCAGCCATAACCCCGGGCAGTGGAACGGCATCAAGTTCTGCCTGCCGGGCGCACGGCCGGTCGAACCGGAGCACCTGACCGAGCTCGCCCGCCGGGCGATGGACGGTACGGCCCCGGCCGCGGCCGCGACGTCGGGCACCGTCGAGCGGCGCGACCTGCTCGCCGACTACGCCGCCCACCTGCACGGACTGGTCGAGCTGTCCGGACTGCGCCGGTTGCGGGTGGTCGCCGATGCCGGCAACGGGATGGCCGGGCTCACGCTGCCGGCGGTGTTCGGGCCGCTGGCGGTCGACCTGGTCGGGCTCTACACCGATCCGGACGGCACGTTCCCCAACCACCAGCCGAACCCGTTGGAGCCGGAGAACCTGGTGGACGCCCAACGGGCGGTCCGCGAGCACCAGGCCGACCTGGCCCTGGTGTTCGACGGTGACGCCGACCGTTGCTTCGTGATCGACGAGCGGGGCGAGGTGGTCAGCCCGTCCACCGTGACCGCCGTGATCGCGGCTCAGGAGCTCGCCCGCGAACCCGGTGCGTCGATCGTGCGCAACACGATCACCTCCCGCGCGGTGGACGAGGTGGTGGCCGAGAACGGCGGAGAGCTGATCGTCACCCGGGTCGGCCACACCTACGTCAAGGCGGCGATGGCCCGGCACGGCGCGATCTTCGGCGGGGAGCACTCCGCCCACTACTACTTCCGCGACTTCTGGGGTGCCGACACCGGCATGGTGGCGGCACTGCACGTGATTGCGCTGGCCGGACGGTCGTCGCGGCCCCTGTCGGAGCTGGTGGCCGACTTCTCCCGCTACGCCGGCTCGGGTGAGATCAACTCGGTGGTCGCCGACGTCGACGGCTGCCTGACGCGGGTGGCCGAACGCTTCATCGGCCGCGGCGAAGTGTCCCACGAGGACGGCCTGCTGGTCACCGGTGACCGCTGGTGGGTCAACCTGCGCCCCAGCAACACCGAACCGCTGCTGCGGCTCAACGTCGAGGCCCCGACCGGCGATCGGGTGGCCGAGCTCCGCGACGAGGTGCTGGCCGTCATCGCCGACTTCACCCCGGCAGCCACCGCTGCCGCCGACACCTCCGAAAGGTGACTGATCATGGCCGTCGAGCTCGACCCTGCCCTGCTGGAGATCCTGGCCTGCCCGCAGTGCCACAGCACCCTGGCCGTGGACCACGACCGCGACGAGCTGGTGTGCTCCTCGCCGGAGTGTGCGCTGGCCTACCCGGTGCGCGACCAGATCCCGGTGCTGTTGATCGATGAGGCGCGACAGACCCGGTCATGAGCGTCTTCGACGACACCCGGCTGGACGACCCGGATGCGCTGACGACGGTCGACCCGACGCTGCGCCTGCTCGCCGAGGCAGGGCGCCGGGTCCGGATCGAGCACGATTCCGCCGGTGCAGCCCTGGCGGGCCTGCGCTCGAGTGACCGGCCCCGTGCCGTGGTTGCGGCCGGGCCGGAGGCGCGGCTGATCCGGGCGCTGCTGGAACCGGTCTGTCCGGTCCCGTTCGTGGCTTGGTCGGCCAGTGGGCTGCCCGGTTGGGTGGGCCCGTTGGACCTGGTGGTGCTGCTGGCGGCCGAGCAGGCCCCGGCCGAGCTGGTCGCGACCGCACGCGAAGCCGTACGGCGTGGGGCCTGGGTCGTGGTGGCCTGCGGTGACACCTCCCCGCTGGTGGACCATGCCGCATCCTCGGCCACCACCTTTCTGACGATGCGCACCGGCGACAACCTGGCCGCGGTGACGGTGATGATGTCGGCACTGCACCGGCTCGGACTGGGACCGGACGTCGACCCGGCACGGGTCGCCGACACCCTGGACGAGGTGGCGACGCAGTGTTCACCGCACGCCGATGTGGCGGCCAACCCGGCCAAGGACTTCGCGTTGTGCACCGCCGATGCACAGGTGCTGCTGTGGGGTGGGTCGACCCTGGCGGCCCGGGCGTCGCGCCGGATCGCCGAGGTGCTGCGGGCCGTCACCGGTCGCCCGGCGCTCGCCGCCGACGGTCCGGCCCTGCTGCCGGTGCTGGAATCGGTGACCGGCCGGGACCTGTTCGCCGACCCGTTCCTGGACGACGACCCGCAGCCGCGTCCGGTGCTGGTGGTGACCGCCGACCGGCTCGACGAGTCGTGGGTGCGGACCGCCCGGGGCGAGCTGGTGGCCACCGCTGAACGGCACGGTGTGCGGGTGGTGGAGGTGGTGGCCGAGGCCGGCGACGACCTGCAGCGGTACGCGGCGTTGCTCCAGCAGGGCAGGTACGGCGCGACCTATCTCGCGCTGGGACTGGGGCGCCAGCCCGTGGTCTGACGGAGTTCGATCAGGGGGTCGAACCGGTCGGCTCACTCCATCGCGGCCAGGTACTCCTCGCGGATCCTGTCCCCGACACTGGACCGCCACCGGTCCACCGCGGCCGTCCAGTCCTTCAGCGACTTGCGCCCGCGCAGCACCTCGCGCTGGGTGTCCAGGGCCCGGCGGTTCTCCGAGGCGCCGCGTCCACCCGCAGTCTCGGAGTACAGGCCGTTGGAGGCGTCCGACTCCCCGCCGGGCAGCACAGCGGTGAGGTATTCGTGTTGGCGTCGCACCGTGTCGCGATCTCCCGGGATGAACAGTTGGGCGCTCACCTGACAGCCATCGAG
>Ga0079226_10004561_pt1 | contig 10572 bp, 9 predicted proteins | sample Poulit2014_FD_76345 | JGI IMG/M metagenome (GOLD analysis project Ga0079226, IMG submission 76345) | Agricultural soil microbial communities from Georgia to study Nitrogen management - Poultry litter 2014 | ecosystem: Environmental > Terrestrial > Soil > Agricultural land | place: USA: Georgia...
TCTCGCGCGCGCTCCGCGAACGCCACGAGGAGGTACTGGTCCACACCGGCCAGCACTACTCCGAAACGATGTCCGAGGTCTTCTTCGACGAGCTCGACATCCCGACGCCGGAGTACAATCTCGGGGTGGGGTCTGGCACCCACGGCGAGCAGACCGGCCGAGTGGTGACGCGCTTTGGCGACCTCGTCGCCAGAGAAGACCCCGACGTCGTGGTGGTCTACGGCGATACGAACTCCACGATCGCGGGCGCGATCGTGGCCGCCAAAACCGACGCACAGCTCGCCCACGTCGAGGCGGGTCTCCGAAGCGATAACCGAGACATGCCCGAAGAACTCAATCGCGTGCTCACCGACCACGTCTCGGACCTGCTGTTTGCGCCCACCACGCGCGGCGTCGAAAACCTCGCGGCCGAAGGGATCGACGACGCCGCGCTCACGGGAGACGTGATGTACGACGCCATCCTGTGGGCGCGCTCGCGCGCGGCCGTTCGCTCTTCGGTGCTCGACGACCACGACCTCGAAGATGGGGAGTACGTCCTCGCAACCGTCCACCGGGCGGGCAACACCGACAATCGAGAGCGTCTCGAAGCCATCATGGCGGCGCTTGCCGACTGTGAGCGCGAAGTGGTCTTCCCGATCCATCCACGAACACGGGACTATCTCGACGACTACGGACTCCGCGAGGCGGTCGAGGACTCCTTGACTCTGATCGACCCGGTGGGATATCTAGATTTCGTCCGACTGCTCGATGGGGCCGAACGCGTCGCCACCGATTCCGGAGGCGTCCAAAAGGAGGCGTTTTTCCTCGACACACCCTGTATCACGCTGCGCGAGGAGACCGAATGGGTCGAAACCGTCGAGGCGGGCTGGAACACCCTCGTTGGAGCTGACGAGGACGCCATCACCCGTGAACTCGCTACACCGGTGTCGCTGTCGGACAAACCAGAACTCTACGGCGACGGCGACGCTGCCGAACGGATGGTGGCGATCATCGAAGAGGCCGTCGATGAGTGAGTTCGCACTCTGTCTCACTCACGACGTCGATAGGCCGTATAAGAACTATCAAGCGGTGTACGAGGCGATCCGCGAGCGCGATCTCGCTCGGCTGGGTGCGCTCAGGCCCGGCGACGACCCGTATTGGCAGTTCGAATCGCTGATGGATCTCGAAGGCGAGTTGGGCGTTCGCTCGGCGTTTTATTTCCTCTCCGAACCCGGACTCCGGGACCGCTCCCTCCGGCAGTGGCTCAGGCCGCGCTACTGGCTCGAACACTGCGGTCGATACGACATCGACGCCCCGCGGATGGCGCACATCATCGAGGCGCTCGACACGCGCGGCTGGGAGGTCGGGCTGCACGGCTCGTATGATTCCTACGACGACCGGGAACGGCTGCGCGTCGAAAAAGAGATGATCGAGGGCGTGGTGGGCCACAGCGTGCGGGGCGGTCGCCAGCACTTCTTGAACCGATCGTCCGAAACGTGGGATCACCACCGCGCCATCGGGCTGGAGTACGACAGTTCGCTCGGGTCGAGCACGGAATGTGGATTCGATCACGGCTACGAGCCGCTCTACCCTTTCGACGACGACTTTACTGTGTTTCCGCTGACGATAATGGAGGTCGCACTCGGCGGCGCGAACGGAACTCTCGACGAAGCGGCTGCATGGGCCGACTGCGAGCGATTGCTCGATGAAGCCGCCGCAAACGACGCCGTGATGACGGTGCTCTGGCATCCCCGCTACGTCGGTCCGGATTTTCCCGGCTATCGGGATCTGTACCGACGCCTCATCGAGCGCGCACTAGAGATGGGCGCATGGGTCGGCCCGCCGGGTGCGTATCTCGATCGAGGCGAACCGGATCACGAAACCCCCGTCTCGGACGCTTCGACGAGCGCCACCGACTGACGGATCGAAATCGGTCCAAAGGGAAACTCTTTATCGGACCGCCGGAGTGAAATACACCAATGACGAACCGTCGTACTCCCCACAGACAGTCATGAAAATCGAACGACTCGACCGCGACGACTGGGACGCCGGACTGCCGAGCAGCGGATTCGAGGTGTTTCATACCGCCGCCGCACTCGATACACTCGACCGCCACGCGACGGGTGACCTCATCCGGATCGGCGGGTATCGTGGCGACCAACTCGTCGGAATGATCCCCGTGTTCGTTCGCCATGTTGCCGGTTTCCGGGTGATTTCGTCGCCGCCGCCCGGGATGAGTGTCCCGGGACTCGGGCCACTCGTGATGCCGACGAGTCCGAAGCAGCGAAAAAAGGAAAAGGTGAACCGCGAGTTCACCGCTGGTGTACTCGACGCGCTTTCCGCCGATTCTCGTCGAACACTCGTTCGCTTCGTCGGTCATCCCGCCTATACCGACCCGCGACCGTACCAGTGGGAGGATTTTTCGGTCGATCCCACCTTTACCTATCGCCTTTCCACCGACGATCGCTCGCCCGACGAGATCCTGAAGTCGTTCAGCCGGAGCCTCAGACGAGAGATCAACGACGCCGAGGACGGAGAGACAACGGTCGAACTCGGTGGTATCGACGGCGCGCGGACGGTTTTCGAGGATGTTGCCGCGCGCTACGCCGAACAGGACGAACACTTCGGGCCCACGTGGGCGTACGTCCGCGACCTCGTGACGAATCTCGACGAGCGTTCTCGGGTGTACGTCGCGCGCGAGGACGGCGAGTATCGGGGCGGGATCATCGTGCTCTATTCGAACGACGCGGCCTACTACTGGCTCGGCGGCGCGCGCTCGGGGGACAATTCGGGAATCAACAGCCTGCTTCACTGGCGGGTTATCGAGGACCTCGCTACCGATTCACCTGTCGGATCGGTAGGTGAATACGACCTCGTGGGCGCGAACACCGAACACCTCTGTCGGTACAAGGCCAAATTCGGGGCGGAACTCGCGCCGTACTACACCATCGAATCCGGCGGACCGGCGATGGCGGCAGCGAAGGAGGGCTATGGGGTGGCGAACGCGGTTCTCGATAGGTTGTTCGGATAGTTCTGGAGGTATATCGGTTCTCGCTGGATTTTCGTTCCGATCTCACCCAGAGTCGTCTACCTTCACGGACGTAACGAGGGCCGGCGGATCGGGTGCTCCACATCGCCGCTCGTGTCGTGGACAAGGACGAGCGCCTCGAAGCCGTCGCGGCGGACTACGACCTCGCCGCCATCCATCACGCGCTCGCGTACGACGACGACCATCCCGAGGAGATGCAGGAGTGGCGGGAGCGAAAACGCGACGCTGGCCGGCGTGCCGCGGAGATTCGTCTCACGAGAGGTCCTCGATGAACCGTTCCGGAATCCGACCTTTGAATCGTGGCGGTATCCGCTCGACGAGCCACTCCGCGGCGTCCACGAGCGGCTTTCGACAGAGCGTGTAGACCGCCGAGACGGCCACCAACGCGAGCACGGCGGTTCGTGCGGGCTTTCGATAAACCAGCACCGACGGAACGGCGAGACAAACCGCCAGCAGCAGGTCCTCGGGCGCGCCATCGTAGCGGATCCATCGGCGCGAGCGTATCCACTCGTCCCGAAAATGGTTGTAGACCGCCCGCTCGGAAGTGCCCTGCCACGGCCGGAGTTCGAGCCCGCCGCCGATGGCGTCCGACGTGGAGTGAAACGCGGCCGCGAAGAGGAACACTGCGAGCGCGACGGTTATCGGTCCCGTGGCAAGGAGAGAAATACCGACCGCGACGGCCGCGGCGACCGAATAATACACCGGGAAGTGGAGCGTTTTGCGGTGGTCGGCATAGAGGTCGAGGTCGGGGAACACGCCGCCGACGACGCCGGCAGCGAAGGCGACCGGGGCGTACTCCGGCGCGAAAAAGAGCGTGGGGATCGCGAGCACGGCCCCGAACAGGGCGTGCGTGGTAGCCATCATGTACCCTCCAATCGGGCCGCCAGAGGAAAATACGTATCGCACAGACATCGATAGCCGACGACGAAATGCCGTGAACCGACCGTCGGCACAGCCACACGAGTGGGTTCGCGTACCGCGCGACCTATCACGATCGCCGCCGACACTGGAGACATGCGCGACGTCACGACGGTTGCCGAACGAACCGGGGTGGCGCTCCGATGAACGGACGGACGCTCTATGACTGGTGGAGCCAACACGGGGAGTTGTTCGACCGACTCTACGACATCGCCTTCCTCGGCCGCGAGCGCGAGTTCCGCGAGCGATCGGTCGAATCACTGTCGCTTGCGGACGGTGAATGCGTGCTGGAACTCGGCTGTGGACCGGGAAATTCCTTCGCAGAGCTTCGCGCCCGCGTTGGAGAATCCGGGCGCGTCGTCGGTGTGGATTACAGCGCCGGTATGGCGAAGCGTGCTGGCGAAGAAATCAGAAGATCGGGCTGGCGGAACGTCCACGCACTGTGTGGCGATTCGGGCCGTCTCGCCGTCCCGGATGAATCGGTCGATGCCGTCTACGCTTCGATGACCCTCAGCGCGATGGCGAACCCACGGCGGGCGCTCGATGCGGCCCATCGAGCTATGCGTCCCGGCGGACGGCTCGTCGTGCTCGATGCACAGCCGTTCCAAACCGTGCCGCTGACGCTGCTCAACCCTACCATCATCCCGGTTGCAAAACGAGCCACCGACTGGAACCCCGAAACGGATCTCCCGAGCGCGCTCGCAGAGCGCTTCGAATCGGTCGCCGTGGAGACGTTTTTCGGCGGCGTGATCCTCATCGCCGTCGCGCAGCGAGCGGAATGAACCCGTCACGGTACTCGCGGGTCGTGTTTCGGAAAGGCGGACAGTATTTCACTGTCGGCGGGCCAACTGCTATTCGAAGGCATCAGACCATATGTACGATACCATACTGATTCCGACCGACGGCAGCGAGAGCGCGACGGTCGCGGCGCGCTACGGGATCGGTCTCGCGGACGCCTTCGACGGCGAAGTCGTGTTCGTGAGCGTCGTCAACGACGGTTCGACCGGCGGGCTGCCGGGCATCGGCTCGCTGGCGGCCGACCAGCGCGCAGTGCTCGAAGACGAAGCCAGAGAGGCGCTCGAAACCCTCGAATCGCTCGCCACGGAGGCGTCGGTTCCCGCTCGGACGGCGCTCGAAACGGGCGTTCCCCACGAGACGATCCTCTCGTTTGCCGAAGACAGCGACCTGCTCGTGATGGGAACCCATGGCCGAACGGGTCTCGACCGCTATCTCGTCGGCAGCGTGACCGAACGCATCGTCAGAGCGAGCCAAACCCCCGTACTCACCACGCATCCCGATTCTCCCGAACGCTCGTCGTACGAGAACGTCCTCATCCCCACCGACGGCAGCGACGCCGCGAACGCCGCGGTCGACCACGGTCTCGCCATCGCGGAGCAATACGGCGCGACGGTCCATGCGCTTTCAGTTGTCGATCTCAGTTCGCTTGCAGGCTCGTACGATATCGGTCCCGAGGCGGCGACCGTCATCGACACGATGACAGAGACCTGCGAACGCGCCACCGAAACGATCGTCGACCGCGCCGACGGGCGCGATGTCGAGGTCGTCACCGAAGTCATGCAGGGAACTCCCTATCGGTCGATCACGAACTACGCCGAGAGTGCCGAGATCGACCTCATCACGATGGGGACCCACGGCCGAACGGGTCTCGACCGGTATCTCGTCGGCAGCGTGACGGCGCGCGTCGTCAGGATGAGTTCGACGCCGGTGTTGACGGCACAGTAATTAGGGGTCGGGGGCGGCCGCGTCGCGGCGCACCGACGGAGCCTCGCCACGCGAGAGACCGGCAACCGCCGCCGCGCCGCCGGGTTCGGTGGCGAGGTCGACGATGATTCGGGTGAGATTCGCCATTCCGGCGACGTAGGCGTCGCGTTTTTGCGCCCACCGTTCGGCGAGCGAGTCGTCTTCGAGGATTTTACACGCCCGGTCGAGGACGGCTTCGAAGGAGGCGATGTTGTAGATCAGCCCCTCCTTTTCGAGTTCGATGAAGTTGCCCATGTCCGAGTCGCCGACGAAGGAGTTCGAACGAATGGCGGGCGTGCCGAGCAGTGCGGCTTCAGTCACCATCGTCTGGGTGTCGGCCACGAGCAGGGACGCCTCGGCGAGCGCGTCGTGGAGCAATCCCGGATGGAGGTCGAAGGGCTTGGCGTCGATCCCCGTAAAGTCCATGTCGTGGCCCTCGTCGGAGACGAAGACCGTGGCGCGCTCGGCGAGATGTGTTATCAACCGCCGGCGATCAGTCGAACTGATCCCGGATTGACTCACGTCGTGATGGGAGCCGAAGGCGTTGAACCGACAGATGACGTATCGCTCGTCGGGACCGACACCGAGGCGCTCGCGGATGTCGTTTCGGGGCGTGAACACGTCTGGATGGAGATAAGCGGATTCTTTGAACCCTTGAAAGCGATAGTGGTCGGGTCCCAGATCTTTACCGAAAGCGGCGGGCGTGACGATCGTATCGGCAAAGGGCCGCGAGATCGCGTGGTCGAGCGAGGTCGGCTCGGAATCGAGGATAAGCGTCACGGGCGTACGCGAGAGCGCGCCGGCGTGGGCGGCGTAGGCTCCCATCCCGAAGATCGAATCCGGGTCGTAGCGCCGCGTCAGACGGAGGATGGAGAGATAATGGCGCGGGAGCTGACACACTAGCGACCATTTCGAGGTGTCGAGGTGGCCGTAGAGACGATAGGGGAGGTCGTGATAGTCGAGAAGTTGTTTGGTACACCCGTAGTCGCGGGCGAGAATCAGAACGTCGTGGCCGCCGGTTTCGAGCGTTTTAACGGCGTGTTTGTAGAGATGAACGTGAGCGGGGGTGTTCGTAAAAAAGAGGTGATTCATGTCCGGTTGGTTGCCACGATGGTCCCGATGCTTCTAAACACGTCGGTCGAACGATCCCGAACGTGAAACTAGTCAGCGGGTGTCGTGGTCGGATCGACGATGGACGAACGAGCCGTTAGGGCTATACCACAGGCCGACCCGTGTCGAACTGACGCGATACATCGCCAATCAAAACATGACACGAACGATACGAACGCTGGCGGTAGCGGTGGTGGTATTGCTTTCGACGGTCACCGGTGTGGTCGCCCTCGGCGGGTCGGCGGCGGCACTCGATGCCGGTGCGGCGTCGACGTATCCCGGGACGCCGGGATCGAGCACGCTCGGCACGTTCGTCTACGTCGCCAGACCCGGCGACGCGGTGGCCGAGGACGGTATCAAAACGATCACGCTCCATTCCGATTCCGGGAGCTTTGCGAACGTCACCGACGACGACATCTTCATCGCGGTCCGTGGCGGCAAGCGGATCGAGATCTCGAATCAGAACAGTTCGATCGTGGACGTACAAGGGGTCAACGTCTCGTCGAGTCGCGGCGGCAACGAACTCACGATCACGCTCCCACGACCGGTCAGGCCGCGCTTTGCCTCGGACAGCCCGAACACCGGTGCGGAGATCGCGGTCAAGGTGAACAACTTCACCACGCCGCCACAGCCCGGGAGCTACACGGTCAACGCCACGCTTGCGACCCCATCGGGGACCACCGACGGTCCCACCGCGACGAACTCCTATTCGCCGACCGCACCCACCCTTTCGCTGGAAAATCAGAGCGTCTCGCAGTTCGAGAGTTCGCAGTCGCTCAACGTCACGGCAGCGGTGCCCGGCGGGGGCTACATCGGACTGTTCACGCAAGCCCCCAACGGTTCGCCCGGCGAATTGATCGGAGCGACCAACGTCTCGACCAGTTCCGACCCACAGCAATATACCATCGATGTCGGCGATAACATCTCGAAAAGCCAGCCGATCATGGCGGTTCCGTACACCGAATCCGAAGGACGATCGGCATCGCTCCGGCAAGAACAGTCCTTCGAACCGTCGCAGGACGACCAACTCGTGGTCAACGGTGACCTCGTCAACGCCACCGCACAGGTCTCGACGCTCGATGTCGACGCGAAGGTGACGGCCGGCAACGAGTACGACCAGGGTGCAAAGCTGTACTTCACACAGGGCGCAGCGAGTACGAGCTACCGGATCAGCACGGTCTCGAACGGAAGTCTTGCCGACGGTGTCTCGCAGTTCGAGACGGCCGCCAACGGCACGGCGATCATCGATACGACGGATCTCGATAAAGGCCGGTACGCCATCACACGTGTCGATAACGGCTCGCTCGTGAGCCTCGATAACGACAGCACGACCGGTGCGGGTGACGACAGCTTCGTCGTCACCGGCCAGCAGATGACGACGACCGCCAACACGACAGCCGCCAACGGAACGAACGCGACGACGCAGGCCGGCACGACCGGGGCCACGACGACCGGAACCACCGCGACGACCGGCGACGCAGCAACCGAAACTGCTGCTGGGTCGAACGGCGGCGGGGCGACCCAAGCCGGGAGCAACGGAAGCAGTGCCAACGAAAGCGCCAACTCGAGCGGCGGCGAAACCGGATCGAGCGGCCCCGGATTCGGCGTCGGGATCGCCGTGGTTGCGCTTCTCGGTGCTGGATTGTTCGCACTCCGGCGACGCTGACCGCATAGCGAGCACGGCGGAGCGAATATCGGCCGGCGAACGTCGTTGCTTCGAAACCGTTGAATTGAAGTCGTCAACGGGCGGTCGTTATATCGATCAATGAAAAACCCGAGGAGAGATCCATGACGACACGCCGACGCAGTATATTCATGACCGCAGTGGTGGTCGTTTCGGCGCTCGCGGGCGCGAGTGTCATCGCCGGACCGGCCGCGGCGCTCGGTGCGAGTTCGGCCGCGCCGTTCCCGCATTCGCCGGGGACCACCGCCGAGACGTTTCCGGTTTCAGTCATCGCCCAACCGGGCGATGCGATCACGAAAAACCGCATGAAATCGATGACGATCAACTACGGTGCCGACAGCAATTTCGACGGTAACGTCAAAAACGTCTCCGCGGGAGATATTTCGGTATTCATCACGACCGAGAGCGGACAACGGCAGGTGGGTTCGGTGAAGGTCACAACCAAATCGAATGGGCGGGTCATGTTGGAATTCCAAAATCCGGTGCGCGTCGATGCGGGCGACCGGATCGTCGCCCGGATCGGCAACGTGACGAACCCCTCCACGACCGGTGATCACACGATCTCGGTGTCGACGACGGCGACCAACGGCGCTACCGACGGGCCGGTGACGGTCGGTTACAAAGTGGTGGCAACCGACCTCACCTTCCCGAACCAGAGCGCCTCGCAGTTCAGCGCGAACCAGACGGTCACCGTCTCCGGTGTGGTTCCGAACGCCGGCTACGTCGCGGTGTTCACGAAAACCGCAAACGGTTCGCGTGGGAAGTTGGTCGGCAACAGTGAACCGATCGTCGCAGAATACGACCAACGGAACTACACGGTGAACCTGAACGGAAAGGTAACCGAAAGCCAACCGCTCGTGGCGGTTGCGTATTACGAAACCAGCGGCGACACTCAATCCACCCGGCTCAACTCCACGTTCGACCCCAAACAGGACGAACCGGTGACGAACAATGGCGTGCTGGCGAACGCCACCGGCTACGTCACGACAGTGAACGCCGACGGCCGACTCACCGCCGGCAACGAATACGATCAGGGCGCACGGCTGTACTTCGCACAGGGCGCGGCGGACACGAGTTACCGGATCAGCGCCGTCGAAAACGGCAGCCTCGGCAAGACCGTCGAGCAGTTCGAGACGCGCGCGAACGGCACGGCGACGGTCGATACGTCGGAGTTCGGACAGGGCCAGTACGTCATCACGCGGATCGACAACGGTTCGGTCGTGAGTCTCGACAACGACAGCACGACCGGGATCCAGGACGATAGCTTCTTCATCACCGGCCAGCAGTTCACCCCGAACACGACGAGCGCGGCGGCCAACGGAACTGCCGGTGCCGCGGGCGGTAACGGTACCGCAGGTGGCGCGAACGCAAGTAGTGAGACGAACGCTACTAACGGCGCGAACGCAAGTACGGGCGGCAACGGGAGTGCCGGTGGAAACGGTAGCGCCGGTGGAAACGGAAGCAACAATGCGAGCGGCGGCGACTCCGGCGGTAGCGGGGCCGGCGGTCCCGGCTTCGGGGTCGTCGTTGCGGTGCTCGCCGTTCTCGGTGCGGCGCTGATCGCCGCCCGAAAACGCTGACGACGCGACTCGAAAACGAGTGGCGTCGGCGATCGATTTCGGTGGATGGATTTGCGTGCGGTGTTTTTTCACGACCAGAATGAGCGAGACTCAGATGCACCGGGCGGGCGTCGCCGGGCGTGTTCTCGGCGAGACGCTTCGATACGCGCGCGAACGCGACTACACCGGTTGGGATTACGGCGATGGAATGAGCAGTCGATTCCTCCAAGCGATCCCCGTCGACAACAAGTGGTTCAATATCGCGGTCCAAGAAACCATCAAGCGCGCACCGGTCAACGTCCGGCCGCTGTTCTTGGTCGAACAGCGCCGCAACTATCAGGGAACCGCGCTGTTTACGATGGCGAATCTCACCGCCCACGACAACGAACTCGCCGGGGCGGCCTACGACGACGAGGCGCACGCGCTCGCCGACTGGCTTATCGAAGAGCGTACGCCGGGCTATGCGGGATTCTGTGGCGCACATCGCCACGAGATCCAGCATCTCGATATCA
>Ga0079226_10004562_pt1 | contig 10571 bp, 14 predicted proteins | sample Poulit2014_FD_76345 | JGI IMG/M metagenome (GOLD analysis project Ga0079226, IMG submission 76345) | Agricultural soil microbial communities from Georgia to study Nitrogen management - Poultry litter 2014 | ecosystem: Environmental > Terrestrial > Soil > Agricultural land | place: USA: Georgia...
AGTAATAATACGTTCAATCAAATTAAAAGACCTGCCATGTAAGCAGACCTTTTAATATGTGATCAACCACGCCGATTGTGGAATATCACTTATTTTCTATTAAATCTTTATATTGTTCATATAAACCTTCTTTTTCCAGATAGGCTCTCTTATTTTTAATAAGTATCTTTTTACAAAATGATGTCCAAGCCCATATTATTAAAAACATAATAGGAATCATAATTATTGTAATTATTAATGTACTAGGGATAGATGAAGATTTAGCAATGATATAAATAACCCCTCCTATTACATAGATGGCATAATAATACAACATTACCAATCCAAATAAAGCAGTACAAAGTTGTCCCATTGCCCCAAACATAACAGCCTTCATTTTTTATTATCTAGCGTTTTACGAAAGGCATAATCTCTTTTTATTTCTAGAATAAATAACTTAAAAGGAAATATTAACTTTTCTAATAAAGCCATTATTATCAACATCTTTCTTAAAAATCTAGGCCAGCCATTCGGATTGAACAAATTCATTTAAACGACATTGTATCATATACAATTATCGCATTTAAAAGATAGGAAATAACCACTATAAATATTCCTTCAAATTTACTTATATTTCTTTTTCAGCTTTGGCACTATCTCTGGTAATGCATTTGATAATGCAATGTTGTGCTCTAATAGATTACTTGTTTTAGGATTTTCAATTGAATCGTAATCAATACTACTTGTTAATTCATCAATATACGGTATTTCATTTGGATTTGCGTGCGCTTGTTTAAATACGCAATAAAAACTGGTGATAATGCGAAGAAATATCTGTAAAGACTTATATACTTTTACACTCTTTTCTCTTCGTTCATACATTTGTAGAGTGCTTTAACACAATATAGTTTCAGTATTTTTTACAGCTGTGATTTTTATATGAATATTTTACTCTATCTCATCATTATCAAATTTAAAAGATACTTTATTAGATGTAGACGAAAATCCGGCATTTATAAATAGTTCATACTTATCAACGTCGTCCTCTACATCATAAAATAATGCACCGGATACTTCTTCCCCTACACCTACTTCACCTGGGGATTCCTCCAATGTAACATCTTCCCACATACTACCTCCTTCTACACCATCATCCACTACATCATCTGATAATTCCGCTGCTTCAAATATATCTTCAAATTCAGCCGGCTCATCCCCTATATTATTAACAGTCATATGTAAGACGGTATATTGTCCGAAAAAGGCATCTTCATCTTCAACTTGCTCAACAGAATCTAAGGTAATCTCAGTTATTGCAAAGTTAGTAGAAAGTGTTGCAGTATCACCAACACCCAAACCTAACTCATCTTCTCCCCATTCACCATGGGATGCTCCTTTATCTACCGTTTGAGGTTCATCTTGATTTTGACTTTCCGTATTATTTTCCTGCAAGTTCTCTTCCAGCTCATTCGATTCATTTGAATTTTCATCGTTTGAACTTTCATCATTAGCTGCGTTATTATCATCGCTACAAGCAATAAGAACGAATGACATTGCAAAAACGATGGCTAAAAGATAAATGTGTTTCTTCATAGTCTTATTCTCCCCCTTGTTGATTTGACACTTTACAAGTAGCATAACATTCAAACAATTGGTTTTCTATAAAAACTCCAAGTTTAATATTTAATGGAATCAATTTCATAATTGCCTTTTTTAAAAAAATCACATAAAAGCAGAATTTTACAACAATCGACTTTTTTTAATTTTTATGATATTGAATTGCTGTGTTCCATCCGGATTCACTCCACCTTCCGCAAGCAACACCTTAAAACTAGTTCCTCTGCCATCATCGAGCATAGCAAAGCTCCAAGTAATTAGCCAGGGTTTTCCTACAATGTTGAAAAAAACGAAATATCTTTTCTTCCGCGTTAATAGATAATTTGTCAATCTGGTTAAGTTTATTCATAAATTCTTTACGATACTTCTGAAGAATGGCCTGAACAAGATCCTGTTTATTAGAGAAATGATAATGAATAGTCGCTTTTTTTATACCAATTCTCTCAGCAATATCCGCATAACTGATTACTGGATAGTTCAATGCTTATTTGGTGGCTTTTTACCATGGTCACTAGCTTGCCGACGTTGCCAGTGTTGTATTTTTCTAAGCAGGCTATAAGATATTTGAATTTCATTTTCTCCTAGAGAACTTCCAGGTTTTGAACGCATCCAAATCGATTTAGAAAACGCAATGAGTTGATCAGGGTATACGCTGCGATGTCCAATAATGATGTATGCTGCCAGACAAGCACCCACAATGTACACCCCTATGGAACTGCCAAACAACTCTATTCCCATAAACACAGACGCTATCGGTGTATTCGATGCAGCAGCTACAACGGCAACCATGCCAACACATGCACCAAGGGCCGGATCAACATTGAGTATACCAGCAAAGACATTACCTGATAACGCCCCTATTACAAACTGTGGTGTAACAATCCCTCCATAAAACCCTGATCCCAACGTAATCGCAACCAGTAATGCTTTCCAAAAGAAAGCAAAAAGTGGAATACTTTCACCTTCTAATGCAGCATCCATAATCGGTAAGCTTAGACCAAGGTAATCTATAGGTATGAACAATATGAAAACGGATAACACTCCTCCACCAATTACAGGCATCATTGGACGCCATATGTGAAAGCGTTGTTGTATATAACTAAAAAACAGACGTACCTCTTCAAACAATTCAATAAACAGTAACGCAACGAGTCCACATAAAATACCTATGATAATTATTTTCACAAACAAAAGCTCCGAGAAATCTGATACAATTTCAAATGGATAATACGTATAAGTGATCCCCCAAAACTTACTTATTTGGTAAGAAGTTATTCCGGCAATTACACCTGGAAATAAATAGTCATGACGTATTCTCCCAATAGTCAGCACTTCTACACCATATATTGCTCCAGCTATTGGTGTCCCAAAAACGCTCGCAAAACCCGCGCTGACCCCACATGCAATTAACTTCTTTTGAAGTTCAGGATCCAAATGAATGAGTTGGCCTAACCATGAAGCAAGCGTGCCCCCAATATGTGACCCTGGTCCTTCCTTCCCTGCAGAACCGCCCGATGCAAGAGTAATAATGGCTGCTAATGGTTTTACCGGCAACGTTCTTATCGGCAACATCCCATGTTGTTTATGAATTGCCGCAATCACCGAATCCTCTTTCCCACCCTTTTTCTTCCGGTAACCGTAGTAAATAAGTAAGCCGTTCAAGAGACCTCCAAGAGGTAACATCAGAAGTTGCAACCAGAGTGGAATATCTTCTGTCTGATTCATCGAATAAACCAATAACTGCAGAAATAAACTCACCCCAGTTCCAACCAACACTCCAGTTAATGACGCCAAAAAAAGCCACCGTACCAAGGTAGCCAACATAACAAATGGTTCGATATAATTTATACGGAACAAATTGCATCATCTCCAAAGTCCTTATCATAATAAGCATAGCACTAACTGTGGAGCTTGTCACTAACTGGAACTTTCTCATGATTCACAAAGATAAACTTAGTAGACCAATTATTTCTGTTTCGCGCCCGATTATGTAAGACTTGTTTTCATTACTCAAATAAGTCAACTGGAAGACAAGCTGCTAATGTTGATAGGTCCCACAAACTTCAAATGAATGCTTAATAATCACTAACAGTCCAAAACATGGTTTTCCTTCAGAATTCTCTCCGTACCCATATATTACAGAGACTAAAAAAATAAATAAACCTGGAAAATCAGATTAAAAAACCAACTTTCCAGGTTATAGATTGATCACAATCTTCATTTATTAATCTTTGAATAACAATGCTTTACTGTTTGGATATGTCGGGAATTGATTCATGGGTATGGTCCAATCTTGCTCCGGTACAGTAAATTCATATTTATTAACCAAGTGATTAGAAAAAGCACGCATGCTGTGAAGCGTAATCCATTCCCCGGCACAGCGATGCATCTCCGTAAACTTCCCTCCTCCTTGTGCAATCATTTCATATTGTTCTTCATATGAAATATCTTTTGCTTTACCGACGTATCGCTCGAGATCAAATTGCTCCGGAGAAGCGAAGGTACGATCATCATGGTTGCTTCCATAAAGATCCAATACAACCCAACTATCTTTTGGAATGTAGTATCCGTTAATTTCCACATCATTTACAGCAATTGCCGGCAGCATCGGGAAAAACGGATAATAACGACGCATTTCTTGAATGAAAGAATCTTGCAAGTGATCAAAATCAGTTTTTAACTTATCATAAACATCCTTTTCAGCAAAAAGCGCGTGCCCCATTAAGGCCATCCAAACCGTTAATGCAACAGTGGGACGAATGATATTCAGCAATTCAACAGCTGCTACTTCTACTGGTAACAATTCCCCGTCATAATCTGTCGCATTTGCGAAGACATATAAAGCAAGATCTTCTTTTCCCGGCACTGGATTTTTTCGTGCTTCTTTGATAAGATCTTGCGCCCACTGTTCTGAATGATTTCGATCTGTAATCCCTCTTATGTGGTCGGCAGGGGATGTAACCGCGCCGCTAATCATGGAGATTTGGTTATGCGCAAGTTTTTCCAGCGATTTCGAATCATAATTTTCTAAATTAATGCCAGACCATTCACAGATGGACGTAAATAAAACTCTATTTGCTAGATCAAATAATTCAAATTCGCCATGTTGCTTATCTAATTCCTCTGTTAGATTTTTATTCAATATTTTACGATAATTCTCCATTCTTTCAGGCGTCATTAAATCCATGAAATAGTTCTTACGATGATGGTGCTTTTTACCATCTAAAGTCTGTACTCCCCCTTCGCCAAATAAAGTTTTTAAGACTGGTTCTGGCATTGCACCTTCACGTTTAAAATTTTCTGGATTGTAAAATTTGCGAGCTGCTTCTTCACCATAAATCACAGTGATATCTTTAGTTAAAAATTCAGCTTTTACTACTGGAGCATTAACATCCTCGCGAAGCTCTCTTAAAAGATTATATCCTTTATTGATTAATTCCTTCGTCTCATTCAGTTTTATTTTAGTCTTTGGTATCTGTTTCATTGCTAATCCCCTTTCTACCACAAACAATATTATTTCAATTCAATCTTACTTTTAGTCAAACTCTTCGTATACATTTGGGTGTTGTCCTTCGACCCTTCCAAGCTCCCCTTTATCCACTTTATCGATTTGCTTCATATTTTCATTGTTTAGTTCAAAATCGAATATGTCTATATTTTCTTTTTGTGCTGGGAAGATGATGCTTTGACAATTTTTAATTCACGTCCTAAGGGACCCCAAGCTTCTGATACAATGCCACGCTTTTTATTCTCTCCTACCAGCTCTTTATTATTAAAATATGGATGGTTTTCAATTTGGTTAGTGACAGAAGTAACTCCTGTTTTTTCAATAATAAGGTCAAGATGTTCTGATAAAAAGTTAGATACGCCTATTGCTTTAAACAAACCAAATCTCTATGCATCCACTAAATCCCGATGACAAAGTACTTCCGTCATTTAATAGCATGGACATTATATTATTCATTTTATTTATGCTTCTTGTTCATTTTTTGTATTCAATTTCTACTGACAATCCATTTGTTATGATTCCCTAATGTAAGGAGTAATTAAACGTTTTATATAGCATTGTGAACAAAATTTGAACTTGCTGTAACTGATAAATTAAATAATCCAGTTTTCAATAAATAAGATAAAAACGAAGAGTGTAAAAAGCGCAAAATAGAACAAAGTAAAAATCGATAAAAGGAAAAAGAAAGAGGTTATCTATAATGGGTAAAACATGGTTAGTTAAATTGGGCGTACTATTCTCGCTTTCACCTTTATTAACTGCTTGTGAATAAAGGTGAACCTAATAATGATAGAAATGACCAAGACACAGAGAATATTAATAATATAGATGTTCCTAACAATAATAAAAAGCCATTAACATATAATGGAGAGAACAGGCAGGTGGAATTGGCTCATTCTTTATACGTAAGTGGAGTGCCCATCAAATAAACATGGATGAGCTCCAACTCGAATCAACGAAGGAAACTTTTACAATTCATAAATCGAACAAACCTAATAACCACTTACTGAGAAGTATACAAAATGAGTAAATTAACGGAATTCCGTGCAGGTGGTAAAGACCCTAACAACGGTATATATATATTGAATTTGGCGAGACGGGAAGTAACGTACAGACCTCGAGCAAATCGAATTACAGGCGAGAGATACTTTTACTGAAACAACTAATCCAAAACGAATATGGAGAAGTAAACGTGACCTCTCCCGACAACATCCACAAAAACGATAATTGAGGTCCTGATATTGTGCTATATGGCGTTCACGGCATTCACTATCCTTGCAAGCGCCATGCAGCTAATTGATCAGATTGACTCCTTCTGCTTTTAAGCGTTTAGACAATTCCACAGAATTATAAAGGAATTTTTTATTGCATGAGACTAAAATATAGGTTTTGATAATTATTAATTTTCAAATTTAATTAATGCAACGCCGGTGTAAAAATCATGAATATAATTCCTCGAATAATGGATTATTCAAATGAACCACTTGTTTAATTTCTACATTTATCTCTTCTCTATATTTTTTATTGCCTTCAAGTGTACTTGAAAGACTATCATAAAGGATAACCTAGTGAAGGAGGTTACCAAATGACTACTCTATCCGATGAATTACTCCTTGAAACCTATAATCAAGCAGTAAAATTGAATTTAAGTATAGATTTCAGAGAACTACTGGTACAGGAGATTAGAAGTCGAGGTTTGGTTATTTGATTGTTTTACTTTCCATTTCTGTATCAATAGTTTTAATGCAAATGTTATTTTTAAAAAATTTACCCTTGCCTTCAAGTATACTTGAAGGCTTATCATAAAGGTATCACAAATCAAGGAGGTCATAGAAATGGGTAAATTTGATACACTAAAAAATAAAGTTGTCGTTATTGCCGGAGGGGGTAAAAACCTTGGGGCTTTGGTTAGCAAAAATTATGCAAGTGAGGGAGCCAAGGTTGTTATCCACTATCATAGTGCCTCCTCAAAAGGGAAGGCCGAACAAACTGTAAAGGATATTCAAAGTAAGGGGGGCGAAGCAACTCTCTTCAGTGGTGATTTGACTCATGCCAATAAAGTGGTCGAGCTGTTCGATTATGCAGTGAGTCAATATGGGAACATCGATATTGCTGTGAATACTGCTGGAAAAGTTCTTCGGAAGCCGATTGTAGAAACTTCTGAAGAAGAATACGATAGCATGCAGGATATTAATGCGAAAGCTGCCTACTTTTTTATTAAAGAAGCCGCCAAACATATGAATGACAACGGAAAGATTATCACAATCGTCACAGCATTATTGGCTGCATATACAGATGGGTATTCAACCTATGCAGGTTTAAAAGCACCTGTTGAACATTTTACACGGGCAGCTGCAGCAGAATTAATGCCCCGGGGAATTTCAGTTAATAATATCGCCCCTGGACCAATGGATACACCTTTCTTTTATCCTGAGGAAACAGATGAAAGAGTGGCCTTTCATAAATCACAGGCCCTTCATAACCAGTTAACGCAAATCGAAGATATCGCTCCGATTATTCAATTTTTAACAACAAATGGCTGGTGGATTAACGGCCAGACCATCTTTGCCAATGGAGGCTATACCACACGCTAAAAAAGGAGGACAGGTTTCATGCATAGTTTTTTTGCAGTAATTTCTTCATCATCGGCCACAATTTCTATTTTAGACCAACATGGTACTGTTGAGGCTGAACGTAAAATCGACATTGCACGACAGTCTCTTGTCAGAGATTTTACTGAGAAAATGATTGATCTATCCCACGAACAGGAGCTTTATCATAATGACATTTCTGCCATAGGCGTCATTGCAGATCCAACTAGGGATCTTGGATGGGATTCAGAACAGCAATTTAAGCAAGACCTGGAGGCATCTTTTGGTTTTCCGGCAATTGTTGGTTTGAATGAGAATGAGGTCAAAAGTGAACTAGTATCATTGGCTTCAGAAACAAAATAATCAATACCTAAAAGGGCGGAAAAAACTTATGGTTTTGTCCGCCCTTCAGTTTAATCAGCAGGTTCTTTCAACATTTTCATTTTGAGTTTCAATTTTTCTAAAGCCTCATCAATATCCTTTTTTTGTTTTTGTAACTTTTTTTGATGTCCTTCAAAAATACCTATTCGTTCCTGAAGAGTTTCCTCACCTCGCATATGCAAATGGGCAACGTGGCGTAACGTTTCTATGGACATGCCCGTTTCTCGCATACATCCAATCAATTCAAGCCAAAATAGATCTTCCTCTTCAAAAACACGGTAACCTTTTGAATCACGCCCAACAAACGGAAGTAATCCTTCATCATCGTAATAACGAATAGTTGAGGGAGGCAACGATACACGTTCTGCGGCATTTTTAATAGTAATCATATTTCACACTCCTTTGTAACTCAGAGAATCCAATACTCGTTATTGTAAACTTTAATAAAAGTACAATAATTGATTGGCTCGTTTACAATATATTTTATCATAAAAAGTAAAGTTGTAATGATTCAATACAAACATAAGCAATTATCTATTTTCATGCATTTATTGATAGGGGGATGCAACTTTTTGTGACACCCTTCCCCCCAATTTACTACACATATCGTATCCGTTTGCTTTGTAATTCTCGTTGTATCTTGATTATTTAAGCTACCACGTCCGCTTCCAAATTATCGTTTTTTATTTTCATATATTTACTTTGTCGATTCTGCGAGCCTCCCCATAAATTGGTGTATGTATTTTCCAAACAATAAAATAATTAATCATCCATCCAACCCCAAAACCTGCAAGAATTGCCCCTTCCCTGACCTATCCAAGATTACCTAATAAAAATAGACAAAGCAATGCAGATACATTCACATGCGTTATATCAAAATACATTTTAAGGGTCGGAAACTTTCCTGTTTTATTAGCAATAATCCTTGTCAATCCTTCATATGGCTGTGGAAATAAATTTGCGGGCATATAAATGAAAATACCAAGTGCTACTAAAACAGTACCTACGATTAAATAAATGATTTGTACTGGATAATACGTTGTATCAGACAGAATTTGCAATATCCAAATTGTAAAATCAATGAAATATCCAAATAAAACAGCTGTGACTAACTGAAGCAACATTAAAAGTGATCATAATACACTTTAGTTTTATTAAAATTTTGTCTTGACAATGAGTTTCACTTTATCATACACGACGCTTCCATAGTTGTGCTTTCAAAAAGATTATTGTAGCTGTATTTTTCTAATGTTCCGTCTTTTTATACAATGCTTTTATTAGACGACACTCATTTCCTTAATCATCTTTTTTACTTGATTCGCCCCTTTAACTTTCACTTCCAAACATGATGATATTTTGATTTCATAGTTATTTTGCTGAATTGCTTCTCTTAGTTCATTTATTGAGTCACATTCAGGAAATATATTTAGGATAGATCCATACTGTAATTGCTGATGCGTATCGCTACCACCCACTACTGGAATCTTATATACATTAGCAAACTTATGAACTCTTTTTTCCATCTCTAATCCATCTGAAAAAAGATCTTTTCCATTTAAATCATACGCATCAAATTGTTTTAATACAGAAAGCTCATGATGATGCCACGGTGTTGACTTTCTTAAAGGGTGGGCACCAATTTTTATAACATTAAAATCACTTAGTAAATCAATTAAGTCTTGTACTGGAATAAAAGCCTCCTTGTCATGATATGGAAGTAGAAGATGTGATATGGTTAATATATCGTCTCGAGAGCCAATGACTAGAAAATGTCCATTTTCTTTTACGTCCACTTCTAATCCACAAAATACTTTCAATCCTTCAATTTTATAATGATCTTTTTCATATGGATAGGTTTCTTTGAGCATTTCATATAACTCGAAAATATTTGTAGAGTTAAAATGCTCTGTAATTGCTAAGGCTGTAAGGCCACTAGCCTTCGCTTCATTCATTTTCTCTTTAAACTCCTCTAAAGAAATATGAAGTTTTTTTGATAAATTAGCATGTGTATGAAAATCGATTTGCATCATAAATTCTCCTTTTAATATCGTTATTTCTTAGAATGGATAAGTCGCACCAAACCATAAGATAAGTAAAATAATAAGCGTTTGTACAATAATGAATTGATAATCTTCCTTTTTGAATCTTAAATAGGCTAACTTCTGTTTCTTTGCTTCAGGATTATGAAGAGAATACGAGAATCCTCGTACTTCTAGTGCTTCTACTGTAAGTCGCGTTCTTTTTGCTACATTAAGCATCAACGGATAAAATGACTGAATAATTACTTTTATATAATAATAAATAATCCGCCATTTTAGAAAGCCATGTTTTTCAGGAGTCTTACCTCGTAATCTATAAGATTGAAAGATTTGATGATACTCATCCAGTAGAATTGGCAGCATGCGGAATGCATACGATACTGCAAAGCTAAATTGTGCTGGTAATCCTAAGCTTAATAAACCATCACTTAACTTTTCTGGACTCATACTTGCAAA
>Ga0079226_10004563_pt1 | contig 10571 bp, 2 predicted proteins | sample Poulit2014_FD_76345 | JGI IMG/M metagenome (GOLD analysis project Ga0079226, IMG submission 76345) | Agricultural soil microbial communities from Georgia to study Nitrogen management - Poultry litter 2014 | ecosystem: Environmental > Terrestrial > Soil > Agricultural land | place: USA: Georgia...
ACTTTTTTGCCCAAGGCTTCTTCTATGGCTTCCTTGTAGATAGCAAGCTGGGTTTTGTAGGCATCTTCTCTTTTTATCCTATCGGTCTTAAAGTCGATTAGGATTATTTCCTCATCTTTTTCAAAAATTAGGTCGATTTGACCATTTACATAGTATCCGTCATAGGCCATTAGGAAGGATTCCTCACTTCTTTTGGAAAATTTGCCTTCAATTAATTCCTTTATAAGGTCATTTTCATAAAAGCTTAAAAGTTTATCAACATCTATTAGGTCTTTAATTGTCTTATCAAAGATTTTTTTATCAATTAGCCTATCTATTTCATCAAGCAAGGTCTCTTCGGTATAGGTCTTCATAGGAAGTTTTTGGAAGACTTTGTGGATTAGGCTTCCCTTTTCTGTTGGACTGTAGGTTTTTTCCTTTTCTAAAAAACTTGGTTTTTTAAAGGAAATATTCTGGCTAAATCCTTCTACATCAAAACTTTGGTAACCTTCACTTTCCTTATTAAAGTCCTTGGCAAGCTCTGTTACTGATTTTTTAAGACTTTTACCTATATCTTCATTACCTTGGTAGGAAAATTCTAACTTAGTTGATATTTCCTTATAAATATCTGGATTAGCCTTTTCATTTAAGAGGTCATAGAGGTTTTCATTTTGGTTTTCCCCTAGGTCATAGGCTTCTTCTATAAAATCAAATCCAATCCTTCTATCAAAAGCAGATTCTTTTTTAATACCTGTAAAAAATTCACTAGTAATATTATCAAAAGATAGGGCCGCCAAAATCCATTCTAGGTGGGAGTTTAACTTGAGGTAGGATTCATTTTTGTAGATTTTTTCACTGGCCTTGCTCGTTTTATCAAAGTTTCCTGTTATATAAAGCCTTTCTTCTGCACGAGTTAGGGCCACATAGAGGATTCTCATCTCCTCTTTTTTATCATCTTCCCTGGATTTTTCTATAATTAGCTTTCTATTAATATTTGGAATTTTTATTTTATTTTCATAGTCAGCTACATTTATACCAATTCCTATTTTTTCATCAAAAATTATAGGGTTTACCTGCTTGTTAAAGCGTTTATCAGCCCCTGCTAGGATTACTATCTTAAATTCAAGACCCTTGGACTTATGGACTGTCATTATCCTAACTAAATCTTCCCCCTCTGATAGGTCACGACTTGGGCTTATGGAGTCAGACCTAGTTTGCTCTAGATTGGTAAAGAAATTTACAAAGCCGTAAAGACCGTTGTCGTTTGATGCATCATAATCTGCCATTAACTCTATTACAGAGTCTATATTATTTATCCTATCTTCTGCGAGATCCCTTGCTAATAGAAAATCATAAAGTCCAGATTTTTCAAAAAGATAGTTGGCAAAGTCATATAAATTTAGTATCGCAAGCTTATCTTTTAAATCTTCTATGAGGGCTTTAAAATTATTTATCTTCTCACCAAGTGCATCTTCCTTATCATAATCTTCAAAGGCCTCATAAAACTTATAGGAGTCCGATGATAATTTGATTTTGGCCAGGTCATCTTCATCTATATCAAAGATTACCGACCTTAAAACTGCCATCAAGACTAGGTCGTCGTTGGGATTTGTTAGATACTTAAGTAAATTTATAAAAAAACCTACCTCACTTGCCTGGGTTGATACCTTGGAAATATCATTAAAATAAGGAATATCAGCCTTTTTGAAAGCTTCTTCATACTTATAGGACTCGGTTCCATTTCTTAATAGAATGGCTATATCACGGTACTCATAGCCTTCTGCTAAAAGATTTCCTATAAGCTTTGTCAAATAGACTTCTTCTTTAACCTTTGGGCCAAGGACCTTAACTCCAACCCTAGCTGAATCTAAAAGGTCTTTTTCTTCCTTGCCGTAGTTTAACCTGTGACCTCCCTTTTTGTAGTCGATATCTGCCGTATCCTTAGTCATTAGCCTATCAAAGATATAGTTATTAAAGTCAAGGATTAGCTTATCTGTCCTAAAGTTTTCGTTTAGGTTTACTCTCATAGAGTCTTCGTCTTTTTCATAGCTTTCAAGTTTTTCTATAAATAGGTCAGGCCTTGCCCTCCTAAAACCGTAAATTGATTGTTTGACGTCTCCTACAAAAAATAGGTTTCTCTCGCCCTTAAGCTTATCTACAATATAGTTTTGGATTTCATTAGAATCCTGGTATTCATCAAAGAAAATATACCTATACTTAGTTTTTAGTTTTTCTCTGGCAGTTTCATTTGCTAAAAGCTTGATAAATTCATGCTCTAGGTCATTAAAGTCTAGGTAATCTTTGGCGGCTTTTTTCTTATCAAAGCTATCTTTAAAATCAAAAGTCAGCTTATAAAGCTTATCAAAGAGGATTTCTTCCCTATTCTTTATAAAGTCTAGGGCCTTAGGATCTGTATTTGTAATTAAGGACTCTATTTCTTTGACATCTTCCTTATAGGCCTTTCTTGCCGCTTCTATCTCATAAACCAAGCCGTCATCATCAATTTCAGTTTTGATTTTTTTGCCAAAGGTTGGGTATTTTTTCTCTTTATGGGCCTTAGCGAACTTCTCCCAAGAATCAATCTGATTTCTAATACTTGCTACAACCTCATAATCACCTGCTATTAGGTTTACTGCTGAGGCTGGAAGGATAGGATTTAGCCTTGCCCCAAGGTTTTCTATAGAATTTAAGATTAGGTCCATCTTTTTTTCTATAAAATCTTTAAAATAATCAAGCCTATCTCCCCTATCCTTGGCATCTTTTAGCCAGGCCATGCCGTCAATCATACCTACAATTTTTTGATAAGTTAAAAGAACTATTTCCTTAGCTTTAGCATCTGACCTTTCCCCAGAGAAGTTTTGTAAAAAATAAACAAAGTCTTCGTCCATTTTTTCATATTCCCTATCAAAAACTTCATCAATGGCATCTGCCATAAAAATCTTGCCTGTAGAATCGGGCATAACCTTGAAATTTGGGCTAAGGTTGTCCATATAATAGAAGTTTTCTCTTAGCATATCAGAGCAAAATGAATGGAGGGTTTTTATTTGAGCAAGTTTTAAGAGCCTAAACTGTCTTTTTATAAAGGCTGGGTCAAAGTCTGCCGCCCTTTCTTCAAGGGCTGCTCTTATCTTATCTTTCATATCCTGGGCACTTTTGTTGGTGAAAGTCACTATGATCATCTTATCAATGTCAATTCCTTCTTCAACCATTATTGAAATAACCCTATTTACAAGGACCATGGTCTTACCAGACCCTGCTGCTGCAGATACTATTATATTTTTATCTCTTTCGTAAATGGCGGATTTTTGCCCATCAGTTAGCCTAAGTTCACTCATTTTTATCCTCCAAATCCTTTATAGTAAGATTTTTATCCATATCCCTAAACCTGAAACTGTCAATTGTCTTATCAAACTTACAAATACCCTTGTAGTCGCAATAGGTACAGGCTGAATAATTCTTATCCTCCCTAAGGGGCTCTAGACTTATCTTGCCTTTTTTAATATCAACTATCATATCCCCCACCATATTTTTTACAAAGCTTGATAGTTTTCTAAAGTCTTCTTCGCTTATCTTATAATTTCTCCTATTTCTAACCAGAGGTGAAGTCTTACCATTTGAGTCCCTATCCATAAGGGTCAAGGCCTTACCATCCTTATCAAGTAAGATTCCATCTAGGGCAAATTTCTTATCAAGACTTGCTGCTAGCTTCGCCTCATCACTAATAGGGTCGGTAAAACTTTCTATTTCATCTTTTAGAGAAATATAAAAGGCGCCGATTGGTTCAAGATTTTTCTTATCATCACTTACAGCTATCATATAAATTATAAGTTGTAGGTCCTTGCCATTAAGAATGGCTGCAAGGTTAAAGGCCTTAGAGCCTGTCTTATAGTCAATAACCCTTACCAGGTTTCCCGCCATATCTATCCTATCAATCCTACCCCTTATATAGGATTCATCGTCGATATAGACTGGATCAAAAAATCCACCCTTATCAAAGGCTTCTTCAAAGTATTCGAGTTTAAAGTCTCCCTTTTGTAGTTGGTCAACTATCTGCCTAGTATTTCTCTTGGCTGCCTTATTTATATTTTTAAGGATGTACTTATTTTTTGGATTATCCTTCCTCTCCGAGTCTAGATTTTCATCGATCCCTTCTTCAAACTTATCATCTAAAATCTCATCTATCTTATCAAAATCAACCTCATCTAGGTCCATTTCTCTAAGAAGTTTTGATAGGTCTTCAAAGGACTTGTGGACAATATTGCCTATATCAAGGGCATCTACGTCAAATTCCTTATCTACACCTGGCCTTAGGCCGTAGGCTATAAAGTGCTTGTAAGGGCAAGATGAATAGGTTTCAATCTCCGATACCGAATAAGCGTGTTTTTTGTAAAGAACTTCCCTAAGATCTGGGGCAAGAGGTTTTTTGTCATTGTTATAAAAAAGTCCTTTTTTAATCTTGTCATAGATTTCTTTATTATCACTATCCTCAGAATTTTCCCTTAAGTATTCCATAAAGGCAAGGGCTAAGTTCTTATCATCTTCCCTTAAGTTTTCCCTATTAGCTACTTTATTTAAGACATCAAGGGTATATTTTTTAAGGCTTTCCTTAGAAAAAACTGCATCCCTTGCCCCTATTTCAAGGAGGATATTTTTATTAAGTCCAGGGAAAATCTTTCTTAGATCACGGATTACAAGACTTTCGTTTAGGTCTTTTCCCTCCTTGTCAGATAGGGCGTAGGATAGGATTAGTTTTTCACTCCTAGATATGATTTTGTAAAGGCTTAAAAGCTCAGCCTTGTCACGGTCTTTGGCGTAAAGTTTTAGGTCAATATTAGCTTTTCCCATCTCTTCTGTCTCATCAGGACTTATTATATAATCCTTCACTTCCATTGAAGGAAAATAAGAATCATCCATACCCATAAGGATATTTATTTTCTTATAGGAAACCCTATCTCTTTTAAAGTCGGTTACAATAAGGTGGTCTTTAGATGGTGGAATTAGGCCTATTTGGATATCCTTGCTGACTGATTCTATTAGGCTATAAATCCTAGCAAGGGGCAGAGTTCTTTCTCCCATCAAAAGAACTAACTGGTCTAAAATAGCTACAAACTCATCCCAAATCTGTTCATTTTCCTTATAGTCATCAAGGGAGCCGTTTGCTAAAAGCTTATCTTGGAAAGAATTTATGCCTGCCCTTATAGCAGGATCTGAAATCATCCTATAAATCTTTATCGCAGTCTCTTTTACGCTTGCATTTTTATCACCAAGACCCCTAATCAATTTTAAAATCTTTGCCCTAACCTCATTTACAATTTTGTATTCTTGGCGTTTTTTCAAAATTTTTTCATCCTTTTTAGGATCTTGGGCTAGGTTTTTTTCGTAAAATGTTTCATCCATGACAAAATACTTATCATTTTCAACCATGGACCCCTTTATTTTCCTATAGGTTAGGAAATTTATTAGGGTATTGGCATCTTTTTGTGAAACTCCAATAAGCTTTGAATTTAGGATATAGAATAAATCTTCAGTTCTAAAATTATTTACAGCTAGTCTAATAAGGGCCAAAAAAGTTTTTATGATGTGGTTATCTGCCATCTTCCTTCTTTTGTCTAGAAAGATTGGAATCTCATACCTAGCAAAAGTCTTTATTAGTTCATTTTCATACTGGGTGGTATCTGTAAGGTAGATTGCCATGTCATTAAAACGGAGGTTGGGATTTGTCTTTATAAGCTTATTTATAAGAAGGGCCATATTTTCTACTTCAGACTTAGTTGATATGGACTCATAAAGGCTAATATTTTTAGGAGACTCTCCGTAAACTTCTGGCCTATAGGTGTCAAAATTAGCCATAAGGTGGCGAAAGTCTGCGGGACCTCGACTTTCTTCAAGCCTTATAATTTCTGTTTTATAATTTTCCATAAAATAAGCAAGGGTCCTTGCTGGGCTGTCAAAAATTTCTGGTCTAATAAGTGGATTTGCTATATATTTTGGGTCAATATTTAAGGAAATATTTAAGTCTAGACCCTTTGCATGAAGGGCAGAAATTAGATCAAGTTTTCTTTCCTCAAAGAAATCAAACTTATCTATAAATATTTCATAACCGTCAAATAGGTCGGTACTTTTTAAATTTTCTGCCACATAGGTTAAGATATCTTCCTTATCAAGGTATTTTCCATCAATTTCCTTCTGGTAGGAATCTAAAATCAACTTGATTTCTTCAAATTTTAACTTTGAAATATCAGAAATATGACTTTTTGATACGCTTTTAAAAAATTCTTCATCAAATTTATTGTCCTTAAAAGAAGATATCAAACCAACTATAGAGTTTATAAAGTCAATATTTTGATAAGAATTTTCAAATACTTTGAGGTCATCTTTTAAGTCTTGGAGGATATTTGTTAGAAGCAAAACTTTTCCTTCCTTATTTAAAAACTCAAATTTGCCTTCAGAAAAATTATCCATAAAAAAGCTAGCAAATGACGAAAAAGAAAGGACCTTAGCATCCATTACCGCCTTATATTTTATAGACTTTAAAAAATTTATATCGGTTTCTAGGGTGTATTGTTCAGGCACGATGAGGATTGATTTTTTACCCTCGTCAAGCCTTTCTTCTATTTTTTTATAGAGGTAAAGGCTAGAATTTTCTGCCGAATCTGAAATTACTAATCTAATCATTTACAATCTCCAAACTTGACCCCCTACTTGGGTCATAAGTAATTAAAATCTTAGCTTCTATAGCATCTTTTAACTCGTCTACATGGGAAATAAGACCGACAAACCTGTCCTCTTTAGAAAGTTTCTCTATGGTTTCTATGGCATTGGCGAGAAATTCTTTAGAAAGAGTGCCAAAGCCCTCGTCTATAAAGAGGGTATCTATCCTTATTCCCCCATTATATGCCCCGATCTCATCAGAAAGGCCTAGGGCAAGGGATAGGCTTGCTAGGAAATTTTCCCCTCCTGATAGGGTTGAAGCTGGCCTTCTCTTGCTAGTATTTGAATCAAGGATTTCTATATCAAGGCCCATCTTTGACCTACCGTCAACTGATTCAGTCTTTCTAACCATTGAAAACTGCCCATCGGTCATTTGGTTAAACCTGATGTTGGCAAAATTTAGGACCCTATCAAAATATACTGAAAGGATAAAGGTTTCAAAATCAAGCCTTTCTATGCCCTTAACAGCTCCCGTTACACCATTTGCAAGGTCTGATAGATAAGATACAATCTGGCTTGTTTTTGAAAGACCCTTAAAGTCTTGGTAAATTTTCTTAATCTTAACCCCATCTTTTTTTATTAAATCAAGCTCAGTTGAGGCTGTGATTTTTTCTTCATCAAGGATTTTTATCTCTCTAGAAAGCTCTTCAATATTTTCCTTAAACTCACTTAAATCAAGGACCTTTTTATCCTTAAAATCTAAGAAGTTTGACCTGGTAGTCATTTCTCTTTCAAGGTCTTTAAAATACTGGTCTATCCTATCTTTCCTCTCCTCTAATTCACCTTCTCTTTTTAGGTAGGATCTAAAATCATCCTTGTTTTTAAATTTTTCTCCTAACTTATCTTCAAATTCTTTTTCATAGCTAAGAAGGTCAGATTCGGATTTTTTGATGTTTTCCTTTAGGCTAGTAAGTTTTGATTTTTCCTTATTTATATCTAGGGTAAGGTCTTGGTAGGACTTTTCTTTTGTTTTTATTAAATCGTCAGTTTTTCTTATCTCATCGTGAAGATCTGCCTTTTCTTTAATTAGGATATTTTGATCAAGGCCTTCCATGGTTTTTTTACCAGCAAAATAACTTAGCTTTATCTCTTCTAAGTTTTTAAGCTTAGTTGAGATTTCTTCTAGAGATTTTTCCTTATTTTCTTTTGCTCTCTTTAGGTCTATGCCCATTTTTCCAAGCTCATTTAAGGTCTCAGTTAGACTCTTTACTTCTTTGCTATTTTTAGCTTGAAGGTCTTCATAGGACTTTATAAGGGCCTTATTTTCATCGATAATTTTTTCAATTTCTTCTAATTTTATATCACTAGTCAGGTCTTTTAAGTTCTTTTCGTAGATTGCCTTGGTTTTTTCTAGCTTTATCTTTATATCGGAAAGGTCTTGGCTTATTTTTTCCAGGTCCAAATCTCCTACGGGAATCTTTTCTCGCATGCCTTCATGGCTTTTGCCACATACAGGACAGATCCCCTCATGATTTAACCTATCGATTAGCTTATTAATCTCCAAGTGCTCTTGGTTTTTTCCTGCTTCTTCTTTGAGTCTTTCTTCTTTTTTTAAGTCTTCTTCTAGGACTTTTAGACTTTTTTGATAGGCCTTATTTTCCTTTATTTTTTTATAATCTGTATCTAAGTTTTTAAGCCTAGTATTTATTTCTCCAAGCTTTTCCTTGTAAGAAAAACCCTCTTCCCTAGCCTTGGCCAAGTCCTTACTAGTTTTATCGTACTTATTTCTTAAATCTTCTAGATTTTTATCGTCGTTTTTTATCTCACTTTCAAGTCTATTTTTGTCCTTATCCAAGTCTTTTATATCTTCATATGATTTTTTTACCTTCAAGAAATCTTTAAAGTCACTAATTTCCTTAAGTTTTTTAGAATAGGATATCTTTGCCTGGTCGAGTTTTTCCTTAAGGAGAGGGACTTTTTCAAGCTCTTTTTGAGCCTCTTTTAGACTTTGACTTTTATCCTTTAAAATTTCTTTGGATTTCTCCCTATCTTTTCTAAAGTCTTCTAGATCAGCTTTAGTCTTAGCTAGCCTATCTTGGTAAATTTTTATAGAAAAGGCATAGGCTATAAGGTCTAAGTCAGCTTTAATTTTGTTATTTTTATCAAAATCTAGGTAATGTTTTTGGTAGGCCTCATCTGCCATTTGGTATTTTTCTATATTTTCATTTAGGTTTTTGGCAGTTTCCAAATCTTTTATAAGAGATTTTTCTCTCTTTGTTAGATTTTCCAGTGATTTTAAAATATCACTTAAAAATAAATCCTTGTCTTTTTCTAGCTTAGCTATAATTTTTAATATCTTTTCAAAGTCATGTCTTAAAATCAAATCTTCACTGATTTTACCTTTAAAAACCTCATTATAAGAAAGGACATTTGAAAGGTCCTTATCAACCTGAAGGAGCTTTTTCTTATTTTCAAGGGATCTCTTTTTTAACTCATCCTGGATAGATCTTTGGGCATCAGTTTTAAAAATATCTGATAAAAGTCCTGCCTTTTCATCTGATTTTGAAATCAAAAACTTTTGAAACTGGCCCTGGGCAAGAAGCATGACCTTAGAAAACTGGTTTTTATCAAGTCCTACAATTTCCTTGATTTTCTCATCAGCATCCTTAATCTTATCTGCAAGGAGAATTTTCCCATCACTTATATCATAAAACTCCACCCTGTGACTGATATTTTTAGGGTTTTTAATCTCCACAGCCCTCTGACTAGGGACCCTAACTACCTTGTAGAGCTTATCTCCTAGGGCAAATTCTAGGTCTACAAAGGTGTAGGCGTCTTTTTCTGATAGGTAATCGCTCCTTAAATCTTCCATGGCAATCTCCCTTGGAACCTCCCCATAAAGGGCAAAGGATATGGCATCAAAAATCGTAGTCTTGCCAGACCCTGTAGGACCAGATATTAGAAATATTTTCTTGTCAAATAGTCTGGTAAAGTCAATTTCAACTTCTCCCTTGTAGGTCAAAAATCCCCTAAGCTTTACCTTCCTAACCTTCATTTATAGCTCCTATCACATCTACTAAAACAGCTTTTTCGTCAGCTGTAAGCTCTCTTTTATCCTTGTAAGAAACAAAGTCTTCAAAAAGTTCCAGAGTCGATTTATTTTCTATGTCAATATTTATCCCTTCATCATCCATGGCAAAAACTGACCTGGATGCGTAATTTATAAGGACTGCATTTGGAAATTTCCTCTTAAATTTAGCCATGGCATTTTCAACTGTGGCCTTATCTTCAAGGATAAACTTGATATAAGAATCGCTCGCTTCCTCACTTATCAAATCATCAAAAAATCCTGTCCTTACTTCAAAATCTCTTAGGAGTTTGATAGGAATCTTTTCTATATCAAAACTTTCCTTTCCTAAATCAACTAGGGTGACAGACTTATTTACATCCTTTTTATCAAAGGAATAAGGCATAAAGGTGCCCGAATATCTGATTTTTGGATCGAGAACATAGTGGGCAGAGTGGAGGTGGCCTAGGGCTACATAGTCAAAACCCATAAAAATCGATGCGTCCATTAAGTCAGACCCACCAATAGTAAGTGGTTTTTGCCCCTCATTATAGTTTTTTTCAAGACTCTCTCCTATTTTTGTGGCATAGCAGTGGGTTATTAATACATTTCTATCCCTATAATCATAGTCTTTTAAGGCAAGTCTATAAAGCTCTGAAAAATCCTTTAAGTCCTTGTCAAAAACCAACCTTCCCTTAGCAAGAGACATGAAAGGCAAAAGGTAAAAATGAATTGGACCGTCCCTATCTTCTAGGGTTACGACTTCTTTTGTATATTCTCCTGCCAGGTAATATTTATTGGTCTTGTAAAATCTCTTATTTACATCAAGACGTTTGGCAGAATCGTGGTTGCCAGAAATAGCTAAAACCGGAAT
>Ga0079226_10004565_pt1 | contig 10568 bp, 6 predicted proteins | sample Poulit2014_FD_76345 | JGI IMG/M metagenome (GOLD analysis project Ga0079226, IMG submission 76345) | Agricultural soil microbial communities from Georgia to study Nitrogen management - Poultry litter 2014 | ecosystem: Environmental > Terrestrial > Soil > Agricultural land | place: USA: Georgia...
ATGCGCATGAACGATCGCATCAGTGGTTGCTAATGATTCAAATTTATTTGGAGAAGTCACAAATGCTTCGCCAGTGAAATCTGCAATCGCTTTTGCCACGCGAGTTGCATATTCAGGATGTGTATTTAGACCGGTTCCAACCGCAGTACCGCCAAGTGCAAGCTCGTAAAGATGTGGTAGTGCATTTTCGATATGTACTAAGTTATGACCGAGCATTGCTTCCCAGCCTGAGATCTCTTGACCAAGTGTTAATGGCGTTGCATCTTGTAAATGGGTACGACCAATTTTAACGATATCTTTGAAGCTTTCCGCTTTGTTACCTAAAGTAGTACGAAGGCGTTTTAACTCAGGGAGAAGTAGACGTTTGATCTCAAGAACTGCTGCAATATGCATTGCTGTTGGGAAAGTATCGTTTGAGCTTTGCGCTTTATTGACATCATCATTAGGATGCACTAAACGTTCTTCGCCACGAACACCGCCGAGAATCTCACTAGCACGATTCGCAAGCACTTCATTCATGTTCATATTGGTTTGTGTACCAGAACCTGTTTGCCAGAGCGAAAGAGGGAATTCAGTAGGATGTTTGCCGGCTAATACTTCATCAGCTGCCGCAATGATCGCATTTGCTTTTTTTGCATCAAGATGACCTAAATCCATGTTGACTTGTGCAGCGGCTCTTTTAACGATTGCTAAAGCTTCAATTAATGCTTTTGGCATTTTTTCATTGGAGATACGGAAGTTTTGTAATGAACGTTGAGTTTGTGCGCCCCAAAGTTGATTGCTAGGGACTTGCATGTCGCCCATGGTATCTTTTTCAATACGGAAATCCGTTGTCATAAATGCTACTCCTTTCATTGTGAATAATTAAATAGACTAGTGAATTATTAAAAATATTTAAATTTTTTCTAACTTTTGATGATGATATGTATCCAATCAAAAGGTTACTGTAAGGTTTTAGAAAAAGGAAAGGGATCTTACTAATAGGTCGTTATCATGAATCACAACAGCCATTTTAAGATTGTTTTACGGTGAGAATCCTTTTTCATGAATTTTTTAATGATCTGCTTATCATGCCATAGATCTCTTTTTGAAACTACGTTTTAACTACATAAGGTCGGCACAGAGTTTAATCAAGCGAAGCTGGCGATTTATTTTCTTCAATATTTTGTAAAAATTTTATACGTGTCATAAAGCTGACATGTTCTTCTGTTGTGATAGCAATATTTATAAGAAATTTTTAATCGTTTTATCAGATGATTGATGATCTATTTGCTATCAGAATGCCCCTTATTGATCGAGGATTAATGGTTGGTTCATAATCAAAAATTTAGATTTTATATCGATAAAGATCGGTAGCGAATGGAGAATAAAATCAGTTATAATTTCGCCCTTAAATCATGAAGGAACTGTGTAACATGGCACCGCGTTACAAAAAGCATCTGACATATCTCAATAGCTTTATTCAATCTCCTCGAAGTGTGGGAACCTTGATTCCTTCATCACCATCACTATGTAAAGCAATGATTGCGGAAATGAATTGGCAACAGACCAATTTAAAAGTGGCAGAACTAGGTGCTGGAGATGGTGTTTTAACAAAACATATTTTAAAAGCAATGCCCGCAGATTCTGTTTTGTCAGCCTATGAAATTAATCCGCTCTTTTTTGAAGATCTCGATGGGATTGAAGATAGTCGTTTGAGTATTTGCAAAGTATCTGCAGAAAAGCTCGATCAGCCTTTTAATATGATTTTTTCTTGCCTTCCATTTCTCTCTTTACCACTGCGTGTTTCCTTAAAAATCTTACAATCGGTGATGCAGATACTGCAAAAAACAGGCGGTAGTTTTGTCTTATTTCAATATACCCAAAAGATGGAAAAAGTATTATCTCGTTATTTTGATTGGGAGCGAAAACTCGTGATGAAAAACTTTCCGCCGGCATATGTTTATCGTTGTACGCCAAAGGTTTTATCTTAGCTAAAATTGGCTATGACAATTGCAGATATGAGATTGATAAAAACTACAAGCATTTTCCTCAGCGATGCATCATCTTTTATAGTCATTTCTGGGTAAAAAGAGTTTTATCACTGCTGGCGCGAGATAGCTAAAAGAGTGCAATCATTCTATCCAGCCATGCATCGACTTTTAAATAGAATCTTTAATCAGATAGTTTTAAGCCGATTTCACTAAAAAGATCACAATACAAAAGCCGAAGATTACTTCGGCTTTGAATGATTGATTGATGAGATAGAATTATGCCATTTGTCCAATCGTTGCTCTAAATCGGCGATGCGCGAAAAAGAAGAATGCCGAACCAATCCCTAAGAGATAACACATTGATGGCCAAACGATAGATATGCCGGCACCTCTAAAGAGAATGGCTTTTCCGAGCTCAATAAAGTGCGTGGTTGGTGCCGCAAGCATAATATATTGAATGATTTCCGGCATACTTTCTCTCGGTGTCATACCGCCTGAAAGCATCTGCAATGGCACTAAAACTAAGAGTAATAGCATTCCAAACTGCGGCATATTTCGGGCAATTGTGGCGAGATAAATCCCAATTGAGGTTGTTGCGAAGAGATTAAGTGCTGCTCCTAAAATGAAGAGTGAAATAGATCCTTCAATCGGCACATTTAGCGCACCTTGCACCACAAAAATCAGAGAAAGAGAAGCGGCGATTAAGACCACTAATCCCATTGACCAAACTTTTGAGAGCATGATTTCAAAGGGCGTTAATGGCATCACCAAAAGATGTTCGATGGTGCCGCGTTCACGCTCACGAATCACCGCAGCGCCAGTTAAGATAATGGAAAGCATCGTCACAAGGTTAATGACTTCATTAAGTGCGCCGAACCATGATGCGGTAAGATTTGGGTTAAAGCGCATTCTTTCTGTTAAATTTACGGGTAAATCTTGTGTTGAGCGTTCTCTTGCAAGATATTCACCGATTTCAGCATTGATGATCTGATTAATAATCATATTGCCGGTAAAGCCTTGCGTCATTCGTGTTGCATCAATATTAAGCTGCATCGTAGGTTGACGATTTCCTAAGAGATCTTGTTGAAACGATGGAGGAATATTGAGAGCGAAAGTGTATTCCCCACGATCGAGTCCGGAATCCATCTCACTTAAGGTAATTTCATCAGGAAATGTGAATTGTGGTGGGTAAAATGCCCCTTGAATCCGTTCTGAAAGCGTTGAACGATCTTCATCGATAATCGCAATACTCGCATTTTGTAAACCATCGGGAACGGCAGTTGCTGCCGTATAAACGGATGCTGTAAAAGTAAAGGTGATTAAAACGAGCAGAATCGGATCACGAATTAAGCTCCAAAGTTCTTTTACGCCAAGATTGTAGATATTTTCAATACGATTTTTGATCATCTTAAGAATCCTGCTTTTTGAGTAAAAGGACACTGCAAAGGACAATGATTGGACCGCCGATCATCAAGACAAAGAGCTCCCCAGAAAGATCGTTGAAGTAGAGTGCTTTACTGAAGATCCCGCGAGATACGGTAAGCATATGCGATGCTGGGTATATTTCTCCAATAAGGCGTGAAATACCATCCATTGAACTGACAGGATTGAGCATTCCTGCAAATTGAATTGCTGGGATTAAGGTGCCGATAATCGTAAAGAACATGGCGCCTATTTGGCTACTCGTAAAGCTTGATGCTAGTAATCCAAAACCGGTTGAAAAAATCGAGAAGAAGAAGACGGCGAGCGTTAAAGTCAGCAGGCTTCCTTTTACTGGCACACCAAATATTAAAATTGCCATAAAGACCATTAACACGAAGTTTAACAAGGCAATGATGATATAGGGAAATTGCTTTCCAAGAAGGAATTCGAGTTTCGTTACCGGCGTGACATAGAGATTGATGATCGAGCCAAGTTCTTTTTCACGAACGACTGAAAGCGCCGCAAGCATGGCGGGAATTAGAAGTAGCATAATAGGAATGACGCCAGGGACAATCGCCATTAAACTTTTAACATCAGGGTTATAGCGATAGCGCACTTCTACATTAAATTGCGGCGTTAACTCTAAACCATATTGATATTTCGCCTCTTTTTGTAACCAATCCATATGCATTCCTTGCACATAACCACGAATGGTTTCTGCACGTTGTGGCATAGCGCCATCAATCCAAACGGCGATTTCCACCGGAGAGCCTTTCGCAACATCTCGGGCAAAATTGGGGGGAATTTCAATGGCGAGCGCAATTTCAGCATTTCGCATGCGGTGATCTAATTCATCATAGTTATAGATTGGATCGTGTTCGACAAAGTAGCGTGATCCGGCAATGTTATTGGCATAACTGGTGCTGAGTGTTGTTTGATCGCGATCTAAAATAGCGTAGGGAAGATTCTCAACATCTAGCGTAATTCCGTAACCAATTGTTGCCATTAAAATGAGTGAGCCAAGTAACGCTAATGTTGCTCGAACAGGATCTCGGCGTAATTCTAAAGTTTCTCGCCAGGTGTAACTGAGTAAACGTTGTAAGCTAAAACGCTTTGGCTTTTCTGGTGTAAGATCGCTATCGGTACTGTGATCTTCTGATGAAGTAAGTATCTCTTGAGCGCCACTTTCCATTGTTGAAGTGAGTAATTCCGGCGTTTCTTCTGTACTAGGAATATCATCATCAGCGCCGGCATCTAACAGATATTTGATAAAGGCTTCTTCAAGCGTATTCGTCTGCTGTTTGATCACTAGATTATGTGGTGTATCACTATCTAATACTTTGCCGGCGTGCATCATGGACATACGATCACAACGAAGCGCTTCGTTCATGAAGTGCGTGGAGATAAAGATCGTGACGCCATCTTTACGAGAAAGTTCGATCAGTAAGCGCCAGAAATTATCTCGAGCAACGGGATCAACACCGGAAGTAGGTTCATCAAGGATGAGAAGTTCAGGCTTATGAACCATTGCTACTGCAAGCGATAAACGTTGTTTCATCCCCAAAGGAATATCCTCCGGTAACTTATCTAACACAGTTCTCAGTTCAAAACGTTGAACCATTTCTTCAACGCGAGCATCAATTTGATCTTTGGGAACATGGAACAGTTTGGCATGTAATTCCAAATTTTGAAGGACAGTTAATTCGCTATAAAGAGAGAAGGCTTGCGACATATAACCGACGCGTTTGCGCGTATTAATATCTTCAGAATCAATTTCATTGCCGAATAACCATGCATTGCCTTCTGATGCCGGAAGTAAACCTGTGAGCATCTTCATGGTCGTGGATTTTCCGCAACCATTGGAACCGAGGAAGCCAAAAATTTCCCCTTTTTGAATCTCGAAGCTGACATTATCGACCGCAGTAAAGCTGCCAAAACGCATGGTTAAACCCTCAGCTTTAATGGCGATTGGTGTATTTTCATCTAGTTCTAATGGGGGAACAATAACAGGCTCATATCCTTCCTTTTTCTCTTCAGGCAGGAGAGAAATAAAAGCGGCTTCTAAGTTATCTGTATTGGTTCTTCCTAAAAGTTCTTCGGTCGTGCCGGCTGCGAGAATCTTGCCATCATCCATGGCGACAAGCCAATCAAATCTCTCAGCTTCATCCATATAGGCGGTTGCAACAATCACGCTCATGGAAGGTCTTTCTAGACGGATTCTGTTGATTAGATCCCAAAACTGCGAGCGGGCGAGTGGATCAACGCCGGTTGTGGGTTCATCTAGAATCAGAAGATCAGGATCATGAATTAGGGCACAGCAGAGTCCAAGTTTCTGCTTCATACCGCCAGAGAGTTTGCCCGCAGGACGATCGAGGAAGTTATATAATCCGGTGCTTTTGGTGAGATCATCAATTCTTTGCCGGCGTTCTTCGGCATTATGTCCAAAAAGACGTCCAAAAAATTGTAGGTTTTCTTCAACTGATAGTGTGGGATAGAGGTTTTTTCCAAGTCCTTGCGGCATATAGGCAATACGAGGACAGATGACATCGCGCACTTCTTTTAAACGCATATCACCACCGAGAACGGTGACTTCGCCGGTTTGGATTTTTCTAGCGCCGGAGATCATGGAGAGTAACGTAGATTTTCCAACGCCATCTGGACCAATCATGCCCGTGATAATACCACTTGGAAAATGAATAGAGAGATCATCAAGCGCAAGATTATCGCCATAATAAAAGGAGACATTCTGAATGGATACAACGGCATCTTTCATAATCATCAAGAGATTCCTTATGAATTAAATGAGAAACAGAGAGCAGTAAATAAAGAAAGATTCCCACTTAGTCGCAAATAGGAGTAAGCGGGAATAAATCTTGAACTATTGCACTGTTGCTTCATCAATGAGTGGACCATTTAAGAATGCTGGCCATTTTTTATCAGGATCCACTTTGATATATGCTTCGCCTGTGACACCTGTTTTAATATATTTTTGATAACGATCCAAGAGATCTGGATTGATCTGTGCTTTCACGCGATACATTAATTTTTGACGTTCATTTTGCGTTTCTACGGTTTTAGGTGTGAATTGTGCTTCTGGTGAAACGAATGTTACGCGAGCTGGAATTGGGGAATCTGGTGCTACATCAAGTAATATGCGAACTTCAGTTCCATCATTTTTTCCTTCTAACAGAAAGCCTGTATATTCAGTTGGAACAAAGAATGTCATATATACTTTTGAGAGATCTAAGAGGTTTAATACTTTTCCGCCAGCGCCGAGAACTTCTGAAGGCTCAGAAATGCGGTATTGAATTCGGCCTGTCACCGGCGCGATTAAGTTAGCATCCTTGATATCTGCTTTTACACGATTAATCGTTGCTTCTGCTGCGGTAACTTGCGATTCAGCCGCAATAAATTGTGCCTTTGCTGCATCAATTGCCGCTTGTGCTGCTAAAACTTTAGAATTTGCGGTTGCAACTTCGGCTTTGAGAACGCGAGTATACGCTTCTTGATCATCAAGATCTTGCTCTGTTGCTGCGCCTCTTTTAACAATTGTTTGAATACGCGTGAGTTTTTTCTCAGCCGCATATAATTGGCTTTCTGCGGCAGATACGGCAGCGGTTGCCGCAACTTTATCACTTTCACGCGCTTGAATAACCGCAGATGCTGAGTCTGCTTGATGTTTCGCTTGCTGATGATAAGCTTCAGCTTCTGCTAATTGTGCTTCCAAAGAGTCTAACTGCATAACGGCAAGCAATTGTCCCTCTTCAACATAATCACCCTCATCTACTAAAATTTTTTCAACCCGACCTGGGAGCTTTGTCGCGATATCGAGTGGCGTTACTTCAATTCGACCATTACTTTTAATGAATCCTTCCATCTGATCACGATTCAAAAAGTAATTAGCGATGATGATGAGCCCAATAATCACAATACCGCCAATAATATATTTTTTACGATTGCTTTTTTGCATTTGGAAACCTCAGGTTAATAGTAGGGTGAGTGACTCATCATCATTTTTTGATGGCAAGTCGCTGCAAAAGACATAGATTTTTTAATTTTTTATAACTTATTATTTTATCTTAACGTAGTAAAAAAGACAGGTGATTGTTGGTAAATAATATTATTCATTAATGGCTTCAGTGATTTATTAACGCTCTTTTTAAGAACGTTAAACAATTACTAAAAACAGATCACAATTGTTTATTTATCTTAAAACAAAGTGTCATTTTTACACGATAGTAATAACTATTAGTTTAACTGTTTATGCTGGATCTTGCGAACTGTTCAAGATAAATTCACTAGGAATAATTCTTGATATCAATAATTGCATTGATAAATCAGTAGGATGATGTTGAGTGATTGATTGAAGAATATTTGGAGAAAAGGGCAGAATGCTGATTATGCGTGTTTTCGTGCTATCAATTATAGTCGTTTGGATTTAAGAATCGCGGTTACAACTAGGATGATACTGGTAAAATGCCGCAAATACTCTACTAGCTGTGCATCAATATTAAAGGAAAACGTTAGCCCGATCTTTTAAGTCGGGTTTCATGATATTTGCTGATACAGGATCGATAAAAGTGTGCGAGCATTTTCCTTAATGCGTAGGAACGGTAAAGGAGGGCATTAACCGATTATTGAACTTTGATGGCATTATATTTGCTGGCACAAGATCGATAGAAGCATGCAGACATTTTCCCCAGCGATGCCTCACCTTTTCAAAGACCTTTTAATGAGGTAATAAAATAGATAATTTGAAACAATTGAAAGCCGTCTTTACGACAGTAGTTATAATTCATTGCAATGCGTGAGATATGAGTATTCATGCTGGAGAAAAAATCTCATAATGAACGCGTTAACTACTTAAAATATCGTGGGTAGTTTAAGACAACATTCACAAACATCTGTAATCCTAGTAGAAATCCATCTTCATCCATATTGAATTTTGGATGGTGATGTGGATAAAGGCAATCTTTCTCAGCATTACCCACACCGATGAAGGAGAAAGTTGCCGGAATGATTTCGGCAAAAGCACTGAAATCTTCCCCAGCAAGATAAGTTGGATTGGCGGTGACAGTTGCTTCAGGGAATTGATGCGCGATTTCTCGCACAAATGCTGTTTTTTCAAGGTTATTATCGGTCATGCTATAACCTAGTTTGTAATCAATCTCGCAAGTTGCGTCGAAGTTATCGCATGTTGATTGAATTATTTTCGTAATTGATTTTTGAAATAATTTGCGCATTTCTGGGGTTGTGGAGCGAACACTACCCCCAATTTCTGCAAAACTGGGGATGACATTGAGAGCATTTTTTCGTCCACCTTGAATATAGGTATTGCTCAGTACGCCAGCTTCTAATGGTGCGAGTTGTCGCGCAACAATGGTTTGCATTTGGCTAACGATTTGCGCGGCAATGATAACGGGATCAATACAGTTTTGTGGTTCAGAAGAGTGGCCGCCTTTCCCCAAGATTTTTGCAGTATAAATATCGGTGTTAGACGTAACAGCGCCATCTTTGAGATCAATCGTGCCGGTCGGTAATAGCGTCCAGAGATGATGCCCATAAATGAAATCAAGGTCCTGAAAAATGCCGGTTGCAACAAGTTCTTGCGCACCGCCGGGAAGGAGTTCTTCAGCATGTTGAAAGATTGCCCAGACTTCTCCTGTTAATTGATCGAAGTGGTCATTAAAGTAATGACATGCCATCATTAAAATGGCTGTGTGAGCATCGTGACCACAAGCGTGCATTTTGCCGGGGTTTTTAGACTTAAAATCAATATCATCACGATCTTCTTCAATTGCTAAAGCATCAATATCGCCGCGAAGACCGATTTTAGGACCAGGTTTTCCAGTAATGAATTTGACTAAGATCGCATTACCAATAGGATGAGATATTGTTGCATGCTGAAGTTTTGACATTTCAGCTGTAATGAAATCGCGAGTTGCAGTTTCTTCAAAAGAGAGTTCTGGATATTGATGTAGATAGCGGCGGTACTTGATAAGTTGTGGTTCATAAGTACGTAGTGCTTCTCTTTGAATAACAGACATGCGGCGATTCCTCTAGGTTACTTCATTATTATTGTAAGAAATCCATCATAGATGATTTATTGAGGTTCGTTAAGTTTAAATCGTTCACGGAATGTTTTGTAGAGAATGCAGTTTGAAATTATCGAGGAGCACTTTTTTAAAAGGTGATACATCGCTGGGGAAAATATTCGCATGCTTTTATCAATCTTGCGCCAGTAGTTGTTGTAGCTATTTATCAATTGAAGCGATTATCGCAACTATATGACTGGTAAATATTGTTGGAAATTAACTACATAATAGCTATTTTGAAGCCAAAGTTATGATGTTATACAAGTAGGCATTTATTGTCAGAGAATCATGATTGAAAGTGTTTGTTTGGGGTAAATCTCATGATGTTGATAGGATGGCTTATTGATCACGATTTAGAGCGTAATAAAAAACGGCACTGCGCTATGACAATGCCGTTTTAAGTATTCGCTAATGCAGCTTAGATTTTTGTTTTAATCCAGTTGATTGCGCTATCAATCGCTTTTTGAATATTGGCAGGTTCTGTACCGCCACCTGTTGCCGAATCAGGGCGACCGCCACCTTTTCCACCAACTACTGTTGCTGCGATATTGAGTAATTCGCCAGCTTTCACTTTTGACGTCAATTCTTTATCAACACTCGTTACAAGCGCAACACGACCATCTACTTCAGCAATGAGCATGGTAATGCCTTTTGTTTCTGCTTGTAAGTTATCACAAAGTTCACGCAGCGAACGATTATCTGCACCATCAATACGGCTAGTGATGACTTTAATGCCGTTGATATCTGTGGCTTTAGCAAGAATTTCACCGCGATTTGCAAATACTAATTTTGATTGTAAGTTAGCAAGCTCTTTACGAAGTGCTTTACTCTCATCAAGAGCGGCATCGACTTTAGCAACAATGTGCGCGTTATCTGTTTTAAGCGTTGCAGCAAGCTCATGAAGTGTTGCATTTTGCTCTAACATGATCTCAACCGCTTGTCCGCCAGTTACAGCTTCAATACGGCGAACGCCAGCAGCAATTCCTGTTTCTTGTGTGATTTTGAAAAGACCAATATCGCCAGTTGCCGCTACGTGTGTTCCGCCACAAAGCTCAATAGAACTTCACATTTCCACCAC
>Ga0079226_10004566_pt1 | contig 10567 bp, 4 predicted proteins | sample Poulit2014_FD_76345 | JGI IMG/M metagenome (GOLD analysis project Ga0079226, IMG submission 76345) | Agricultural soil microbial communities from Georgia to study Nitrogen management - Poultry litter 2014 | ecosystem: Environmental > Terrestrial > Soil > Agricultural land | place: USA: Georgia...
CGTGGAAAAGGTATTCTCCGATGCCCAGCGGGTATTTAATGAATGGTCCAAGCTTGACGCTGAGCAACGCACCACGGAACAGATCCTGAAGATGCTGAATTTCGACTTCTTTGAACTGCTGGACTCAGTGACGATCGCACGGTCGCGCAAACACATCCAAGCTTTCTATGACACCACAGAGATTGGTGCTTTCCCAGAGCGCCTCACGCCCATCTCTGTGCGTGAACCGCTCACTGATCTGCCGGATGTGCCGGGATTCAACGACATCTTCGAACAACTCCAGTCCCTTACTCTAGCTGTCTACACGCCGTTGGCCTACGTCTTCCCCTCGCGGCGAAGTAAATATGAGGACCTATATGACGTCACCACAGGCAATGCTCGGTCAAATTTGGGGCAAGCAGGGCGCGAGCAAGGCCTCAAACAACTCATGACTGTCAACCTGCTTAAACGTCTGGAGAGCTCGGTTGAGGCATTCCGCCTCACCCTGGGTAAAGTCCAAGGCTCCGTCACTCAAATTCTGTCCAGGATTAGCAACCACGCTGGAAACCTTGCAGATCTTATCCCGGACTTAGGGGGACAAGACTTTGATATCGACGACGAAGATGATGCCAACGTCGAGGCGCTTTCCTTCGGCGAGAAGATTCGCATTGACCTGGATGACCTCGATATCGAATCTTGGCAACGGGACCTGTGGAATGACCATGAGATCCTGCGCGAACTGCTCAACGAGATGAACAAGGTCACTCCAGAACATGATCTGAAGCTCCGCAAGCTCAAAGACATCATCCGTTCCAAAGAGCAGAATCCGATCAACCCTGGTAACCGCAAGGTTCTAGTCTTTTCTGCTTTTGCTGACACTACGGACTATCTGTACAAGAACCTTGCGGAAGCTCTAGCCACTGCGGGGCTTGAGACCGCAGTTATTACGGGTGGCAACCGAGCTCACACCACGCTGGGCAAAGGTTATGACTTTCAGCAGATCATGTCTCTGTTTTCCCCACGCTCCAAGCAGCGTGACGTGATCATGCCCGGAGAGACCCGTGAACTAGATGTGCTGATCGGAACTGATGTTATTAGCGAAGGCCAGAACCTTCAAGACTGCGACTACCTAATAAACTACGATATCCATTGGAACCCGGTTCGCATTATCCAACGGTTCGGGCGTATTGACCGCATCGGGTCCACTAATCAAGTCATCCAGTTGGTGAACTTTTGGCCGGACATTTCCCTAGACGAATACATCAATCTCAAGGAACGCGTCGAGAATCGGATGGTTATCGCCGATATCGCGGGCACTGCTGACGACAACGTTCTTACCCAAGAAGACACAGATGCTGCCTTTCGCAAGGAACAACTCCGAAAACTCCAAGACGAAGTCATTGAACTGGAAGACGTTCGAACCGGTGTCTCTATCACTGACCTAGGCCTTAACGACTTTCGTATGGACTTGCTTGGATACATTAAACAATACGGCGATCTCTCGACTGTTCCGAAGGGACTACATGCCGTGGTCCCCGCCGATCCCAACAAAGGTCTAGTACCTGGCGTAATCTTTGCTTTGCGCAACGTTAGCGCCGACGATAAGCAGGTCACTGCTAAGAACGGGAACCGTGGTAACCGCCTCTACCCGCATTACCTTGTCTACCTTGACGATGAAGGCCACGTAGTCGCCGACCATACAGAAGCTAAGCACCTGCTTGACATCTTGCGAACCGGATGCCGCCCCTATGTCCAGCCAGCACCCAATGCAGTTCGCGAATTCAATAAGTCGACCAGAGACGGTACCGACATGAGCCAATACTCTCAGCTGTTGACGGACGCGATCCACTCGATGATTGACATTACGGAAGAGCACGATATCGACAGCTTGTTTACTCCAGGTCCCACCTCTGCCCTTACTCAGACCATAGCCGGAATTGACGACTTCGAGCTCACTGCATTTATTGCTGTGGTCGCTGCCTCGGAGGAGGCGAATACTAGTGACTGACCTGTTTTATCAGTGGCCAAGCTCGGCCTATTTCGGACGGCGGGTCCCCAAAGAGAAATTTTACGAACGCGCAAGCATCAATACGGCTCTGCGGGAGAGGTTCGTCGCAGAGATTGATCACGTGATCTGGGCATATGACTTGTCTCAGACGACGATTAACTTAGCGGGCGCTGATGAAGTTCCTAATATCGCGGTATTCCAGGTGAATGCTAAGGGCATGGATGTTTCCGAACAAGTGCTCAGCGCGGTCGATAGGTCAATACCGCGCCCGCTCATCTTCGAGATCAACCGTGATGTCGCAGGTAAACGTGAGATTCGTATGGTTGCAGCCCACAAACAAATCGGTACAGGTGTCCCGAAGATTAGTCAGTACTTCAGTACCGGTTGGCAGCCTGCTGATACCGTGCGTCAACCGTTACCGACCGCGATCACTTTGCCTGCCCTTTATACTGCACTGCTCGAACCTCTTACTAAAATTGAGACTCGGCCCGGCGAATCAATGTCAAAGGTCGCTGACAGAGTGAAGACCGTCAGCAAACTCGAACGCGAGATCAAGGCACTTGAGCGAAAGCTCAAAAACGAAAAACAGTTCAACCGCAAGGTTGAACTGCGCCGTAGTCTCAAAACCAAACAAGCACAGCTGGAACAGCAGAGGTAAGTCCCATGGAAAAACTACGTATGACATCACCCAATCTGACAGAAGTGAATATCGCCAAGCTCGCAGAGCTGTACCCAAACGTCATTACTGAAAACGTAGATGCCGATGGTAACCCGCAGCGTGCAGTCGACTTTGATTTGCTGCGCCAAGAACTTTCCCACTATATCGTCGAGGGACCACAGGAGCGTTATCGGCTCGACTGGCCAGGAAAACGAGCCGCGGCGTTTGCTGCTAACGCACCGATCGCCAAGACTCTCCGCCCCATCCGTGAGGATTCGGTGGATTTCGACAACACGAAAAACATCTTCATTGAGGGCGATAACCTTGACGCGCTCAAGCTCCTTCAGGAGTCATACCTTGGCAAGGTCAAGCTCATCTATATCGATCCGCCCTACAACACCGGAAACGACTTTGTTTACGAGGACGACTTCGCCGAGACCACCGATGAGTATCTGATGCGTTCCGGGCAGAAAGATGAATCAGGAACTCGGATGACCACCAATTCTGAATCAAACGGGCGCTTCCACTCTGACTGGCTTAGCATGATGTATCCAAGACTTAAGTTGGCAAGGAACCTGCTGGACGACGATGGAGTTATACTCGCTTCGGTAGATTACCGTGAAAATTTCAACCTACGCTCACTTTTGGATGAGATTTTTGGTCGAGCCAATTTTGTTGGGGAAATCTATTGGGAGTCTAAGACTAAAGCGCAAAATACAGCAACTTCGTTCAATAAGCTTCAGCCCAAAGCTGAAATGATTTTGGTGTACACAAGAAAGAACAAGCGGCGATTCAAACTAATTTCGGAAGGAAGAAAGAGTTATCCAGAGAACGATGCGCAGGGGGCGTTTAGGTACGCTGAAGTTGGGCAGATGGCGGCATCGGGGGTTAGAGGACGCTCAACTATGGTATTTCCGATTCTCGGTATCGAACCTAGTGTAGGTAATCAGTGGAAACAAGGACGCGACGCAATCGCACAGTATGAGAATCGAGGTGACTTGCTCCTTCTACAAGGAAAACCTCATCTAAAAGTGCGTCCTCAAGATGAACGTAACGAGATTACCAGGCCATTTTGGGGCCTATTTACTAAGGAGATTGGGACTGCAGAGAGTGCGAAAACGGAACTAGATTCTTTGGTTGGGAATGTCGGATTTGAAACGGTTAAGCCCGTTGAGCTTCTGCGCCAACTAATTTTTCACACAACCGATGAGAATGATTTAGTACTTGATTTCTTTGCTGGTTCTGGAACAACTGCACATGCGGTACTTGCCCAGAACGCCAATGATGGTGGTGAACGACGATTTATAATGGTTCAGCTTGACGAACCTACTGCCACAACATCTGAAGCTGCGAAGACTGGATATACTACCTATGCCCAGGTGAGCCGTGAACGTATCCGTCGCGCGTCTGCAAAATTGGTTGACGAGTCCGGACTAGAAACGGGTGATTTGGATTCAGGATTTCGGGCATTGAAAATTGACAGTACTAACATGGCTGATGTGCTAAAAAATCCTGACCAAGTAGATCAACTAACGCTTGAGCAACTTAGGACCAGTATCAAACCTGGTCGAACTTCTGAAGACATACTCTTCCAGGTTCTCCTAGACTGGGGACTTGATCTGTCGCTGTCAATTGTTCGCGAGACGGTAGATGATCGAGAGGTTTATTCCGTTGACGATAGCGCATTGATTGCCTGCTTCGCAGAGTCTGTATCTCCGCAACTTGTCCGAGCTATCGCCGAACGTGGCCCGCTGCGCGCTGTCTTCCGTGACGACGCATTCGAGACTGACGCCTCGCGCATTAATGCGGAGCAGATATTCCGCGAAGTGTCTCCATCCACCGAAGTACGAACGATTTGAAAAACGCTATGACCATGACGAACGATGAACTCGACGAAGTTCTCAGCTGGCTGCTTGCTGGGTGGGAGAACGAAGGCGTCGAGTTCAAGGAGGCTACGTCAGTTCTCCGTAAACAAGGCTGGTGAGACATTTCCGCTTTGAGCAACGAGGCCAACCTTCGTGGTGCCGGTGCGGGGTGGCTCGTCTTTGGCGTTTCGAATGTTCGTCATATTACTGGTACAACTCATCTTGTTGATAGTTTGCAATGGCAGTCTCTCAAGCAACACATTCATCGATCGATTGATCAGGGACTCACGATCCGCGAGGTTTACGAGGTCACCATCGATGGAAACGGAGTGGTGTTAATCGAAGTGCCTGCCTCGCCACAAGGCATTTCGGTCTTGTGGACGGGTGATTACCGCGTCCGTACTGGAGAGAGCCTTGTGCCGCTCTCGCTCGATAAGCTGGACTAGATCAGACAGCAGACCATCGGTGCTGACTGCACCGCCGTCGTTGTTTCTGAAGCAACGCTTGCCCATCTCGATTCGGCCGCGATCGCCCGCGCACGTCAAGGCTTCAGGGAGCGATATGTGTCCCGTCTCAGCCCCTCCGATATTGAAGCATGGGATGATGATAAGTTTCTTGCTAAAGCGAGGTTAACACGTGATGGCTTGATTACCCCGAGCTGCACTTCTGCTTCTCGGTGCCGACACTTGTAGAAACCTTCTGTCTCCGCACTCCGCTCAAATGACTTGGAACCTGCTATGCGAACAACAAGCTTTTGAGCACTTCCGGCTGCCATTCCTTCTCAATACCACGGCGCTGGCCAATCGAATCCGGAATGTACAGCTTCGACTTTTGCCGCCTAACGAACTGATATATCGAGAAATCAGCAAGCACGACGAATGCAGCCTTCTGGACGCACTCTACAATTGTATTGGGCACCAGGACTACACGCAGAATTCTCGAGTCATCGTCATCGAGCACTCTGACCGCATAGTATTCGAGATCGTCGGCGAGTTTTTGACGGTACAGCTGCCGACTACGCTCTTTATGAACGCACCCCGCTCCGCTACCGCAATTTGTTCCTCGTGGAGGCTATGACCGAGCTGAACCTCATTGAACATATGGGGTTATGGCATTCACCGAATGGTTCAAGATCAGGTTCAACGCTTTTGTCGTTGCCTGACTATGAACTCAGCGCACCGGATGAAGTGAAGCTGACAGTCCCCGGTGCAGTGATTGATGAAGCATTCTCAACTGCTTATGATGCACGAAGACCTGCCTCACGAAGTTGTACTGGCACTTGATCGTGTACAGAAGGGGCTAGAAATCTCACATCCTGGGAATTCCCGACTACGCAAAGGGAAATTGATTGAAGGGCGGGGTGCAGTATTCGGATTGGTTCAGCAGCAGCGGTGGCTACTGATCGGAAGGCTGACTATATTCGTAAAGCTGCGCAGGATGATGCTCACTATGTTCGACTTGTTGTTGATTTCCTCACTGAGTGCGGTGGCGCATCTCGAAAAGAGATCGCTGAGCTGCTCAGGAAGTATCTTCCAGAATCGCTAGACGTGGATCAACGGCGTTCGAAGGTGACGAACTTGCTGACGCGAATGCGCAAGAGGGAACGATCTATAATGCTGGGACGTAGCAAAAGCCGCGATGGAAACTTGTTTAATGGCCCATCGTAATGACCTCATTAAAGCAAGATTTAAACAAGCCATCTGGCTAAAGCCCTCGTTAAACTGCGGAATTACTTGTTTGCAGCATGTTTGTGAAGCCAGATCTTGCAGAAAGAAAAGTATTCAATGAAGCTCCAGTTCAAGGTACAGCAGTACCAGACCGATGCCGTCGATGCCGTTGTTGAGGCCTTTGCTGGCCAACCTAAATACGACGGTATTTCCTATCGGATTGATCCAGGTCGGCTAAATCCCGTGATGGCGCCTTCCCTGTTCGAGACGGACGAGCGCCCCGATGCCGGCCTCCGTAACGCCGAGATTGCCCTGTCGGATTCCCAGATATTGGGCAACGTACAGGCTGTGCAGCGGTCTAAGAACCTGCCAGTGTCGGCAAAGCTGGTCGATAGCAAGGCAGCCCCCGGAGCTCCAAACCTTGACATCGAGATGGAGACCGGTACTGGCAAGACGTATGTCTACATTAAGACGATCATGGAGTTATACAAGCGGTATGGCTGGTCAAAATACATCGTTGTTGTACCCTCAATCGCGATTCGAGAGGGCGTGAAGAAGACGTTCGACGTCACTGCTGAACACTTCCAGCAGCTCTACGGAACCAAGCCGCGCTCGTTCATCTATAACTCCTCTCAGCTCCACGAGCTGGAGCGCTTCAGCTCTGACTCTGGGGTGCAGGTGATGATCATCAACATTCAGGCATTCAACGCGACAGGCAAAGATAACCGCCGCATCTACGATGAACTCGACGACTTTCAGTCCCGGCGGCCCATCGACGTGATTAGCGCCAACCGGCCGATTGTTATCATCGACGAACCACAGAAGATCGGGGCGCCAAAGTCCTTGGCGGCTTTGGCGCGATTCAACGCGTTAATGATGCTGCGGTACTCCGCAACTCACAAGGTTGAGCACACCAAGGTGCACCGCCTTGACGCGTTGGATGCGTACAACCAAAAGCTGGTCAAACAGATTGCTGTCCGTGGTATCACTGTTAAAGGCTTGGCTGGGTCTACGGCATACCTCTACCTGGAGGCAGTCGAGATTGCGAAGGGTGCGTTACCACGCGCACGGGTCGAGATCGAGGTTCAGACTAAAACGGCGATTAAACGTCAGGTCAAGCGGGTGGAAAAGGGAACGAATCTCTACGATCTCTCTAACGGGTTGGAAGCCTACCGCCCCGACGGAAAATCTTTGGTTGTGGTCGATATAGATGCAAACCGTGACGTGATTGAGCTGAGCAACGGTGACGTTGTGTTCGCCGGCCAGCTTGCTGACCGTGACGTCACGGAGGAGACCAAACGCCGCATTCAGATCCGGGAGGTCATCCGTGCTCATCTGGACAAGGAGCGTGAACTGTTTAGTCAGGGCATCAAGGTGCTTTCTTTGTTCTTCATTGATGAGGTGGCGAAGTACCGCGATTACTCCCGAGAGGACACTCTAGGCGAGTATGCGCGTATGTTCGAGGAAGAGTACGCGCTGATTCGCGATGAGGTCCTTGGAGAGCTACCCATTGACGAGACGACCGCTGCATATCAGGCTTACCTGCGTCGTGACGAGATCCGAGAAGTTCATCAGGGTTATTTTTCCATCGACAAGAAGTCCAAACAGCAGGTCGATGGCAAGATCTCTGGGCGTGGCGATGACAAAGGGCAATCCAGGGACACCGATGCTTACGACTTGATTCTCAAGGATAAAGAACGACTGCTCTCCTTCAATGAACCCGTGCGGTTCGTCTTCTCTCATTCAGCGCTGCGCGAGGGATGGGACAACCCGAATGTGTTTGTCATGGGGATGCTAAAGAAGAGTGACAATACGGTATCTCGACGTCAGGAGATCGGACGTGGTCTACGTCTAGCTGTTGACCAGCGTGGTGAGCGTATGGATGAGGCAACAATTGGTGCTCGGGTCCATGACATTAACGAACTTACTGTCGTAACCGATGAGTCCTACACTGAATTTGTTGATGGGCTGCAGAAGGAGTTGTCAGAGTCCCTGGCTGCTCGCCCGCACAAGGCGAGTGTCGATTTTTTCAAGGGCAAGACGATCCAGACCACTGCGGGCGAGTCGATCGTGGAAGAACATCTGGCTCGGTCGCTCTACAACTACTTGGCACGCAATAACTACATCGACGATGACGGTCACGTCACCTCAGCATATAAGGAAGCTAAATCGGAAGGGAAGCTCGCAGTTCCGTCGTCTGAGGTCTTGTTGCCGGTGGTGGACTTCATTTGGCCGCTGGTCGACTCGCTGTACATGGACGTGCCCAAGCCTGCAGATGACCGTAAGCCCAAGAAGATTCCGCTCAACGAGGCTAATTTTGCGCGCAAGGAGTTCCAGAGCTTGTGGGGTCGGATTAATCACAAGGCGATTTACCAAGTCGAGTTCGACTCAGACGAATTGATTCGCAAAGCTGTCGACCACATAGATAAGTATCTCAACGTTGCATCCATGCAGTATGTCATCCAGGCGGGCAAACAACGCAGCGAGCTCGAGGCTGACCACCTGTTGAAGGGGGCGGGGTTTGCAGTCTCTACCACTGAAACTGTAACCGAGACAGTGACGTCTGGCTCGCAGGTGAAGTACGATCTGTTGGGTGAAATTTCCGGAAAAACGAAGCTGACTCGCCGTACGGTCGCTGCTATTCTCAAAGGCATTCGGCCGGATACGTTTGGGAAGTTCAGATTGAATCCGGAGCAGTTTATTACCGAAGCTTCGCGGCTGGTCAATGAGCAGAAGGCTACGGTCATCGTGGAACACCTCGTGTACGACGCTTTGGACGAGACCTTTGATTCTGCGATTTTTACTGCGAACCAGACGAAACAAGATCTCACCCACGCTGGTGGCAAGCTCAGGAAGCACATCTACGACTACGCCGTGACCGATTCAAAAATCGAGCGTGCATTCATTAACGAGCTGGACACCAGTGCGGAAGTTGCCGTGTATGCGAAGCTGCCACGTGGGTTCTTCATCCCGACTCCGGTTGGTGACTACAATCCGGACTGGGCGATCGCGTTCAAGGAAGGCAGCGTTAAGCATGTGTACTTCGTCGCGGAGACCAAGGGGTCCCTCTCAACTCTCCAATTGAAAGGCGTCGAGGAAGCAAAGATCGAGTGTGCCCGCAAATTCTTCGCTTCGCTAAACAAGAAGAGCGATGACGATGTCACGTACGATGTCATCACCGACTACACGGAGCTGATGCAACTCGTGGGAGCATGATGACGAACATCGGGATTGGCTTCCAAATTGCTTATTTTGGGGTCTCACGCCTTGTCTCTGCAGCGTACTAGGTGGCTCAAGGGTAATCCGTTGAGCCATGTGTTGAACCAAATCTCCAACCAACAAATCCAAATGTATTGTCCACGTTGAGTGTTTGGGTGTCGGGCGCCACCGCAGTGTCTGAGGCAGTCTCAAGTGTCCAAGGTTCGCCGGTATCAGAAAGAGAAAATCTGAGAATGGAAGAAGTAGATTCAAATGCAAAGGAACTAGGGTTCCTCGGTGAGCACAAATCAAGATCGCTACGTGAGCTGCTTTCGCAACGCTGTTGTCCTTCATCGCTTTGTATGTAAAGGCTATTTCCCAATACTGCAGTCCGAGGTCCGGGAGCGGCAGAGCACTTATACCGAGCTATTCTTCCGTAAGTTCGGCAGGCGAGTATGGATAGATCAATGAATACTGCGTCCAATTATCTTCGTAATAGTCGTTCAAACTGGTGGACTCGGATACTGAGAAATTCGTGGAAGAACTACCTATCGAGGTGAAGTCAGAGACCAGCAGATCGTTTGCGACGCTTGTGGAAAGAAACGCCGTAGAAAAACGAGTAGCGAACTTAACTCTGGTTTTCTAACATACGGCACGGTTGATCTTCATTGGCTTTAGGAAATCGTTGATCACGCACCAAGGGTGCCCAGAGCGCGCATTAGTTTAGATCACCTGATTCGCCCCCGTTGCTTGCAAATGCGGTTCCAACTTAACGACCTTGCGCATTGTTTAATAGATCCATTCGATTCGGTTTCTCAGGTCCTTGCCTGATCATTTCGTTATCGGAGTAATGCGCTCAGCAGCATTTGCATCGATCCTCATGGTCATCAGTGTATTCCGATAACATCGGTGAATGTACAAAGATTGCAGATTCCGTAGTTTCAGACATCGGTGATTGTAGTCCTGTGCTTTTCAAGGGTACGTTAATTTGGAATCTGCGCTATTGGCAGGGCATCGAAAGTAGCCAATACCGGGAACTAAGTTTGTGTCCTCAGGAGAAGCCTGAAACTAATGCGGCATAATACAAAGGAAGCTATTGTTATTAACCTCAATCTACTGCAGAAAGAGCGCGGCCATGTCGGAGCAGGGGGAACTGCAACGCAACCTCAACCTGGCTGAAAACTGGGCCAGC
>Ga0079226_10004567_pt1 | contig 10563 bp, 8 predicted proteins | sample Poulit2014_FD_76345 | JGI IMG/M metagenome (GOLD analysis project Ga0079226, IMG submission 76345) | Agricultural soil microbial communities from Georgia to study Nitrogen management - Poultry litter 2014 | ecosystem: Environmental > Terrestrial > Soil > Agricultural land | place: USA: Georgia...
CTCAACATATTCGAGCCATTTGTGGCTTACCACTTATGGGCGTTACACTGAAAAACCCATCAATCATGATTAATTTATTAGGACAAGATTTAGATAAAACATATACTTATATGAAAGAAGAACAAGATGGATTTATTCATTTATATGGTAAAGCAGAAGCAAAAGAAAATCGTAAAATGGGTCACGTAACATTCATTGCTGAAAGTTTAGAACGAGCGAAAGAACAAGCAGCATACTTTTTAAATCATTAAATAAACGAACATAAAAAAGAATGTTTTTTAAGGAGAAGATAACATGTCTGAACAAGTAACACCAGAGCAAATTGAAGCGGAAGAAATATATAAGGAAATGGGCTTGAGTGACGATGAATATGCAATGGCGAAGAAAATAATGAATCGCCATCCGAATTATACAGAAACAGGTATTTTTTCTGTTATGTGGTCAGAGCATTGCAGTTATAAAACGTCAAAACCATTACTTAGTAAATTCCCTACGTCAGGTGAACAAGTACTCGTTGGACCAGGTGAAGGTGCAGGGGTCGTTGACATAGGCGATAATCAAGCGGTCGTATTCAAGATGGAAAGTCATAACAGTCCGTCACGAATTACGCCATTTGAAGGAGCAGCAACTGGTGTTGGTGGTATTTTGCGAGATGTGTTTTCAATGGGTGCTCGCCCAATTGCAGCACTTAATTCATTACGATTCGGTTCGTTAGAAAATGAACGAACGAATTATTTATTTAAAGAAGTCGTTCGCGGGATGGCACATTACGGAAATAACGTCGGTGTACCGACTGTCGGTGGAGAGATTCAATTTGATGATTGTTATGAAGGTACGCCACTCGTTAATGCGATGGCTGTTGGCTTGCTAACACATGATGACATTCAGAAGGGAATTGCAGCTGGTCCAGGCAACTCTGTTATTTATGCTGGTGCACCAACAGGCCGAGATGGGATTCATGGGGCAACGCATTCTTCAGATGATGTAGATAATGAAGATGCAAGCCCTGCAGCTGGAAATCCATTTTTAGAAAAGCGCCTCATTGAAGCTTGTTTAGAAGTGATTCATCATGAAGCACTTGTCGGTATGCAAGATATGGGAGCGGCTGGATTAACGTCTTCGGGGAGTGAAATGGCGAGTAAAGCAGGGACGGGGATGGTTCTTCATTTAGACAACGTTCCGCAAGCAGAAGAGAATATGTCAGCGTATGAAATGATGCTCTCTGAAACACAAGAAAGAATGTTACTCGTCGTAGAAAAAGGGCGAGAACAAGAAATAATCGATATTTTTACGAAGCATGATGTTGATTCATGTATTGTCGGTGAAGTGATTGAAGAAGAATTCTTCCGCGTGATTCATCAAGGGGAAACGTATGCTGATATTCCAGCTGACGCACTTGATGAAAATGCACCGGTCTATCATTTACCGAAACGCGAGCCAGCTTACTTTAAAGAATTCCAAGAAAAAGATGTCACTATTCCTCACGTAGAAAATTACGGAGAAACGTTAAAGGCATTACTCGGACGCCTAACGATTGCTAGTAAGGAATGGGCATATGAACAATTTGATTCAAACATGCATGGACGAACAGTTGCAGGCCCTGGAAGTGGTGCTGCTGTCGTGCAAATAGAAGATAGAGATAAGGCAATTGCAATTACAGCTGACTCAAACTCAAGGTACATTTACTTAGATCCAAAAACGGGAGGAAAAATTGCCGTCGCTGAAGCTGCGCGTAATATCGTTTGTTCTGGGGCAAAGCCGCTAGCAATTACGGACGGATTGAACTTTGGAAATCCAACGAATGAAGAAATTTTCTGGCAAATGTCTGAAAGTATTGATGGGTTAAGTGAAGCGTGTCGTTCGTTAAACACACCAGTTATTAGCGGTAACGTTTCAATGTATAACCAAGCAGACGGAACACCAATTTTCCCAACACCAATCGTCGGTATGGTCGGACTCGTCGAATCACTTGATCATGTGACGCCGAGCGCGTTCCAACAAGAAGGTGACGCAGTTTATTTAATTGGTGAAACGACTGAAGATTTTGGTGGTAGTGAATTACAACAATTAGTTAATAAAGCTTATGAAGGAAAAGCTCCTGCGATTGATTTATCAGTTGAGGCTGAACGTCAAAACGCACTTTTAAAGGCGATTAAAGAAGGCGTTATTCAGTCAGCGACTGATTTATCGGAAGGTGGCCTTGCTGTAGCGTTAAGTGAAAGTTTATTCGCTCACTCACTCGGAGCACATGTGAATCTCGTTCACGAAGATATAACAACAGCTCTATTTAGCGAAACACAATCACGATTTTTAGTGTCTGTCAAAGAAGAAAATAAAAAGGCATTTGAGCAATTAATGCCTGAAGCTAATCATATTGGACACGTGACAGCTAATCAGTTATTAACTGTACATGTGAATGAGAAGTTAGCGGTTGAAGAAGACGTTCAAACGTTAAACAAAATTTGGAAGGAAGCTATTCCATGTCTTATGAAATAAAAGGGTTAAGAGATGAATGTGGAGTCTTCGGAATATGGGGACATAATAAAGCGGCAGAAATGACTTACTACGGCTTACATGCGATGCAACATCGTGGACAAGATGGTGCGGGTGTCGTAATTAATAATGGAAAAGAATTCGTTACACATAAAAACGTCGGTTTAGTTAATGATGTCTTTGAAGATGCAGATTTTTCTAAGTTACAAGGTCATGCGGCTATTGGTCATATTCGTAGTGCAACGAAAGATACGAATGATTTTGAGCACGTGCAACCGATGAAGTTCGAATTTCAAAATGGGAGTATGGCGCTTGCTCATAATGGTAACATTATGAATTCATACGATTTAAGAGGGGAACTTGAAAGTGAAGGGAGTATTTTACAGACGAGTTCTGATTCAGAAATGCTCGCTCATTTAATTAAGCGTGACGGAAAAAGCCCGTCGATGGAAGCAATTAAAAAAGCACTTAGACAAACAATGGGCGCTTATTCATTCGTTATTTTAACAGAAGATATGTTGTACGTAGCACTTGACCCTCACGCGATCCGTCCGTTGTCTATTGGAAGTATTGGGGACACGTTTGTCGTTGCATCTGAAACGTGTGCATTCGACTTAATCGGGGCAAAGTACGAACGTGAAGTTTTACCTGGTGAACTATTAGCTGTGAGTGATAATGGCATTGAATCAATGTTCTTTGCACAAAAAGAGTCGCGAAAATTATGTACGATGGAATACGTCTATTTATCTCGTCCAGATAGTAATTTAAATGATGTTAACGTTCACGCGTCACGTAAACGTATGGGCATTGAGTTAGCGAAAGAAACGGCTGTTGAAGCGGATGTTGTCACAGGAGTTCCAGATTCAAGTATTTCTGCAGCCATCGGTTACGCAGAGCATAGCGGATTACCTTATGAGCTCGGAATTATTAAAAATAGATATATTGGTCGAACGTTTATTAAGCCATCACAAGAGTTACGTGAGCAAGGGGTAAAGATGAAGCTTTCACCTGTTCGAGGAATTGTTGAAGGAAAGCGTGTCATTATGATTGATGACTCAATTATTCGTGGAACGACGTGTAAGCGAATTGTCGGTTTACTAAGAGAAGCTGGAGCGACAGAAGTGCACGTGAGAATTGCTTCGCCACCAATCACATCTCCGTGTTATTATGGAGTGGATATGTCAACGAAAGAAGAGCTGTTTGCAGCGAACTACGCGCTTGATGATATGTGTGAAATGATTGGTGCTGACAGCTTAGCATTTTTATCTTTAGACGGTGTCGAAAAGGCAATTGTTCAGACAGATGATGAAAGTCAAAGTATTTGTAAGGCATGTTTTACAGGAAATTATTTTGTTGAAAGTAACGATTAAGAAGCGATTTTAGAGGAGTGGTTAAACGGTGTCGAACGCATATAAAAAAGCCGGTGTAGATGTTGAAAAAGGATATGAAGCAGTTGAACGAATGAAAAAGCATATCGCACGAACAACGAGAAATGAAGTGCTCGGAGGAGTCGGCGCATTCGCAGGATTGTTTGAATTACCAGTACAAAATTATAAAGAGCCTGTGCTCGTTTCAGGAACAGATGGTGTCGGAACGAAGTTAATGCTCGCTTTTCAGATGGATAAGCATGACACGATCGGTGTTGATTTAGTCGCGATGTGTGTGAACGACATTGTCGCTCAAGGGGCTGAACCGTTATTTTTCTTAGATTATATCGGTTGCGGGAAAAATGACCCGGCTGTTATTGAACAAATTGTCGCGGGTGTTGCCGAAGGATGTGTTCAATCAGGCGCTTCTTTAATCGGTGGAGAAACGGCAGAAATGCCAGGTATGTATGATGAGGAAGAGTATGATCTTGCTGGGTTTGCTGTCGGAGTAGCTGAGAAATCAGCTATCATTACAGGCGAACATATTTCCTCAGGTGACGTGATTATCTCATTACCTTCAAGTGGTATTCATTCAAATGGTTACTCACTCGTTAGGCAAGTCGTTGAAGATTTAGATTTATCTAAGACGTATGATGGACTTTCAGTGCCATTAGGTGAAGCGTTGCTTGAACCGACAAGGATTTATGCAAAGCAGATTCAAGCTGTTATGAAAGAACATACGATTAAGGGAATAGCTCATATTACAGGTGGAGGTTTTTATGAAAACTTCCCGCGGATGATTCCAGAAGGACTCGGTGTTCGATTAGATAAAAAAGCTTGGCGTGTACCAGAAATTTTAACGTTTATTCAAGAACAAGGAGAAATAAGCGAACGAGATATGTACGGTATTTTTAATATGGGCGTTGGCATGGCGTTAGCAGTTGCAAAAGAAGATGCAGAAAATATTTTAGCGGTTTTACAGACATTTGATAAAGACGCAACAATTATTGGTGAAGTAATCGCTGAAGAAGGCGTGCATTTTTAACGATGGTGAAACCTAAAGCTGCTGTTTTTGCCTCTGGGACAGGGAGTAACTTCACTGCTATTATGGAAGCTGATGATCTAAGGTGTGACGTCGCATTACTCGTATGTGACGTCCAAACAGCAAAAGTTATTGAAAAAGCGAAACGTTTAAATGTCCAAACGTACGTCTTTCATCCGAAATCTTTCGCAAATAAATCGGCCTATGAAACAGAGTTATTGCATGTTTTACGTGAGTACGGAATCGACTGGGTTTTCTTAGCTGGTTATATGCGATTAATTGGAGACGTTTTATTAGAAGCATACAGCGGAAAAATCGTTAACATCCACCCGTCTTATTTACCTGAATTTCCTGGGAAAGATGCTATTGGACAGGCATATCGAGCAGGAGTGTCTGAAACGGGTGTGACGATTCATTTTGTCGATGAAGGAATGGATACGGGTCCAATTATTAAACAAGAAAAAGTAAGTATTCAAACGGATGACACGATAGAAACGTTAGCGAAGAAAATTCACGCGCTTGAACATGAACTTTATCCAGCAGTTATTCGTAACCTCGTTAGTAAAGAATGGAGATGAACGACGTGAAAAAAGCATTAATTAGTGTTTCTAACAAAGATAATGTCATATATCTTGCTCAAGAACTCGTTTCATTAGGTTATGAGATTATTTCGACAGGCGGGACGTATGAACAATTAAAGCATGCACAAATAGATGTCAAACAAGTCGAGTCATTAACGGACTTTCCAGAAATTTTAGATGGACGTGTGAAGACGCTACATCCTCATGTTCATGGAGGATTACTAGCAAAGCGTGGCGATGAAACGCATGAAAAACAATTAGCTGAGAATCAGATTGAGCCAATTGATTTAGTCGTCGTTAATTTATATCCTTTTAAAGAAACGCTTAAAAATGAATCAGCGACACACGAAGATATGATTGAAAATATTGATATTGGTGGGCCGACGATGTTACGAGCAGCAGCTAAAAATTATTCAGCGATAACAGTCGTCGTTGACCCGGATGATTATTCAGAAGTTATTGAACAATTAAAAGCAGATACACTTGATGCATCATATCGTCAAAAACTCGCAGCAAAAGTGTTTCAACATACCGCACAATATGACTCATTAATTGCTCAATATTTTTCAAAATTAACTGGAGATGAATATCCAGAACATTTAACAATTACTTATGAAAAAGTACAAACTTTAAGATACGGGGAAAATCCTCATCAACAGGCGAGTTTTTATAAGCATCCACTTGCAGCAGAAACGAGCTTAGTGAATGCCGAACAGTTACACGGGAAAGAATTGTCATTTAACAACATTCAAGATGCGAATGCTGCAGTTGAAGTTGTGACTGAGTATGAAGAGCCAACGACCGTTGCGATTAAGCATATGAATCCGTGTGGCATTGGTACAGGTGATACGATTGAACAGTCGTTTCAAAAAGCGTATGAAGCTGATTCGATATCTATTTTTGGTGGTATCGTCGCTTGTAATAGAGAAGTAAACTTAGCTACAGCAGAAGCGATGAGTGAAATATTTTTAGAAATCATCATTGCACCATCGTTTACTGACGAAGCATTTTCGTTATTAACTAAAAAGAAAAATATTCGTCTATTACGTTTACGAAGAGTTTCAAATGAGGAATTACAAGGAATTCAGAAGTATGTATCGATTAGTGGTGGTTTACTCGTGCAAGAAGAGGACGCTGTTAATCTTGATGAAGAGTCATTAACGTACCCTACGAATCGTCAGCCAACTGAAGCAGAAATGCGCGATTTGTTATTTGCATGGAAGGCCGTTAAACACGTGAAATCAAATGCTATCGCCTTAGCAAAGGATAATCAAACCATCGGCATTGGTGCGGGACAAATGAACCGAATTGGTGCCGCAGAAATAGCTATAAAACAAGCAGCAGAGAAAGCTAAAGGTTCAGTGTTAGCTTCAGATGCCTTTATTCCGATGGCTGATACGGCTGAAACAGCTGTGAAAGCAGGAATATCAGCGATTATTCAACCGGGAGGATCTGCACGTGATCAAGAGGTAATTGATATTTGTAATGAACATAATATTGCAATGGTTTACACGGGAATGAGACACTTTAAACATTAAATGCACATATGGAAGGTGTATAAAAAATGAAAGTATTAGTAGTTGGTCGTGGGGGAAGAGAACATAGTATCGTTCTGAATTTGAAAAAAGATGAACGAATAAAAAATATATTCGTTGCACCAGGCAATGGTGGGATTGAAGAAGATGCCGAATGTCTTCCAATCGATGAAATGGCAATTGATCAATTGATTGCTTTTGCTAAAAAGGAAGCGATAGATTTAACAATTGTCGGGCCAGAAAACCCACTAAATGAAGGAATTGCCAATCGTTTTCACGAAGAAGGACTAGCGATTTTTGCTCCGACGAAAGAAGCAGCACTGCTTGAAGGGAGTAAGAGCTTCGCTAAAGCGTTTATGAAACGTCATCATATTCCGACGGCTAAATATGAAACGTTTACGGACGCTCACCTAGCAAAGCAGTATATTAAGCAAGAAGGCGCACCGATCGTTATTAAGGCGGACGGCTTAGCTGCTGATAAAAATGTCGTCGTTGCTGAAACAGAGGAAGAAGCATTACAAGCTGTCGATGATATGCTGATTGATAAAGCATTCTCGGATGCGAGCGCTAAGATTGTCGTTGAAGAATTTTTAGCAGGAGAAGAATTTTCTTTAATGGCGTTCGTTCATAAGAACACTGTCTATCCGATGGTGACAGCGCGTGATCATAAGCGGGCGTTTGATCATGATGAAGGGCCGAACACTGGAGGAATGGGAGCTTACGCACCAGTAGAAGTTGTTTCAAATAAAGTATTAACTAAAGCGATTGAAGAAACGCTTCAACGAGCAGCTGATGGACTTGTAGCGGAGAATCGCTCATTTACAGGGATATTATATGCGGGCCTTATGATGACTGATGAAGGTGCAAAAGTGATTGAATACAATACACGATTCGGCGACCCAGAAACACAAGTCGTCTTACCATTGTTAGAAAATAGTTTATTACAGGTTATGCAGCAGATGCTCGCAGAAGAAAATCCACACATTAAGTGGCGCAGTGATTCATGCTTAGGTGTCGTCGTTGCAGCAAAAGGATATCCAGGAACATGCGATTCAGGTGTTTCATTACCAGTTCCCGTAAGTACGGAAAATCTGTTTACGATTCACGCAGGAACGAAAAAAGCCGAAGACGGATATGTGTCTAACGGTGGCCGGTTATTGTTAGTCGGTTCGACTGGTAAGACAATTAATGACGCGCGTCAAGTTGTTTATGAACAATTGAACATTTATGACCAGTCAGACGCATTTTTCTTCCGCCGTGATATCGGGATAAAATAAATAGTCTTTACGCTTAAAAAGTCGTCCGTTTTATCTCTTAAAAGATAGAACGGACTATTTTTTTATTATTTAACAACAATGAAAGCGTTTTTTCAGTCGGTTAATTATGTTATGATAAGCGATATCAACTTTAAATATACATAAAAAGTGTGGGGTTAATGAATGAAAATGAGCCGAATATTTATTGTGTTACTCGTCTTTGTTGCTGTCCTTTATGGATGTTCTAACAAAACAGATGACGAGACGCACGAACAACCGGAAAAAGAAGAACAAGAAGAAAAAGAACCTGCTGTGACGTATACTGCACCTTTGACAGGTGAAGAAATATCAGAAGAAAATGATCGTCGAATTGTTTCTGTGATGGTGAATAACCACCCAGCAGCACGTCCGCAAACAGGATTACTTGACGCTGATATGACGTTTGAAATTTTAGCTGAAGGAAGTATTACTCGCTTTTTAGCACTTTACCAAAGTGAATACCCTGAAGTCGTCGGACCAGTTAGAAGTGCTCGAGATTATTATATTGATTTAGCTAATGATTACGACTCGATTTATGTCTTTCATGGGGCGATTTATTTTGTCTATGATCATATGACGAGTGTAGGTATTGATGCGATTGATGGCGCATCTTATGATAATGATCGAGTGATCTTCGAACGAGCATCACATCGACAAGCACCACACAATTCGTACGTTAAATTTTCTGGTATGCTTGAAAAGGCAGAAGAAAAAGGATATCGCTTAACGGATGATGTAAAAGCTTTAACGTTTACAGATAGTACGTTAACGACTGATGAAAAGGCAGAATCAGTAGACATTCTATATCCAGGAAGGCAAGCGAATGAAACGATTACTTATGAATTTAATGAAGGTGACAATGTTTACGAGCGATATGATACAGGTGAACAGACAATTGATTATGAAACAGAGGACCCAATTGAGATGAGCAATTTATTTATTGTCGAAGCGAGTCACCAAGTCATTGACGAAGAAGGAAGACGTGCGATCAATTTAGAGGATGGTGGCAACGGGTTGCTTATTCGTGATGGTTACGTTGAGTCAGTTGAATGGGCGAATGAGGACGGAATGATCGTTCCAATGAAAGACGGTAAACAAGTCGCATTGTCGCGTGGAAAGACATGGGTAAATGTCGTTCCGACGGATCCAGGCATCGAGGCAATAGTTAATATACGATAAACTTTTGATTTTCATATATACTATAAGTAGACTGAAAGACGTATGTGAGAAGAGGAGGGGCGTTGTGCAAATCGATAAATTACGTGGAAAGCAGTTAGATGAACTATTTGATGCGATATTATCATTAAAAAATCGTGAAGAATGTTACCGTTTTTTTGATGATTTAGCAACGATGAATGAAATAAGCGCTTTACGCCAGCGTTTCCAAGTAGCTAAGTTATTAAAGGAAGGTAGAACGTATAATAAAATTGAAGAAGAAACAAATGCTTCAACAGCTACAATATCTCGTGTTCGCCGTTGTATTGATTATGGCAGTGGGGGATATGAAATGATATTTAAGCGTCAAGAAGACGCAAACGAATAGAATGAACATAAACGTTGAAAATAATTATTTCAACGTTTTTATTTTTGATAATTGAAAATTAGGTATGAGTAAAATGTTTGTGGGACTATGCCCTACTTGTTGTGTAAAGTCTTTACTTCAGAAATGTACTTCACTTGTCCACGAAGAATTGAAGTGCATTCTTCGCACCATCAACTTCTAATACCTCCACTGTCGTGTCGGTATTAGGGATTTTCGGATACGGCTATTCCCGCAGACGTCTCCGTACATTTCTTTCAAGTTAATTTACTCATGATACCGAATAAATGTGAGTAATAATAATGAAAAAAAGACCCTCTTTTTTATAGTTATAGTCACAACAACCACTATAAAAAGAGAAGAGGTCCTTAAATGAAGAATTTCATATCTGAACCAAACGGTTCGACAACCTGTTGTTTATGCCTTAAAGGGATTAAGAGGCTCTAGTTATTAACTTAGCTTTAAACGGCTTCAAGTTGATATATTTATTTAAATGAGCAGGTGAAATATACGTAGATTGACGAAGAATAATAAATACTTATTAAATCAGAAAAACACAAATGACGCATACAGTTTAAGTGAAAGAACTATACGAAGACGCCTGCGGGAAGGTAATGAGATAGGTGGTAACCTATTTCATTACACGTATCCGAAAATCCCTAGAACCGACATGATAATGGAGGTTCTAGAAGTTGAGGTCGTCCCGCGGC
>Ga0079226_10004569_pt1 | contig 10560 bp, 7 predicted proteins | sample Poulit2014_FD_76345 | JGI IMG/M metagenome (GOLD analysis project Ga0079226, IMG submission 76345) | Agricultural soil microbial communities from Georgia to study Nitrogen management - Poultry litter 2014 | ecosystem: Environmental > Terrestrial > Soil > Agricultural land | place: USA: Georgia...
AATGCGGAAGTAGATATTTTATTAACTACGCCAACGTTGCAAGAAGAAAAGCAGCTAGATTTTACTGAACAATATACCTTTACTGAAATTCAACAATTAAAAGAAAAAGAAGTAGCCTTGATAGAGGAAATTAATTTGGCGGATCCTTTTACCATGATGTTCACCTCAGGTACGACAGGGAATCCGAAAGCGGTCGTACATACATATGGCAATCATTATTGGAGCGCAGTTAGTTCTGCTTTAAATTTAGGTTTACACGATGATGATAAGTGGTTGCTAACTTTACCAATTTTTCATATTGGTGGCTTTTCGATTTTAATGAAAAGTGTCATTTATTGCATGTCTGTTTATTTTATGGAAAAATATGAAAAACATCTTCTACACGAAGCACTTGTTGAAAAAGGTGTAACGATAGCCTCCCTTGTTACAGTGATGTTAAAAGATGTGTTGGAAAAAATAGGTGAGGCACAATTTCCATCGACTGTTCGTTGTATTTTACTTGGTGGAGGTTCTGTGCCGAAAAATATGTTGGACGCTGTAAAAGAAAAACAAGTACCATTATTTCAGTCCTATGGTATGACTGAAACAAGTTCTCAAATTGTGACCTTAAGTAAAGAAGATGTAAGCCGTAAACTTGGTTCAGCAGGGAAGCCATTATTCACAGCGGACGTGAAAATTTCGGATGAAAACGAAGCCGGAATCGGTGAAATTATCGTAAAAGGGCCCATGGTCATGAATGGCTATTTTAAAAATGACGCTGCAAATAAAGAAAGTTTCAAGGACGGTTGGTTGTATACTGGTGACCTGGGATATATAGATGAGGATGGATTTTTGTATGTCGTTGATCGCCGCACAGATTTAATTATATCTGGTGGGGAAAATATTTATCCAACTGAAATTGAAAATGCACTTTTAAAAATCGACGAAATTAAAGAGGCAGCAGTCATAGGTGTGACAGATGAACGATGGGGACAGCTACCAGTTGCATGTCTTGTTTGCGAAGAAAAATTAGATGAGAAAACCATTCTAGCGACGTTGGAAAAGTCACTGGCACCTTATAAAATACCACATCAATTTTATCAAGTGGACAGCTTACCACGTAATGCTTCAAATAAAGTGATGCGCCATAAATTAGTGCAAGAGTTTGATCCACATCACCATGCATGATTATTCATTTGTAGGAAAAACTACAAATGGAGGTGGAGGATGATGACGAAAAAACAATATTATGTGAAAGTACAGTCCAAAGAAATTTCAGCAACAGCACATGGGGATGGCGGGTTTTTAATTGAAGCAACAGACGGGGAAGTGGAGCTTTTACGGAATAAATTCAACAATATGCATGCAAATGATTTTGATACATTTTTCCGTGCGCATGTACCGATTATGCCTTATTCTAATGCAGAAAGTAATGATCGTTACAGTGACAATATAAGTGATATTTATGCCATGATTTATGACTTGGGTGTGCCAGAAACAAAACAAGCCATGGTAGCGGATAAAATCATTGATGCTTCTAAAGAAATGAAGTGACCGACTTTTATATTCATTTCTATTTTTCGACTATTAATGATATGATGATAAATAGAAAATAGAAGTAGAAAAAGGTTGTCGGTATATTTGGAATATACATTTACAGATTATTATAAAAATGAAGTACGACTCTCATTTGAACATGAACCATTTTCAAATGACCCACGTCATGTCTGGGTCATTGCGCAGTACGAGGGGAAATGGTTGTTAACAAAACATAAAGGTCGGGGCCTTGAATTTCCAGGCGGAAAAGTGGAGCCAGGGGAAACAGCAGAGGAAGCAGTAGTTCGAGAAGTCATGGAAGAGACTGGTGCTGTTGTAAAAGACTTAAAATATGTTGCGCAATATTTTGTCGATGGGAAACGGGATAAAATTATCAAGAATGTTTATTTTGCAACCATTGACAGGCTAGAGGAGCAGCCAACTTATTACGAAACACTTGGCCCGCAATTATTAGATGAATTACCTAATAATGTGAAGCGAAATGACGGATTTAGCTTTATGATGAAAGATGAAGTACTGCAACACTGTATGGCATATATTAAGAAAAAGTTTAATATAAAAAATTAAACAACTCAAATGCTGTTTATAGTTTGTTTTAATCGAATCAAACATTTTTAATAATATATGCCATTTTTTTATTATAAGCGATCCATTTTTTATACTAATAATACATAGGTGTCTATAAGTCGAAAGTGGTCGAATGAATTTTAGTAGCTTAGCTAAAATTGAAATATAGAATACAAAAATACTTTATTTCACACAGTTATGTTAAATAAAAAAGCTTAAAGTTTTAAAAAGTAGTATGATTAATTTTATGATGACAAGAGGAGAGTTTTACCAATGAAAACGTTTATTAACGATAATTTTCTGCTATATAACGATGTTGCAGAAGAGTTATACCATGATACTGCAAAAAATTTACCAATCATTGATTACCACAATCATCTATCACCTGAAGAAATTTATGAAGACAAAAAGTTTACCAATATAACAGAGGCTTGGTTGGCTCATGATCATTATAAGTGGAGAGCGATGAGGGCAAACGGTATCAATGAAGACTTGATTACTGGTAAGGCTCCTGATTTTGATAAATTTCTTGCTTGGTCCAAAACAGTTCCTAATATGTTAGGGAACCCATTATATCATTGGACACATTTGGAATTGCTTCGATATTTTGATATAGATATATTATTAAATGAAGCTTCAGCAAATGAAATTTGGACAGAGGTAAATAGTCAATTAAGCAAACCGAATAAATCGGCTCGCTCTTTATTAGACGAGCAACAAGTTAAGTTTGTCGGAACGACTGATGATCCAGTTGACTCACTACATCATCACTCCGCCTTACTAAAAGAAGATTACGACGTATTTGTCAGTCCTTCTTTCCGGGCCGATAATGCATTGGATATTGAAAAAGAGTCATTTATTGATTGGTTAGTAGACTTAGAAAAAGCAAGTAACATGAAAATTAAAGGATATACAGATTTTATTCAAGCATTAGAAAAAAGAATTGACTATTTTGATCAAATGGGTTGTAAAAGCGCAGACTGTGGTATTGGAAAAATGTTTTATGAAGAGACAAATAAAAATGAAGTGGAAGTAATTTTTAACAAACGGCTCAATCATACGTCATTGACAAGTGTTGAAATAGATAAGTTCAAAACCTATACATTTTTAATTTTAGGTGAACTGTATGCAGATAAAAATTGGGTTAATCAAATGCATATTGGTGCTTTAAGAGATACGAACACTAAGATGTTTAATAGAATAGGTAATAATAGTGGATATGATTCTATCAATGACAATCAGATGGCTTATGAACTAGCGAATATTTTGAATGAATTAGATAAAAAAGATAAACTACCTAAAACAGTTTTATATAGTTTGAATCAAAAAGATTATTATGTTTTAGCAACGATGGCAGGTAATTTTCAAAGTGATGAAATTGCTGGTAAAGTCCAATTTGGAACATCATGGTGGTTTAATGACCAGATAGACGGTATGGAATATCAAATGAAGGTCTTGGCAAATATTGGATTGATTAGTAATTTTATTGGTATGTTAACAGATTCAAGAAGTATTTTATCGTTTCCTAGACATGAGTATTTTCGTAGAATATTGTGCAATATTTTAGGCGAGTGGGTTACACAAGGAAAAGCGCCACATGACATAGAGCTGTTAAAGGAATATGTAAAAGGAATTTCTTATTATAACGTTAAAAAATATTTAAATATTTAAATATTATATAAACTTTTTATTTACTTTATTTTGAAGTAGATAAAAGGTTTTTTAAATGGGTTGAAAAAATGTTGAAAAAATACGAGTCTATCATTGACAAAGGAATAGGTTACAAATATAATACGATTTAAGTTCTATTTTAGTAAACCGGTTTAGGAGGTGTTGTGAAAGCGTTTGAGAATTGCTATGTATCAGTTTTAGTGTGAGTTTTATAGATTAAATGTTTACATACTATGTCAACAGAATGAATGCGCTTAATTGATTTTATGAACTAATTTATTTAGGAGGATTAACATGAGGAAAATTCTGATTAGTTTTATTTTAATGGTGTCTATCGTATTAGTTGGTTGTAGTTCAAATTCGAATTCAAATGAATCATCAAGTGGTGATAATGAACAAGTATTCAAACTAGCTCATAACTTAAGTGAGGACCAAGTAGTTCATAAAGCTTTAGAAGATTTTGCTGAGCAAATTGAAGAAAGAACAGACGGTGAAATCAAAATTGACATTTATCCAAATGGTCAACTTGGACAAGAAAAGGAAGCGTTAGGTCAAATTGAAAATGGTACGATTGAAATGACGAAAGTAAGTGCAGGAACATTAGAGTCTTTCAATGAAATTTATAAAACATTCTCAGTGCCATATATTTTTAAAGACGAAGATCATTATAGAGATGTAATGGAATCTGACATCATGGACAATGTATACAATTCAACTGAAGATAATGGATTTATTGGCTTATCTTACATTGATTCGGGAGCAAGAAGCTTTTACACAAAAGATAAACCAATTTTAAGTCCAGATGATTTAAAAGGTATGAAAATTAGAACAATGGACAGTGTAACAGCGACAAAAATGATGGAAAATTTAGGTGGTACTGCGACACCAATGGGTTATGCAGAGATTTATACATCTCTACAACAAGGTGTGATTGACGGTGCAGAAAGTAATCCAACAGCATTAACAGAAGGTAAACATGGTGAAGTAGTTAATCACTTCGTATTTAATGAACATACAATGATCCCTGATATTTTAGTTATTAACAAAGAGACTTGGGATAATTTATCTGATGAACAGAAAGAAATCTTTAAAGAAGTTGCAAGTGAAAATAGAGTGAAAAGTTCGGAAATGTGGAAGGAAGAAATCGATAGAGCTGTTGAAGAAGCGAAAGATATGGGAGTAGAATTCCATGAAGTTGACAAAGCACCATTTATTGAAAAAGTTCAACCAATACATGAAGAATATAAAGAAAATGATGCATTAAGAGAAATCATTGAGCAAATTGAGGCGCTAGGTTAATAAGCTTAATGACAAAGTAGACTTGGTTATTAAATGATAATAACTAAGTCTACAAATATGCATTGCTTTAAATTCAGACTAAAGGTTTGAAGGAGTGAGAGCATGGCAAAGAAAATAAAAAGTATTTTAGATAAAGTAATGTTGTTACTTACGTCAATTATGTTAATTGCTACGTTGTTGTTATTACTTTGGCAGGTCTTTAGCCGTTATGTACTAAATTCCCCAAGTACTTTCACCAATGAGTTACTTGGTTTTTTGTTGGTTTGGATGTCTTTATTTGCTGCTAGTTATGCTTTTGGTTCTAATGAACACTTATCTTTTTCTTTGATAAAAAATAAGTTCACAAAATGGCGAATGAAACTAGTTAATATTTTAGTGAATCTTTTTATCGTCATTTTTACAATATCTATTTTTATCATCGGTGGTATGAAGGCTGTAACTAGTAAGATGTCACAATTAACACCAATATTACAAATACCTCAAGGTGCATTATATATTATATTGCCAGTTTCAGGCCTTGTAATTTTAGTTTATATCTTATTAAATACGATTATAAACGCTCAATTAAGTAAGGATGGCGGTGATTTCCATTAGTACTTCGGTCATTGTTTCTTTAATACTGTTTGGATCGTTTGCATTTTTATTAATTATAGGGGTTCCAATTGCTATTGCGCTTGGAATGTCTTCTTTAGCTTCCATATTAGTGGTCTTGCCGTTTGATAAAACGGTTTTAAATGCTGCCCAAAGTTTATTTGAAGGTTTAAATAGTTATACATTATTAGCCATTGTATTCTTTATGCTTTCTGGAAGTATTATGAATAATGGTGGTATAGCAATTAGGTTATTAAATTTAGCCAAGCTCTTTGTTGGTAAAATACCTGGTTCGTTAGCACATACGAATGTTGTTGGGAATATGTTGTTTGGTTCTATTTCAGGATCATCTGTTGCTGCAGCCGCTGCTATTGGTTCAGTGATGAGTCCGATGCAAAAAAAGGAAGGATATCCACCTGCTTTTTCTGCTGCTGTTAATATAGCATCTGCACCAACAGGTTTGTTAATACCGCCTACAACAGCATTTATTATGTATTCATTGGTCGGTGGAGGAGTATCTATTTCAGCCCTATTTATGGCTGGTTATATTCCAGGACTCTTAATGGGATTATCTGTCATGGTAGTCATTATCTTTATGGTGAAAAAATATAACTTACCTGTTTCAGAAGGGTATTCTTTTAAAGAGGCATTAAAAATTGTTGTCGATGCAATTCCTAGTTTGTTTTTAATTATCCTTGTAATCGGTGGAATTGTTTTAGGAATATTCACTGCTACGGAAGCATCTGGGATTGCTGTACTTTATTCTTTAATTCTAGCTTTCTTTTATAAAGAGTTAACGAAAGAAAAAATCATCAATATTTTAAGAGATACATCTATGATGACGGGTATTGTATTATTCTTAGTAGCTACATCGTCGATTATGTCTTGGGTCATGTCATTTGCCAATATCCCAAGAACCATAACTGATTTTCTACTATCGTTTTCAGATAACCCAATCATTATATTGTTACTGATGAACATTATTTTACTTGTAGTTGGAATGTTTTTAGATATTACACCTGCAATATTAATTTTCGCACCAATCTTTTTACCGATTGTAACTGAATTAGGAATGGATCCAGTTCATTTTGGGGTTATTTTAATCTTTAACCTATGTATTGGAACAACAACGCCACCTGTTGGAAATGTGTTATTTATAGGAAGTAAGGTCGCGAATGTAGAGATGGAAGAAATAATAAGACCTTTGTCGAAAATATATATTCCTTTAGTAATCGCCTTATTATTAGTAACATACATACCTTGGATTAGCTTAGCTATTCCGCAGTGGTTGGGATTACTATAATTATAGTACTTAATTAAAAGGAGAAGTGACATGATTTTAAACGAATTTGTAAAACTAGAAGAAGAAAATGGCTTATATGTAGTTCATGGTGATAAAGCTAATATTAAATTATATTTCCTAACAGAAGATATCGTACGAATTCGAGTTTCTTTTGATAGAAAATTCACAGAAAGATCTTACTCGCTCATCACGACCTGTTGGGAGGATGAATTAGATGATTTATTTGTCGATGAACGTAATAAAATCCAACCGATATCAGTAGACGTTGTAGAAAATGAAAATGAAGTTATATTTAAGACAAAAAAATTAACATTCATTTTAAATAAAACACCATTACACTTTACTGTAAAGGATGAAAATGGAAACATTCTTTATGAAGATGTTGAGGTAAGAGCATTTGAACAAGATCATTTAGGTAGGGTATTTCATTACAATAAAATTGATGAAAAAAATGATCACTTCTTTGGATTCGGAGAACAAACTGGTGCCTTAAATAAAATGGGTCAGAGAATGACATTATCACCAAAAGATGCGATTGGACATGATCCAGAGTATGGAGGACCATTATATAAGCATATTCCATTTTACATTAGATTAAATAGTCTAAACCAGAGTGCTTTTGGTTTGTTTTATCATAACTCATATGATTCTACTTTCGATATAGGAAAGGAAATCAGCGGTTATTGGCCTAGATATTCATACTATAGTTCAGACGGTGGAGATATTGACTTTTTCTTTATTAATGGACCAGATGTAATGGACGTTATTGAGAGGTATACGGTCTTAACAGGTAAACAAGCATTACCACCTAAGCAAACATTAGGATATACTGCATCAACCATGTATTATGCTGAATTAGAAGAAAAAAATGATGAAGAGATTTATAAAGTCATTGAAAAGCATTTCGACGAAGAGATGCACATTGATAATTTTAAATTAGCTTCAGGTTACTCAGCAGGTGAAGAAGAGAATTTCCGATATACCTTTAATTGGAACAAAAAGAGATTCCCTAATCCAGTAAAGTTCTTTGAAACAATGAATGAAAAAGGCGTCAATGTTATTCCAAACTTAAAGCCAGGAATTTTGGCTGAACACCCTTATATGGACGAGTTTGATGCTAATCAAGTCTTTGTCAAAACAAATGATGAAGCAAATGACTACATCGGACGTTGGTGGGGAGGGGAAGGAAAGTTTGTTGACTTTACTAACCCGAAAGGTAGACAAGTTTGGAAAGAGTTATTGAAAGAAACGATATTAAGAAAAGGCACCATATCCATTTGGAACGATAATTGTGAGTATGATGGAATTGAAGATAAAACAGCTATTTGTGATTATGATGGTAAAAAAGGTGAAATCAAATTTTTAAAACCATTGCAGTCAAATATGATGGCATATACAGCTAAAGAGGCGACGAAAGAAGTTTATCCAAACAAGAGACCTTATATTATAAGTAGATCTGGTTTTGCAGGTATTCAAAGATATGCACAAACATGGGCTGGAGATAACTTAACTGATTGGAGAACAATCAAATATAACATCGCTACTATTTTAGGAATGGGTCTATCTGGTGTTGCAAATACAGGTTGTGATATTGGAGGCTTTGCAGGAAGAGCACCAGAAGGAGAGTTATTATTAAGATGGATACAAAATGGTATTTTCCAACCGAGATTTTGTATTAACTCAGCAAATAATGACAACTCAGTAACGCAGCCATGGATGCACGAAGATTTCAATGATTCTATAAGAAAAGCTTATAAGAAAAGATATGAAATGTTACCATACCTTTATTCATTGATGTATGAAGCACATAAGACTGCTAAACCTATCATGCGTCCATTATTCACAGAGTTCCAGCAAGATGTAAATAGCTATAATGATGAGCACTTTACATTTATGTTTGGACCTTCGATTCTTGTAGCGAATGTTGTAGATAAAAGTGTCAAAACAAGAAAGGTATATTTACCAGCAGGAGAAAAATGGTATGATATGTCTGATAACTTAAAAGCTTACGAAGGTGGACAAGAAATTGAAATACCGGTTGATTATGACAGTATTCCAATGTTCTTAAGAGAAAGTGGTTTATTTATTACGACACAAGATGTTAAAAACATCAAAAATGATAAACTTGAAAGCTTACACATCTTAGTAGGAGAAGGCGAAAACAAAGCTTTTGATTATTATGATGATGATGGTGATAGCCTTGAGTTCAACGAAGGTGTTTATGAAAAAATCTCAATCAGTACACATAATGAAAATAATCAAAAGAAAATTAAATTTATAAATAATGGATCATATACATCTGAATTAAAGAAATTTGAATTAAAAGTACTTAATAAAGAAAACGGTGCGATGTGGGTATCAGTAGCAGATGAAAGGCTACCAAGATATTTAAATGCATCTCAATGGGCCTCAAAAAATGAAGGTTGGTACTATAATGCATCAGATGGCTCTGTACAAGTGAAATTTGACAGGCCTAATCTTGAACAATTTGATGTCATCGTATCGACAGAACAGTTTGATTTAATTGGAATGGGTTTAACGAAAACATATTCTTAATTCGAAACACATTAGTGAATAGTTGATTGTTAACATGTTGAATAGAACTTTAAATGATATGCTGAAATATTTAAGTTTATCATTTAAAGTTCCTTCCATTTATATGACTTCCAAATTGATTCAATATTATAGTTATAAAAAAGGGGAGATTTACTTGAAAGTGACAATGCAAGATGTAGCAAATAAGGCTGGGGTCTCTAAAAGTACAGTGTCTCAATTTATAAATAAAAGGTACGAATATATGTCGGAAAAGACAAAATTGAAAATAGCCCAATCGATTGAGGAATTAGGTTATATTCCCAACTCTATTGCAAGAAGTTTAACGCAAAGAAAAACCTATACGATTGGCGTAATTGTCGCTAATATCATTCATTCCTTTTCAAATGAAATTATACGTTCTATTGAAGATGTTTGTGAAGAAGCGGGAGTACAAGTATTTGTATGTAATGCAGATGATAAGCCTGATAAAGAAAGAAAATATATGGAACAATTAATTGCTAAACAAGTTGATGGATTAATTATCTTTCCTACAGGTGGTAATTTAGAATATTATCAAAATCTTAAAAAAAGTAAATTCCCGATAGTATTTATTGATAGAAAGATAGACCCATCTATTTACCCTACATTCATGCTAGATAATGAAAAAGCTATCCAATCAGCAGTTGAAATATTGATAGATAAACATAGTGAAATTGGCGTTATTAGTACCTCTATTGAAATAGAAGTAACACCTCGTATAGAGCGAATCAACAGCTTCAGAAATATTATAAAAAAGAAAGAATTGCCTTTAAATGAAGATTGGATCATTTCACAAAGTGAAGAAGAAATAAGAGGTAGATTAGAATTATTGTTGAAAAATGATAATTTACCTGAAGCATTTCTTGCAACAAATGATTTATCTGTCATAGAATTACTTAAGTTTTTAAAGGAAAATAACATAGCAATTCCTGATGAACTCGGCGTAATCTCAATAGATGATTCGCCATTTCTAGAAGTTTCCATGACACCAATTAGTGTGATTAAACAGCCGACGTTTA
>Ga0079226_10004570_pt1 | contig 10557 bp, 4 predicted proteins | sample Poulit2014_FD_76345 | JGI IMG/M metagenome (GOLD analysis project Ga0079226, IMG submission 76345) | Agricultural soil microbial communities from Georgia to study Nitrogen management - Poultry litter 2014 | ecosystem: Environmental > Terrestrial > Soil > Agricultural land | place: USA: Georgia...
CAGGAAGTTTTTCTTATCCCAGTTCTGGCGAATCGTGAAACCATCGGTGATCATGTCCCCGGGTACGGTTCCAACGAAGACCAGGAGGTCGGTTTCCTCGAGGAGGTCGTAGGTTGGTTTCGGCCGACCATAACCCATTGGTCCAACATATGATGGCGAATCAAACGGGATAGTACCCTGGGTACGCCATTCAACGGCGCCAGCAATCTTGTGGTCTTCCAACCAGGTGGACAGCTGCCGGGAGGCTTCGCTGGTCCAGTCGTTACCACCGGTAATGAAAAGTGGTTTTTCGGATTCCAACAGTGCGTCATGCAGCTGTTTCCAGTCGTCGACGGTCATACCGCCACCGGCAACCGGAATCTGCGGGTGGACGCGCGCATCGATCGGCTGGGTGATGATGTCTTCGGGCAGACCGACCACAACGGGGCCGGGGCGTCCGGAAGACGCGGCGAACATTGCTTCAGCAACGATTTCGGAAGCGCGTTCTGGGTGGTCGAGGACCATGACGCGTTTTGTTCCGGTGCCGAACCAAGCGTGTGGATCGAATTCCTGGAAGGCTTCTTTTTCGCGGTGTTCGAATGGGATGAGGCCGACGAACAGCACCATTGCTGTTGAGTCCTGCCATGCGGTGTGCAGTGCGACGTGAGCGTTAGCTGCACCGGGACCGCGGGTCACCATGGCGACACCGGGTGTCTGGTTGAGCTTGCCGTCTGCTTCAGCCATGTAGGTGGCTCCGCCTTCGTGGCGGCAGATGACGTTTTTGATCGGGGAATCAGCGAGTCCATCGAGGACGTCCAAATACGATTCACCGGGGATCGAGTACACGCGTTCGACGCCGTGCGCTACCAGAGAGTCAACGATGACGTGTCCGGCAGATTTTTTCTGACCATTACTGTTGAGTGGATAACCCATGAAATAGTGCTCCTTGACTGAAATACCTTGCGTTCAGCCCAGTCGCCATTGACATATGGGCAAGCGCTAACCTCTACAAAGTACCAGCCCTGGATGGAATATCTGCACTGTAACTGAACGTTTCAGTACATAAGACCGTAAAAATTCCCCGTCGGCAGCACGCGGTGCTGCATTAGGAGAAATACAGAATGTCGAATGTCATTATCGTAGGTGGCCACGGAAAAGTCGCTCAGTTAGCAACTCCCCTATTGGTTGAAGCCGGCCACAAGGTCACTTCGATTATCCGGAACTCCGATCAAGAAGACACCATCAAGCAGCTCGGTGCAACACCGTTGCTGCTCGACATCGAGACTTCAAACCAAGACGATCTGGCCAAAGCCTTTGCCGGCCAGGACGCCGTGGTGTGGGCTGCCGGTGCCGGCGGTGGGAACCCGGATCGTACCTATGCCGTTGATCGTGACGCTGCGATCGCTTCGATGGACGCCGCTCAGGGTGCCAATGCCATGCGCTACATTATCATTTCTTACCTCGGCTCATCCTTGGAGCACGGTGTATCAGAAGACAGCGCCTTCTACCCGTATGCGCAGTCCAAGGCTCTGGCAGATGAGCATCTGATGGATTCGGATCTGCACTGGACCATTCTTGGCCCGGGCTCACTGACCCTCGAAGACCCATCGGGCAAGATCCGTCGTGTTGGGCGCATGTCGGACGACGTTCTCGGTGAGAACGACAATAAAGATACCTCGCGTGCCAACGTGGCCAATGCAATTGCCGCCGCGCTGGGCTCCGAGAAGTCCGTTAATAACATCGTAGACTTCGTCGACGGTGACACCCCGATCGAAGATATCTTCGGCTAAAACCACTCGTATATGCCAAAGGCGCTTGGAGACCGTTGAGGTCCCAAGCGCCTTTGGCGTTTTCACAGGTTCAGCACACGAGATGGCTGGGTTACAAGACGTTACGACGGCGTAGGACCAGCAGTGTCCCGAGGCCAATCGCTGCAAGCGCGATGAACACCCCAATCGTGATGCTTGCGCCGGTGCTCGCAAGGAAACCGTCCGAAGACTGATCGCCAGCGGCGCCATCGCCGGTCTGACCGGCACTACCGCCGGCTGGCGAACCGTCATCTGTCCCGTCTTCTGCCCCGGTTCCACTGCCGTCGCCAGCATTTCCGGTACCGTCCTGCCCATCAGCAGGATCGGTGGTGGCGTCGTCATCAGGAGCTGATGTCGCGTCGTCGTCCGGGTCGGTGGATGGTTCCTCTTCTGGATCAGCCGTTGCATCGTCGTCTGGTTCTTGGGTCGACCCATCATCCGGGTCACCTTCACCCGCCAAGGGGGCCAGGTACCGGTCGGTTCCGGCGGCCGTGTTGAGCGCGATGTCGTAGTCTTCCAAGACCTCGGTGGGCAGTTGGATTTGGAAGTCGGTAGCACCGGCGTCATCGAGTTCATACTGTTCGATGAAGACGACATCCTCGGTGGACGGATCAGCCGCATCGGCGTCGTCATGCATGATCAGCACGGTCAACGATTCCCCCGCCAGGGCATCTGACGATGTGACTGTCACAGAGGCCGATGTTGAGTCGCCCAGCTCAGCCTGGTGGCTCAAGGCGGGTGCATCGGTGGTGGCCGCTGTTGCGGTGCCCGCACCCAGCAGGCCGAGTGCGACGGTCAGACAGGATGCCGCAATATTGCGTGTTTTCATGTTCAGTTCTCCTCCGGTGCGTTGATCAGCATCGGGCGCTGTGTGGTGTCGTTCCATTGCCAGGTGTTTTCAAAGTCCCAGCCGAGCTGGTCTGCCCAGGTCTGCGAGTCGGTGGCCTGTTGGGTGGTCAGTGTTGCACCGCGCTGCGTATCGGGACCCTCTTCGGTGACCGATTCCAGACCAACTTCCAGGGTTTCGACCGCGTAGTTGTTGAGCAAGGTTGCGGTGTCTCCGTTCAGGACCCGGCCGACCACGCGGCTGGCTTGGGAGCCGGCGGTTACTGATGGATTCAGGGCCACACTGTTTTGGACTGTTGTCCCGGTGTAGGCGTAGCCGGTGATGCCACCCGCGTTGGGTTCGTTGCCGACGGTGAGCACCGCCCCTGCTGCGTAGACGCGGTCGGTGGTGCTGCCTCGCCCGGTGATACCGATGACACCGCCTGCTTGCCGGTGGCCATCGGCGGTGACAGCTGCGGTCGAATAGGTGTCGGTGACGGTGCCGTAGGAATACCCCACGACCCCGCCAACCGTGGCGTGGCCGGTGATTTCACCGGAGGTCCATACCTGTTCGACTGTGCCCCGGTTGGTGTCAACGAGCAGGCCGGTATTTTCGGCGGTGTTGTTGACGGTGGCGTTGGCCAGGCCGAGGTTTCGGATCGTGCCGGAGTTCTCGACGAACAGACCACCACTGTCCGAGGTGTACCCGGTGATGGTGTGGCCTGCGCCGTCGAAGGTTCCGCTGAAGCCCTCAGGTGCCAACTGTTCTTGGTCGACGCCGGTGAGATCCAGTGATTCGGTCAGACGGAAGTTCTCGGACGGTTGTGCGGTGACTTTTGCCAGGTCGGCTGCTTCGCCGATCAGCAGGTAGCCGTCTTCATCCCGTTCCAGAGCTTCCTCTTCTGGTTGTTCTTCTTCTGGTTGCTCTTCCTCTTCAGGCTGCTCGTCAGCGCCGGTCTGTTCGTCGTCTTCGGATGGTTCCTCCTCGTTGGATTCATCATCCTCATCGATCGGTGGGACCGGTTCGCCGGTGTAGTTTTCTGGCACAACCTGCAGCACAGGGCGCGCCGCGTCGTCGTCCCACTGCCAGACCGAATCCATGTCCCAACCCAGCGCGTCGGCGTAGAACGCGGTATCGCGGGTTTGTGCCGTGGTTGCGGTCGCGCCCATCCAGGTGGTTTCACCGGTTTCGGAAGCGTTGACCGCGTTAGCGTCCACGGTCTCTGCCGCCCAGTTATTCTCCAATGTGGCGCTATGACCGCTGAAGACTCGACCCAGCACCCGGTGCGTGTAGCTTGGCGCATGCACCCTCGGGTTCAGAGCCAGCACGTTACTGATCACGGTGTCCGTATAGCCGTAGCCAACCACGCCACCGATGTTCCGGGTCTCGGCGGAAACCGCTCCGGTGGAGTACACGTTTTGCGTTTCAGAGCCGGCAAGAGCGACTCCAACCACACCGCCGGCTTCTGTTGAGCGAGAGTGGACGTCGGCTGTGGAGTAGGCGTTGAGCAAGCTGCCACCCGAATCACCAACCACACCGCCCACGCGGCTTGTGCCATCGACGGTTCCTGTGGTGTAGACGGTATGCATTTCGCCATTGTTCACGTTGGCGATAATACCCACGCGTCCGCCTTCCAAATCGACCTCGGCGTCCGTCACGGCGAGGTCATAGATCGCACCGTTGTTGATATTGAACAGACCACCGGTCTGCGAGGTAAGCCCGGTGATCGTATGACCATTGCCATCGAGTTCACCGGTGAATGGCCGTAGACCACCCAGTGGCTCCCAACCTTCTACCGCGGAAAGATCCAGATCCGCGGTCAGCACATACTGTTCGTCAGGGTACTGCGTGATCTGTTGGAGTTCGTCTGCGGTATCGACCTCGTAGTAGCCTTCAGCATTTGGTTCTCCGGCAGGTTGTTGTGCCCGGTGTTCTTCAGGATTGACCTGCAGAACCGGCCGTTGGGCATCAGCATTCCATTGCCAATCCTCGGCGAAGTCCCAACCGAGATCCTCGGTGTAGAGGTCCTGGCTCTGGGTTGCTTCAGCCTCGACGACGCGACCCTTCCAGTTGTCTTCGGCGGGCTCATCGGACAGTGTCTCCACACTGATGTAGCCGGCATCGCTGGCCAACAGACCGGACAAGGTTGCGGTCTGGCCGTTGAGCACGCGCCCAACAACCGCGTGTGCATACTGCGGGCCGGTCACGGACTCATTGAGTGAGATCGCGTCGTGTACCTCGGTGCCGCTGTAGCCGTAGCCGACCACGCCACCAACGTTGCGAGTGTCTGCGGTGACGTTACCGGTCGAGTACACCCGTTCGGTATCGGAGCCGCCCAGGGCCACTGCGACGACGCCGCCGGCCTCGGTGGTTCGTGATCGCACATCCGCGGTCGAGTAGGTGTCGGTGATGGTTCCGGTGGAGTCACCGACCACGCCACCAACGCGTCCCTGCCCGGTAATCGAACCTGACGTCCAGGAGTTTTCGATGGTGCCTTCGTTGAAGTCAGCCAGCAGGCCAATCGTGCCCTGCGCGGTATCGACTTCGGCGTCTTCGACCGCCAGGTTGCGAATGGTTCCCTCGTTGACGGCAAACACGCCACCGCCGCCGTTATCGGTCGGCTGGTATCCGGTAATGCTGTGACCTTGTCCGTCAAAGACCCCGGTGAATGGTGTGGTGCCGGCACCGATCTGCGAGCGCGGACTGTCGTCCAGTTCCAAATCGTTCATGAGCACGTAGTGGCCGTTAGGGTTCCAGCGGATATTCTCCGCATCTTCCCAGGTCCGCAGTTCAAATGGGTCTTCTGCGGTGCCGCCACCGAGCATGCCCTGGCGCAGTTCCATTGGTGCACGCAGTGGGACTCCGGAGCCCAGCTCATCCCAGACAAACAGTTTTGCGGTCGCGGAGGTCGGCAGCTCGAGTGGTTCATCGAAGCTGACGAACTGCTCGGTGCCTCGGTGATCCAGTTCGACTTCTTCCACCCGAAGGTCCAAGAGTTCTTGTTCGTCGTAATCATACGAGGCCACAGCAACCGTAACGTCGTCACGAGCACCCGGATAGCTCAGCAGGCCAACGCCTTCGAGCTGGTGGTCGGAGATTTTGGTTGAGCTGATGTCCCAGACACCTTCGGGCTGGTCCACCACGAATTCGTCAACGACGTCGCCGTCAACCGTGTAGGTGGTCATTGTCAGACCGTCGTCGGTAATTTCCAGGGCGGCGCCCATTTGGTCGTTGTCGTCATAGACGATGTCGTCCCACCAGAAGGCCTGGTTCTCATAGAATTTTGGTCCCGATGAACCCATGGTCACATAGGTGGTACCGGCGGCGTATTCTTCCGCGGATTCGGCCAGGGCCTCTCCCCCGATGATCGTGGAGCGTTTATATACGTGGTCGTGTCCACCGATGTAGAGGTCCACGCCCAACTGATCGAGGGTCTCGGTAACCAGGGCGCGGTCGGTTGCCATACCGGCATCATCGGCGTGGCCGCCCCCGTAGTAGGAGAAGTGCCCGGTGACGACCTTCCACGGTTTGTCCGTGGCGCGCATGTCATCGACTAGCCAGTCCAACTGCGTTTGCAGATCGTAGTTCGAGTTCAACACGGAGACGTGGATGTCACCGTGGTCGAACGAATAGTTGGATTCGCCAACTTCACTACCGTTTTTGGGGTGGTTGTACATGCCGCGGAAAATGGCGTTGCGTTCCGGTGAGACTTCGTTGAATTCTTTGTCCCCGTAGGCTTCGTGGTTGCCCGCCATCGTGGCTAAACGCAGATCGAGATCGTCTAAGACCCAGTCGTAGAGCTGTTCCCAGTACTGGCCGCGACCGGCGTTATCCACGAAGTCGCCGACCTGCAGCATCGTGTGGCCGCCAGGTTTTTGTTTTCGGACGGTCTCGAGCGCTGCGGTAAAGAGTTCGTGTTCAGCCTGGTCATTGGAATTTACTTGCAGGTCGCCCATCACATACAGCGGTGAGTTGTCGTCCCCGCCGGAGATGAATTCACCCTGGGGTTCGGTCCAATCGCCCTCGGCGCTAACACCGAAACGGTACTGGTAGCGCTGATTTTCTTCGAGGCCCTCAAACGTAAATTCATGTGAGCGCAACGGTTGGCCGGTAATCGAGTCCTGATAGTTCTCGGCGTCGGTGCCAATGGTGTCGATTTCAAAGACTTGTTCGGCGTCGGACCGTACCGTGATGGCGTCTGACCAGTCAGAAGAGCCCACCGGCAAGGCTTGCGCCCACGTTTCGGTGATCTGCACATCGGTGTTGACCGATACTCCCGTTTGATCGCCGGTTTCGCCGACAGTTGCGGTGGAACCAAAGTATTGGAACACACCGTCGGGATCCAACTGATCCTGGCTGATCTCAATGCGTTTGATATCCGCTGCGGTGTTGCCTTCGCCGTCGGTGGCGTGCGTGACGATCAAGTGGTCCGAGTAGCTCGAGATATCGAAGCCGTCGTCTCGCAGCTCCACTTCACCGGCCGCATCATACACCGTGGTTTCGATAGTGGGCTCTGCACCAGAGTCGTCGGTCGCCTCAACTGCCGGCAGCTCGATGCGCTCCCCGTATGTCGCAGATGCGGCGGTTTCTGCCACCTCGAGTTCAGGAGCATAATCCGCTCCGCGAGTCGCCTCACCAATCCAGACGGGCGACGAGATGATTTCATCGCCGTCGGCCTGGGTCGCTTTGAGCCAGTAGTAGTCTCCGTCTGCAACCTCCAGGGTGGCATCCAGGCTGATCTGGTTGCCACCCTCCGGGGTGAATTCGTGTGCGACGTCGCCACCGTTGGTGTAGACCACAACGGTTTCAAAAGCTTCATCTTCGCCAGCGTCTTCCAGTTCAACGTTGAGCTCTAACTGGCTGGTATCGCTGGACAGGATCGAGCCCATTTGCACGCCGTTAGCGTCCATTTGCAACGAGGCATCCACGTCGAAGGTGGTGTACATGCTGCGGTCTCGCATGGCCTGGTAGAGGCTATCGATGCTGTGCTCTTCGGCCCAGACGCCGGTGTGCGCCGGGTTGCCGGTTACCCAGGTGGCGTTGTGTTCATCGCCGGACCAGACCGGGGCCAAGTGCCAGCCGGCGTCGAGGGCTTTGACGAAGTGGTCGTGATAATTCGGTGTTTTGTACTCAAACAGCGGGATCTGTTCGTCGACCTCAGGGTTGAGGTGACTAAACCCGAAGTGCCCGTGATTGGTGGCCGGGTGGTTGAACTGCCCGATGGCATCCGGATCCATGGTGAGACGGGCCATCACGGTTGGGACATCCCACATCAGGTGGCCGGTACCCCAGTCGCCGCCACCTTCAGATTTGGCGGTCAGAAACCAGTCGGTGTTGAAGATGTTCATATGGCCGCTGGAGTTATACCACGTGACCTCTTCACCGATCAGTGCCTGCAGATGATCACTCGTCGCGTTGAATTCATCGGCTGCTTCGTGGCTGTACGACCATTCCTCCGAGTGCGAGGCGTAGCGATCTTCAGTAAAAGCATCCGCATTGCGCAGATCAAAGACGACGTCGTGATCGGTCACGCCAAAGAAGTCGACGTTGGCATTTTCTGCCACGTGTTCCATCGCATCGGTGGGAAGCTGCACACCATCACTGATCGCGGTGTGCGAGTGGATTTCTGCACGGAAGTGTTGTTTGCCGAGATGTTGTGCTCGTTCGGCGTCTTCTTCAGCGATCGTGATGCGGGGACTCACCTCAGATTCGGCAAAATCTTCATCTTCAGTGTGGTCGTGCTCCCCGGCAGTTTTTCCAAGCTCGCGTGGATCGTGTTCCTCGGTCTCAGGGACCGCGAGGTCTTGGGCTGCAGCTTCTTGGGTGCCTGATTCGGCCCAGGTGGGGAAGACCAGCAGGCCGGCGGTTAGCGCGGCACCGGTGAGCACCGCTGCAGAACGGCAACTCGCCTTCTTCCAAAACGTTCGTTGAGACGCCACAAATACTCCTCTTTTGATGTGAGACTTTTTGAGAGTAAAGAGCATGCATGACGACTCGGCGATTTCTAAGTGAACGTTCAACGAATTCACAGGTAAGTGTGGCCAGATGCACGGCAAATGTGACAAACCTCTAGCTGACGTGGCCAGTTGCCACTGGAGTCACCCAACGGTAGCTTGTCGTTGCAGTGACGTGAGACACTGGGAGGACCTTCCCGCGGAGTTTTGGCACACGATTGTGCCGCAAAGTTTTCCGCATTGACGCTCAGAATGTTCTATCTGCAAAGGAGGCCGCATGGCGCTCTTAGATTCCGCTATATGGTCCGAAAAGATTTTCCTCAACGGCTGGCGTGCTGGCTCAGCTGAACCAACCGATATCCTGGAACCAGCCACCGGCAACGTCCTGGAACGCGCCGGGTTAGCAAGTGCCGACGACATTCACGAAGCCGCTCAAAAAGCTGCGGAGGCGCAGAAGGCTTGGGCTGCAACGAAACCAGCTGAACGGGCCGCTGTTATGCGTCGCGCCGGTCAAATATTTGAAGATCATGCTGCAGAACTTACCGACTGGATTCAGCGTGAAACCGGCGCCATTCCGGCCAAAGCTGGCTTGGAAATCACGGTTGCCGCAAACGAATGCTACGACGCTTCGGCGCTCCCCCACCACTCGATGGGCGACGTGCTGACTTCCGATGAGGATCACTGGTCCTTCGCTCGACGTCTGCCGGTGGGTGTTGTCGGAGTGATTTCGCCGTTTAACTTCCCGCTGATCCTGTCGATCCGCTCCGTCGTGCCCGCCCTGGCATTGGGTAATGCGGTGGTGCTGAAACCAGATCCACGCACCCCGGTCTCCGGCGGTGTCATGATCGCTCGCGCCCTGGAGGAAGCAGGCCTACCCGAAGGTGTCTTCCAGATGGTGCCCGGTGGCGCTGAAGCTGGCGCTGCTTTGACCGAAGCCCCGGAAATTGAAGTCGTCTCCTTCACCGGATCCACCGCCGCTGGCCGCAAGGTTGGCGAGGCTGCCGGCCGCAACCTCAAACGCGTACACCTGGAACTGGGTGGCAATAACGCAACCGTTGTCTTGCCCGGCGCCGACGTCGCGAAGGCTGCATCGGCCGGCGCATTCGGTTCGTTCCTCCACCAGGGTCAGGTATGTATGACCACCGGACGTCACCTGGTGCACGAGTCGATTGCCGAAGAATATGTCGCAGCGCTGCAGCAGAAGGCTGAGCAGCTCCCACTGGGCGATCCCACCGAAGAGAATATCGCGATCGGTCCGGTGATCGATGAGGGCCAGCGCGATAATATCGACCGCATTGTGCAGCAGTCCAAGGATGGTGGTGCCAAGGTCGTTGCGGGCGGTAGCTATGACAAGCTGTTCTACTCCCCGACCGTCATTACCGATCTGACCGATGAGAGTCCGGCGTGGAGCCAGGAGATCTTTGGCCCGGTAGCCCCGGTTCGGACCTTCTCGACCATTGAGGAAGCCGCAGAGATTATCAACGCTTCCGAATACGGCCTGTCAGTTGGGTTGCTCGGCAATGTCGGTGAGGCCATGAAATTGGCTGACATGGTGCGCTCTGGCAAGGTTCACATCAACGAGCAGACGGTGTCCGATGAATCCAACGCCCCGTTTGGTGGCTTCGGCAATTCCGGGAACGGTTCGCGTATCGGTGGCTACACCACGAACATCGAGGCCTTCACCGAGGTGCAGTGGCTGACCATGCGACCAGAGATCGCCCCGTACCCCTTCTAAACCCACGCAAAAAGTCAAAGTTGTAGCCCGGGCGAGTTCAACTGGCCCGGGCTACAACGTGATCTCTAGTCTTTAACGTAGGCGGCTAGCCCAAGACTGCCAAACTTCGCCGACACATCCTGTGTGCCGATCGGAGCGTGTGCCGCTATACCAATCGGACCATGCGGGCACTCAACAATCAGCACCGACGTTCGTCCTTGATACTCGTGGTAGTCTCGCACTCGGCCCCAGCCGGAAACAGTCCAATGCTTCACC
>Ga0079226_10004571_pt1 | contig 10554 bp, 9 predicted proteins | sample Poulit2014_FD_76345 | JGI IMG/M metagenome (GOLD analysis project Ga0079226, IMG submission 76345) | Agricultural soil microbial communities from Georgia to study Nitrogen management - Poultry litter 2014 | ecosystem: Environmental > Terrestrial > Soil > Agricultural land | place: USA: Georgia...
GCTGAGCAACCTGGACAATAGTCCAGGGCGTCGAAACCGGTCAGCGGATTTGCCGTTGTTGGACTCAGTCTCGCTGAGGAACAGATCAGAAATCAGCTGCGGCGTTAGACTCTGCAATTGGAGTGTGAGCCAGCCACGTCGAAGTCGTTTTCTGGAATTGTTCGAGCTCCCTATAGAAGAGTGAGCTATTCGGGCAATGGCCAGGTAGATCCGACCCCTGCTCGAACAACTCAGGCTCACCAGTTCAGGACGATGCAATCATTCGGCGGCGTGAGCATCAACGTTCTTCGGTTCGACAACGGAGTTCTTCCGACTGCTGATGATTCCGAAGACCACAGAGCCGATAATCAGCGCCCAAAGCACCCAGTCGATGGGGCTGCGGGTGAAGAAGACGAAAAGATCTCCTCCGGAAGCCTGCATGCTGTCGAGGAAGTTCGATTCCAGATCCCGTCCCAGGATGAACCCGATGAGGAAAGTGGTGATTTGGATGCCGATCTTCATGAAAACGAAGCCGAGCACGCCAAAGATCAGCGCGGTCCAGACATCGAACATCACACCGTTGTTGATGGCGAAGGAGCCGACGACACACATCACCAGAATGATCGGGAACAGGATGTGCTTGGGGATTTCGATGATCCTAGCGAAGTAGCGGATCGACGTGAACATCATGAGAAACATGACGATGTTCGCAATGAGCAGAGCGATGATCATGCCGTTCCACAGATCGGGGTTGTCACCGATGAACAGCGGCCCCACCTGAATTCCCTGCAGGACGAAAGCGCCGAGGAGCACGGCGGTCGTGCTGTCACCCGGGATGCCCAAAGACAGCAGCGGGACCATCGCACCGCCCGTGAGGCCGTTATTCGATGCCTCACTGGCGATGATGCCTTCACGGGAGCCTTTGCCGAGCTTTTGCGGTTGCTTGGAGAAGTTCTTCGCCTGCGAGTATGACATCAGAGAGGCGGCGCTGCCGCCGACACCCGGCAGGATACCCAGAATGGTTCCAATGAATGAGGAGCGGATCGTGTTGACTGTCTGGCCCTTGAACTCCTTGAGGCTGAACTTTGCCTCCGGGTCCGATTTCGCCTTCTTGAGAGAGACCTTCTTCGACGTGTCGGTCTTCAGACCCTGCTCGGAGTTTCGCAGAATCTCAGAGATTCCGAACAGACCGATGAGCACCGGAAGCAGTGAGAATCCGTCCCAGAGATAGTCCTCGAGGAACGAAGGAACCATGCGCAGTTCATTATTGGTGGGGAACACGCCGATGAGACTGACGAACACCCCGAGCATGCCGCTGAAGATCCCCGAGAGCATGCTCTTCTCCGAGATCGAGGCGATGATCGTCAGCGCGAACAGGATGATGAGGAACTTCTCCACCGGCGTGAAGTTGATGGCCACCGTGCCGAGCACGGGAGCGAAGAAGTACAGGACCACAAGACTGATGAGACCACCGATGATCGAAGCGACGATGCCGATCTTCAGCGCTTTCTCCGCGAAGCCCTTTTGTGCCATCGGGTACGTATCGAAAGTTGTGGCCACTGATGATGGAGTGCCAGGGATCTTCAGGAGCGCTGCAGGGATCATCCCGCCGCCGATGCCGCCGACATAGAGGCCGATGAGAAGAGCGAGACCTTCCCCAAGGTCCATGCCGAAGGTCAACGGCAGGAACACGGCTAATGCCATAGTTGCAGTGAGGCCGGGAATCGAGCCGAAGATGATGCCGACGAAGACGCCGAAGACGACGAGCACGAAGGCCATGGGGGTGAACATCTCGAAGAGTTCCATGAGTGCTCCTTAGGGAAGGGTGATGTCGAATACCTGACCGAAGATCAGCCAGAGCACGAGCGGGGTCAAAACAGCATTGGCAACCGGTCCGATCAGCGCACGCGGAGTGAATTTCGGTTTGAAAACCAGCGATATACCGAAGATGAACAGAACGCTCGAGAGGAGAAAGCCAAGCGGGCTTAGCAACAGGACGTATGCCACAGTGCATGCCAGAGAGCCGAAGAGCTTCTTCCAGTCGAAATCAACATCGAAGAATCTGAACCGCGACTCTTCTGGATCAGAAGCCTTGGACTTAGCGGTGAGTCCGGTTATCAACTTCTTGACCCCCATAGCCAGAAGCAGAACTACGAGTAGAGCACCTATCGCGTATGGAAAGACGAGGTGATAACTGCTGAAATCGATGTCGAGCGTATGAAAATTACTCATGTGCGTGGTCCCTTGAGGGCGACTATCAAGATGGGAACGGAAGTGCGGCCCCGGCAGTGGGGCCGCACGAGAGCCAGGTCAGGAGGCGAGCTCGTCGAACTCCGGTGCCTGGTCGATGATCGATTCGAGACGGTCTCGCTTCTCTTCGATGTATTGGGTGCTTTCATCGATCGGGACGTAGTCCGTCTGGAAATGGTTCTTCGACAGCTCGTCAACATAGGCATCGGTGTCGACGGCTTCGGCGGTGGCATCGTCCAGAGCGGTGGAGAATGAGTCTTCGACGTCCTTGGGCATGAGTACGAAGAACTCTTTGTCGAAAGTGAATGGCTCTCCGTCGACTTCGATTCCCTGCTCCTCGAAGGTCGGGATATCGAAGCCTTCGACACGATCGCTCGCAGTGATGGCGAGGAACTTCTCCTTGACCTTGTCCTCGACGTCGTCCTTGGTGTACTGCTCGTTGCCGCCGATGGAACCATAGATGATGTCAACATTGCCCGACCACAGTGCTTGGTTCTTCTCTTCATCGGAGCCCGTGGCGAAGACTTTGATGCGTTCGGCCACGTCATCGCCGTACGTGTCTGCCACCCAGAGGTAGAACGCATCGAGCGACAGCTCCGAGGTCCCCCCGGCTTCGACAGCAAACGTCAGAGTCTCGGACTCATTGTCTTTGAGCCATTTTGCTGCTTCAACCAAGTCATCGTACGGGGCGTCATGCTTGGCAAGGAATGCGGCTCCGGGGTTGAGCGATACGACCGGACCGACCGTCCAGTTGTCCAGTCCGAACTTCTCGGGCTGACTGCCGTATTTCACCGACAGATACGACATGTCATGGAAGAACATGATCGTGCTTCCGTCGGGCTTGGCTTTGTCGAGTGCTTGGAAGGCCTTGTTTGCGCCGATGGCATCAGCCTTCATATTCACATCGAGCGCCTTGCCCACGTTCTCGGTAAAGGCATGGGCATTCTGGTAGGTATCTGCGGTAGTGGAGCTCGAACCGAGCACCACTCGCACTCGATTGACGTCGACGCCGCCATCGTCACTGCTGCCGCCGCTTGAGCAGGCGGCCATCGACAGGGCCAGAATCGGGGCGGTGATGAGTGCTGCCAGCTTCTTCTTCATGTCACTTCCTCAATTGGTTGTAACCCGTGTCCCCTCGTTGGAGATGTCTTGGAAGGCCAGTCCCAGGTGACTGCTGTGCATGCGGCCCGAGGATCCATCGGATTACGCGCTCCGCCATCCGACTCATCTTTGCGAGGGACGCGAGCGATCATGCTGACGTTGCTCGGATCACACTTCCAAGGTGGTTGAGATAGACACTATTGGAGCCCAAGTATTTCTGTCCAAGCCTTAATAAACATCATTTGATGCCCTTAGGGTATTGTAAACCTCATGCGAACCGCCGGCATTCAAGGAGGGTTGAATGTTTACACTCGATCAGGTGCGCTGCTTCGTCGCCGTCGCCGAGCACCTGCATTTCGGGCGGGCTGCTGAGAGCCTGTCGATGACGCAGCCGCCGTTGAGCCGGCAGGTGCAGAAGCTCGAGAGATCCGTTGATGTGTCTCTCATAGATCGTGACAATCGCAGCGTTCGTCTGACTCCCGCAGGCAGGCAGTTCCTCAAAGAAGCACGTAAGCTTCTGGCATTGGCCGACCGGGCCCCCGAGCAGGCTCAGCTCATCGCCTCGGGGGTGGAGGGACACATATCCATGGGCTTCACGACCGGCAGTGGGATGTCTCTGCTCGGTCCGCTGGTTTCGCAGTTGACCCGAAGACTGCCGGGAGTCGAACTGTCAATGACAGAGATGGTCACCAGCGAGCAGATCAGAGCGATCACCGAGGGCCAGATCGATCTCGGAGTCGGGCGTCCCCCGGATCATGTCGAGCCTCTTGAAGCAATGCTGCTCCAGCAGGATGATCTCGTGCTCGCCGTTCCTGAGGGGCATACTCTCGTGACATCTGGCCGACCCGTGAAGGTGGCCGACGTTGACGGTCTACCTCTGATCATGCATTCCCAAGGTCTTGCGCGCTACTTCTATGATCTGGTGGTCCGGTACTTTCGGATCGACCACAGCAAGGTGGTGCAATCGTTGTCTCAGATGACTTCGATGCTCAATCTGGTCGCTGCCGATATCGGTATCGCCTTTGTTCCCTCGTCCATGCGTAAGCTCCGGATGTCGGGTGTCACCTATGTCGATGTCGTCGACTTGCCCCCCGGTATCGTTGAACTCCGTGCGATCTGGGACCCCGAATCGCCGAACGAGGCACTGCAGCGCGTGCTGGAGACCATCCGTTCAGGTGGCCTTGTCAGGGGTGGTGGAACGGCACTGGAGTCGAGGTCATCCATCGATGTCGCCGAGGCGAAGACGGCGCAGTGACTGGACCAGGTGAGTGCGCATGGCAGCTGCCGCCCCTCGGGGGTCCCCGGACTTGATGCAGCCGTGTACCGCGCTGTGCTCCTGGTTGACTAGATGCAGGTGGTCCGGCTGAGCCAGAAGACGCTCGTCGGGCATGGTGATCATCGCCGGGCCCAGATCGTCGAGTGCGGCTGTGAAGTAGGGGTTGTGGCTCGACTCCGCGACGGCGCGGTGGAAGTCGAGATCGGCTTGCAGCGAAGCGGCCGGGTCAGCCTCCGCCGCCACAAAACTCTGCATCGCGTTGGCGATCGTCGCAAGCTCAGCGGCGGTTCTGCGGACAGATCCTAGTGCAGCAGCCTCCGATTCTATGGCGATCCTGAATTCCAACAGCGCAGGATGATCGATCGGCGGCGTCGTGGTCGACAGTCCGCGACCGGGGGTCGTTCGTTGGCTCTGCGCGGCAGCCCGCGGTTGCGCGAGGACGAAGCTGCCGCTGCCGCGCACTGAGCGGATCAGGCCTTCGGCTCGAAGGTGCCCCAGGGACTCGCGGATGACGGTGCGACTGACTGAAAAGCGTTCGATGAGAGCCGATTCACTGGGCAGGCGAGCACCCGGGGACAGTGCACCGGAGAGGATCTCCGAGCGCAGCGCTGCAGTGACGGTAGTCGACAGGTTCGAAGCCATGATGCCAGTCTCGCAGTTCGAATGCGTCTCAACTGACGGTGACCGATTCCGTGGTCCACTTGCGCGCCTGTTCGCTGAGCGTGATGCCCAACCCTGGGCGGTTCGGAATGATCATGCGACCATCGGCGATCTCCATCCGCTCGTTGAAGAGGGGGTTGAGCCAGTCGAAGTGCTCCACCCATGTCTCACGCGGATAGCAGGCGGCCAGGTGCGCATGGATCTCCATGGCGAAGTGAGGGGCTACATCGAGTGCGGCTTCGTCCGCAAGGGCGAGCAGGCGCAGAAACTGGCTGATCCCACCTATGCGCGGCGCGTCCGGCTGAAGGATGTCACAGGCTCTGCTTCCGATGAGGCGCCGATGATCGGCCACTGAACTGAGCATCTCTCCGGTGGCGATCGGCGTGTCGAGAGTCGAGGTCAGGCGAGCGTGGCCCTCGAAGTCGTAGGCATCGAGCGGTTCCTCGATCCACACGAGGTTGTACTGCTCGAGCGTCCGTCCCATCCGCAGTGCCGTGGTTCGGTCCCACTGCTGATTGGCATCGACCATCAGCGGAGTGTTTCCCACATGTTCGGCCACCGCGTCGAGACGTTTGATGTCCTCCCCCGAGTCCGGCAGTCCGACCTTGATCTTGATTCCGCCGATGCCTTCTTCGATGGACTTCGTCGCTCGGTCCTCGACCTCGTCGATGCTTGCGTTGAGGAAGCCGCCCGAGGTGTTGTAGGTGCGCACGGAGTCACGGTGTGAGCCGAGGAATTTGGCCAGAGGCAGACCTGCTCGTTTGGACTTGAGGTCGTAGAGCGCGACATCGATCGCAGCCAGAGCCTGAGTGGCCAAGCCGGACCTGCCCACCGAGGCTCCGGCCCAGAGCAGTTTCGTATAGATCTTCTCGATGTCATTGGGGTCTTCCCCGATGGTCGCCTCTGCGACTTCCTTGGCATGTGCGTACTGGGCGGGGCCGCCGGCGCGTTTCGAATAGCTGAAACCGATGCCGGTATGACCCTGAGCGGTTTCGAGCTCGACGAAGAGCATGGCGACTTCGGTCATCGGCTTCTGTCGACCGGTGAAGACCTTGGCATCGGAGATGGGGGTGTCAAGCGGTAATGGGATGGCGGAGAGGGTGACAGAAGTGACTGAGTCGGTCTGATAGGTCATGTTCGTCCTTTGCGAGGTGGTGATCGTGCTTCGAGGCTGCATCCTCGGCTCGACATGTATGACAACTTACAGCAAGTCATACATCTGTGGGCAATATTTGTATCGATGCTAAAAGAGTATTAGTCGATAGCTAAATAAGCTTGGACATGCATAGCGACGCGTTCGTAGAGTCGGTTCCGTTATCCGCGAATTTATGAAGGACATCTCTATGGCACAGTTTTCGCCCACGGATTTGGCGGCCCACCTCAAAGATGGATTGCTGTCGTTTCCCGCCACCACGTTCGATGCCAACCTTGAAATCGACGAAAATCGTTATCGAGACCACCTCGCTTGGCAGTCGAGTTTCGACGTGGCCGGGCTGTTCGCCGCCGGCGGCACAGGGGAGGGGTTCAGCCTCACCCCCGCCGAGGCTGCTCGCGTCGTCGAGCTCGCAGTCGCCGACTCCCGCCCCGAGGTTCCCGTACTCGCCTCGGCGGCAGGGTCGACGGTTCAGGCGATTCGCAACGTCAAGGACGCCGAGGCGGTCGGGGCCGAAGGGGCACTCGTCCTGCCGCCTTACCTCACCGAATGCGACCAGGAAGGCCTCTACCAGCATGTGGCGGCGGTCTGTGAGGCGACGACGATCGGCATCATCGTCTACAACCGCGCCAATGCCATCTATTCGGCCGAGACCGTGGCCAGACTGGCCGACAACCACCCGAACTTCATCGGATTCAAAGATGCGATCGGCGACATCGAACATCTCACAAAGGTCGTCGCGAAGAATGGCGATCGTCTCTTCTACCTCGGTGGCCTGCCGACTGCTGAGACATTCGCGCTGCCACTGCTGCAATTGGGGATGAGCACCTATTCGTCGGCGATGTTCAACTTCGTTCCGGAATTCGCCCTTGACTTCTACCGAGACGTCAGGAATTTCGATCACGCTGCCGTGACCGAGAAGCTCAACCGTTTCGTTCTTCCCTATGGCAGTATTCGCGACAGGGCGAAAGGTTACGGAGTGTCCATCGTCAAGGCCGGTCTCAAGTCGATCGGTCGTGATGCAGGGCCGGTGCGCACACCTCTCCAGGATCTTCGGCCGCAGGATCTGGCTGACCTGGAGGCACTCATCCGCGAAGCTGACATCCTGCCCAGCCGCTGACAGCGCTGACCGGGCAACCAACGAGAAAGGACGCCATGACACAGACACTCAGGGGAATGTCGATCATTGCCGGACGGGCAGTGCCGGGTACCGAAGGCACGATCAGGGCCATTGATCCGAGCACTAACAAGGCCCTTGATCCGGAATTCAGCAAGCTGGGTTCCGCGCAAGTCAAGGAGGCAACCGAGGCGGCCGCGAAGGCCTTCCGCGAATACCGCGCCACCGCTCCAACGGATCGTGCGGCCTTCCTTGACACCATCGCTGAGAAGATCGAAGGCAATCGTGAGGAGATCGTCGAGCGGGCTATGGCGGAGACGGGTCTGCCCAATGCTCGCCTCACCGGTGAGGTGGGCCGTACCGTTGGGCAGCTTCGTCTGTTCGCCGGTGTGGTCCGTGAGGGCAATCACCACGGTGTTCGCATCGATCCGGCGCAACCTGAACGTTCGCCGGCTCCGCGCCTCGACATCCGTCAGCGCCGCGTTCCGGTCGGCCCGGTGGTCGTATTCGGAGCCAGCAATTTCCCGCTCGCCTTCTCCGTCGCGGGTGGAGACACCGCTGCAGCTCTGGCAGCTGGCTGCCCCGTCATCGTCAAGGCGCACAATGCTCATCCTGGTACCGGCGAACTGGTGGCGCAGGCGATCACCGAGGCGGCGGCCGAGTCCGGCATGCCCGCCGGAGTGTTCTCCCTCGTCTACGGCTCGGGAGCCGAGATCGGCCAGCAGCTCGCCGCTGAACCCGCTGTCAGCGCGATCGGATTCACGGGCTCGCGCAGCGGAGGTCTGTCACTGGTGGCGACGGCCGCGGCCCGGACGGTCCCGATTCCGGTCTACGCCGAAATGAGCTCCATCAACCCGGTGGTCATGCTTGACGGGGCATTGCGCTCCGAAGGGCCCGGAGCGCAGGAGCTGGCTGGACAGTTCGTCGCGTCGCTGACCGGGTCCAGTGGGCAACTGTGCACTGCTCCGGGTCTCGTCTTCGTGCCCACTGGTGAAGACGGTGATGCTTTCGTCGATGCCGTGTCCGCGGGGATTGAGGGAAAGGCCGGGCAGACGATGCTGACGCAGGGCATCGCAGAGGCCTTCGCCAAGGGCGTGTCCGCCCTGGAAGACCAACAGCATGTATCCACTGTGGGCCGTGGCGTCACCGGTGAGGGCGAGAACGCCCCGGCACCGGTGGTCTTCTCGGCAGATCTGGCTGAGCTGCGTTCCAATCCGGTGCTCAGCAATGAGGTTTTCGGCGCTGCCTCGGTGATCCTCCGCTACTCGGATGTCGACGCGCTGGCCGAAGCGCTCGACGAGCTCGAAGGCCAGCTGACGGTGACGTTGCACGCAACTGAGTCGGATACCGATGCCGCCAACAGTCTCCTTCCCGTTCTCGAGGATCTTGCAGGCCGAATCTTGTTCAACGGCTGGCCGACCGGTGTCGAAGTCGGTCACGCGATGGTCCACGGAGGACCATTCCCTGCCACATCCGCGCCGGCGACCACTTCGGTGGGCAGCCTGGCGATCGACCGCTTCCTGCGCCCGGTCGCCTACCAATCCGTGCCCGAGGGTGTTCTCCCCGAACCGGTGCAGGATTCGAACCCATGGTCCCTGGCCCGTCAGATCGACGGCAAGATCACAAGAGGATGATTCGATGAACACCACCACCACCGGCCCCACCATCACCGACGTCGAAGTCGTTCCTGTCGCCGGTTTCGACTCGATGCTGATGAACCTCTCGGGTGCCCACGCCCCGTACTTCACCCGAAACATCGCCATCGTCAGCGACAGTGACGGCCGCACCGGTCTCGGTGAGGTGCCCGGTGGTGAGCTCATCCGCGCTACCATTTCGGACGCGGCCTCACTCCTGGTTGGCCAGCCTGTGTCTCGTTATAGATCTCTACTGCGACAGGTCCGCAACAAGTTCGGATCTCGAGACGAGGCGGGAAGAGGGAATCAGACCTTCGATTTGCGGACGGCGGTCCACGCCGTGACCGCCCTCGAGTCCAGTCTTCTCGACCTGCATGGGCAGCATCTGGGTGTGCCTGTCGCTGAGCTCCTCGGTGACGGGCAACAACGGTCGAGCGTTCCGATGCTCGGGTACCTCTTCTACGTAGGTGATCCCGATGCCACGGATCTCGGCTATGTCAGGGAACGGGACGCCAGCGGCTGGGATCGTGTTAGGCGAGAGAAGGCACTCGAACCCAGATCGGTGGTAGCGCTTGCGGAAGCCGCTGAGGCGAAGTACGGGTTCCGCGACTTCAAGCTCAAAGGCGGCGTGCTCGATGGGGACGTCGAAGTGGAGACGGTGCTCGCTCTTAAGGCGCGGTTCCCCGAGGCTCGGATCACTTTGGACCCGAACGGCGGATGGATGCTCGACGACGCGATCCGGTACGGCAGGCGCATGGCCGATGCGATCGCTTATGCGGAAGATCCGTGCGGCGCAGAAGGGCGATTCTCAGGCCGAGAAGTGATGGCGGAATTCAAGCGCGCTACCGGGCTGCGAACGGCCACGAACATGATCGCTACCGATTGGCGCGAGATGCAGCACGCCGTGCGCCAGCCTTCGGTGGACATTCCTTTGGCCGATCCGCATTTCTGGACGATGTCGGGGTCGGTCAGGGTTGCGCAGATGTGCCATGATTTCGGTCTGACGTGGGGGTCGCATTCGAACAACCACTTTGACATTTCTCTGGCGATGTTCACGCATGTTGGAGCGGCTGCACCTGGCGAGATCACGGCGTTAGATACGCATTGGATCTGGCAGGATGGGCAAAGCTTGACGCGCGATCCGCTCGTGATCGCAAACAGCGAGATCGAGGTGCCGCAACGTGCTGGCTTGGGAGTTGAACTCGACCGCAGCCGGCTCACAGAAGCGAACCAGCTGTATCTCGAACATGGGCTGGGCAGCCGAGACGACTCTTTGGCGATGCAGTACCTCATCGATGGTTGGACGTTCGATCCCAAACGTCCTGCTTTGGTGCGTTGACGCGGGGACGCGGCTACTCTGTCGGTCATCCGGATGCCGGGCAGC
>Ga0079226_10004572_pt1 | contig 10553 bp, 11 predicted proteins | sample Poulit2014_FD_76345 | JGI IMG/M metagenome (GOLD analysis project Ga0079226, IMG submission 76345) | Agricultural soil microbial communities from Georgia to study Nitrogen management - Poultry litter 2014 | ecosystem: Environmental > Terrestrial > Soil > Agricultural land | place: USA: Georgia...
ACACCGATCTTCGCGCTCGCCGATGGCCTGGTCACCTATGCGGGCATGGTGGATGGCTACTCGGGGCAGATCACGATCGAGCACACCATCCGCGGCAAGAAGGTCGCAACGAAGTACATCCACATGTGGGCGCACGGCATCCACGTCGCCGCGGGCGACCGCGTCACCGCCGGGCAGCACATCGGCGATGTCGGCAGCAGCGGCCACTCCACCGGCCCACATCTGCACTTCCAGGTGCACCCCGGCGGCGGGGACGCAGTCGATGCCGAGCCGTGGCTCGCCGAGCACGGCGTCGAAGGCATCGACGTGCCGACCGGCGGCGGACCCGGCTGCGCCGCCTGACACCCACAGGCCCATGCGGTGAATGCTCCATGACGGGACCGTACCTGTGCGATGCCAGATCCCGCGCAGCGTCAGGAGCCCCATATGCATTCGCTTGTCTTCCTCACCAGCAGGTTCGCTCTCGTCGCCGCTGAGAACGTCTACCCGGATCTCAGCGGCGTCGGCGGCCGTTCCACGCTCATCTCGATCGTCGGCGCGCTCCTCACCTTCGTGCTGATCGTCGCCGTGCTGATGCTCGTCGTCTCCGGCACGGTCTGGGCGGTGTCCTCCTCGAGCGGGAACGCGCAGGCCGCGCAGAAGGGCAAGGTCGGCGTGTTCGTCGCACTCGGGGCGGCGGCACTCGCAGGAGCAGGAGTGGCGTGGATGAACTTCCTGCTGCGCCTGGGCGACACGCTCTGACCGGCCTGGCGGGGTCCGTACCTGTCGCGGTGACCCCTCCTCACGTCCGGGGACGGGGCGTCTGCCCGCGAAGGAGCCCACCATGCTTGCTGTCCTCGACACGCTCACGACCGTCGCCGCGGTACTGCCCGCGAACATCGACATCAGCCCGAACGATTCGGGACTGCCCGGTATCGCGGCGCTGCGCACCATCGTCGGCGCCGTGATGACGATCGGCCTGATCCTGTCGGTGCTCGCGCTCATCGTGTCCGCCGTGGTCTGGGGTTTCGGATCCAATTCCTCAAATCCCCATCTCGCCAGTCGCGGGAAGGTCGGCGTGCTGATCTCCTGCGGCGCGGCCATCGTGACCGGTGCGAGCGTCACGCTGATCAATTTTTTCTGGACCGTGGGCCAGACCGTCTCCTGAGAATCCGGCACTTCGAAGGAAGGGAGGGGTGTCGTGGCTCTGTGTGACGTCCCCATCATCTCCAACGTCTGCGACACGGTCGGCGAGACCGCCGCGACGCTGATCTCGGCCCCGTTCGACTGGCTCGCGCAAGCCATCGGGCAAGCCGCGTCGTGGATCTTCCAGGGCGTCTGGGCGCTGTTCGACTCCACCACCCTGGTCGATATCAGCGGCGGCGGCTACATCGGCGTCTATAACGTGATCTTCGGGATCGCGATTTTCCTGATGCTGATCTTCTTCTGCCTGCAACTGATCACCGGGCTGATCCGCCGCGACCCCGGCGCGCTGTCCCGCGCCGCGCTCGGCCTCGCCAAGAGCGTGCTCGGCTCGTTCCTCGTGATCACCATCACCGGCACCCTCTTGGAGGTGGTCGATCAGCTCTGCATCGGGATCATCCAAGCCACCGGAACGACCCTCGAGGAGATGGGCGGGAAGATCGGCGTCCTGGTCGCCGGCCTGACCGCAATCAACCTCACCGCGCCCGGAGCGGGAGCGATCATCACCATCTTCCTCGCGTTCCTCGCGATCTGTGCGGCAGCGATCGTCTGGTTCAGCCTGCTGGTGCGCAAAGCCCTCATCCTCGTCGCCGTCGTGATGGCCCCGATCGCCCTATCGGGATCCTCGTGGGATGCGACGAAGGGATGGTTCGGGAAGTGGGCCAGCTTCGTGCTCGCGCTGATCTTCTCGAAGCTCGTGATCGTGATCGTGTTCCTCGTCGCGATCAACCAGGTCAACGCCCCGATCGACTTGGATCTCTCCTCGATCGCAGACCCGATCGCGGGCATCGTGTTGATGTTCATCGCCGCGTTCGCACCGTACATGGTCTACAAGTTCATCAGCTTCGTCGGCTTCGACATGTACCACGTCATGAGCGCCGAGCAGGAATCCAAGCAGGCCATGAACCGGCCGGTGCCCATGCCCGGCAAGCCCGACGGGAAAGAGCCCCCGCGCGTCCTCGAAGACAACAAGGGCGGAGGCGATGGAAGCGGAGCCGGTGGTGGCGGTGGAGGTGGCGGGAACCCGCCGCCTCCGCCGCCCACGGCCCCGCCTCCCGGCGGAGGTGGTGGCGGCGGAGCCGGAGCCGGAGGTGCTGCAGGTGGCGGCGCGGCAGGCAGCGGCGCGGCGGCTGGCGGTGCAGGTGCCGGGGCTGCGGCCGGCCCGATCGGGATCGCGGCCGTGGCCGGAGCGAAGGTCGCCAAGGGTGCAGCAGAGGCCGGCCCGAAGCTCGGCGCCGCGATCGGCCGCTCCGCCGACGCACACGCGGGAGCGGCAAGCGACGGGCAGAACCCGCCGCCTCCACCGGATCGGTCGGTACCACCCGCACCGAACACGCCAGCGCAGCCACCTGCGAAGCCGGCAGCTCCGCCCCCGGAGGGACCGAAGAAGCCGCCACCTCCGCCCTCGGGCGGGCCGAAGTAGCAGACCGTCGAGGACGCAGAGAAAGGAGGTGAGGCCGCCGTCGATGCGGGCGGTGGTGCGACATGCCCGGCACGGGTCAGCCAGCGACCTGGCTCGTGCCCGGTACGCACCACCGCCCGTTTCTGTGTGCCGGGGCGCGTACCTGATCGGCGACCGTGTCTCTTCGTCTGTTCAGGAGCATCCTCATGGCGACCACCGCTTCCACCACGACCGAGTTCGACCTGTCCCCAGTGAAGTTCTCCAGGCTCACACGGCGCGGCATCATCCTCGGCCTCTCCCTCCCGCAGGTGATCGCCCTCAGCGTCGCAGTCGCCGTGTTCGTCGCCTCCCTGTATGCCGGAGGCCCGGCCGCGCTCTATACGGCGCCGATCTGGGGCACCGCAGTCGGCCTCGCCTGGGTGCCCGTGGGCGGCAGGAAGCTCGTCGAATGGGTGCCCATCACCCTGCACTGGCTGCTCCGGCAAGCCCTGCGGCAGACCCGGTATCGGAGGCGGGTCGTGAAGCCACGCCCCGCAGGAACGCTCGCCCTCCCCGGCGATGCGGCGCCGCTGCGCCAATACCAGGATCCCGAGACCGACGCGGTCATGGTGCATGACCCGCACGGGCAGACCCTCACCGCACTGCTGGAGGTCACGCATCCCTCGTTCATCCTCCTCGACCCCGGCGAGCAGGAACGCCGCGTCCACGCCTGGGGCAGAGTCCTCTCCACCGCATGCCGGTCGACCCGGATCGCCCGGCTGCAGGTGCTCGAGCGCACCGTCCCCGACTCCGGATCCGGGCTCGCGCAGTGGTGGACGGAGCACGGCCACGATGACGACTCCTGGGTCGCGAGAACCTACCGCGAGCTCATCGACCGGGCAGGCCCCGCCGGAGAACGGCACATCTCCACCATCTCCCTCTCCCTGGACATGCGCGCTGCGTCCCGCGCGATCCGCACCGCAGGCGGCGGCATGAAGGGCGCTGCCGCGGTGCTGCGGCAAGAGATGCAGACCCTCACCACGGCGCTGCGCACCGCCGATCTGAAGCCCTCCGACTGGTATACGCCGGGACAGCTCGCGATCATGCTGCGCTCCGCCTACGACCCCGCGATTGCGGCGACCCTGGAACGGGCCGGCGATATCGGGCAGGAGCTCGCCGCCGCTGGCCCCGTCGCCGTCGAGGAGACCTGGGACCGGCTCCGCTCAGACAGCGCACATCATGCGGTGCTGTGGATCTCCGAATGGCCTCGCTCGCTCGTCTACCCCGGATTCCTCGCCCCGGTGCTGCTCTCCAGTGGGATCCGCCGCGCCTTCACGCTGCTGTGCGACCCGGTGCGCTCGGATCAAGCGGCACGGGACATCCGGAAGAAGAAGACCGAGTATATCTCCGACGCGGCGCAACGGCAGAAGGTCGGGCAGATCGAGGATGCGCAGCAGACCGCCGAATACCAAGACGTACTCCAGCAGGAATCCGACCTCACCAGCGGGCACGGTGTGCTCCGCTACACCGGGCTCATCGCCGTCTCCGCGACGACCGAGGACGAGCTCGAGGCGGCAGTATCCGCGATCGAGCAGGCCGCGATCCAAGCGTCGTGCGAGACGCGGCGCCTCGTCGGGCAGCAGGCCCAGGCGTTCGTCGCGGCAGCACTGCCGCTGTGCCGCGGGATCTGACCGCGGGGCGTACCTGACCTGTGGTATCGACGGTGCGACAGGAAGGCCCCGGTCATGGGAGATCACCAGCGTTCGAAGAAGCTCTACTCCACGGTGCTCGTGGAGGACGGGACCGGGCGGCGAGCCCGCCAAGCCCGTGAGCGTGCCGCCCGCCAAGTCATCGCCCGCGAGCACGCCGAACAGCGGCAAATAGTTCGGCAGAAGCTCGCGGCCGAGCGTGCGGAAGCGCGCTCCACGAACTATCTCCCGCGGGGAGGCGACCCGGGCGCTGACGCGCTGCGAACCTACCGGGGATTCCGGGTGCCCGCGCACCAAGATACCTCGGCCGCGCTCCAGGGCGCGTACCCGTTTCTCGCCGAAGGTGGGCTGGGCTCCCAGGGCGTCTTCATCGGGCAGGACATGTACTCCGGCGGCAGCTTCGTCTACGACCCGTGGGTGCTCTATCAGCGCGGCATCATCACCGCCCCGAACCTCGTCCTCGCGGGCATTGTCGGTTCGGGGAAGTCGTCGCTGGCGAAGTCGCTGTACACGAGGTCGATCCCGTTCGGGCGGCGCGTCTATGTCCCCGGGGATCCGAAAGGAGAGCATACGAAAGTCGCCGAGGCCGTGGGCGGGAAAGCGATCGTCCTCGGTCACGGACTCCGCAACCGCCTCAACCCGCTGGACGAGGGCTATCGTCCTGCCGGGGTCTCCGACAGTGAATGGGCAGCGACCGTCGCGTCCCGCCGTCGGGATCTGATCGGTGCGCTCGCGGAGACGGTGCTCGAACGGTCGCTCTCGCCGCTGGAGCACACGGTCATCGATATCGCTCTCCAAGCGGTCGTCGCGACAGCGTCAGTGCCGATCCTCCCGATGGTCGTCGACCGCATCCTGACCCCAGACAGCGGTGGGGACGAGCGGCTCGCGGAAGACGGCCGAATGGTGGGGCACGCCCTCCGCAGACTCGTCTCCGGAGATCTCGCGGGCTTGTTTGACGGGCCGTCCACGGTGTCGTTCGATCCGACGCTGCCGATGATCACGCTGGATCTGTCGCGGGTGGTGGAGAACTCCACCCTGATCTCGGTGCTGATGACCTGCTCCTCGGCGTGGATGGAATCGGCGCTGCTGGACCCCAACGGCGGGCAGCGGTGGGTCGTCTATGACGAAGCCTGGCGGCTGATGTCGCACCCTGCGCTCCTCAAACGAATGGACGCGCACTGGAGGCTCGCCCGCCACTACGGAATCGCAAACCTCTTGATCTTCCATAAGCTCACTGACCTCGACAACGTCGGCGACCGGGGCTCCGCGATGAGATCCTTAGCGAACTCGCTACTGGCGAATGCGGAGTCTCGCATCATCTACCGGCAGGAATCCGACCAGGTCGGCACCACCGGAAAGACCCTCGGGTTGACGGGCACCGAGCAGAAACTCCTCCCGAGCCTCGGCACGGGGCAGGGGCTGTGGCGGATCAAGGAATCCAGCTACGTCGTGCAGCATCAACTCCACCCGGATGAGCTGCGAGCCTTCGACACGACCCAGCGGATGACGCAGGCTCAAAATCCGCGGAAACACGCCGATCCTGGCCGGTCAGAAGGCATGTCATGAGCCTACCGAGCTCCGGCCCCGAGCACCAGGGGTCACCGTATTCAGAGGACGAACTGGTCCAGCGGATGGAGGCGCTCATGGCCGGGCTGGAGGAGATCGCGGAGCGCTATTCCGAGCACATCGTCCTCGGATGGGAAGACCCCGAGGTCTTCGGCGCCGGGCATTTCGTCTTCACGCCTTGGAACAGCCACATGTATCGCTTCGCGATCGAGGAACGCTACGCCGACACCGACTGGGAAGACCCCGACCGTGTCCCGACCTCGTGGACGTGGGTCTCCGAACTGCGCGTGAAAGGAATCTCGGGCGACTTGCCCTGGATGGCGATCTCCGGCGGCGAGGTCGCACCGGGTGACTATGCCGAGCTGCTGCAGGAGGCAGAGATCTGGGCGAAGGGCACCTCCGCGCTGCTGGCCCGCGAGCAGTCCCTCGACCCTGACGTGATCAGATCCCGGCGCCCGGAAGCGGAGGGTCCGGGTCGCACCTTGCAGACATGAGCATTCGACCCCGCACGCGCAAACCCATTGCTTCGAGCCCCGACCCCGAGGCGGTGGTGGTGCCTCCGGTGCTGCCGCAGATCCTGCTCGAGGCGGTGAACCCGGACACGCTGATCGTGACCGTCAATGGGAACAAGCTCGCCGCGACCCCGATCCGCCGCGACCAGATCGCGCAGACCGTCACGGAGCTCGTCGCCCGCCTCGGTTCGCCGACGCGGGTGGAAGTGCGGGAGATGGATGGCAGCGTTCACGCCGACGTCCTCACGCCTCCCGCTCCGCGTTCGCCCTTCGCGGCGCCCGAGCACGATCAGGCCGCCCGGCAGGTGCCGAGCTTGGTGGAGTTCACCGCGGAGGGGTTCGTCGCGGGCGAGGATGTCGCGGTCGCGTTGATCATGCGGCACGCCTCCGCCGATCACACTGGGACGGTGCGAGCGCTCCTCGACCGGGGCGAGGTGCCGCAGCTCGCGGGCGAGGTGCTGCTGTTCGGGCGGATCTCTGGCACCGCATCCGTGCAGCCCATCACCTAGCGGGTCGGCCGCTGCCGCACCTGCTTCCTGACCCCTCCGTATCGGGGCAGGAAGCAGGTGCGTTCTCATGTCCGGGCCAGTGCAGGCGAAACCCGCCAACGACGTCTTCATCAATCTCGCCCTCGGAGCGCTTGTCGCTGCCGCAGCGTTCGCCGGGATGCTCCGGCTCGCGGGCTCCGTGACCGCGTTCCTCACGGGCCTGCCAGAACCCGCAGGCGGGATGACGTCCGGCATCGGCGTCCTCGCCACCCCGACCGATCCGGGGGTGGCGCTCGGAGCGGAGGGCCTGAGCCCGATCCTGTACTGGATCGTCGTCGCGGTCTTCCTGCTCGCGGTGGTCGCGGCCGGGTGGGTCGTGGCGCGCCTGATCCTGCGGGCGCGGGCGACCACGGATCCGCACCGGCTGGCAGGCACCGCCTCCGCGGTAGAGATCGCCCGCGCCGCCTCCCCGAAAGCACTCGTCAAGAAGGCCGCCACGTTGCGACCCTCCCTTACCGGGAAGGTCGAGCCGCAGGAGGTCGGGTATCTCCTCGGGCACGGGAAAGGCGGGCAGGTGTGGGCGACGGTGGAGGACTCGATCCTCCTCATCGGGCCACCGCGTGCGGGGAAAGGGTATTTCGTGGCCGTGAACGCGATCCTGGATGCCCCCGGCGCCGTGATCGCGACGTCGACCAGGCCCGACAATCTCACCGCGACGATGCAGGCACGAGCACGCAAGGGAAAGGTCGCGGTGTTCGATCCGCAACAGCTCGCACCGGGACTGCCCGCGGGGATGCGCTGGTCGCCCGTGCGCGGCTGCCACGACCCCCTGACCGCGATGATCCGCGCGAAAGGCCTCGCGACAGCGACCGGGTTTGGTGGTGTGCAGGACGCGGGCTTCTGGGAAGGGAAAACCACGGCCGCGATCCAGGGGCTGCTCCACGCCGCAGCGCTCGACGGCCGGGACGCGAAGACTTTGTACCAGTGGGCGCTGAACCCGACGCTCGCAGCCGACGCGGTGCGGATCCTCTCCTCGCATCCTGACGCGGCCGAAGGGTGGGCGGATTCCCTCGACGCGATGGTGCAGGCAGATCCCCGCACGAGAGACTCGATCTGGCAGGGCGTCTCGCTGGCGTTCTCCGCGCTCGCAGATCCCCGCGTGCTCGACGCGGTCACCCCCGCGCCGGGCGAGGAGTTCGATCCGGAAGCGTTCCTCCGCGGCAACGGCACCCTGTATCTGCTCGCGACCGGCGCAGGCGCTGGGGCATCGTCGGCGCTGGTGGCGGCGTTCATCGAAGACCTCGTCGAGACCGCCCGCAAGATCGCCGCCCGCTCACCGGGGGCTCGCCTGGATCCGCCGCTGCTGCTCGCGCTGGACGAGATCGGCAATCTGGCCCCGCTTCCGTCGCTGCCGACGCTGATGGCGGAAGGCGGTGGCACGGGGATCACGTCGCTGCCGGTGCTGCAGTCCCTCGCGCAGGCGCGGGAAAAATGGGGAGAGAACCAGGCGAACGCGATCTGGGACGCCTCGATCGTGAAGATCATCCTCGGCGGGGCCTCCAACTCCCGCGACTTGCAGGATCTCGCGACATTGATCGGCGACCGGGACGAGACCACCAACTCGATCACGACCGACGCCTACGGGTCGCACTCGAATCAGCGGTCCATCCGCAGGGTGCCGATCCTCCCGCCGGATGTGTTGCGCACGTTGCCGTTTGGTACTGGCGTCGTGATGCTCCGCACCGCCCGTCCCATCATCACCAAGCTCCGCCCCTGGACCGCACGCGCGGACGCGAAGCAGCTCCGCGCGGATCGCGCCGAGGTCGAACAGGCCCTCCAGCAGGGCTCCACGACCGAAACCCCTCCGGGGCCAGACGAGGAGGCCGCGTAGGTCCTGGCCGGGTCCGTACCTGTCCGGTGACCCCGACATAGTCCGTGTCGGGGCGCGAGCAGAGGAGTGAAGCTGATGGCCGAAGAACCGCAGGAACAAGCCCAGGAGCAGCAGCCGCAGAAGAAGGAGCCGCTCTGGGGATTCATTGCCTCCGACCCGGAGCTGACGTTCACCAGCAGAGGCGATGCGCGCTTCTACGCCCGGATCGGTGAGCCGAAGTCTCAGCCCGAACCCGACGGCACGTTCACTGATCTGCCCCCGCAGTTCGGTGACCTGGTGATGTTCCGCAAGTCCGCGGAGCGCGCGTTCGAGCAGTTCCAGAAGGGCGACAACTTCATCGCCGTGGTCGAACCCCGCGACTACGTCAACAGTGAGGGAGTGGAGAAGCAGCAGTTCGTCGCGTCCCGTATCGGGCACGACAACAACATCACCGACTACACCGTCGAACGCCGTCGCCCCGAACGCGACGCCGCGCAGCGAGACACGGCGACCCGAGACCAGGTGCAGCAGGCCCTCGCCGAACGCGAAGCGCAGCTCGATCCCGAAGCCCCCGCGACGGCGGGCACCGACCCGGTGCAGCGGGAAGCCGTCGCCCGATAGCCCGGGTGCGGCGGCCAGCACCCGTGTCTCCCCCTGGCCGCCGCACCCGCCCTCTGATTCGGTGCGCTGCCCAGCGGCGCACTCCTCTTTCTCTTCGTGGATGGAGCTCTCTGATGAACACCAACACCACCCCGTCCAGTGCGGACGGCGACGAGCCGAACGCGACCGACACGGCGCTGCCGCCCGAGGTCGAGGCGCAGGCTCGGCAGGTCGCGAAGCAGGCCTATGCCAACGACATCGCCGCGACACTCGGCGCGGTCCCGCGGCCGATCAACTGGCGCACCCTGCCCCCGCAGGATCTCGAGCAGGAGCTCCTCGACCTCAACGCCTGGGTCGACTGGCTCCGCCACACCTATGGGCTGCCCGCCCAAGTCATACCCCCGATGTGGCACCGACACAGTGAATTGTGGTGGGAGCTCTCCGCGCTGCGACAGCATTGGCTGTTCTGCTTCGACCCGCAAGCCAAGGGCAACCAGGCCCTCGCCTGGCACTACGACTTCGCGATCGCCAGGGAGCGGCTGCGGGACTGGGTGACGATCTCGGGCACGCGCCTGGACCGCGACCGTCCCACCCGCATCACCCCGTGGCCCGGCGGCGAAGCCGAGGACTGGACCCCGCCCGACACGACCGAGCGCCCCGTCACGAATCGGACGGAGGACTTCCTCGCCTTCGTTGCGGAGCAGGTCGCGGCACGCCGCGCCGAGCAGGATGCGACGATCCGCCAGGTGATCGCCGACGAGGGGACGGCAGCGCATGGCAGGTAAGCGGCCGGCCGGGGCGTCGCACGCTGGGTTCGTGCCGTCGAGTGAGCGAGTCTACGGCATCCGGGTCGTGCATCGTGAGCGGGCGGACCTGACGGCGCTCACCGAGTTGTTCGTGCGGTTCACGCTCGCCGAAACGAACGCCAAGCGGCCCGAGGAGCCTGCTCCCGTGGTGCGGCCGGAGACCCTGAAGCCCGATCTTCACCTGGATTCCACCGCACAGGAAGCTACCATCACCACCCGCCCGCAATCATCCGGGCCGTAGTCCAAAGGAAGCAGGATCTCATGGCGAGCAGAGCCCCCTCCGTGATGCCACCGTCGATGCCGCTGTCGACGTCTCTGGCACCGGCCATCACCTATCTGCGGGTATCGACGAAGGAACAGGCCACCAAGGGCGGGCAGGGCGAGGGCTTCTCGATCCCCGCTCAGCGCGCCGCGAACCACGCGAAAGCCGAAGCGCTCG
>Ga0079226_10004573_pt1 | contig 10553 bp, 9 predicted proteins | sample Poulit2014_FD_76345 | JGI IMG/M metagenome (GOLD analysis project Ga0079226, IMG submission 76345) | Agricultural soil microbial communities from Georgia to study Nitrogen management - Poultry litter 2014 | ecosystem: Environmental > Terrestrial > Soil > Agricultural land | place: USA: Georgia...
GCTTGTCGCGGGCCTACCTCAACTTCTAATCCCTCCACTGCCGTGTCGGTATTAGGGATTTTCGGATACGGCTATTCCCGCAGACGTCTCCGTACATTTCTTTCGTTCAAGTTAATTTACACACAGTTTGGTCATATAGACGTTCAAAGAAACTATTATTTTGATTGTGAAACTGGAAAGTATGTGTCTTTCCTTGATCAACACCTTGCATGTGATGGTAGGCAAATGATGAGTCTAGTTATCTAGGATTTAGCGATTGAGCTCGCTGTCTTAGGTTGACGTCCCTATTTAAATGAGCATATGAAATATGCGCAGACTGACGAAGAGTAAATTTTAATTCACCTAACAACGAGTGGAAGAACTATACGAAGACGCCAGCGGGAAGGTAATGAGATAGGTGTTAATCTATTTCATTACACGTATCCGAAAATCTCTAGCACTGACACGACAGTGGAAGAGCTAGAAGTTGAGGTCGTCCCGCGGCACGCGGAGTATAGTTCTAGAACGGTCGCTTAATCTTTCTCCTCGCTAGTAAAGGTTCTAGAAGTTGTTGTGCGAAGAATGTACTTAATTCTTCGTGGGCAAGCGTAGTATAGTTCTGAAACGATTACCCGAAAACAGTGAAGAATATATCATTGAAGTGATTAAAAAGTCATTTAATAAAAATAATCTATACAAAAGATGGTATTTTGAACATATTTATTAGGTACCCACAAGAACTTGACTCAATCGATGAAAACGACAATAAAGACTTTTCCTCTGAAATACGTTAAAATATGAACAAGCATGTACAATCAAATGAACAGACATAAAGAATATATATTAAAAATTGTAAATTAAAAAAGGACGTGGACAGTTTGAATTCAAAAATATTAGTCGTTGATGATGAACGCCCGATAGCCGACATATTAAAATTTAACTTAGAAAAAGAAGGCTATGAAGTAATTTGTGCTTATGATGGCGAAGAAGCAATTAAACGTGCAACAGAAGAATCACCAGACTTAATTTTATTAGATATTATGCTTCCGAAAAAAGACGGTAACGAAGTTTGTCGAGAAGTAAGAAAGACACATACGATGCCGATCATTATGTTAACCGCTAAGGACTCAGAAATTGATAAAGTACTAGGTCTAGAACTTGGCGCAGATGATTACGTAACGAAACCATTTAGTAATCGTGAACTTATCGCTCGTGTGAAAGCGAATTTACGTCGCCACCAAGCACCAGAAGTTGAAGAAGTGAAGAAAGAGAAAAATATCGTCATTGATAATTTAACGATTCACCCAGATGCATATGCTGTTTCTCGTGATGGTGTTCAAATGGATTTAACCCATCGTGAATATGAACTGCTATATTATTTAGCACGTCATATCGGACAAGTGATGACACGTGAACACTTGCTAGAAACCGTCTGGGGCTATGATTATTTTGGAGATGTTCGTACCGTCGATGTAACTGTTAGACGTTTGCGTGAAAAAATAGAGGAGAACCCAAGTGACCCTACATGGATTATTACGAGGAGAGGTGTAGGCTATTATTTGCGTAATCCTGAGCAGGAGTAATCGCTATGAATAAAGTTGGTTTTTTTCGTTCCATTCAATGGAAATTTATTATTATATACATTTTATTACTACTAGTAGCCGTGCAAATTATCGGCTCTTATTTCGTTCGGGAAATTGAAGCGGAACTTATCGACACGTTTAAAGGATCGATTAATGATCGCGTAGAGTTGCTCAGTTATAACTTAGAAGAAGTGTTTATGAAAGATCGAGCAGAAGATGAAGAAATATCACTCGAACAAGAAGTACAAAATGTCGTTCGTGATATTGATATGGACGCATTAACGACGCTGCAAGTTGTTAATAATCAGAGCCGGGTCATCGGAACGAACGATTATTTAAATCAAGACATTCTCGGGAAAAAGACGACAGAAGATATCGTTCAGAAAGCCCTTTTATTCGGTTCACCACTCAATAATACGATGATCGATCCAGAGACAGATACGCGTATTTACGTAAAAGCAGATCCGATCGTTGATGAAGAGAATGACGTCGTTGGTGTTATTTATTTAGAAGCGCCACTTACGAATGTGTACAGTCAACTACAGAAGATTAATCAAATCTTTTTACGCGGATCGATTTTAGCGATTACAGTCGCAGCGATTCTCGGTGTGCTCGTTGCCCGTGCCATTACGAAGCCAATTATTGAAATGCGGCGCCAAGCGCAGACGATGGCTCGTGGAGACTTCTCACAAAAAGTAAAAATTTACGGTACAGACGAAATTAGTCAACTCGCAGAAACGTTTAACGATTTAAATGACCGATTGAAAATGTCAATTGCAACGACCGAGAAGGAACAGCAGAAACTTAGCTCCGTTTTATCGAATATGACGGAAGGAGTTATCGCAACGGATCAAATCGGAAATATAACGGTTATGAACGAAGCGGCTAATACGTTAATTGGTAAAAAGAACAACCCAGCACAAAGTGAAACATTACTTGAGTTTCTTGATTTAGAAGACCGTGTAAGTGATATGAAAGGTTTAGAAGAACGAAGCTCAGTCATTATTGATTTAAGTACGGATGATATTTTCTTAGTACGTGCGAACTTTTCTAAAATTGTTGATGAGCGCGGGCGATTAACTGGTTATATCACCGTTTTAAGTGACGTAACGGATGAAGAACGTATGGAACAAGAACGAAGAGAATTCGTCTCTAACGTGTCACATGAACTTCGTACGCCTTTGACGACGATGCGCAGTTACTTAGAGGCATTATCTGATGGTGCTTGGCAAGATGAAGAAATAGCGCCGAAATTCATAGCAGTAACGCAAGATGAGACGGAACGAATGATACGTCTCGTTAATGAACTGTTAGAATTATCGCGTATGGATAGTAAAGAATACACGTTAGAACGCAGACGCATAAATTTTGTTGAATACTTTGGGGAAGTTATTGATCGGTTTGAAATGAATCTTGATGAAAGCTACCGCATCACACGTGATTTACCTTCGAAAGGTACGTATGATGTTTGGCTAGATAAAGATAAGATGACACAAGTCATTGATAACATTATTTCCAACGCCATTAAATATTCACCAGAAGGCGGTACGATTAGTTGTTCTGTCAGAAAAGTAGAAAGTAAAAACCGACACTTATTAATTAGTATTAAAGACGAAGGTATCGGTATTCCGTTTGATAAAAAAGATAAGATTTTCGAACGCTTTTATCGAGCTGATCGCGCACGAACGAGAAAGCTCGGTGGCTCGGGTCTCGGCTTAGCTATTACGAAAGAACTCGTTGAAGCCCATTCAGGGGAAATTTGGGTTAATAGCCAACAAGGAAAAGGAACGAGTATTTCCTTTACATTGCCGCTTCTGAGTGGAGAGCGGGGGGATAGCTTATGAAAATAGAAACGACAAAAACAATTATTTTAATCGTCCTCGTCGGTTTAAGTTTATTTTTAACGTTTCATTTATGGAATTACAAGCCGAATAGTGAGCGACAACAGTCTGAATCAACGTACGTTAGTGAAGTTGACTTAGGCGGTGAAGAGTTAACAAAGAGAAAAGTGATTCAACCAGAATCTGTCCTTTTTCATAGGCAAGACGGTGTATTTGGCTTTTCTGAAGCGAATCGCTGGCGTAATTTTTATCGACAGTTAGATGAATGGACGCTAGACGATTATTCGATTCATTCGGCTGAAGCGACATCTTTTGATAGTAATTATGTTGAAATTAAATTTGCAACATCTATTCCAGCTGAAGCAATTAAAAGTTTATTTTCATTAAATGAAGAGGACCTATCGTTGCCACAGTGGAATTTTGAAAAAGTATACATCGTATTAGATGATGGCGATTCAAGCGTACAAGCATACTTCCCAAGTGAAAGTAAAAAGGAATATATGATGTTCACTGTTCATGACAGCAGTGCATATAAAGATCTTCAAGCGTATATGGCGGAGCATGATGAACTCGTAGAATATATCGCACTTTCAGCAAAAGAACCGATATACATTCCGGCAGATCATGTCGAGATGAAGCGACGTTCTTTGTCAGTACGTACGATTGAACCGACGCATCTCGTGAATGCACTCTTTAGAAACCCGTCTCTCGTTAGTCCGAATGTCGGGGAAGCATACTTTACTGATGGCCAACGCGGGATGCGCGTGAAGCATGAAGGTAAAAGTATGGAATTTATTAATCCGATTGTACCGAGTGAAGAACCGATAGATTATCTTGAACTACTCGAGTTAGCGTTAGAAGATATTAATGAACATCGCGGGTGGACGGATAATTACGCACTTGCGGAAATAAACGAAGTGAATAATTCTGTCTCTTTTCAGATGGAATATGATGATTACCCTGTTCATAGTAATGGAAACATTACGCGTATGGAACAAATTTGGCACGATAACCAACTCCATCAATATGTCCGTCCGCTTTTCCGTTTAAATAACACATTAGGTGTGGAGTCTGTCGAATTACCATCAGGGGAAGAAGTTATTCAATATTTACAATCAAGTTCAACATATAATGAAGAAGATATTCGTGATATTCATATCGGGTATCGACTGACGTACTTGGAAGGAACGACATTTAGCGTGACACTTGACCCTGTATGGTACATTAATTACAAAGGTGTATGGCAGGAAATTCGACCAGATGATATTAGAACGTCAATTGAGGAGGGCGAATAAACAATGCAGTGGAGCCAAATAAAAACGCTATTTATTATCGCCTTTCTCATTTTAAATTTTTATTTACTCATTCAACTGTTAGAGCAAAAGGAAGAAACAGATTTAACATTTATGGAACGGGAAGAATCATCGATTGAAGAACAGCTCGCAGCAGATGATATTTCATTACCTGATTTACCAGATGCTCCAGATGAAGAACCGTATATATCTGTTAAGCAACAATCATTTGATAAAGACGATTTAAAAGCTATCAAACAATTAGATGATCAAAAACCTGTTTTATTAACAGAACATCTTATTTTCTCGACATTTGAGGATCCATTTGAGATTAAAGAAGACATGCCTTCTGACGATATTGAGGAAAGAATTTTAAATAAAGTGAACCATTCGTCAGATTATTCATATTGGAATTGGAATAAAGATTTAAACATTATTATCTTTTTTCAAAAGCAAAATGAACGACGCATTTACTATAATCAAAACGGGATGTTGCTCGCTTATTTAAATGATGATAATGAAGTGACACATTATACACAGTCGATGCTCCAAGAAGGTGAAGCAATGGAAGATAAAGAATCTTTAATTGAACCACTACGAGCAGTTGAGACGATTTACAATATGCAAGAATTAAATCCAGGCGACTCCGTATCAAATGTAGAAATTGGTTTTCATACACGTGTTCCATTAGAAAACGGCGTTCAAGTATTCGTGCCGACGTGGCGCGTGACAGTGAATGACGACGTTGATTATCTCGTCAATGCGATTGAAGGCTTTTCATTCTCAGGGGATGAAAACGTGTTTTTAAAACAATCATTAGAATCAAATGAAGATCTTATCAATCAATCGGAAGATTTAAAAGATGATGATAAAGAAAAGTATAAGAAGTTTTTCAAGCGAAAACTTGAGCAAATGAATCGGAGTGGAAATGAATGACAATGCGTTTTAGTGTATTAGCTTCGGGAAGTACGGGAAATGCTTTTTATATTGAATCTGCCGGCGAAAAAATTCTCGTTGACGCAGGTTTAAGTGGAAAGCAATTAACGACTCAGCTCGAACAAATCGGCGTTGATGCGAATGAACTGTCGTGTATTTTAGTGACGCATGAGCATAGTGACCATATTAAAGGGTTAGGCGTGATGGCGCGACGTTTTAATTTACCTATTTATGCGAATGAAAAAACGTGGCGCGCGATGGAACCACATATCGGGAAATTAACGACTGATCAGAAATTTATTTTCCCACAACATAAAATAAAGACGATTGGTGACCTTGACATTGAGTCGTTCGCTGTTTCTCATGATGCGGCGGATCCGATGTTTTATACGTTTAATAAAAATGGCAAAAAGGTAGCACTCGTCACTGATTTAGGTTACGTATCCGATCGCATTAAGCAAACAATCGCAGGGGCAGACGCTTTCGTTTTTGAAGCGAACCATGATATAAGTATGCTGCAAATGAGTAGTTACCCGTGGAGCGTGAAGCGCCGTATTTTGGGGGATTCTGGACACATTTCTAATGAAGACTGTGGATTAGCCCTCTATGACGTCATTGATAATGATACGAAGCGGATTTATTTGGCCCATTTAAGCCAAGACAATAATATGAAAGACCTCGCGCGTATGTCTGTTGATAATATTTTACAAGAACGTGGCGTTGATATAGACATTTATGACACAGATCCAAAGCAAGCGACACAATTGTTTAACGTTAGTTAATGGATGAAAGGGGATAAACGATGCCTTCTGAACATGAACAAACAAATCCTTCAAATGAGCAAACACGTAGCAAAAAACGACGACTCACTTGGGTTGTTCCTGTCATGCTCGGTATTATCATTGGTATTTTACTTTCTTTTTTACTCGTTAACGCAAATATGATGATACTCGGTAAGCAACCACAATCAACAGAAACAAATGAAACGATTCCCGGCGAGGAAGGTTCATCTGAACAAATTTCCGTCGACATTACGTCACAAATAACTGACATCGTTGAAAAAGTTTCTCCAGCAGTCGTCGGCGTAACGAATATTAGACATCAAGCAAACTTCTGGCAACAACAAGACGGAAGCGAAGCGGGTACAGGATCTGGTGTTATTTATAAAATAGGTGACGACTACGCTTATATTGTGACGAACCATCATGTTATTGAAGGAGCAGATGAAGTTGAAGTCGTTCTTTTTGATGAATCAACGATTGAAGCGAAAGTGTTAGGAAGTGATTTATTTACCGATTTAGCTGTTTTACGCGCTAGTGCTGATGAAGTAGATAGTGTCGTTGATATGGGATCATCTGAACAATTAAACGTTGGTGAACCAGCAATTGCTATCGGAAATCCACTCGGACATATGTTTTCTGGCACAGTGACACAAGGGATTATTAGTGCGACACACCGTACGATTCCGTTAGATTTTAACCAAGACGGACGAGCGGATTGGCAAGCAGAAGTATTACAAACAGATGCAGCGATTAACCCTGGAAATAGTGGAGGAGCGCTCATTAACTTAGACGGACAATTAATCGGGATTAATTCGATGAAGATTAATGAATCATCTGTTGAAGGGATTGGCTTTGCTATTCCAATTGACGTCGCCCGTCCGATTATTGACCAGTTAGAAACAGAAGGAAAAGTAACACGCGCATTCTTAGGCATTGAAAGCTATGGATTAGATGAAGTGCCGAAAGTCGAACGTGAACGAACGCTGAAATTACCTGAAGACGTGACAGGTGGCGTCTATATATGGAGTGTTGAACCTGGATCACCTGCAGAACGTGGCGGGCTTGAACGTCTCGACGTCATTACAGCACTTGATGGGAAAGATATTTCAAGTACGATTGATTTACGAAAAGTTCTTTACGAAGAAAAAAGCGGTGGCGACGAGCTAACGATTACGTTTTACCGAGACGGAGAGAAACAAGAAACGACCGTTACATTAGAAGAATCTTAAACATGTGGATACGTTTGGGACAAAATGAAAGTAGAGGATATTTCTATTTTGTCCCATTTTCTCTGTAAACAATCCACAAACTTTATAAACTTATACACAGATGTGGATGAAAAAAAGAACGAATCTATATAAAGTATAAAATAAATTTCAAACACACAATATATGCTCATGAATGTGTATATGTGGATAACTTTGTGTATAACATCCAACATACTAGGGGTTTTTTCAACGGATAAACTTATCCACAATACATTTAACAAAAAGGTAGGTGCAACAAGTGCTGAAACGTTTTTTCTCATATTATAAGCCACACAAACGATTATTCATCGTAGATTTTACGAGTGCAGTTATCGTTGCATTGCTCGAACTCACGTTTCCAGTCGCTGTTCAATGGTTTATTGACCGACTACTTCCGACAAACCAATGGGATTTAATCGTGAAAGTGAGTATCGGCTTATTCGCTATTTATTTACTTAGTTCCTTTTTACAATATGTCGTTACGTATTACGGGCATAAACTCGGATTAAACATTGAAACAGATATGCGTGAAGATTTATTTATTCACGTGCAGAAGCAATCATTTAAATTCTTTGATAATACGAAAACAGGTCATATCATGAGTCGAATAACGAATGACTTATTTGAAATTGGTGAACTTGCTCACCACGGACCAGAAGACTTTTTCATCGCTATCATGACATTTTTCGGGGCCTTTTTTATTATGGTGACGATTAATGTAAAACTAGCACTTATTATTTTATTTATTGTCCCGATTTTAATTTTCTTTATTTCTTTCAGCAATATTCGGATGGGACGCGCGTGGCGTAATATGTATGAAAATATCGCCGGCGTGAATGCCCGCGTTGAAGATGCCGTCTCAGGGGCACGCGTCGTTCAATCATTTACGAACGAAACGTATGAGATGAATCGTTTCCAAGAAAATAATAACTTATTCCGCAAGTCAAAACTCGACGCATATCGCGTCATGGCAGTCGTTAACGCAAATATTTACTTAATGATGCGACTGATCACATTGCTCGTGCTAGTCGTCGGTGCATGGCTCAGTTATAACAATGAACTGTCGTACGGGGAACTCGTTGCATTTATTTTAATCGTGAACGTCTTATTTAAACCGATTGAAAAAATTAGTGCATTACTTGAGCTATACCCGAAAGGCATGGCAGGGTTCAAACGCTTTTCAGATATGTTAGCTGTTGACCCAGACATTGTTGACCGAAAAGATGCACAAGACGTTCAATCATTAAAAGGGAATATCGCTTTTAAAGACGTTAGCTTCCAGTATGAAACGTCACAATTACCTGTTTTAACAAATATTAATTTTAATGTGAAACAAGGGGAAACAGTCGCCTTTGTTGGCCCATCTGGTGCAGGGAAGACGACGATTTGTTCACTCATTCCACGTTTTTATGACGTTGAAAAAGGGAATATTACGATTGATGGCATTGATATTCGCGACATGAAAGTGCGCTCATTACGTCATCATATTGGTATCGTGCAGCAAGACGTCTTTTTATTCACAGGAACGTTACGCGAAAATATCGCTTACGGTAAATTGGACGCGACGCATGAAGAAATTGAAGAAGCAGCACGCCGCGCCCATTTAGTCGAATTCATTAATGAATTACCAGACGGCTATGAAACAGAAGTAGGCGAACGTGGGCTAAAGCTTTCTGGTGGACAGAAACAGCGAATCGCGATTGCACGCATGTTCCTAAAGAACCCAGCGATTCTTATTTTAGACGAAGCCACTTCTGCACTCGATACAGAGACAGAATCAATCATTCAAGAGGCGCTTAACGATTTGTCGAAAGATCGTACGACACTTATTATTGCGCACCGTTTAGCGACCATTCGCAACGCTGACCGAATCATCGTCGTGACGAAAAATGGGATTGAAGAAGAAGGGTCACATGAAGAATTATTAGCAAAAGATGGACTGTTTGCTCATTTGCATAACATTCAAATGAAAACGAAATGAGAGGTGATGAACGTGGTAAACGAAAACAATCGAAACGTACCGAACTGGGAATTAGTTGATGGCCACTGGATTAAGCGCGAATTTTCGCTTAAAAGCTTTGAAGCGGCTATTGAATTCGTCAATGGTGTGGCAAAATTATCTGAAGAAAAAAATCATCATCCACACATTGCAATTGACCATAAGCACGTGACGTTACGCTTAACGACTTTATCAGCCAAAAAATTAACATCACTTGATTACGATTTAGCAGAAGAGATTGAACAGTTGTTTAAACAATACGCATAAAAATAAGCGGTGATTTTATCTAGTAACAGATAAAGTCATCGCTTTTTTATTGCCAATCACTTGTCAAAAGTCCATAAACGAAATGATCAACAAAGTGGTCGTATAGCCATTCAGCTTCGCGTAAGTGTCCTTCTTTTTTAAAGCCGAGTCGTTTAGGGATTGCCTGACTTTTAATATTTTCTGTTGCGCAGTGGATTTCTACACGGTTTAGTCGTAGTTTTGTGAAGCCGTACTGAATGAGCGCTTTGACTGATTCAGTCATAATGCCTTTTCCTTGATACGGTTCGCCGAGCCAGTAGCCGATGTAACCAATGCGATTACGCCAGTTATATTTGTTAAATGTAACGATGCCGACGATTCGTCCGTCATAAAATACGCCAATAGTTAAGCTTGAGCGTGTTGCATGAGCTAAAAAGTTATTTTCGATTAATTCTTCGCAGTAACTTAATGTGACGCCATCATCTATCCATGGTAGCCACTGTCTTAAGTATGGTTTTGATTGTTTGATCAGTTGATAAAGTGGTTCAGCATCACTCGTTTTCAACATGCGCACAGTTAAACGGTCATGAATATGTTGTACAAACATATGATTCCCAACCTTTTTTCTTTATTATAACATTTGGAGAA
>Ga0079226_10004574_pt1 | contig 10552 bp, 10 predicted proteins | sample Poulit2014_FD_76345 | JGI IMG/M metagenome (GOLD analysis project Ga0079226, IMG submission 76345) | Agricultural soil microbial communities from Georgia to study Nitrogen management - Poultry litter 2014 | ecosystem: Environmental > Terrestrial > Soil > Agricultural land | place: USA: Georgia...
ACTGTTGTTGTATAATTTTAAGAATTAGTATATACTATAAAAAAACGAATTATCAAATTGCGTGTTACTGTTTTGTCAGGCATGAGCAAACAAAATGACTATGGGGAGTAGTCTGTTTGCTCATGCCTTTTTTATGCGTTTTTGATGATAGGAATTTAAGAAGGGATGAATATATATGTTTAAGAAGTTTTTTGGACAATTGCAACGTATAGGTAAAGCTTTAATGCTACCTGTTGCAATTTTGCCAGCGGCAGGTTTGTTGTTGGCAATTGGTACAGCCATTCAGGGTGAAGCTCTTCAGCAATATTTGCCATTTATACAAAATGGTGGTATTCAAAATGTTGCTAAAATGATGGCTGGCGCCGGTGGTATTATCTTTGATAATTTACCAATTATCTTTGCGATGGGTGTCGCAATTGGTTTAGCTAGTGGTGACGGTGTAGCAGCTATTGCTGCATTTGTCGGTTACATTATTTTGAATAAAACGATGGGTGCATTTTTAAATGTGTCACCTGATAATGTAGGTGACGCTGCAAGTGGTTACGCGAGTGTCTTAGGTATCCCCACGTTACAAACAGGTGTATTTGGCGGTATTATTATTGGTGCACTAGCAGCTTGGTGTTATAACAAATTTTATAACATTTCATTACCGTCTTACCTAGGTTTCTTTGCAGGTAAACGCTTTGTCCCAATAATGATGGCAATAACGTCATTTGTATTGGCATTTCCAATGGCTTTAATTTGGCCGACAATTCAAGATGGTTTAAATGCTTTTAGTGAAGGTTTATTGGATTCAAATACAGGTTTAGCTGTATTCTTATTTGGATTTATCAAACGTTTATTAATTCCGTTTGGTTTACATCACATTTTCCATGCACCGTTTTGGTTTGAGTTTGGTGCTTGGAAAAATGCAGCTGGAGAAATTATCCGTGGTGACCAACGTATCTTTATTGAACAAATCCGTGAAGGTGCTAATTTGACAGCAGGTAAATTTATGCAAGGTGAATATCCAGTAATGATGTTTGGTTTACCGGCAGCGGCATTAGCAATTTATCATACAGCTAAACCTGAAAATAAAAAAGTGGTAGCCGGTTTAATGGGATCAGCAGCATTAACTTCATTTTTAACAGGTATTACAGAACCACTAGAATTCTCATTCTTGTTTGTAGCACCAGTACTATTCTTTATTCACGCAGTGCTTGACGGTCTATCATTCTTAACACTATATTTATTAGATTTACATTTGGGTTACACGTTCTCAGGTGGGTTTATTGACTTTGTCTTACTCGGTATTTTACCGAACCAGACACAGTGGTGGCTAGTAATTCCAGTAGGATTGGTATACGCAGTAATTTACTATTTCCTATTCCGATTCTTTATTACAAAATTCAAATATAAAACGCCTGGTCGTGAAGACAAACAGTCATCGTCTAATAATGCTTCAGCAAGTGAATTACCTTTTGCTGTATTAGACGCTATGGGTGGACAAAGTAATATTCAGCACCTCGATGCTTGTATTACACGCCTACGTGTTGAAGTAAAAGAAAAAGATAAAGTTGATGTAGCTGAATTAAAAGCATTAGGTGCTTCAGGCGTGTTAGAAGTAGGTAATAATATGCAAGCAATATTTGGTCCAAAATCTGATCAAATCAAACATGATATGTCATTGATTATGAAAGGCGAAATCACTAAACCAAGTGAAGCAACAGTAACAGAAGAAGATGAAGACAAAGTTACACATATGGATCAAATAGTTGAAATGAACATTGCTGCGCCAGGTAAAGGTAAAATCATACCTTTATCAGAAGTTCCGGACCAAGTATTTGCCGGGAAAATGATGGGAGACGGTGTTGGATTTGTACCAGAAGATGGTGAAATTGTAGCACCATTCAATGGAACTGTGAAAACAATATTCCCTACGAAACACGCGATTGGGTTAGAGTCTGATGAAGGTGTGGAACTATTAATTCATATCGGTATTGATACAGTTAAATTAAATGGTGAAGGCTTCGAAAGTAAAGTAGAAACAGGTGACACTGTGAAGCAAGGTCAAACGTTAATGTTAGTCGATTTCGACTATATTAAAGCGAATGCACCAAGTAGTGTGACGCCATTAGTCATTACGAACTTAGAAGATCGCACACTTCAAATAGAAGATGTTGAAGAAGTACAACCAGAGCAAGTAATAATGAAAGTTAAACAAAACTAACTCGTTAAAAGTCCCTCAAATTGTTATCAATTTGAGGGACTTTTTTTATATGGGGTGATATCGAGTGAATATTTTAATGATTAAAAACATTAAGTTTCAAAATATATGTAGAAAGGTATTAAACTGATATAAAGATGAATTTTGTGAAATAATTAATTAGAATATCCGGAAAATATAAATGGTAGTGTAATCTTGCTAAATAGCGAATGATTTAATAAATGATTTAATAACATTAATAAATGAAAGGAGTACATATGAGTATAACGAGAGGAATCAATCATATTGGATTAACTGTACCAGACATTGAAGTTGCAACGAGGTTTTTTAAAGAATCATTAGACGGAAAAGTAGCTTATGACAGTCAAACCAAAATAGACGATCCACGTTCTGGAACTTATGTAGAACATGTTTTAGGCTTAGAAAAAGGTGCTAAAATTATAAAAAAGAGAATGATGGTATTTCATAATGGGCCTAATATAGAAATGTTTGAATTCAAAGATGTTTCTCAGCGGAAAGCAGTAACGTTACAAGATATTGGTTTTACACATATTTCATTTTATGTGGATGATTTTGATGGCGCTTTCAAACAAGTGGAGCAAGCCGGAGGTGAACCAATATCAGAGCCGCATAACAATACTAAGTATGAAGATACAAAAGGTAATAAGACTGTATATTTTCGTACACCATGGGGGAGTTTAATTGAATTACAGACCGTCCCGAACGGTTATTATTATCCAAAAGCAAATGAAGCTGAAGTATACACACCCAAAAAATAATAATTAAACTTTAAATATGGAGGAAAATCATGTTACAAAATAAATTGAACGTAGCAAATTTAAAAACACCTATCTACAAATTAGAAAAATTAAGCCAGTCGTTAGGTAAAGATATATATATTAAACGAGATGATTATACAGGAACCGAAATTTCTGGAAATAAAATAAGAAAATTAGAATACACATTACAATATGTGTTAGATAATGGTTATGATACAGTCATCACTACGGGAGCTATAACATCTAATCATGCACGTGCCACTGCAGCTGTGTGTGCACAATATAATATTGAGTGTCACCTTGTACTACAAGGGGAAATGCAAGAATATGAAGGTAATTTATTTTTAGGGTCAGTGTTAGGTGCCCACATACATATTATAGAACCTAATGCTTCAAGAGAAGACGTTATGGAAACGATGTACACAGAGTTAGAGAAGAGTGGTAAAACGCCATTTATAATCCCTGTGGGTGCCTCTGATTGGATAGGAACACATGGTTATATTAATGCTTTTGAAGAAGTTTTAGAACAAGAAACAAATATGGGAATTCAATTTGATTCTATTAATGTAGCGGTAGGTTCAGGTGGAACTTATGCTGGACTTTGGTTTGGAAAAATAAGTAATCATTTAACAACTCAAATTATTGGTTACGCTGTGGATCAAAGTACTGAAATCTTTAAAAATAAAGTAATAGAAATTGTTAATGAACTAGATAAAAATATAAAGTCATTTGAGACGGTTCAAATCAATGATGGATATGTCGGTTTAGGGTATGGTAAGGCCACAGATGAAGAATTAATGTTTTACATTGAAATGGCTAGACAAGAAGGTGTGATATTAGACCCTACTTATACTGGAAAAGCTTTTCATGGTTTAGTAGAAGAAATTAAAGCAGGACATTACAAGGATCAACAATCTATTTTATTTATTCATACAGGCGGTTTGCAAGGATACACCAAAGAAATAAGAATGCGTATGAAAAAATTGTTGGCAGAAATCTCGTAATAATTATACTACTTTAATTATTTAAAAAAACATAAGTTGTCATAATTAAAAATAAAGACGTGTATTACTAAAGTCAAATACGTTGATAAAACACATAAAAATATTTAATAATAAGGTACAATTTGTGTGACGAGGAGAGTGTTAAAATGAAGAAAACATTGACTACGATAGATTCATTTCACGCGTTTTTAAACAACAATAGACTTGTAGTCATACATGTAATGAGAGATAATTGTAGCGTTTGTCATGCAGTGTTACCGCAAATAGAAGGACTTCTAAGTGATTATCCAAATGTCCCATTAGGTGTTATAAATCAAAGTGATTTAGAAGCTATTGCTGGTGAGTTATCGATTTTTACTGTCCCAGTTGACCTAATTTATCTAGATGGAAAGGAAATGCATAGGCAAGGACGTTTTATAGATATGCAACGATTTGAACATCAGTTGAAGATGATGTATCAAACTTTAAATTAATAGAAATATTTAATCTTTCAGTCTGATTATTTATAAATAAATTTGAATCATAAGTCGCTTTATACATGCGCCAGTATGGGGACATCTCACTTTAGCATTTGGCTTAGAAAACCATCTAATAAAATGAGGTGTTTTTTTGGGGGTTCTTGTGTACAATGGTATTATTAAATTGTTTCAAACTAAAATAAAAATAATTAAATTGTAATGTCATTATTTTGAGAAATAGCACATTAGGGGGATGTATATACGAATAGAAAGGATTTGTCCTGACGAAGCAGAAGCTTTATATCATTGCATGAAAAAAATCGAACTAGAATCTCAATATATGCTGTATTTACCAGACGAAAGAGACTTTGATAAAGAAGCATTTGTAGAAGATATAAAACATAATTTTTATATTGGCGTTAAAACAGATGAAAATGAAATTTTGGGATATGTTTCTGCCCATATTAGTACATTAGCTAAAATCAAACACATTGGTTACATCGTTACAGGTGTGGTTAGCGATTTTCAGCAACAAGGGTTATCTACACAAATGTTTTATGAAACTATTAAGTGGGCTAAGCGCAAGGGGTTAAGACGCTTAGAGTTAACTGTTATCACATCAAACACACCTGCTGTTAATTTTTATGAAAAAATAGGATTTAAAATTGAAGGTATTAAACGAGAATCGATTTACATGGATGAACATTTTTATGATGAACTTTATATGACGATGATGCTGGAGAAAGACTATTCTCAGAGCGCTCAACAAACTTTATAATTTTAAAGACCGTTGTTAGCTACTTGTATAAATAAAAGGTTTTAGATTATCAGTGTAATTACTTTTACTAATAAAATATTTTAATTTGTTATAACATGAGTGTACGATGAATTTAAAGGAGGTTATGAATTTTGTTTAAAAAGCTTGCGGCTTTGACGGGTATTGCTGTGATAACTTCCTACTTTTATGCCAAAGTAAGAGAAAAACGTAGTTATAAAAGTTTTTTATATGAAGCCATCATCAGAATAACTCAAATGAAAAAGCCTTTTGTAAATGTAGAAAACGCTAGGAAAATGTTAAATGTAGTAATGCATGAAACTGAAGGCATCTATAAAGGAACAGATTACCATTTTCAGCATCACGTACAAGTTAAAACAATCCAAGACGCTACTACTTATGTAGTAAATGATAAATCAGATAGACAGCAACGAGTTCTTTTATATATACATGGTGGCGCTTGGTTCCAAAATCCGATTAAAACACATTTTGAATATATTGATTTACTTGCTGATGAATTGGACGCTAAAGTGATTATGCCTATTTATCCTAAAGTACCACATGCAACTTATAAAGAAACATTTGCATTGCTAACAGAAATCTATAAAAATATATTTACGCAAATAGAAGATGCGCACCAAGTTATTATTATGGGGGATTCAGCAGGTGGCCAAATTGCGCTGTCATTTGCTCAACATCTCAAAGTGATAGGACTAGATCAGCCAAGTAACATTGTGTTGATTTCACCCGTATTAGATGCAACATTATCAAATCCTGAAGCACATGTGTATGAAAAATCTGATCCAACTTTAGGTATTGCAGGTACTCAATATTTCTTAGAATTATGGATTGGTGATACGTCATTAACAGATTGGCGAGTATCGCCGATAAATGGCACATTAGAAGGTTTAGGTCATATTACGATTTCTATAGGTACAAAAGAAACGTTATATCCCGATGCAGTTAAATTGTCGAATTTATTAAATCAGCGAAATATAGAACATGATTTTTTACCCGGGTATAATTTATTCCATATTCACCCAATCTTCCCAATTCCAGAGAGACGACAATTTTTAGAACAACTTAAACAAATTATAAACAAACATTAAAAGAGACCTTCCATTTTAGAAGGTCTCTTTATTAGTAAAATATTATTTTATATATTCCAGTGTTGTTCCTAATTTTCTATACTTAAAGAAATTATTTTTTTAAATAACTTGGGAATAATTCAGTAAATAAGTCGATAAATGTTAAATATACATCCTTTTCTACATATTCATCTACTTGATGTGCTTGGCTTACTAAGCCAGGTCCATACATAATAAATGAAAAATCTTCATCTTTTTTTACAAGTAAATCTGAAGCATCTGTAACACCGGGTGAAGCTTCTAATGGTAAATCAGCATCTAAATATTTAGTACCTAAGTCGTGAGCTAATTTTGCCAGATTATTTTGACCAGTTGTGTAAACTGGTGGTCTAGACATATATGTGTCAATTTCGATATCTGTTTCATTAGTTTCAACTTGTTTTAAAATTTCATTAAAATATGAAATGAATTGATCGTTGTCATGTTCAGGGATTGTACGAATATTAAATTCAGTTTCAGCGTGTTCAGGGATAGAATTGACTTGGTTACCGCCATTAAAGATTGTTGCATTCATAATTGCGTTGCCTAATAGTGAATTGTTTTTATCAAATTTATCAAAACCTTCATCTGCTTTGTACACAAATTTGACGAGAGGAGAAATAGCGTTGAACCCTAAATGGGGCATTGAACTGTGTGAAGCTTTGCCTTTGGAAGTAACACGGATGTCCATGGATCCTTTATGTGCATAGATAATTCTATCTTGGGAAGGTTCGGCAATAACGAGGGCTTCCACATCTTCCATATATCCTTGTTCTTGAAATGCTTTTGCGCCTTCGCCTACGATTTCTTCGCCTGCAGTTGCGAGTAAACGAATTCTACCATTTTCTAATAATCCTTGATCATGAATATCAATCAAACTTATTACTAGAGCTGCTAGACCTGATTTCATATCTGCAGAGCCACGCCCATAAAACTTACCATCTACTTCAGTTAATTTAAAAGGCTCATATGTCCATTTACTTTGATCACCTTCAGATACAACATCCATATGACCGGAGATACCTAATACAGGTCCTTGGTCACCAATTTCCGCTATTAAATTGGCACGGGTATCATTGATTTTAATGATTTTAGAATCAATGCCATGTTGTGATAATAAGTTTTTTAGATATTCACATACTTCGATTTCATAATCGTTAACAGACTTAATGCTTACTAAATCCTCTAATACTTGAATTTTTTCTGCTTCAGTAAATTTGCTCATCGTAATAAAAACCCCTTTACTTTAAATAATTAATCTGTATCACCTATATTATATCTGAAAATTTAGACTAATTAAATTTATATTGGGCTTTAATAATATGGATAATCAAGTTATAAACGATAATTCTGAATTTAAAAACAAACATTAGCCTTAAATTAAATAAAAAATCATACATGACTCTTAGATATAGTGCTATCTAGAGACGATGTATGAGAATTAATATCTTGAGATAAAGTTTCTATTTTAAATTTATTAGTATGGTTGGATTGCAACTCATCAGGCATACTGCTACTCTCTGTTGTTGTTTTATCAGATGATGAATTATTATTATATTCTACATTTTCAATATCCTTTGTATTGTTAGTATCTAAAACTGCATCTCTCATATCATTACCTTGAAGACTACCAACTAAAATCATAGCAAGATAAGTACAGCAAATAAGAACTACAACAGTGAGATATATAGAAACTACAAATTTAACAGATTTACTCATAAACTGCCTCCTAAATAGATTTATTGTTCCCTACAAATATAAGTTAACATTTAATTTTTAATATTATGTAAAGAAGTAGTAAATATTCTATTATTGTTTATTCAAAATTATTAATAAGCATTAATTTAAAATAAAAAATTTGATAAAAATCCTTTTCTTCAAGTAAAAATATAAATCCTATGATATGGCTATTTATAAAATGAAAAGGTGAAAATTACATTTAATGTAAATATGAATTTACAAACATTTAATAGCTACTTCAAACTGTTTATATTAAATCAATAACTACGTGGTAGCATGACGGTATTGAGAGGTAGGAAACGTTAAAACATTGTGAAGCTTATATTTTTGTTGATATAGCTTTACTATGTTTAACAAATATAAAAAGCTACTTTGATATTTACATAAAAATTAAATACGCTGCTGAAAAGAGGGATGAAATTTGCTACTCATCATAATATGTGTAGGTTTAATTCTTTGGCTAGGTATTGTTGAAAAGAAACAACATTCCTACAGATTAGAAAAAATTCCAATACGCATAAATATAAATGGTATTAGAGGTAAATCTACTATAACAAGATTGATTTACAGTACATTACGTGAAGACAACTATCGAGTCATAGGTAAAACAACTGGGACAGATGCACGTATGTTGTATTGGTTTACACCAAGAGAGTATCCAGTTTATAGGAAGCCTCAAGGAGCAAATATTGGTGAGCAACGTGATATTATTCGTAAAGTTGTAAAGCAAAAAGCCAATGCCTTAGTAAATGAATGTATGGCAGTTAACCCAGACTATCAAATTACATTTCAAAAAGATTTAGTAAAAGCAAATATTGGTGTGATTGTAAATGTGATGGAAGATCATATGGATGTACTAGGACCAACATTAGATGAGGTCGCTGAAGCATTTACTGCTACTATACCTTACAAAGGACACCTTGTTGTAATGAAAGATGACTATACTAAGTTTTTTGCGAAAATCGCTAAAAAACGCAAAACAAAATTAATTGTAGTAGATAAAGAAAAAGTGCCTGAGTCATATCTAAGAAAGTTTGGCTACATTGTCTTTCCTGATAATGTAGCAATCGCTTTGGGTGTTGCTGAAGCACTCGGTATAGATAGAAATACAGCTTTGCGTGGTATGTTAAATGCACCACCCGATGTTGGAGCAGTTGAAGTTAAATACTACAACGCTAACAACTCAACTAACGTCTATGTGAATGCATTTGCTGCAAATGAACCTAAATCATCGAAAGCGATTTTAGATAAAGTAGAGAACTATAACTATCCGTACCAAAAAGTTGTTCTCATATTGAATTGTCGATCAGACAGAATTGATAGAACAAGGCAGTTTTGTGAAGACTTTCTATTAGATGTAGAATTCGACACATTAATTTGTACAGGAAAAAGTACTCAAATGGTTAATGAAGTAATGAGAGACCGACCTGATAAGAAATATTTAAACTTTGAAGGGAAAAGTATAAAGGAAGTTGAACGTGCTTTATACAATGAATCTCAAAATGCCTTGTTATTCTGTATTGGTAATATACACGGACCAGGGAAACAAATAGCGCAATATATAGAAGGGATCAAATAATATGATAGGTTCAGAGTTATATTTTTCATTATTTGTAGGCATTGTACTAAGTCTAATCTTTGCTGAAAAATTCGGCATTAGTCCAGCGGGCTTAGTAGTACCAGGATATTTAGCATTGATTTTTGATCAACCCGTCATGTTACTATCCGTACTTATCATTAGTTGTATTACATACTTCGTAGTGAATCATGGTATTAGCCGAATTGTAATTTTATATGGCCGTAGAAAATTTGCGGCAATGATACTTACCGGCATGGTATTGAAATTCGTATTTGACATTCTTTATCCACTCACCCCGTTTGAAATGGTAGAAATGTCAGGGATTGGAGTTGTTATTCCAGGAATTATTGCAAATACAATTCAAAAGCAAGGCGTCATTATAACTTTATCTACATGTATGTTATTAACATGTATTACTTACGTCATCTTATTCTTTTATAGCTTTATCAATTAGTAAGGAGCATAAATATGAAACATTCTAAACGATTTACTATAGATGAACGTGTATTGAAATGGACGAAACGTCATAAAAAGCGCAACTCTATATACACTGGCATTATTTTAATCGCTGCCATTGCACTTTTAATATCTATCATGTCATCTCAAACAATTGAACCTGTTAAAGCAATGGGAAAAGCTAAAGATGACATTAAGATGACCTTTTTAGGAAATATAGAAATGAATAAACACATAAGAAAAAATAATATTAATGACACCTTTAGCCCTTTGGAAAGTGTATTAAATACTAGTGATTATTCAACTGCAAGTTTGAAGCTTACAAACTTCTCGAATGATAGAAAGACGAATATCAATAAAAATCTAGAGAACGTTATGTTTTTGAAGGGATTAAACATTAAAAGTTTAAATGTTATCAACGCAGTCAC
>Ga0079226_10004575_pt1 | contig 10551 bp, 7 predicted proteins | sample Poulit2014_FD_76345 | JGI IMG/M metagenome (GOLD analysis project Ga0079226, IMG submission 76345) | Agricultural soil microbial communities from Georgia to study Nitrogen management - Poultry litter 2014 | ecosystem: Environmental > Terrestrial > Soil > Agricultural land | place: USA: Georgia...
AATAGGATTGATCGTCCATATCAGATTCGTCTCGATACCAATTGGCTGCCTCTTGTGTTATGCATTAATTCAAATTGATCGCTCCCTGGGTACGGGTTAACGAGCATGGAAAGGGGGAGTTAAACCCCCTCTCAAAAAGCGGGGCTTACGCCCACAAAGGCGTTGCAACAGGACAAGGAAAGCTTCGGCAGCGATACATCGCACGAAGAAAAAGTGTTTTCCTTTTTCGAGGACGTTGCGAATTTAGCCTTTGTTCTTTATCAAGCGGAGAAACGCGCTCCGCTGAATGAAGTTTCACTTTTCCCCGGATATAATGGTCAGTAATCCGCCAGAAAACGGCGGCCAACTGACCTTAAATCGCCGATTCGGTTCAACTAACATTCAGCAGAGAAACGCGTTCCACTGAATGAAGTTTCACTTTTCCCCGGATATAATGGTCAGTAATCCGCCAGAAAACGGCGGCCAACTGACCTTAAATCCCCGATTCTGTTCAACTAACATTCAGCGGAGAAACGCGCTCCGCTGAATGAAGTTTCACTTTATTTTTCCCGTTTTTCCGGTACCAGATCAACGCCTCCCGGATGAAAGGGATGGCACTTGCTGATTCGCCTGATGGTCAGATAGCCGCCTTTAAGGAAACCGAAGCGCCGAAAAGCCTCCAGACCATATTCCGAACATGTTGGAAAAAATCGGCATGTTGGCGGTTTAAATGGGCTGATAGCTTTTCGGTAGAATTTTATCAGGCCAATAAAGATATATTTCATATCACTATTTACCCTTCCTGTGGTTCATCCTGTAACTTATCGTACGTTATCGATGCTACAGCATCATGCATGTGAATCGATTCCTCGTTACGGCAATGAACATTGAACCAAGTGACAAACGACATTTCGTATAAATCCGCTGCAACAAGCCGTGCCAGATCCTCAACAAAACGAGGGTTCTCATACGCATGTTCAGTGACCATTTTTTCATCAGGCCGTTTTAAAACAGGGTGCAATCTGGCACTGGCATTGCTTTCTGCAGCTTCAAGCAGCCATTCTTTCCAATCCGTTTCCTCCTCGTCAAAGTCTTCGGCCAATGCGACAGTCATGGTCACCTCACCGCGCTGATTATGGGCACTGTACTCACTGATTTCTTTCGAGCACGGACAAAGTGTTGTGATCAGCGAAGATAGGGAGGTTTCGATTGTGTAGCCTGTTTCCGCATCATAGTTCACACGGATTGTAATGTCTGCATGGTTCATGCCGGAAAGGTCTGATTGTGGTCCCCGCCGTTCATAAAACCACGGAAATTGCACCTTGATTTCGGCATCTTTTTGATCCAGGCGTTCGGCCAGCTCTTTTGTGAATGTTTTAAGTGTCTTCAGGTCAATAGCATAGCCTTTTTGATGAAATTCCTGCAGCTGTTCTGTGAAACGGCTCATATTCGTACCTTTGCTGGATTTTTTGATGCTTGATGAAAATTCAAAGGTACCAATCGTCGTTTGTCTTTTCGGTTCCAGATGACTTGTGATGGTGATTGGATGTTTCACATTGGAAATTCCGACGGCATCAAGATCAAATAGAAAGTCTTTTTTTGTATTTTGTATATCAGCCATTTTGCTTTTTTCACTTGGTTTAGTTCTGGGACCGGGCTCGACAGAACCAAATAGTTTATGACGTTGGGCTTTATCCGGTAACTGTTTCTTAGCAATTGTTCTAGCTTTATCCATAACGATCTGTGACCCCTTCCGATAGTAACTGTTACGTTCATAGTATACTAAAGAATATAATAATGATTCAATTTATCGGCTTTATCCCGCATGTAACGGACAGTAAATACCAAAAAATGGGGATAACTGTCCATAAATGTCCGATTCTGTTCGGGCCTGCACGACGCAGGTCATAAGGTGTTCGTTATGGTTCCCGAGAATTCAGCCTTTTCGGTACCGGGAAAGAAAACCCAGCGATCGAAGGTTACCATGCTACATCCATGTAATTTTCGGTTCAGTTTTATTTTTAATCCGTTTAATATTCTCCCGGTGTCGGTAAAACACAAAAATCGTTAATGCTGCTGTTACAATCACCAGACCCCAATCCCGGAAAATGATAGAAACAATAATGGCAATTATCCCGGTGACCATGGATGACAGGGAAACATATTTGGAAATGTATAATGTAACAAGAAATGACATCACCATGACAGCAAATAGAACAGGGTTAATGCCTAAAATGATTCCTCCTGATGTTGCAACGGCTTTTCCGCCATTGAATTTTGCAAATAACGGATACGTATGGCCCAGGACAGCAAACAAACCTACTCCAAGCCGGAATACGTCCACATCCAAAAACAAAGGAAGTGCCGTTGCCAGCGTACCTTTTAGGATATCGGCCAATACGACAATAATACCTGCTTTCACTCCTAGAATTCTGAAAGTATTTGTAGCGCCAAGGTTGCCGCTTCCGTGCTCCCGGATATCAATATTGTAACCGAGCTTTCCGACCATGACGCCTGAGGGGATGGATCCCAATAAATATGCGATAACAGCAAATACTAAAAATTCCATAGTGTTTCCCACTTTCCAGTTCATAATTGACTCTGTCCTATTTTACCATGAAGTGATGATTCAAAGAACCTTTATTGTTTGTAATACGGAAAAATGATTTTTAAAATGGTTACAAACGGTAGTGTATAAAAATAGAAAATTCTATAAAGGGAGCAGTGTATGATTAAATTCAGTGATGTCAAGAAAGTATATTCTGATGGGACAGAGGCAGTTAATGATTTTTCATTGACCATTAATAATGGGGAATTAATGACGTTAATCGGTCCGAGCGGCTGTGGAAAGACGACATCCATGAAAATGATTAATCGGTTGATTAAACCGACAGCAGGAACGATATATCTAAATGATACGAATGTTGAAGACTATAACATTCACGAATTGCGTTGGAATATTGGTTATGTTCTTCAGAAAATTGCTTTATTTCCACATATGACGATAGAAGAAAATATTGCGGTTGTACCGGAAATGAAAAAGTGGAAGCGAAAAACTATACGCAATAGAAGCCATGAGTTGCTTGATATGGTTGGGCTTGATCCATCCATATACAGTCAGCGCCGGCCAAGTGAACTGTCGGGAGGAGAACAGCAGCGGATTGGGGTCATACGGGCATTGGCTGCTGATCCGGATATTATTTTGATGGACGAGCCATTCAGTGCTCTTGATCCGATCAGCCGTGAACAATTACAGCATGATATCATGCAGCTGCAAAAAGAAATCAGAAAAACGATTTGTTTTGTTACACACGATATGGACGAAGCACTTGCTCTTGGGGATCGTGTCTGTCTCATGAAAGAAGGTCGAATCATTCAAGTTGACCCGCCACAGGAACTTATTTTAAATCCTGCATCGGAGTTTGTAAAAGAATTTATCGGCGAACGTAAATCACCGTGGCAAACTGCTGTCGATGTGATTGCGGATCAGACAAAATCACAAATTATCACGAAATCGGCGTATGCCCATAACAAATATCCGAATCAAGGGACTTTTATCATCAAAGATCATGATAACACGTTCGCGGGGATGGTAGCAGATGGACAAAATCAGGAGAAATGCATCGTTTTGGAAAATGATTTGCCGCTCAGCAAGGCAATAGATATCATGCAAGACAAAAATCAGCAACTATATCCGGTGCTGAAAAGTGAACAGCTTGTCGGTACGCTGACTTATAAGGATATTGTAACATATTTAAAGCGTGAAACAGCTTCCAAAGACGGAGTGATCCGTTAATGGGCGAATTTATTTCCGTTTTTCAAAACAGACAGGACATGCTGCTTGAGACCATTTGGGAACATTTGCAAGTGTCAATGCTGTCATTGATTATCGCCATCATGATTGCAGTGCCATTGGGGCTTTTATTAACTAGATTTCCACGTGTTGCCGAGCCTATTATTGGTTTATCTGCAGTCACGCAAACAATCCCCAGTCTGGCCGTTTTGGCTTTCCTGATACCCTTCTTTGGCATCGGTACAACACCTGCCATTATCGCATTGACAATATATGGGCTATTACCCATTTTGAGAAACACATACACTGGGATTGAAGAGGTGGAACCTGCGTTGAAAGAGGCAGCAACAGGTATGGGGATGAATTCATGCAAACGGTTAACCAAAGTGGAGCTGCCGATTGCCATGCCTGTCATTATGGCAGGGATTCGGACCTCGATGGTACTGATAGTGGGAACAACGACGATTGCCGCATTAATTGGTGCCGGCGGACTGGGCAAACTTATCCTGTTGGGGATTGACCGTGGAGCCGATTTGAACCTTATCTTGCTTGGAGCGATTCCTGCAGCATTATTAGCGATTTTACTGGATTTCATTTTACGGGGATTTGAACGCGTTTCAAGACGGGCTGGATTTAAATCGTTAACAGCTATGCTTATCATAGCAGTTTTAATTGTTGCAGGACCGTTTTTCATTTCCCCAGCAAAACAGGCTGATTTGACCATTGGCGGGAAACTTGGTTCCGAACCGGCTATCTTGATCAATATGTATAAGCTCCTGATTGAAGAAGAAACGGATTTGACGGTTGAACTTGAATCGGGATTGGGAAAAACCGCCTTTGTATTCAGTGCCCTCAAAAATGGCAGTATCGATATTTATCCTGAATTTACCGGTACAGCGATTGTCACGCATTTGGAACAGGAAACAGACAGCAATGAAAAAAGTGATGTCTATGAGCAGGCAAGGCAGGGTATGGAAGAACAATATGGTATGGTTATGTTAGAACCGATGACTTTCAACAACACGTATGCTGTCGCAACAACACAAGAATTGGCACAAGAGCATCATCTTGACACAATCGGTGATCTGAGGAAGGTTGAAAATGACATCACGGCTGGTTTCACACTGGAATTTAAAGATCGGTATGATGGTTATGTTGGGATGCAGGACATTTATAACTTGGACATTGCCGACGTTCAAACGATGGAACCCGGAATTCGTCAGGAAGCATTGGCAAATGGGGAGGTCGATGTCATCGATGCATATGCAACAGACAGTTACATGGTTGACATGGATCTGACGATACTCGATGACCCCAAAAATCTATTTCCGCCATACCAAGGCGGCCCGCTCATGCGCCAGGATACACTGGATAAATATCCGGAACTGGAAGACACGCTGAATCAGCTTGGTGGTAAAATAACGGATGATGAGATGCGGCAGATGAATTATGAGGTTGAATATGAAGACAGGGATCCGGTTGATGTTGCACGTGATTATTTGGAGAATGAAGGTTTGATTGACAACTGAAGGAGGTATGCCGAATGGCGTGGGAAAATCCATCAAATGAGGCAATAAAGGAGATTTTGGAATCAGCAAACACAATTGCTGTTGTTGGTCTGTCTGATAACCCTGAACGGACATCCTATCAAATCTCAAAGATCATGCAGGAACAAGGGTATAAAATTATTCCGGTAAATCCTAAAGTTGAAAAAGTTTTAGGCGAAAAAGCATACGATTCCCTGACCGAGGCAGAGGAAGCTATTGATATTATCAACGTCTTCCGTCGATCTGAATTCCTGCCAGAGATCGCAAAAGAAGCAGCAGAAACTGATTGCCGTGTCTTTTGGGCGCAGCAAGGGCTTGTCAGTCAGGAAGCATATGATTATTTGCAAAAACGGGGTTTTACAGTCATGATGGATATGTGTATCAAGGTTGCACATTCTGTTCTTGTTTAACAATCAGCTGAATGGCCTTCGCAGGTCATTCTTTTTTGTTTTTTTAAAAAAAATTATAGTATACTAATAGAAGCAGTTAGCCGCCGTAAACCGATTTTACGGTAATATATTTTACATATGCAAACATTTGTTCTATAATTGGTATAATAATGTAAAACATGTATCCTAGGAAAGAAAGAGAGGAGTCGGGCTGCATGGTTAAAGAGTCTTTACAATATACGGATGATTCGATTCAAGTCTTGGAAGGGCTTGATGCGGTTAGAAAAAGACCAGGAATGTACATTGGCAGCACTGATCAGCGCGGGCTGCACCACTTGGTCTTTGAAATTGTCGATAATGCTGTTGATGAAGCTTTAGCAGGGTACGGGTCGGTCATTAAAGTGATCATCCACCAGGATAATAGTATTTCGGTGGAGGATTCAGGAAGAGGAATTCCCACAGGCGTTCATTCCAGTGGCAAGCCGACAACAGAAGTCATTTTTACTGTATTGCACGCAGGGGGAAAATTTGGACAGGGCGGCTATAAAACAAGCGGCGGTTTGCACGGGGTAGGTGCTTCAGTCGTCAATGGCCTGTCTGAATGGCTGGACGTGACCATTTTTCGTGATGGGCAGAAATACCATCAGCGATTTGAACATGGCGGAAAGGCTGCCGGTCCGCTTGAAAAAATAAGTAAAACAAATAAAAGTGGAACGGTTATTCATTTTAAACCGGATTCCGCCATTTTTTCGACGACCGTCTATAATTTTGAGACGTTATCCGAACGGTTACGTGAAGCAGCATTTTTGTTAAAAGGGTTAAAGATCGAGTTAATCGACGAACGGAACGAAATAAAAGAAGAATACCAATTTCCGGACGGACTGGAATCGTTTGTTGCGTATCTGAATGAAGAAAAAGATACGCTGCACCCGGTTGTTTCGTTTGAAGGGGAACAGCAGGGAATTGAAGTTGACTTTGCATTCCAGTTCAATGACGGATTTGTTGAAAATATCCTTTCATTTGTGAACCATGTCCGGACAAGAGATGGCGGTACTCATGAATCAGGTGCACGCACTGCGATCACCCGTGTTTTTAACGATTACGCCAGGAAGCATGCATACTTGAAAGATAAGGATAAAAATTTGGAAGGATCAGATATACGGGAAGGCTTTACAGCTATTGTATCAGTTCGTATTCCCGAAGAAATGCTGCAGTTTGAGGGGCAGACAAAGGATAAGCTTGGGACCCCAGAAGCCCGCTCTGTTGTGGATTCTGTTGTATCTGAAAAATTGTCTTACTTCCTGGAAGAGAATCCGGATACTACCGGAATGCTGATTCGGAAAGCAATTAAGGCTAAAGAAGCACGTGAAGCAGCGCGAAAAGCAAGAGAAGAATCCAGATCGGGGAAAAAGAAGAAGCGAAAAGATTCATTATTGAGCGGGAAACTGACACCGGCTCAATCGAAAAATCCGAAAAAGAATGAGCTTTATCTAGTTGAAGGTGATTCCGCCGGCGGTTCGGCCAAGCAGGGACGTGACCGTAAATTCCAGGCCATTTTGCCATTACGCGGAAAAGTTATCAATACCGAAAAAGCTAAGATCCAGGACATTTTTAAGAATGAAGAGATTTCCACAATCATTCATACGATCGGTGCAGGGGTTGGCAGCGATTTTGACTTAAAAGATGCACAGTACGATAAGATTGTCATCATGACCGATGCTGACACGGACGGTGCACATATTCAGGTACTGCTTTTGACCTTTTTTTACCGGTATATGCGTCCGCTCGTTGAAGCAGGCATGGTTTATATTGCTTTGCCGCCGCTTTATAAAATAACGAAAGGGAAAGGCAAAAAAGAAAAAACCGTTTATGCATGGAATGATGATGAAATGAAAAAAACCATTGATGAGTTCAAAAATGGTTATATTATTCAGCGCTATAAAGGTCTTGGTGAGATGAACGCTGACCAGCTGTGGGAAACAACGATGGATCCGGAAACAAGAACACTGATCAGGGTTACGATCGAGGATCTTGCCCGCGCTGAACGACGGGTGACAACATTAATGGGTGACAAAGTGGAACCACGAAGAAAATGGATTGAAGGCCACGTTGAATTTGGGTTGGCGGAAGATGCCAATATATTGGAAAATGATAGAATTCATTCATAACAGATATAGCAAAAAACCAGGCAACGTAAAATAGAGGGGGATTGGTTTGGCACAAGCTGATAACTATTTGGATCTTCCACTCGAAGAAGTTCTTGGTGACCGTTTTGGAAGATACAGTAAATATATTATTCAGGAACGAGCGCTCCCGGATGTCCGGGATGGCTTAAAACCTGTTCAGCGCAGGATTTTATATGCTATGAACGAGGAAAAAAATACACATGATAAACCATTCCGTAAATCAGCCAAAACGGTTGGTACGGTTATCGGAAATTATCATCCGCATGGGGATAGTTCAGTCTATGAAGCAATGGTACGGTTAAGTCAGGATTGGAAGGTACGCAGCGGTCTTGTTGAAATGCACGGAAATAATGGAAGTATTGATGGGGATCCGCCTGCAGCTATGCGTTATACCGAAGCAAGGCTCTCAAGTATTGCTTCTGAAATGCTGCGTGATATTGGGAAAGAAACAGTCGATTTCATCCCCAATTTTGATGATACCATCTACGAACCGGTTGTACTGCCGGCGAAATTCCCGAACTTACTTGTCAATGGTTCGACCGGAATTTCAGCGGGATATGCAACTGATATACCACCGCATAACCTGGCGGAAGTCATTGATGCTGTTGTTATGAAGATTGACAAACCATCAGTTACGGTTGATAAATTAATGGAGGTCATGCGTGGCCCCGACTTTCCTACGGGCGGAATCATTCAGGGGATTGATGGCATACGGAAGGCTTATGAAACCGGTAAAGGCAAGATTGTCGTCCGGGGTAGAGCAACTATTGAAAATATCCGTGGCGGTCGGCAGCAGATTGTGATCGATGAAATTCCGTATGATGTCAATAAAGCAAGTATGGTCAAGAAAATTGATGAATTGAGGATTGACCGTAAAGTTGAAGGGATTGCTGAAGTCAGGGATGAAACCGACCGGACCGGTCTGCGTGTCGTGATTGAACTGAAAAAAGAGGCCGACAGTGAAGGTATTTTAAATTACTTATATAAAAATACTGATCTGCAAGTGACATATCATTTCAACATGGTCGCGATTCAGAATAAAACGCCCAAGCTTTTGTCGTTACCGCAAATACTCGACTCTTATATTGAACACCAGAAGGAAGTTGTGACAAGGCAGTCGGTATTTGATTTGAATAAGGCAAAAGACCGTTCCCACATTGTCGAAGGTCTGATTAAAGCCGTTTCCATTTTGGATCAATTGATTGCCACCATCCGTTCATCAAAGGATAAACAAGATGCTAAAAAACGCATTATAGCTGAATACGGATTTTCGGAGGCACAGGCAGAAGCAATTGTCATGCTTCAATTATACAGGCTGACAAATACGGATATCACGTCACTGGAACAAGAAGCAGAAGAATTGAGAAAACGGATTAATGAATTGGAAATTTTACTGTCAAGTGAGAAAAAACTTTTGCAGCAGGTTAAAAATGAGTTAAGACGATTAAAGAAGTCCTTTTCCGATAAACGAAAAACGGTTATAGAAAAAGATATTGAAGCGTTAACGTTTGACATTGAAGTGACTGTCCCAAGTGAAGATGTTGTTGTATCAGCAACAAAAGACGGGTATATCAAACGCACGAGCATTCGTTCGTATGGTGCATCCAACGGAGAAGACCCCGGTATTAAAGAAGATGACCATTTCGTTGGTCTGTTTGAGTTGAATACGACGGACCATATTCTTTTGTTTACGAACAAAGGAAAATATATTTACCTTCCAATACATGAATTGCCGGATATCAGGTGGAAAGATATTGGACAGCATATATCCAATCTTGTCACTATCGGCAAAGATGAACGTATTATCCAAAGCATTCCGGTGCGCACATTCGAAAATGGACAATATCTTGTCTTTTTCACCAGAAATGGGATGGTTAAGAAAAGCGAATTGTCCTTGTATAAGGCACAGCGTTATTCGAAAGCATTGATTGCCCTCAATCTCAAAGATGATGATGAAGTGATTGATGTATTTCAAACAAACGGACACTGTGATATATTCATTGCCTCCAATACAGGGTATGGCTTGTGGTATCACGAATCGGAAATATCGGCTGTTGGGCAGCGTGCAGCAGGTGTCAAGGCAATCAAGCTGAAAGAAGATGAATATGTTGTCAATGGACAAGTATTTGATAAGCTGGCTGAGCCGTCTATCGTGGCCGTAACCCAGCGGGGTGCCGCCAAGCGGATGAAGCTGAGCGTATTTGAAAAATCGAGCCGGGCTAAGCGTGGATTGATCATGCTGCGGGAGTTAAAAACGAAACCCCATCGCCTGAAAGGACTATATACTGTAAGTGACAACGATACAATCTATTTCAGAACAAACAGGAATGAAATACACAGTATATTCCCGATTGAATTGTCAGTCAGTGATCGTTACAGCAATGGCTCGTTCGTTATCGACAGTGATAACCAGGGTGAGGTAACGGAAGTATGGAAAGCGCCGGTCTATGATAAACCTTTTGAGGCATAACCTTATTGCAGCAGGCAGTTTCCGTATCCTAAACTGTCTGCTTTATTTTATTCAAATCTGTTTTTACCCCGCATGTATCAGAGAGTAATCCCCCATAAAACAGGGGATAACTGTTTGTAAATGCCCGATTCGGCTCAACTAACATTCAGCAGAGAAAACCGCTCCGCTGAATGAAGTTTCGCTTTAT
>Ga0079226_10004576_pt1 | contig 10550 bp, 11 predicted proteins | sample Poulit2014_FD_76345 | JGI IMG/M metagenome (GOLD analysis project Ga0079226, IMG submission 76345) | Agricultural soil microbial communities from Georgia to study Nitrogen management - Poultry litter 2014 | ecosystem: Environmental > Terrestrial > Soil > Agricultural land | place: USA: Georgia...
CAATTTGTTGATCAACATATTAAACATGTAAGTTTTCCTGAACATCTTAAAGAAAAGAATAAAGGTAAAGAAGATTGGTTATCTTTGTCGCATATGACAGCAGATATTTCTTTATTTCCATTTAAAGATTGGCTTAAAAGTGAAAAAGAAGCTATTAATAATCATAGTAAGGAACTTGCAGAAATAGGCCATCCACAAGGTCCATATCTTGTTCGTGAAACAATAGCTAGATTAATTGGATTAAATCGTGGAGTTACATGTAAACCTGAACAAATTGTTATTAGTGCTGGTACTCAACCACTGATGCAACAATTAATGTCCACACAACCAAATGATACAACTGTTGCAATGGAGTCACCAGGTTACTCAAGAATGTACTCACTTTTATCTAAACAATTACAATTACCTGTGGATTTTATTTCACTTGATAATAATGGCATTAATATTAATGAGGTAGAGCAATCGAATGCTGATTTTATTTTTGTTACTCCATCACATCATTTTCCTACTGGAAAGATTATGCCGATATCTAGAAGAATCGAGTTACTAAATTGGACAATTAAAAAAGATAATCGATATATTATTGAAGATGATTATGACAGTGAATTTAAATATCAAACTGATAATATTCCTTCATTACAGAGTTTAGATCAACATCAACGTGTTATTTATTTCGGAACATTTTCAAAATCTCTATTACCTACTTTTCGTATTAGTTATATGGTATTACCACCTCAACTATTAGAAAAGTACCGAGAAAAATATGCTGATCTTATTCATTATAATAATGCACTCGTTTTATACACGCTACATTACTTTATTCAATCTGGAGCATATGATAGCCACATTAAACGGATGCATAATCAATATGAATTAAAACGAACAATACTGATTCAAGAATTAACAAATAAATTTGATGACAATATCATTATAAAAGACATTCCAGCCGGTCTGCATTTCGTTGCTAAATTCAATACAATAAAAAGTTATACAGAAATTGAAGAATTGGCTAATGAATTAAAATTAGAAATTTATACAATGAAGCGCTTTTCATTAAAAAACGAAGACAACAATAGTGATAAAATCGAGTTAGTCATTGGATTCGCCACTATTCAATTAGAAGATATTAAAGAAGCTGTCGACAGACTATATCAAGTAATGTATTAAAATCTTACAAGCAAAAGCGATAACCTATTTATTTCAAGTTATCGCTTATCATCTATCTTTATGTTATTATTTGATATACTTCCTAAAAGAAAAACACCATTTATCATAACTAAGTTTTTCTTCATAAAACCTATGAGCATCAGTTCGTTGCATCGCAGATTCCAATGTAACGTATGCTGCATTCTGAGAGATAGCCCATTCCTCGATATAACACAGTAAATGATACCCATATCCTTTAGAACGATATTCAGAATCTGTAACGAAATCATAAATAAATACATGATCTTTATTATAAAAATTAACTTGTAAAATTACTCCGATGAGAGAAATGATTTTTTCATCTACACGAAGAGCAAATAATTTGTATCCATTTTTCCTCATCTTCGACAATAATGCTAAGTAACTTTCTTCCGTTAAATCTGTACGCAATTGATTCATTACTGGAAAAGCTTCAATAAAATCCGCTTGTTCCGTTAGTTCTCTTATATCTTGATTTAAATCCGCCATATTTTCCCACCTATTTTCTTATTAAAATTATAACGATTAACTATGATAAACTACACCCAATGGCCAACGGCACTTCCCAAATGGTAAGTTATCTTTTTCTGTGATTAATTGTTTTATATGAGGTAATAATGGTTTAGAATATAAATATTTTATTTTATCTTGAATACTTTTATCCGGAATATGTTTTTTTAATAACTGATTAAATAAATTATACACTTCGTTAGGTTAAATATTCCCCGCAATAGATGACAAAGCGTTATAGCCTTTATTAACAGCCAATTCTATATCATAGTCTCCACCATAAAACACTAATATATCACGCTCGACACATTTAATAAGCTTCTTGATATGTTCCATTTGACCAGCTTCTTTGATACCGATTACATTCTCGTATTGAAATAGTTTTAAATATGAATCAAATTGTAAATCAAACCCTGTTCGCTTTGGATTATTATAAATAATTAGCGGCTTATCTCCTGCATAATCATTAATTTTCTTACAGTATAATATCGCATCAGCTTGGCTGGGTATAATATATGGAGGAAAACCAACTAAAAGAGTACTGATTTTAGTATTTTCCGCCACTTCTTTTGTTAACGTTTTCACAGCATCTTTTGTTATACCTGATACACCGAATATAATATGAAAATCATTAGGAATAGGATAATTTTCAATATAGTTTAATAGTAGTATTTTTTCATTTATGTTTAGGCTGTGTTGTTCACCTGTTGAACCACAAATTAACACCGAGCGAACACCTTTATTATATAAATTCATAGCATGTTGAACGGTAAATTCACAATTTAAAGTTTCATCAATATTAAATGATGTAGGAATCGCAATATGAAAATTATCCATTATCTACTACCACCACCTTGGCGTCTAAACCAAAGTTGTTCGATATACGATGTTGCAAATTATCCGGTATAATAAACGCATCACCATGCTCAAATGTTAAAATTTCATCACCAATATCTATTATTATTTTTCCTTCTATCATATAAAACGAATGTCCATCATAACATATATGATCTGCCCTATATCCTTTAGGATAAGTAACAACACGCATTCGTTTATTATCTACTTCTAGCCATCTAGAAAACGCTCCAGTTGAAGCTTTATCAGGTATTGGTTGATCATTTTGCTTACTAACTTGTAATTTTTTTTATTCATATTCTATTCCTCCAACAAGTAATTAATGATAAAATAACGCCCCTTCGTATTTTAAAAATACGTAGAAGGGGCTAACTAATTTATAGTGTGTGACAAACTATAAATTAGTCTACTATTTCATAAATGTTATAGGAACTTAATTTATTCCTTTGCTTTACACCAGTCTAGAATGAAATTTGCGTATGTTTCTGTTACACGTTTAACACTATCTAAATCAACCCACTCATTTGCTCCATGCATATTCGCGCCATCCGGACCATAACAAGTACAAGGTATATCATAATACTTGTTATAAAAACGTATATCTGTTGTTGCAGTTATTGCCGTATAAGGTAAATCATGTCCAGTTGTTTCACGGTGAGCTTTTTCTAAAGTATTGAACATATCAAGTTTTTTATCTAGCTCTACTCCTTCTGCATGAAAACCATAATAAGTTATTTCCGGTAAATTATCTTTTAACCATTCATCTTGTTTTGCTGCATCGATTAACCATCGATAGACTCTATCTTTTACATCTTGTGGATCTTCCCCAGGATATAGACCTATTCTGACATCAAAATTACATTCTGATGCAACACTAGATGTCCAATCACCACCACGGATTTTTCCGATGTTTACATTTAAAGGATGAGGATGGTCTTCAAACGCCGAATGTTTTGGTAAACCATTTATATGTTCTCGATAAGCTTGTAACGCTTGTATTAATATATACGCCTTTTCTATTGCGCTCACTGCAGATGTCGCTCTTTCTACATGTGCAGCTGCACCTTTAACACTTACACGGAGCCAAATGACACCTACTTGCGCAATGACACCTTTTTGGCCAAATGGTTCGGGAATTAACGCTGCATCCGCTTTATATCCTGACATCAAAGTTGCCAATGCACCATTACCAGTAATCTCTTCTTCTATAACACTTTCTAGATATACATCCGCTTGTGGTTTAATACCTAATGCTTGTAAAGCCCGTACAGCGAAAATCATTGCAGCCATTCCTGATTTCATATCTTGAATTCCTCGCCCATACATACGATTTCCTTCAATCGTAGCTGCCCACGGATTATAATCCCAATTTTCGATTGGGCCTTCAGGTACCACATCGATATGACTTTGTAAAATCAGACTCTTTCCTTCCTTATTCCCAGAGCCTTGCCATGTTCCAACGATAACAGGTCGACCTTCGTAATCCCATTCAATAGGGGAAAAACCTGGACCTTTAGATAGCTGCTCCACATCAGGATAAATTTTTTCCGTTTCTAACCCCATCTCGTTACTAAAATAATCCGCTAAATAATTTTGAAGAGGAGCTTCTTTTCCAAATGTACTTTTATAACGACCAATAGTTTGTAAAAACTTTACCTGCTCATCCCATTGTTCGTTTATTTTCTCTTTGATTTTCTTCCTGATTTGTTCCATTGTCATTCTCCTTATATATTTAAATATTTCCACTATTTATTTTCATATGTCCATTATAGAATGGGCAAGATTAATTAGATAGGATTCATTATAATGATCACTAATTAACTGCATACCTATAGGAGCTCCTTTACTATCTTTTTCATATGGAATAGTTAATGCAGGTAGTCCACACATATTGAATGGACTAGTATATTTAATCACTTTTCGTAGCGTGTCTTCCCAACCATTTTGAATTTCATTTATATTTAATGGTAACATGGGTAAGGTAGGTGTTAATATGCAGTCTACCTCTTCAAATATATGTTTAAACTTTTCATTAATGAATATTCTAAATTGAAGTGCCTCATTATATTCTTTATGAGTAACCATTGCTCCTTTTGAAAAGTAATCATAATTAGCAGGATCATATAATTGTGGATTATTTTGTAATTGCTGCTGATGAAAATAATAGGCTTCTGACGAACTTATTGCTAAATGGGCTTCCATAAAGTTGTTTAAAAAACTACCATCCAACTTTTTTATATGTATACCTTGGTTTGACAATTTTTGAATGTAATAATCATAGATATTTTTCACTTCCGCATCATTATCTATATCACTTGAAACATTGGAAAAAACACCTATTTTTATTTTGTTTAATGACTGCTTATTAGGTTCAGCACTAACCACTTGACCAGGAACATAAGAATGATACATTATATTTAAATCTTCTATGCTTTTTGTTATAAACCCAACATGATCTAACGTCCAAGATAATGGATCGATACCAACTGTAGGGATTATATTAAATGTTGGTTTTAAGCCAAATAATCCACAACATGAAGCAGGTATCCTTACGGAACCAGCTGTATCAGTACCTATTGATGCGAAAGCTAAATTCGCTGCAACTGATGCAGCACTACCACCACTCGATCCTCCAGCCATGACATCACGTACAACAGGATTTTTAATAATGCCATACTGTTTATTGATACCGGATATATTATTCGCATACTCATCCATATTTGTTTTTCCAACAATAATACTTTTATTAGCACGTAACTGATTAACAATTAACGCATCTTGACATGATTGAAAACTTTTATTTATAATGGCACCATTTGTGAGGTTTGTGTCTTTTACATGTATATTATCTTTAATAGATAAAGGAATACCATGTAAAGGTCCCGCATAATCGCCCTTCATTATTGATTCTTCAGCTATTTTAGCTTCATTTAATGCTTCTTCTTCCCTTATAGTAATATAAGCATTATAATTTGTATTTTTATCATATATTTCTTTTAATAACTCTTTAGTCAGTTCATAAGGTGATAGCTGTTTACTTTTGATTAATTTTGAAAGATAAAAAATATCCTTATGTAAAATGTTTTTCACCTCTTCATTACCTCTCTTCATATATTTAAAAACTCGAGCTAACGCCTGAATTGATATCGATTCAGGTGTTAGCTTTTATATTAAGCCAATTTAATTATTAGAAAAGACCAGATTGCTATTGATATGATTGTCGTTACTATTCCAGTGAGTAAAACTCGTTTATATTGACTTTTTATTTTAGCTAGCCCACCGTTTGATTGCTTTTTAAAGTGATTGATTGTTTCTGTGTGTGGTTTTGTATTTTCCATATTACTAATCATTGATAACTCATACTCATTCGGTTTAGTACACAACGCTACAATAATTAATACTAAGACAGAAACGATAAAACTAATCATTAATTCATCAATACCAAACGGAATACTAATTATATTATATCTTAACAATTCTCCTGTGAGAATAAACACGAAAATTCCAGATATCATACTTGCAATCGCTGCTTTACTGTTCATACGCTTCCAAGTAAACGAAGCAAATATTGTTGGAAACCAACCTACAGCAAAAAATGCACCAGCATAAATAGAAATCCAATAAATAGCCGATGGACGTATCAAAGCAATTATACACGCTACGATTGCAACAAAAGTTTGTGTTAATCGACCAAGTATCAAGCTTCTTTTATCAGAAAGATCCTTTAAAACATAGCGTTCTAATAAATCTCTTGATAAAGAGAAACCTAAAATTATAAATATTGTAGATGCGGTAGAAATAATTGCTGCCATGATTCCTGCTACAGCTATACCAGCTACTGGTGATGATAAATATTTCATAAATCCAATAATCATCACATTGTCTATATCACTGATATTTGGTTCAAGTACCCTCATAGCTGCTGCTCCAATAAAAATAGGTACTTGTAAAATCGGGTAGAGAAAAACCGCGTATATACCAGTTTTTAATACAACAAAATCATTTTTAGCAGGAAATATTCGAGAAATATGAGCTGGCATAACTGCGAAAAAAAGAATCCATAATAAAAATTGTGATACAGAAAATGAAAATGGTCTATTTTCTATTCCCCCGAGAGTCCAATAGTTAGGTATCGTTTCAGATAAATTTTTCATTGGTTCAAATCCTGCCTGTGCTATTATTAACGGAATAATAATAACTGAAACCGCTAACATAGTTATAAACATGACAGTATCGGATACTATAACCCCGAACATACCTCCTAACACAGTAAAAATCATTATGGCTAAGGTAAAAATTATAATCATCATAGAAAAATCTATACCTGTTATCTCACTTAGAACTAATCCAGCACCTATAAAGTCGACAATTCCATAGCCAATTAAACCAATAATCATTATAATCGTTGCAATAATACTAACAGGAGCACTTTTGAATCTTATTTCAAAAAACTTCGGTACTGTTTCTATTTTCATTGCTTTCATTTTTCTGCCTACATAAAAAATTGAGATTAGCATACCTAACCATGCTCCAAAAGAACCTAATGTAGGTATAACCAAAGGTCCTTCGGCATAAGCTTGCCCCGCTATCCCCATTAACGTAACGGAACTAACTGCAGTAGCACTTAAAGTACCCACAATTAATAATGTAGAACCTCTTTCTCCCATAACATAAAAGTCTTTTGAATTTTGCACAAACTTTACCACTATTAATCCAATTATAATATAAAGTATTAAGACACTAAAAAAAACAAATTTAATCATTACCTCGACTCCTCTCTATCTTTATCCCAGCTTGAAATTTCATTATTTTCTTCTAAATTTGCATTGTTTTTTTCTTTTTCTAACTCTCTAATAACAGGTAAATAATTTCTTCGGAGAATTACAATAACGACAACCAAGGCAACAACTGATACTAACATAGCATTTACAAATAAAAGTACTACTTCCATATTCATTTTATTATACCTCCTTTTATCTTTTATAATATGATTATTATTTTAAACTTATTTATATATAATTTTATATTGATCACTGTATAGAATATTCAAATCTAGCTAAGTATTCAGTAACTTGATATAAAACATTTGCACCTTGTTCTATATCTTTATCCAAAGTCAGTTCTGATTCAATATGACTTTTGCCATCAACGCTTGGAACAAAAATCATTCCACTTGGAGCTATATCTTGCATATATTTAGCGTCATGTCCTGCACCACTAGGAAGTCTTTGTATTGAATAATCATTACTTTTAGCTGTTTCTTCTATTAAATTAATAATGTTAGAATTAAACTCTACAGCCGGTACTTCCCATAAACACTGTATTTCTACTTCTAACTTATAATAAGATGCTATTTCCACTATCTTTTGTTTCATTTTATTAATTACATTTTTTCTTTTATTATCTTCAAAATGACGAACATCTAAAGAAAATATCACTTCTCCTGGAACGGAATTCGTTGCATTCGGTTCTAATGATAAACGGCCAACTGTTGCTACTACACCATGTTCTATTGCCAAATCTTCTATAATATTAATCATTTTTGCAGAGACAGTCAGCGCATCTTTTCGTAAATGCATCGGTGTGGACCCCGCATGACTTGACTCTCCTTTTACCTTCACCTCCATCCATTCCATTCCTTGAATCCCTTCAACTATTCCAATATCCATTGCTTCATTCTCTAAGATAGGACCTTGTTCTATATGTAACTCAAGATAGGAATGAATATTCTGAATCCTGTTTTTCATTTTACCTTTGTATCCTATGCGGGTTAATTCATCTTCAAAACGGTTACCTTCTTGATCCGTAAGATTATAAATGTACTCTTTTTCAAAGTTACCAGATAATCCACCAGACGCTATCATTGGAGGTTCAAAACGTGCACCCTCTTCATTGGTAAAATTAATAATTTCAATAGGTCTTAACGTCTCTACATTATAATCATTTAATGTTTGAATAACTTCAAGTGCAGACAATACTCCTAATATTCCATCAAATCTACCACCATTTGGTTGTGTATCTAAATGTGATCCAATTACTATAGGTGATAAATCTTCTTTCCCTTCTCGACGGCCATACATATTTCCCAAATCATCTATTCTTGTTTCTAAATTAGCCTCTTGCATCCAGGATAAAAATAAATCTCTCATCGCTTTATCTTCATCAGTTAGTGCTAATCTTCGTAAACCGTTTCCAGGAATTTTTCCAATTTCAGCGCTTTTGTTAATAGTGTTTTTCAATCTTTCTATATTAATTTGTTTCTTCATGTTATGACCTCGCTTTTTAAAAATTCTACCTAGATACCGCTTACAAATAAGTTATAGAATTTCAAAATTGTTCTTTTTATAAATTAACATCAGACTGAACTTACGTAAAGTATCAGTTTTCCGATATTGATGGTACCAGATATTTAATAAACTTTTTTGTGAATTAGGTATGTTAACAATTTTTGTTTAATTAATATAATATGTTTATGAAAAGATTAAATTATTTACATAAATGAATCAATTTCATAACAGCCCATTTTTTAAATTCAAAGACCTACAGAATTTTAAAATCGGCTTTCAAAAAGTAATTTTCAATAAAATTCAATTTTTATGTGACTTGTTGTTGACTTAATACTACATTGATGTGATCCACTGCTAATTTTGAGGTATTACAATATCAAAATTAACCTTTGTACGTTTACCAGTTAAATAACGAACATTGTTTAGCTGGAAAAACTTCTTGAAATCCACATTTACTCTTTCTACTGAAGTACGCCTGTTATAAATGCCTTGCCAAGTTTTTGAACCCCTTGCGTGTGTAGTGTATCTTCTAAGTTTTTTTGTTATTTTCATTTTAAACACTTTTTGACAGATACCTTCATTCGCTAATGGACAATCGATGCATTCTTTTGGCTGCGGATATTTTAAGACTTCACATTTGGCGTCATAGCTATTATATCGATAAGAATGTTCACGAAAACAAGTGGGTGCGAAGTTTTTACCGAACCCTATAAGTTCTGATTCATTGTGTTTATTATAAGCAATCACGGATTGTTGTTCCATTTAATCAACTTGTTCATATATTGGTTTATAATCATATCCAACAGCCAAATACCCTTTATATCCAATCCAAAATTCGTTTTTACCATCGCTGTTTCCTGGACTCCACAAGCAGGATCTTGAGGATTTTTAGTACGTAAATCAGATAAGGATACATCTAACTGGACATCAATTTTCTTTTCGTAAATAGATAGATCAGCTTCCTTTTCAGCTTGTTCTTTCAGCCAATTGTCACATTCCTGTCTTCGTCTTACGGCCACGTTTTTTCAGTGCTTATTTTCCTTGCTTTGGCGGTACTTAATCACGGGCTTCAAAATGTGTTTCATCAATTGCAACTGTGTCAATGATGATAAAGCATTCTTCGATTGCTTGAATAATAAGCTTTTCTTGAACATCTTCCAGGACAGTAGATTCACTTAATTTTGTGAGTAAACTTGAATAAGATGCCTCGGATGAAATGTCATCTGATACAAGAAAATCACAATTTAATTTGAAGGCAATATCATGATTTAGACGTTTGATTAAATCTTTAATCGTTAGAATATGCTTGACATATCGAATGAAAATAGAAATAATCATAGCAACATAGTTTAGCTCATTAGGTGCACCAAAACAGGTCTTCTTACTAATTTCATAATAAATAGCATCCATATTTATCGCCGAAGTTATCGCATTGTATTTTTGGGTAGGTTCCAAATCATATAATTCTTGGATACTAAATAAGCTTGGTTGTCGTATAATGGTTATAGGAAGTAATCTCCCAGTCTTTATAGATAGTCTCTTCAACTATCATTATACAAGATTTTGGGAGGTGCTTCCTTTTTTGTACATTGAAACCTTTGCCCTGTAAGGGCTAGGAACTATGAAATTTACTCAAATAGATTTAAAGGCTAAAACAATGCTAAATTAATAAGTTCAAAAAAAAAACAGAATTTATTTATATAACCTTTAACA
>Ga0079226_10004577_pt1 | contig 10549 bp, 10 predicted proteins | sample Poulit2014_FD_76345 | JGI IMG/M metagenome (GOLD analysis project Ga0079226, IMG submission 76345) | Agricultural soil microbial communities from Georgia to study Nitrogen management - Poultry litter 2014 | ecosystem: Environmental > Terrestrial > Soil > Agricultural land | place: USA: Georgia...
CTATCACCAACAGCCATGACATTGTCCATGGTAAAACCAAGCTTGTCACAAACCTTTTCAAGGGCAGCCCTTTTATTGACACCCTTTGCATTCACTTCAATATTATTTGGCAAGGAGTTGGTTATTTCCAGTCGATTTGGATACTTATTTAATTCATCAACAATTTCCTTTAAATGGTCCATATAATCTGTTTCACAACCGAATTTTAACCAATCCTGGCTTGAGAAATCTGTTGGTCGGTCATTGACATAAATCTCCTGGGAAGAGACCATCCAAACATGAAATCCACCAATTTCTTCGGCTAAATCCCACATCAATTCTACATCTTCAGATTGCAAGTAATGTTGCTCTAAAAGCTCCATGTCGACTGTCCAGGTTTCCCCGCCATTTACAGTAATTAAATATGAGGTTAATCCAAGTTGCTTAGCATAGTCCTCTACCATTGACATGGTTCGCCCTGTTGCTAGCACAACATGAACCCCTTCTTTTAGCGCCTTTTTAATGGCGGCCTCATTCTCCGCAGATATTTCCATATCATCATTTAATAAGGTTCCGTCCATATCTAAGGCTACAAGTTTGATTTCTTTATCCATTTATATGCTCCTTTATGTATCATTCATCTTCCTAGTATAGGGGACTGATCGCCAATCCCTACATAGATTATGAAGAGGCAAGTCCGATTTACAAGACCCCTTCTTCATTTCCTATTGACTAACTTTATACTAGTATATTTCCCACTAGCTATCAATTGTCCGACCCCGTTTTTTTATGCGAAAAGACTGAATCACTAACCATGCCACCACCATTAAAATAAGAGCAATAATTAAAGGAAAAAACACTTTTTCATAAGCAGGCAATTCTACCGCATTCCTCTTTGTCATCCACACCATATAGAAGAGCGTGGAACTTATTATAAGATTAAGAAGGGAGATGTTTTTATTTGTAACAATAAATTGTTCCTGATCCTGCTTCGTCAATTCCCCCGCATGGAAATAATGGGCATATTTCCCAATAAAATAGCTAATAAGCAAGGTGGGACCTAACATTAAAGGGGTTAAGAAAATAAAGCCCTTATTGCCCCAACCATCCGCTTCTCCCTTCAAGCTAAAGTGTGTTGGAATTTTTTCTGGCAAGGAAGGATAAACAATTATGGCATAGGCAATCGCCAAAAGAAAGAGTAACAAGGTCATCCCATTACAAATCGTAAGCATTTTAGATTTAGGCATTCTCCATTTCAATGAGTCCATCATAATTCTCCTCCATCCTAAGATTTTAACTATTCTTGAAAGACGAAGCGATCCCTTCCTGCTCCATAACCAAACAAAATAATGAATATATTAATGATGAGTAAAACAATTAAAGGAACCGTCCAATTTCCCGTTAGATCAAAAATAAATCCAATCATAACTGGCCCAAATGCAGCACAAGTATATCCAACGGATTGAGCCATTCCCGATAGTTCGGCAGCATCAGTCGAGGTCTTCGCCCTTATACCTAAGTACGTAAGAGCTAGGGCAAAGGTTCCCCCTAAAGATATTCCTAATAAAGTTGTACTCACGAGCAGGACTATATAATGATGGCCAAAAAGGAGTAAACCGGCTAATCCACTAAGGGAAAAGAAGCCCATAGTAAGCACAATGGCTTGTTGAGACCTCATCTTCCCTGCAATAACAGGCACAATAAAGCTAACAGGCATTCCAATGAGCTGCGTATAAGAAAGCAGCCATCCCGCCTGATTCAAATCAATACCATTACTATGATAAATTTCAGGCAACCAGGATACAGACACGTAGAATAGGGTAGACTGCAAACCCATATAAAGAGCAACCTGCCAGGCTAAGGGCGACTGCCAAATTCTATTTTTACTAGAGGTCACATATCTAACTTCAACCTTGCTATGTTTTTTATTTTGATTAGATAAGAAGAGCCATACCACAATCCCAAACAAGGCTGGAATTATCCAGAAGGCTAGAGATAATTGCCAACCCCAATTCAAATCAGAGGCAAAAGGAATACTTAAGCCTGAGGATATGGCAGCAAAAATTCCCATAGTCGTTGAATAGACACTGGTCATTAAGGCAACCTTGGCAGGGAATTTCTCCTTAACAACCCCAGGAAGAAGTACATTACATATGGCAATTCCTAAACCAACTAAAATGGTTCCCAGGAATAAAAAGAAAATAATTGCTGTTGAACGGACAGCTATACCAATCACAAGGAGGAGTAAGCCAAATACAATTGCCCGCTCATTGGTTAAGTGAATTCCCAACTTGGGAACAAGGGGAGATATAAAGGCAAAGGCCAGTAAGGGTAAGCTGGTCAAGAGACCCGCACTCCAGTTGGCCAATTGTAAATCATCTCGAATAACACCTAATAAAGGCCCAACGGCTGTCATACCCGGGCGTAAATTCATGGCAACCATCACAATTCCAATAATTATAAAGACATAATAATAATTTTTGTTTTTCACATTGTCCATCTATGTATACATCCCTTCATCCATGTCAGCAAGTGAAAAAAAGACTTTCCATCATCCTTTGGAAAATCTTCTAATATATAAGTATACTATTTTTTTGTTAATTTAGTCGATTAAACCCCATTCAAAATTCAAATACCGGAACTTTCTTTTCCTTTATTTTCAGCGACTTTTATGAGCAAGGCAATCAGCTTAATACTGGATATCAAAATAATTTTCTCGAAATCTAATAAGCTTCCCGTCTCCTCCCCTAGACCTACTTCCCCCTTTGTATGTCTATCATTCATATCGGCCTTTGGACTCAAATCTTTAGCTCTTAAGAATCCCCTGCTTAGACAAAGGAAAAGACCCCCTCGTAAGTAAGTTTTCTCACCATTTTTAGACTTGTTTTTACCATAGACTCCTTCTGAATTTTAGTCAGACTCTTCTCCTGCTAATTCAAGGGCCTTCCTTACATAACCCTTGGTTCTTTCTAAATAATCTGAGGCTAGTTCATAGGAAAGATTTCCTTCAAGCATGACAATAGCCGTTTTTACTTCCTTATTGGCCTGCTCTAGGGTTTCTTTAGCCCGATCGTAAGAGGATCCTGTGATTGTCTCAATAATATGGATTCCTCTTTCGGTCAACTTGTGATTACTAATATTCACATCAACCATGAGGTTTTCATATACCTTACCAATTTTAATCATAGAGCTAGTTGAAATCATATTTAAAACCATCTTATGAGCAGTAGCCGCCTTCAATCTGGTTGATCCCGTTAAAACCTCAGGACCTGTAACCGTTTCAATGGCAATATCTGCAAACTCACTAATAGCTGCCCCCTTATTACTGGCTAAACTAACTGTCCTTGCCGCGATTTCATTGGCATACTTCAAAGCTCCAATGACGTAAGGTGTCCTCCCGCTCGCTGCAATTCCTAGGACCGTATCATTTTTTGTTAGCTTTCGATCGATAAGATCCTGTCTACCTAGTTCCTCGCTATCCTCAGCACCTTCAACAGCAATCTCAATCGCCTGCTTCCCTCCTGCAATTAAGCCCTGCACCTGTTCAGGGGGAGTTCGAAAGGTTGGTGGACATTCAACAGCATCAAGAATACCTAATCTACCACTCGTTCCAGCTCCAAGATAGAATAATCTTCCACCCTTCATAAAGGAATCAACAACTGAATCGACAGTCTTTTCTATCGCTGGTAATTCCTCTTGGACGGCTAAGGCAATCTTCATATCTTCCTTGTTAATCAATGTTAAAATCTCCGAAGTCGACATCTGATCGATCGTCATTGTTTCTTCATTCCGCATTTCCGTTGTTAGTTTATTTAACTTACTCATGTGCATCCTCCTTTAGCTATTTAATCCTTCTAACTATATTTATCTCCTTTCAGTATACTAAATTAAAGCTGGCTTGAACATAGGCATTCGGCTATTAATTAGTATAATTCTACAAAAAGACCACTGCAAAGGACTTCTTATACTCATCCTTGTCAGTGGTATTTATACTATCTTTTATCGCTGAAAGTAGCGTTTTAAGGAAGCTATCACACAATGATAGACAGCTTTTCCAATCAGTTGGCCTAGCTCTGTCGCCGTCCCTGCAAATTCCAGAGGTTCTCCCTGCTGGGTTCCGGCAATGAGGATGCTATCCGTTGGGGTTCCGCTTGCTAGGGTGTTTGTGTTTTTGTCTTTTACCTCAAGGTCGTTCAAGGCTTTTACCTTAGATTCGGTGGCGCTTATGATCGCTTGGATAAAGGCTTGGTCTGTTAAATTACCGTTTACGAAAATCCATAGGTTAATCGTCCCCGGTTTAAAGATTGCCTCTCCCTGGCTACGGGAAGCGTCTACCGCATTACCGCCCGCCGCCGTTGCTAGGACGAAGACGGAAAAGTTTTCACCCTCCAAATATTGTTTTTCATAGTCTGCAATATTGACTGCAGTCATCATACTTACCGTATCATCTGGATGAAAACCTTCTTGGAGTAGATACTCCTTCATTTCTGCAAGGTATTCTGAACAGTTATAATAGGGGTCGACTTGACGATTGATGAAATTTTTATGCCAGCCTAGGCCTGAACCGGTAATCCCTGAGGACATGGTTTTTAAAGGCTGTTTACTTCTCACTTGCAAGTATTCTTCAGTCACATGTAGATTCTCTTCAGTGATAATTTGACTCTTTTCCCCTTGATCACCTTCTGGGACGAGCAGCAACTGGGGCCTTGCTATTTTAGGATGGGGGTATTGTTCGATATGTGCTTTATAAACAGCTTCGATTTCCCGCTTTTTAAGTACCTTTCCAGGCTGATCAACCATGAGGCTGGCTCCCTCTTCGATTAACATTAGACGATCACAGTAAAGTCCTGCCAAATTTAAGTCGTGAAAAATGGCTATAACGGTTAAAGACTTTTTTCTGGTCCATTTCTTAAGGAGGTCAAGTAACTCCTTTTGATAGGCTAAATCAAGGTGGTTGGTCGGCTCATCAAGGAGTAATATTTTTGGCTCTTGAGCCAGGGATTGGGCCAGAAAGACCCTTTGCCTTTCCCCACCGGACAGTTGATCGATTAGCATATGTTCGTAATCTTCAATACCAGTTTGCCTCATGACCTCCTTAATTATTCTCTCGTCTCTTTCTGTAGAGCTTTTAAATAAGCCCTTTTGGTGGGCATACCTTCCCAGAGAAATGGTCTCACGCACTGTATAACTAAAGCTTTGTGTCATATGCTGGGGTAAAACAGCTACGATCTTAGCAAAATCCCTTTCAGAGTAGTCCTGTATTTCCTTTCCATCTACAAGAACTTGGCCCTTTCTTTTTTGCAGGGTTTTGCTAATTAATTTTAGTAAAGTTGTCTTTCCACTACCGTTAGGACCAATTACCCCAAACATTTCTCCTTCTTGGACGTCAAAGGTCATGTTTTTAATCAGAGGGTCCTTAGCATAACCACCAGCCAGATTGCTTACCTGAAGCATATTATCAACTACTTTCTAATCGGTTTTTCATAAGAATAAGAGCAAAAATCGGCGCTCCAATCAAGGCCGTAATGACACCAATTGGTAATTCCGAGGGTGAAATTATTACCCGGGAAATCAAATCGGCTAAAACAAGGAAGCTTCCTCCAGCAATCATTGATAAAGGTAGTAAATGGGTATGGTCTGGCCCCCAAATTAATCGAATAAAATGAGGGACAACCAGCCCGACAAAGCCGATTGTTCCTGATACAGCAACTGCCGCTCCGGTCAGAACTGATCCTGCAATCATAATGGTTAGTTTTTTCGTTTGGATATTTACCCCTAAATGCTGGGCATGCTCTTCTCCAAAGGACATGGCGTTTAATTCCTTTACATGGAATAAAAGAATAATGGATCCCAAGACGAAAAAGGGAAGGATTAAAGTCACGTGGGACCAGCCCCTCATTGATACACTTCCGAGAATCCAACCGATAATTTGACGTAACTCTTCTCCTGTTAAAGCAATCATGAGGGAAATAAAAGCCCCTAAGAAAGAACTAAAAATAACTCCCGTTAAAATAATTGTCTCCACCCGCATGGCCCGGTCGATTTTTTGCGCAAAATAAAGCACAAGAAATACGGTAATAAATGAAGCTAGAATGCTTAAAAAAGGTAAGGTAAAGGAGCCGATAAAGGGTAAAGATAGGTTAAAAAATATGGTTAGAACAGCTCCCACCGATGCTCCGGAAGAAACACCAAGGGTAAAGGGATCTGCTAATGGGTTTCTGAGTAAACCTTGAAAAGCAGCTCCAACAATAGACAGGGAGGCACCGACAAAGCCTGCTAAAATTACCCTTGGTAGACGGATATTCCAAATAATATTTTCATGCATTCCATCGATATTTGAAAAAACTTCTGTTCGAAGGCTTTTGTTCACAATCACTTTTATAACATCTAAAAGAGGAATCGACACCGTTCCAATCGACGTACTAAGCACAAGCACGAATATGGCCAGCCCTATTAAGAGTAGATAGGTAGAAATTGTTTTATTCATTGAATACATCAGGATAAATAATTTTGGCGAGTTCTAAGGCTCCTTCGATAAGCCTTGGCCCTGGGCGGCTGACTAAATCCGGATCAAAGACCGTAATGTGGTCCTCCTTGACAGCTGCTATATCTTGCCAACCGTCCCTTGACTTAATTTCCTCTTCAGCATTTTCTACAAAGTCATAGGTTGCGATAATAAAGTCAGGATCACTTTCGATTACTGTCTCTTCTCCTAACATGACCCAACCTTCTTCCGCCACTATATTTTCCGCATGAATGAGTTGTAAAATATCGTCTTCAAAGGTGTTTTGACCGGGTGAATAGATTTCAGGTGCCGGAGAGATCTCAATATAAACCTTTTCCATATCCTCTTCTGAGATTTCCTCAGCCTTTTCTTCAATGGCTGCTATATCGCTTTTCATTCCTTCAATGATTTCTTGACCCTTTTCTGCTGACCCAGTAATTTTTGCTACAGCCTCAATGGATGAATAAACTTCTTCAAAGTTTGTCGCATCCTCCACGACATAAATCGTCAATCCTGCTTCTTCTAACTGTTCGATTCCTTCTACCGGATTACCTGGGTGGGCAAGAATAAGGTCTGGATCTAAGGCAAGTATGGCTTCGGTGTTTAATTCCATGCCACCGATTTTTTCTAATTCTAAAGCTTCCTCGGGATAATTATCAAAGTCACTGCCTGCGACCATCTTTTCACCTAGTCCTAGGGCATAGGCGATTTCCGTATTACTTGGAATAAGGGAAACAATTGTTTCAGGCTCCTCTTCCATCGTAAATTCCTCACCATTGCCATCCCTAACTGTTACAGGAAAACTAGCTTCTCCCTCCTCATTATTGACAAGATTTTCCTTATTATTATCCTTGTTTGAGGGGTTCCCTTCATTATTATCATTAGCACTGGAACAAGCTGCTAAACCTCCTAAGACTAAAATCAAGGTTAGTATGATTAAGCGTAGATTTCTCATTTTATTTCCTCCTATTTATTCAAATAAAAAACACCTCTAAAAATAGAGATGTGCTGTTCTTTCCAGACATACATCTCCTATCCGCGTAGGCTTGTACACAAAACAAAGCAGGTCTCCTGGCTTCAGGGCTAAAACGACTGGCCTTCCCATGTTTGACACAGTGGCTTATGAAAAGTCGTCACATCCTGATACAGTGGCGGGACCGCGTTAGATTTTCACTAACTTCCCTTTTAAGTCTATAGGATCAGACACTTTGTTTAGGATTCTCCCTGTCTCCTAAGAAAGAGGGAGAAATATATTATTATTGTAAGTATAACATTTTATTTCCCTGCTGCACATAATTTTTTCGCTCTAGCTGCTTTAAAAGTATTCCAGGATAGGTAGAACAAAAAGATAAGTAAAGTAATCATTTGGGGAAGAATAAGTGCTTGATAATAGGTAAATCCTGTCCCCGCATACATCATAATCGTTGCGACAGTCATTGCTCCTGAGGGAAAAAGCAGGGCCCAGGAAGGTAGACCAAAGGGATTTGAGAATATCCTTTTAAGTTGTAGGGTGAGCAATAATCCGATAAATAATGCGCTTCCATACAATATATTGGCAAAAACATCTATCTTTCCTGTCAGGCTGACATAGGCAATAAAGCCAACAGCCGGTGGTGCCATAAGAATAAAGATGGTCGGCAGCATCATGTTTGGTAATGGATTTCTGAAAAACAAGCGGTGAAATAGAAAGGCTATATATACCATACTAAATAAAATTCCAAAGCCGAAAAAGAACCAATTGATTTGTTCATGAACATGTAAACTTCCTCCAATAGGAACAACTAGATTACCGACAATAGGTAAAAAGGATAAGGGTGTGAAGTGCTTAAACTCAAATTCTTTTTTCCATATAATATTATGTAAAAATAAGACGGTAAAACTTACTTGTAAAATCGCTCCCAGTCCCCAAATAATGAAGGACAGTCCCTTAAAGTGAGATGCGTATAATGTCGAGATTAGCAGGAGGCTAATCGATATAGCGGCAAAGAAGTTCATTTGGATCGGATGGCTATATTCCTGTTTGACCTCCTTTGGAAAAAAGATGAGTCGATAAATCAGGATAGTGCTGTTAAATAGGAACCAGAGTGTTGTTATGGCTAAAAATATGGCGGATGTGATTTTGTTTATTTGGTAGATGTTTTCTATTTGATTGATAGCAATGGTAGTTACGGCTAGTCCCATTACGCTTGAGAATAGGGCTAGTGGAAAATATTGGTATGATTGTTCTTTCATGAGATCCCCTCTTCTATATGTTTTCTAGTATTCATTTTATACCTAGAAGGGTATTGGGTCAAAGTTATGGTTTGCTTGGATATGTTTCTTTGAGACTTGCTTGAAATGCTTGGGGATTTTCGCTACGATATAGGGGAAAAAGAAAGGGTGTTGTTTATGAATCTTGCGCCGCATGATCGACCTTTGTTGCCGCTTCGGATGCGGTTGTTTCGGGCGCTCCGGTCTCGGAGGATGATTACGGAGGAGGACAGAATTTTATATCGTAGTGCTAAGCGGGGTTATGAGGGTGAGTTGGGTTTTTATGAATTTTTGAAGGGCTTACTGCCCCGTGATGCTTTGCTTCTTCATAGTTTGTCTTTGGAGAGTGGTCATTCTAATTTTCAAATTGATAGTTTGCTTGTCAATAATCAATCGGTTTGTTTGTTTGAGGTAAAGAATTTTGTTGGCGATTATTATATTCGCAATCATAATTGGTATCTTGCTTCTTCAAACAAAGAGATTATCAATCCTTTTATTCAGTTAAGGCGTGCGGAATCTTTATTTCGTCAGCTTCTTTCTTCTTTTGATCTCTCCTATTCAATTTCTTCTTATCTTGTTTTTATCCATCCGGAATTTACTCTTTATAATGCTTCGATGAATTTACCACTCATTTTCCATTCTCAGTTAAACAGATTTTTTCATCAGGATTTCTTTCAAAAGACGCCCTATTCAGGGGAGGATTATAAATTAGCAGAAAGACTTCTTCAGCATCACAAGGATGACTCTCGCTTTGAGCAACTACCCCAGTATACTTTTGAGGGGTTGAAGAAGGGGATTACTTGTGGGGGGTGTGGGAGGTTTATGGAAGAACTTTCTAGCAGAATGCTTATGTGCAGATTTTGTAAAGCTATGGATAGCAATGAAGAGGCCATTCTTAGGACTATTAGCGATTTTCATTTGCTATTTCCGGATAAAAGGATTACAACAAATACAATTACTGAGTGGTGTGGGATAAAACCTGAGATAACAATAAGGAGGTTCTTAAATAAACACTTTAAAAAAATTGGCACAGGAAAAGCTAGTCATTACTTGCCAATTTAAAAAATCATAAAAGGTTGGGTAATTTTCGTGAGTATAGGCATTTGACGATCACTCGCGGAGGATTTTCGGACTGAGTGATCGGTATTCTCCATTTGACGATCACTCGCGGGGCACTTTCGACCTGAGTGATCGGTATTCTCCATTTGACGATCACTCGCGGAAGACTTTCGACCTGAGTGATCGGTATTCTCCATTTGACGATCACTCACGGGGCACTTTCGACCTGAGTGATCGGTATTCTCCATTTGACGATCACTCGCGGGGGATTTTCGACCTGAGTGATCGGTATTCTCCATTTGACGATCACTCACGGGGGATTTTCGACCTGAGTGATCGGTATTCTCCATTTGACGATCACTCGCGGGGGACTTTCGACCTGAGTGATCGGTATTCTCCATTTGACGATCACTCACGGGGGACTTTCGACCTGAGTGATCGGTATTCTCCATTTGACGATCACTCGCGGGGGATTTTCGACCTGGGTGATCGGCATTCCCGATTTGACGATCACTCACGGGGGATTTTCGACCTGAGTGATCGGTATTCTCGATTTGACGATCACTCACGAAAGATTTCGTACCCGAGTGACGCACAACATTGCTCAACCCACACAAAAACCCCTTCCTCAGCCTAGCATCCAACTAGCGCCGTGGAAGGGGTTGTTTTATCTATTCTTTTTCTGCTTCGAATTCATACATTTTTGAAATGGTAGATTCAAAGGATCTTTCCATTCGTGATTTATAAGCGGCGGAA